>CAAGKR010166271.1_pt1 | contig 65363 bp, 59 predicted proteins | sample 2556971 | NCBI WGS metagenome assembly CAAGKR01 (sample SAMEA5207829, study PRJEB30636) | soil metagenome | biome: forest; feature: boreal; material: soil | place: USA | collected 2011-09 | depth 1 m | reverse complement strand
GCATCGCGGCAGGCTTGCAGCGTTTTGAAGATCGTTTCGTCATCGACGTACAGCACGTGTTTGTATGCCATGAACACTTTAAACGAGTTGACGCCCGCGGCGATCATCTTGGGAATCTCGGCCATCGTCTCGTCGCGGCCGTCCGCAATCGTCAAATGAAAGGCGTAGTCGATGACTGCCTTGCCCGCGGCCTTCTCTTTCCATGTGTCGAGCGCGTTTTGCAGCGAGTCGCCGCGCGTGTGCAGCGCGAAATCCACAACGGTGGTCGTGCCGCCCATGGCCGCGCCGCGAGTGCCGGTTTCGAAATCGTCAGCCGTTACCGTTCCGCCGAACGGCATGTCGAAATGCGTGTGCGGGTCGATGCCGCCGGGAAAAACGTAGGCGTCGCTCGCGTCGATGACGTCGTGCCCCCGCCCGAGGTCTCTCCCGATCGTGGCGATGGTTTCGCCTTCAATTAAGATGTCGGCGTGATAGGTATCGGTCGCCGTCACGACCTTGCCGCCGCGTATTAATGTGCCGATGATACGCTCTCCAGGCGCAAGCTGCGCTCCTTCCAGGACTCGGACGGAAGGCCCGTGTCTATTTCGATCATTTCGATACATTCCTCAACCGGGCAGACCATTTGGCACAGGTTGCAGCCGACGCATTCCTGCTCATCGACAACGAGCGTGCTCGAACCATTGTTGGTGATCCGATCGATGCATTGATGCGCGGCATCTTCGCACGCGACGTAGCACTTGTTGCAGTGGATACACTTGTCTTGGTCGATCCGGGCGATGATTTTGTAATTGAGGTTGAGGTTTTCCCAGGGCGTAATGCGGTTCGCCGATTTGCCGACGAGGTCTTGAACGCTTGCCAGGCCGCGCGCGTCCAAATAATTGTTGAGTCCGTCGATCATGTCGTCAAGGATGCGGAAGCCATGATGCATGACCGCCGTGCAGATTTGCACGTTGCTGGCACCAAGGAGTAAGAATTCTACGGCATCCTTCCACGTCTCGATGCCACCGATGCCGGAAATTGGAATGTTCACGTCTTTGTCGCGCGCGCACTCGTTGACCATGTTGAGCGCAATCGGCTTGACCGCCGGCCCGCAGTACCCGCCGTGACTGCTCTTGCCGTCAACGTGCGGCACGGGATTCCACGTCTCCAGATCGACGCCGATCAAACTGTTGATCGTGTTGATGAGGCTGATCGCATCCGCGCCACCCTCGGCGGCCCCGCGCGCACCGAAGCGGATGTCGGTGATGTTGGGCGTGAGTTTCACGATAACCGGAACCCGCGCGACCTCTTTGGTCCACTGGGCAACCTGTGCGATCAGATCCGGGTGCTGGCCGACCGCCGAACCCATGCCGCGCTCGCTCATTCCGTGCGGGCAGCCGAAGTTCAGTTCGAAGCCGTCGATGTCGACCTCTTGCACGCGCTTCACTAACTCGTGCCAGGCCTTTTGCTCGCAGATTTCCATCAGCGACGCGATAATCGAGCGATCGGGAAACGCTTTCTTGCACTCGGCGATTTCTTTGAGATTCTCGTCGAGCGGGCGATCGGTGATCAACTCGATGTTGTTCATCGCGATCATCTTGTTTTGCTTGTAGTCGAGCGCCGCAAAACGCGACGTGACGTTGACGATCGGCGTGCCCAGCGTTTTCCAGACCGCGCCGCCCCAGCCGGCCTCGAATGCGCGCATCACTTGATAACCGCTATTCGTCGGCGGCGCCGACGCAAGCCAAAACGGATTAGGGCTTTTGATTCCCGCTAGGTCAGATTGTAAGTTTGCCATTATACTAACACCTTATCGCGCAGAAATATGTCGATCGCGCGAGCTGCCACTTTGCCTTGTTCGGCTACCTCAACCACCATCGCTTCACGCATGCCTTTTTCGAAGATGCAATCACCGGCAGCCCATACGCCCGCGCGCGACGTTTGCAGCGATTCATCCACTTTTACGACGCCGTCGTTGTGTTCGATCCCTAGCCGCGCGAACGTGTCGGTCAACCGGCTCTGCCCAATCGCGCGAATGAGCGTATCGACCGGCTCCGTGAATTCGCTGCCCGCAATTGGTGAAAGCTTCCCGTTGCGCAGCTCGGTCTTGACGAATTCCACCGCATTCATGTGCAAATTCTGGCCGATAACACGCTTCGGGGCGCAGAAGAAGCGAAACTCAATGCCCTCTTCCTTGGCGAAATCGTATTCGAATTGGTATGCGGTCATCTGCTCTTCGCCGCGCCGGTAATAACAGACGACGCGCGCTTCTTTTCCGCGCGCGATCGAAAGCCGCTTCGCGCACGTGAGCGCGTCGATCGCGGTGTTGCCGGCGCCGATGATCGCAACGCATTCGCTCAAATCCGGAATCGGCATGCCCGTTTTTGCCCGCTCGATGAAGTCGAGCGCATCCCAGACGCCTTCGAGATTCTCACCCTCGATCCCAAGGTTCGGCACGCCGCCCATGCCGCAAGCCAGAATCACCGCATCATGATCGCTTACCAGCTCTTCGAGCGTTACATCGAATCCGACCCGCACGCCGGTGCGCACATCGAGGCCCAGGCGAACGACTTGTTCGGCCTCCCACAAAGCGGTCTCAACCGAGAGCCGAAACGGCACGATGCCGTAGGTGTTTAAGCCGCCGAGCTGCTCTTTCGCCTCGAAGATCGTGACCGCGTGGCCGAAGCGCCGCAGATCGCGCGCAGCCGAGAGGCCGGCCGGGCCGCCGCCGATAATCGCGACGCGCTTGCCGCTATCCGGCCCCGGTTCGAAAAGTTGAATGTCGCGCTGGGCGACGTAATCGAGCGCATAGCGTTGCAAGTCGCCGATGCGAATCGGCGAATCGCCGGCCGCGTTATACACGCATGCGCCTTCGCAGAGCTCCTCGGTCGGACAAACGCGCGCGCAGCTCGCGCCCATCGCGTTTGCCTCCATGATCGTGCGCGCGCTGCCCTTGACGTTGCCTGTCGAGATTTTTTGAATGAACGATGCGACGTCGATGTGCGTCGGGCACGCGTTCATACACGGCGCATCGTAGCAATACAAACAGCGGTTGGCTTCGAGCATGACCTCGATCTCCGACAGCTGTTTGTGGATCGATTTGCCTAGAGCCTCGCTCATTTATGCGTCGGGAACCCTAAATTCACGCCGGCATTCGAATCGTGCCAGCGGCTGGTCACAACTTTGCCGCGCGTGTAAAAGCGGAAGCCGTCGTCGCCGTAGATGTGCAGGTCGCCGAACAGCGACGCTTTCCAACCGCCGAAGCTGTAGTAACCGACGGGCACCGGAATCGGTACGTTGATGCCGATCATGCCGACCTCGACCTCGCTTTGAAAACGCCGCGCCGCTGCGCCGCTGCGCGTGAAGATCGACGTTCCATTACCGTACGGATTGTCGTGCAGCAAACGCAGCGCTTCATCGAGCGATGCGACGCGTGTGTTCACGAGTACCGGTCCAAAAATTTCGTCGCGATAGATCGACATCTGCGGCGTGACTTTGTCGAAAAGCGTCGGCCCGATGAAGAACCCGTTCTCATACCCGCTGACGCGAATGTCGCGGCCATCGACAATGAGTTTGGCCCCCGCCGCTTCGCCCTGTTTGATGTAATCGAGGACGCGGTCGCGCGCTGCCGGCGTTACGACCGGGCCCATATCGTTGGTGCGGTCGAATCCCGGCCCAATCTTAAGTTTGCCGATCCGCGCTTTCACGCGCTCCATCAGCGCATCGCCCGCGTCGCCGACGGTTACCGAAGCGGAGATCGCCATGCAGCGTTGTCCGGCCGAACCGTAACCAGCCGAAACCAACGCATCCGCGGCTGAATCCAAATCCGCATCCGGCATGACAACCATGTGATTCTTCGCGCCGCCCAGCGCCTGTACGCGTTTTCCGTGCGCCGCGGCGGTTTGGTAAATATATTTCGCAATCGGCGTCGAGCCGACGAAACTGATCGCGTTGACGTCGGGGTGCGCAAGCAGCGCATCGACCGCCACCTTATCGCCGTGTACGACATTGAAGACGCCGTCCGGCAGACCCGCGCGCTGCAGCAGCTCCGCGATGAGAAGCGATGCTGACGGATCCCGCTCGGACGGTTTCAAAACGAACGTATTGCCGCAGGCAATCGATATCGCGAACATCCACGTCGGTACCATCATCGGAAAATTGAACGGCGTAATGCCGGCGCAGACGCCAACCGGCTGACGCAGCGAATACGTGTCGATCGTCGTCGAAACGTTTTCGCTGAACTCGCCCTTCATTTGATGTGTGAGCGAACACGCGAAGTCGACCACCTCGAGCGCGCGCGCAACCTCTCCCTCGGCGTCGCTGACGATCTTGCCGTGCTCGCTTGCGAGGATCTCGCCGAATTGCGTGGCGTGCTCTTTGAGCAGCGCGCGGAAGGCGAAGAAGATCTCTGCGCGTTTTCCGAGCGGTGTTCGCCCCCACGCGGGTTGCGCGGCTTTGGCGGTCTGCACGGCCCGGTCGATGGTTGCCTGGTCGGCGAATGCAACTCGCGCCTGCACCTCGCCGCGCGCCGGGTCGTAGACGTCGCCGGAGCGAGCCGAGTCTTCACCGAAGGCCTTGCCGCCGATGAAATGGGTGATGGTCCGTAGTTTAACGGGAGCTTGCATCAGGCGTTATTCGCCGCTCAGGCGCTCAAGGGCTCCCGGCTCGTCCACGTCGACGTACGCGCCCTCATCGTCGATTGGGACCGCTATCTTTACAAGCTCCGGGTCGTCGCGCAGGCTCTGCAAAGAATCGCCGCTAAGGGTTTCGACCCGGCTCCTGGCTCGCGGAGAGAAAAAGACCGGGTGCCCGCCGAGGCCGTCACGTTGCGGAAAACAAACGTCGGCGTTGCGAGCGAGCGCAGCATCCACGATCGTCTTTGCAAGCTCCGCGTTGACGAGCGGCTTGTCCCCAAGGAAAACCAAAAGAGCGCTCTCGGGCGCAACCGCGCCGTTTGCAAGCTCGAACGAGTGAGCCATGCCGAGGTCGGGCTTGTCGTTCTGAATGACGCTCAGTCGGGGACGCGCGTGAATATGCGGTGCAACTTCGGGTGAGCTGACGACGATCGTTTCGTAGTCGCGGCACGCGTCGAGCACGCGATCGATCATCGGGACTCCGCGCACGGGCATCAGTAATTTCTGCTCCCCCATGCGCGACGAGCGTCCCGCCGCTAAGATAACTGCGGTGACTTCCAATGGCCTCTGACGGGTCCGCTGCCGCGCGCGAGCCGCCCGCCTTCGCGCCCGTGCCGCAACGCGATGATCTCCGCTGCGATCGCAATCGCGGTCTCTTCGGGCGTGCGCGCCCCCAGATCGAGTCCGATTGGCGCATTCAAGCGGGCGATCTCCGCTTCGTTTACGCCGAGTTCGCGCAACTGTGCGAGCCGGCGTTCGTTGGTGCGTCGGCTGCCCATCACGCCGATGTAACCGGCGCTCGTTTCCAGTGCCTTACGAATCAATGGGATGTCGAATTTTTCGTCGTGCGTCAAAGCGACGATGGCCGTGCGTTCGTCCACGAGCGCGTCGCGCAGAAAATCGTCGGGCCACGCTACGACGACGCGATCGGCTTCCGGAAAACGTTCCGGTGTTGCGAATGCCGCGCGCGCGTCGCAGAGCGTCACTTCGTAGCCGAGCACTTTCGCAACGCGTACCATCGCGTGCGCGAAATCGATCGCGCCAAAGACGTACATGCGCGGTTTCGGCAAGACGCGCTGAATGAAGACGCGCACGTCGCCATGCGGCTCGCCTTCATCGCCGTATCCGCGAATCTCCGCAGCCTCGCCGGCGATCGACGCGCGGACTTCGGAAACGACGACCTCATCGAGGCGATCGTTGCCGAGCGAACCGAACGACGTGTCTTCAAAAATGAAGAGCCGGTTTCCAAGTCCGCGATCGTCCAGCCGTACGCTTTCCGCAACCAGTGTTTCGGAAGATAAACGCCGTTCGATGGCGGCGGTTTCGGCTTGCTCGAGCGGCTCCACAAGCACGCTCAGCGTGCCGCCGCAGCTTAAACCGACCGCTTGCGCGTCGGCATCCGAGAGCCCGTACTCCACCAGCCGCGCACGCCCGTCTCGCAGCACGCCGGTCGCTTCTTGGACCAGGGCCGCCTCGACGCATCCGCCGCTTATCGAGCCGAAGAGCTGGCCGCCGGCGCATATGGCCATCACCGCGCCGGGGTCGCGCGGGGCCGAGCGCAGGACGTCCACCAGGGTCGCCAGCGCGACGCGGTCGCCTGCGGCTTGCCGCTGCCGGATCTCCGTCAGGAGTTCGTGCATGCGCATGGCTTCAACGGGGGTCCGGTGAAGTCCGACCAGCTATGCTGTGGCAGCATTACCACCAGCCGCGTTCCGTGCCGCGGACGCTTGCGTTGCTGCGCGAATTCGGCGCGTCGGCGAGAATCGTGTCGGGCGGCACCGATGTGCTGGTCGAACTGCAGCGCGGCGTCAAGCTGACGCAAACGCTGATCGACGTTACGGCCCTGCGCGAGCTGAAGTACGTGCGCGATGACGGCGATCGTATTGCGATCGGCGGCTTGGCGACGCACAACGACGTGCTGGCTTCGGAAGCCTGCGCGCAACGCGCCTTGCCACTCGTGCAAGCGTGCGTTGAAGTCGGCGCTCCGCAGATTCGCACACGCGCAACGATCGCGGGCAATCTCGTGACGGCCTCGCCTGCGAACGACACGATCGTTCCACTGATCGCGATGGGCGGCGAGATCGTGCTCCAAAGCGTGGATGGCGAGCGCACGGTCGACCTCGCCGAATTCTTCACCGGCTTCCGTAAGACGCAGATGCGCCCCGACGAACTGCTTCGCGAGATCCGCGTGAAGCCGCTGCGCAAGACCGAACGCGGCGTGTTTTTGAAGCTGGGACTGCGCCGTGCGCAAGCGATCTCGGTGATCAGCATTGCTCTCGTCGTCGATCTTAGCGGGGACATTGTTCGCGAAGCGCGCATTGCGCTCGGTTGTCTCGCGCCGACGATTGTGCGCGCTGCGAATGCGGAAGCTGCGCTTGCCGGCAAAACTTTGAACGCCGAAACGATCGCCGCAGCTGCGAAAGCAGCGCTCGAGGATATCTCTCCGATCGGCGACGTGCGCGGCAGCGCTGAGTATCGTCGGCTGGCGGTCAGTGCGCTCATGGAACGCGGCCTGCAGCGCATCGCGGATGATTCGTGCGCGGAAGACGTTCCCGATCGTCACATCTTGCTCGACACAGGCGAAGAGACGCAGCTGCCGGTTTCGGAATTTGACGGCACTATTCTGTCGACGGTCAACGGGAAACGCGCCGAGCTGCGCGATGCAGGCCGAAAGACGTTGCTCAACGCCCTGCGCGAGAATGCGGGGCTCACCGGGTCGAAAGAAGGCTGCGCGGAGGGAGAGTGCGGCGCGTGCACCGTGTGGCTCGACGGCCAAGCCGTCATGTCGTGCCTGGTACCGGCCGCCCAAGCTCACGGCCACACTGTGGTGACGATTGAAGGTTTGGCAGCGGGTGCTTCGGCGAGCAACGGCGCGAGGCTTCATCCGCTGCAGAAAGCGTACATCGAACACGGCGCGGTGCAATGTGGGTTTTGCATTCCCGGGATGTTGATGGCCGGCGCAAAGCTCTTGCAAGAGTGTGATTCGCCAACGCTCGAGCAGCACCAAACGGCGATCAGCGGAAACATTTGCCGCTGCACCGGCTATCGCAAGATTCTGGACGCAATGCGACACGCCGCCGTAGCCGCTATCGCGGAAGCCGTGACAGTATGAGCATCATCGGCCAACCCATCCCTCGTCCCGATGCATTTGAAAAAGTAACGGGCGCTGCAAAATATCCGGCGGACCTGGTGCGTGCCGACATGGTGCAATTGAAAGCCGTTTTTGCGAACCGCGCACACGCGCGTATCGTTTCAATCGATACCTCCAAAGCGCTCGCGCACCCCGGCGTGATCGCGGTATTCACCTCGGCCGACGTTCCCTACAATCGCTTCGGGCTAATCGCGGACGACCAGCCTTTGCTCTGCGACGACAAAGTGCGCTTTGTCGGCGACCGTGTTGCACTGGTGGCTGCGGAAACGCTCGAGTCTGCCGAAGCCGGCGCGAAGCTCGTGCGCGTCAAGTACGAAGATCTTCCGATCGTCTCCAACACCCGCGCTGCCATATCGCCCAATTCGCCGCTCGTGCACGATGAGCGCGCCAACAACATTCTCGGTCACATCCGCATTCGCAAAGGCGACGTAGACGCCGCGTTCGCTAGCGCGGACGTCGTGATCGAAGACACATTCGAAACGTCCTGGCAAGAACACGCGTACCTCCAACCCGACGCCGGCGTCGCCTATTATGAAGGCGATAAACTCGTCGTCGAAACGGCCGGCCAGTGGCTGCACGAAGATCGCAAACAGATCGTTAAAATGCTTGGCCTTGCTGAAGATGATGTCGTCATTCGCTACGCGAAAATCGGCGGCGCATTCGGCGGGCGCGAAGATTTGATCGTCCAGCCGCTTCTCGCGCTCGCAACGTGGAAATTGAAACGTTCCACGGCGCTTGTCTGGAATCGCGAAGAGTCGATCATCGGCCACCAAAAGCGTCACCCGTATTTCATCCGCTCGAAATGGGCGGCACGCAAAGACGGCAAAATTGTAGCCGCGCAAACCGAGCTGCTCGCCGACGGCGGCGCATACGCCAGCACGAGTGTCGAAGTGCTCAAGGGCGCGACGGTCGGGGCTTCCGGAACATATGAGATTGAGAACGTCGCGACCGACGGTTACGTCGTGTATACGAACAACGTTCCGTGCGGCGCGTTTCGCGGTTTCGGTCTGCCGCAAGCGCATTTTGCAGCCGAATCGATGGTGACGCGCCTAGCGCTCGCGCTCGATCTCGATCCGGCAGAGATTCGCCGGCGCAACATGTTCCGCGAAGGCAGCATCACCGCAACGCAAACGCCGCTGCCGCCGGGCGTCAGCGCGTTGCCGGTTCTGGAACGCTGCATGAAGGAAGCCAAGTCGCGCCTCGGCTACGGCCTTCCCAATGTCATCGTGAGCCTGTCGAATGGCATGAAGCGCGGGGTTGGAATCGCGTCCGGGATTAAAAATGTCGGCTATTCATTCGGTTTCCCGGACCAAGCCACGGCGACAGTCGAACTAGTCGGTGAAAAGGAAATAGAACGCGCCGTACTGCGCATCGGCGCAGCAGAGTGCGGGCAGGGCGCGCATCTCGTGATGCGCCAAGTCTGCGCGGCGACGCTGAATGTGCCACTCGATCGTATCGACCTCATCGCCGAGGATAGCGAACAATCTCCGAATGCCGGCAGTTCGTCGGCTTCGCGCATGACGTTCATGGGCGGCCGCGCCGTGAAAGACGCCGCCACCGCCGCGCTCGCAAAATTCCCCGGCCCCGACGCAAAAGCCACGGTCCAGTTCCGTCCGTCGCCGACGACGCCGCTCGAGCCTGAAACCGGCAAGGGCACACCGCATTTTAACTACGGCTACGTTTCGCAAGCGGTGGAGGTGGAAGTCGACACTGCAACCGGCCTCGTACGGGTGCTGCGCATCATCAGCGTGCACGACGTCGGCCGCGCGATCAACAAACAGCAAGTCGAAGGACAGATCGAAGGCTGCCTCGCGCAAGCCGTCGGTTACACGTTAACGGAAAACTTTCAATGCCACGACGGCAAAATTCTCACGCCGTACTTCAGTACGTATCTTTTGCCGACGACGCTCGACATGCCGACTGAAGTCTATCCAATCATCGTGGAACTCGCGGATCCGAACGGTCCGTTCGGCGCGCGCGGCGTTGCGGAGATGGCGCTCGTTCCGTTCGCCGCCGCCGTCGCATCGGCAATTCACGCCGCGACCGGCGCCTGGGTGACGCAATTGCCGATGACGCCCGAACGGGTTCTCACGGCGATCGCCAAAACGAAGGAACGCGTCCCAGCCTAACGCACCAGCGGAATTAAATACCGGCGCATAGTGCGGCTGTCAATGATTGCGCTGACAATTCGTACACCGCCGCATTTTTCGATCACGCCCGCTGAAGCGATGTTGTCGTCCCAACATGTGATAAGCGCATCCACCTCGCCCAGCTCGCGCAGCCTCTCACAAGCATAACGAAGCAGCGCGGTTGCAACGCCTTGCCGTCGAAACTTGGGCTGAACCGAATACCCGGCGTGGCCGCCGTTGCGCATTAAGCTCCCGCGCAGGTAATGGCGCACGTGGATTTCGCCCGCCATTTCGTCGCCCGCAAACACCCAGAATGTTTCCGCCGGCACCCAACCCATGGGCAAACCGCGTCCCTCGGCGGAACGTTCTAGCCAATCGAGATAACCGGGCAGATCCGAGCGCGCCTTGCCGAAAACATTTCCGTCCGGCCACATGTTGTGGTCGTCTGCGCGAAACGCATCGCAAAAAGTCTCGAAAGCCGAAAACAGTTCTCTTGCCGGCCGCCGGAACTCTAGTGTGAGCATATTTGCGACTCCACACCGGGCGAGTTCGATTCTCGCACGCTTCAGCCTCGGTGGATGCCCTTGTAGCGACTCGGCCGCGCGTGCTAGCGTGGGGTCGGAGTCGCAATCCAGCTGACACGCAGGGCGCCCGAAAGGGCGCCCTGTTTCAATCGCGGTCTACAACAACTGGCGTGCCATTTCGTTCGCGCGGCGCACGGTTGCGTCCAAGTCGAAATCGACGAGTTCTCCGCCGCGCACTCGCACGCGACCGTTGACGATTGCGAGATCCGCGCGCGACGGGCGGCAGAAAACGAGCGACGCAATCGGATCGTACACGGCTCCGCCCGCGAGCTCGAGCGAATCGATGGGCCACCCAACGATATCCGCTGCCATTTCCGGCGCGAGCGCGCCGATGTCGTCTCGTCCCAACACTTCGGCACCGCCGCGCGTCGCGAGCCACAACGTGTCGCGCGCGGAGAGCGCGGCGGGGTTTCCGCCGACGCGCTGCAGCAGCATTGCATGGCGCACTTCGTCGAGCATATTCGAGGCATCGTTGGAAGCGGAGCCGTCGACGCCCAAACCAATTCGTGCACCCGCCGTTCTCAGCGCGCCAATCGGCGCGATGCCTGAACCCAGCCGCATGTTCGACGTCGCGCAATACGCAACGCCGGTGCGCGTCGCGCCAAGCCGTTCGCACTCCGACGCCGACGGGTGCACGACGTGCGCGTGCCAGACGTCTTCGCCGACCCATTCCAAACGTTCGGCCAGCTCGATGGGCCTGCAGCCAAAGTGGTCGATGCAGAACCGCTCCTCATCCAGTGTCTCCGCCAAATGCGTATGCGCATGAACACGCGCGCTGCGCGCCAGCGCGATGCTTTCGCGCATGAGGTCGGGCGACACCGAAAACGGCGAGCACGGCGCAATGACGATGCGCGTCATCGCATAACGCGACCGGTCGTGATACGCGTCGATGACGCGTTGCGTATCCTTTAAGATTGCGGTTTCGTCCTCGACCACGCTATCGGGCGGCAAGCCGCCCTTGGATTGACCGAGCGACATCGAGCCGCGCGAGGCGTGAAAGCGAAAGCCCATCTCGCGCGCAACTTCGATCTGGTTGTCAACGCGCGCTCCGTTCGGCCAGACGTACGTATGATCGGCCGAGGTCGTGCAACCCGAAAGAAGCAGTTCGGCGATCGCGATCTTCGTTGAAACGTGCATCGCCTCCGGGTTAAAACGCGCCCATATCGGATACAGGCGCCGAAGCCAGTCGAAGAGTTTGACGTCCTGCGTGCCCGGCACGTTCCGCGTTAACGTCTGATAAAAATGATGGTGCGTGTTGATGAGACCCGGCAAAAGCACCATTCGCGAACAATCGATCGTCGCGTCCGCGGTCTGCGCAACCTCGCCGGCGGGTCCGATCGCTTCGACGACGTTGTCGCGCAAGAGAATGCTTGCGTCGTGCAGTTCGCGCTGCTCAGCGTCAAAGGTCGCAATTGCGTGCGCGTTCTTCAAAAGAAGCGTTGCCATGCCTGAAGGCGGGTACGGCCCCAAGGCACGTCTAACCTCGCCGCTCGTGAATGCCGCCTCGTTGCTCGACGGTTACGACCGCTCGGCGCTGACGCTCTGCTCCATCGGGAGCCACTCCGCACTGGAAGTGGCCGCCGGCGCGCGCGCGCAAGGCTTGCGCAATCTCATCGTCACGGCCAAGGGGCGTGAGAAAACTTACAACGACTATTACGTAAGCAAGAGCGACCCCGCCAGGGGTTGCGTCGACGAAACGCTCGAGCTCAACGCCTTCATCGACCTGCTAAACGCGGACGTGCAGAAAGCGCTGCGAAAACGCAACGTCATCTTCGTAGCGAACCGATCCTTCGAAGTATATTTGCACGAAAAGTATTCCTACGATGAAATCGAGCGCGGCATGCAAGTGCCGATGTTTGGAAATCGCAAGCTGCTGCGCGCCGAAGAGCGGGATGAAGCGAACAACCAGTACGCGCTGCTGCGCCGCGCCGGCATTAGGCATCCCTTGCAATTCAAAGGCCCGGACGAGATCGATCAGTTGGTCATGGTGAAAGCGGCGCACGCGAAGGTCAGCTTCGAACGCGCGTTCTTTTTGTGTTCGTCACCGCAAGAGTACCGCGAAGTTTCTCAAGCCTTGATTCGCGACGGCGCCATTAATGAGGAAGGTCTGCACAAGGCCGTCATCGAGGAATATGCACTCGGCCCGTCGGTGAATTTGAATCTCTTTTACTCGCCGGTTCTCAAAGAACTCGAGCTTTGCGGAACGGACACGCGCCGCCAAACGAACCTCGAGGGCTTTCGGAACATTCCGCCCTCGGCTCTGAGCGCGATGAAAAACGTGCCGATGCGCTTGGAAGAAGCGGGTCACATCGCCGCGACTCTCACGGAATCGATGCTCGAGAAAGCCTTCGAAATGGGCGAGCAATTCTTACGAGCCGCACGCGAGCTTAATCCGCCCGGGGTTATGGGCCCGTTTGCGTTGCAGTGCGTCATCGTTGCTGGTCCGCCCAAAGAGTTCGTCTGTTACGACGTCTCGTTGCGCATTCCGGGCTCGCCCGGCACCCGTTATACGCCGTACTCGGCCTACCGCTGGGGACGCGACGTTTCGGTCGGCGAACGCATCGCTATGGAGATCGTCTCCGCACGCGATGAGGATCGTTTGGAAGAGGTCGTTACGTAATGCCCGGATATCCGCGCGACTTAATCGGCTACGGCGAAAATCCGCCCGATCCCAAGTGGCCCGGGGATGCGCGGCTCGCGCTGCAGATCGTGATGAACTACGAAGAGGGCTCAGAATATTCGATCCCCGACGGTGACGAAGCATCGGAGACCTACTTAACTGAAGTGCCGGGCGCAACACTCGGTCCGCACAAACGCGATCTCATCGTCGAGTCCGTCTATGAATACGGCAGCCGCGCGGGATTCTGGCGGCTGATGCGCATTTTTAAGCAGCGCAATCTTCCGATAACCGTTTTCGGCGCGGCGCTTGCGCTGGAACGCAATCCGGAAGCCGCGCGGGCCATTCGCGAAGCTGGTTACGAAGTGTGCTCGCACGGCTGGCGCTGGGTCGGCTTTCAAGATATGAGCGAAACGCAAGAGCGCGCGGAGATGCAGCGCGCGGTTGCATCGATCGAACGCACGATCGGCGAGCGCCCTTACGGCTGGTATTGCCGGTACGCGCCGAGTGAGAACACGCGCCGCCCGGTTGTAGAAGAAGGCGGTTTTCTTTACGACTCAAACGCGTATGATGACGACCTGCCTTATTGGGTGAAAGTTTCGGGGAAAGATCATCTCGTGATTCCCTACACGCTGGACGTCAACGACATGAAGTTTTCGGTCGCGCCGGGCTTTACCGCGCCGTCGGGTTACTTTGAATACATGAAAGATGCGTTCGATGTTTTGTATCGCGAAGGTAAGAAGCAGCCGAAGATGATGTCCATCGGATTGCATACGCGTCTCGCCGGCCGGCCGGGTCGCGCGGCAGCGCTCGAACGTTTTCTGGACTACGTCCTCAAGCACAAGCGCGTCTGGATCTGCCGCCGCATCGACATCGCGCGTCACTGGATCGCGAACCACCCGCCCACATGAGCACAACGAACGTCGTCGGGCGGCTGGCCGAACTCGCGCAGTTCGGCAAGTATGAAGGCGGCATCAACCGCGGGCTCGCGACGCCGCAGGAGCGCCAAGCTCGCGAACTTTTCGTGAAGTGGGCGAGCGCGGCCGGCTACCAGCTCACGCAAGACCCTATCGGCAATCTCTTTGCGCGCCGGAACGGGACGACCCCGAGTGTGGCGCCGATCCTGGTCGGTTCGCATCTCGACACTGTTCCAACCGGCGGTGCATACGACGGCGCGTACGGCGTCGTCGCGGCGCTGTGTGCGCTGGAACAGCTCGATCGCGAGGGTACACAGACGCGGCATCCGATCGAAGCGGTGGCGTGGGTCGGCGAGGAAGGCAGCCGTTTTTCAATAGGCTGTCTCGGCAGCGCGGTCTTCGCAAAGCTCACTTCGCTGGATGACGCGCTGGCGTTGCGCGACGAAGCCGGCATATCGCTCGGCGATGCGCTGGTGTCGCGCGACGGCGGCTTGCTCGATCTTCCGCAGCGCGGCGAGCAACGGGTTGCGGCGTATTTGGAATTGCACGTCGAGCAAGGCCCGGTGCTCGAAGCTGCCGGCGTTTCGCTGGGTGTTGTCAGCGCAATCACCGGACAGATTCGCTACCGCGCGGTCGTCGAAGGAACCAGTGGGCATGCCGGTACGGTTCCGATGGATCGCCGCTCGGACGCGCTCTCGGCGGCCGCCGAAATCATTCTCGCGCTCGAAGCGGCCGCCAAAGAAGAAGGTGGAGCCGTCGTTACAGTCGGTCGTCTCGTCGTCGAACCGGGCGGCACGAATGTCATCCCCGCGCGCGTAAGTTTTTCGATCGATAACCGTTCGCCGGACGTGCGCAAAATGGAAGCGGTCGAAGCTGCTTTTCACAAGACCGCTGAAGACGCTTCAAAACGTCGCGGCGTTCGCATCGTGTTAGAGAAGCTCGATGTCCATCAGCCAACCCCAATGAATCCGAAGCTGCGCGAAGCGCTGCATCGCGTAGCCGGCGCGATGGGGCAGCGCGCGCTCGATGTGCCGAGCGGCGCGGGACACGACGCGATGTGCATCGCGAAGATCGCGCCGGCTGCCATGTTTTTCGTGCCGAGCATCGGCGGACGCAGCCATGTCGGCCAAGAGCGAACCTCCGATGACGATCTCGAACTCGGCGTCGCCGCTCTAACCCGCGCAATCGCCGAGGTTGATGCTATCGTCGACACGAACTGACGGCAGCCATGCGATTCTTTATCTGCGGCTCCGCGCTGCGCGGGCAACCCGATCACAAAAACCTCGGTAACGCGAAGTTCTTGGGCGAAGTCCGGACCGCGCCGCTTTATCGCCTACACTCGGTGCGCGATCAGCATCCGGGTATCTACGAAGTCGAGAGCGGCGGCATTTCGATCGCCGGCGAGCTCTACGAGTTCATGCCGGAGCAGCACAAACATCTGCTCGAAAACGAACCGCCTGACTTGTACGAAGCGCCGATCGTACTCGAAGACGGCTCGAGCGTCAACGCGATGATTTATCCGCGCAAACTCATCGAAGAGCGCGGTTACAGAGATATCTCAGAGCACGGCGATTGGGCCGCCTTTAAGGCGAAGAAGTAACGTCGTTGAAATTGGCAGTTGTGCCGACGACGCCCGTCGACGTTGCGTGCAGTCGGAGCTCGATGAGCGACCCCGCGGAAAAATCCGATCTCGAGAACGAGTAAGTCTTTGTTACCGGGATAAAACCAGAGCACTGCGTCGGGCTAGATTGAACCGACGGCGGGACAAATGTATCTAGGATCGTTTCGGTTCCGATGAGGGTACCCGTTGGGAAAACGATGCCGACGCTGATGGTTACCGGATCTCGCGTCCCCCAAACTCGAAAGGAAACCGATTGCGGCACGCCGTGATCGATGAACTGCTGCGAGATATAGCCCGCGGAGCCGCCGGGCACCGCGATCGAAGCGTAAGGATTTCCGTTTTGCGACGCGACGCACATAGCGGACGTCTCGATGCTGAAGGCTGGAAATCCAGGAATTGTTCCTGGCGCTGTCGGCGTCTGCGCCCAGCAGGTCCAGTCAAAGTTGAACGTGGTGTTGATGATGTTCGTCGTATCGCAAGCGGGCGGGCCGCCAATTGGCGCGTAAGCCGTGCCGTTCGATCCGCAGTCCGCAAGCGCCAGGAGGCCGACCAAAGAGCATACCGCGAGCCTCATGGGAATCGCGTACCTATCCCGAAAAATGATCCCTGGGCCCATGTATTGCCGGGTGTATTTATCGTCGAGTTGAAGATCTCGCCCGCCCAGCCGGCTTCCAAGAACAAGCTCGTTGCGTTCAGCCAGAACGTAGCCCCGGCACGGTACTTCAAAACGCTGTAGCCAAACGGAACGCTCCGTCCGGAGAGCGGACCCAAGAAGGGTGAAACGGGATAGGTGTATTTGCCATTGACGGCTGGATAATACCAGACACTTGCAAAGAGCGAGATCTGCTTATCCAAGTCCGGCAGCTTCATTATGCCGACCCCTACTCCGCGGATGTTTGGATATCCCAGATAGTCGTAGTGCTTTAAGTAAAAGCCGACGCCGCCGTAGACGTGCGGAATGATCGTTAGCGCAGCGCGCAGATCGACGTCGCTGTCTTCACCAGTGAACGGGGACACATACTCTTGCGCGCGTCCGGTCTGCGCGCCGACAATGTTCGACGCCACGGTCGTTACGCATCCCGGATCGGGAGCCGGACACGTGCCCGTCTGATACTGTCCTTTGCTGTTTACCGTTGTGCAGCCGGTAGGCGCCGGGTCGCACAGCACCGATTGCTGAAATGCATTATGCGGAAAGCGATAGCGTTTGAAATCGATCGCGACCAAAAACATATGCGGTACACGGAATTCGTACGCAGCTTGTATGCCGAACGATTGGTTTGCGATCGTACGAGCCGGCGCCGCTTCGTTGGAGACAGCGGGCGCGTTCAGGTAATCGATTGAAGCGATCAGCCGCCCTTTCCTAGCAACGATCGTCGGAGGCGATGGAGTCGGCGTGGCCGGTGTGGGTGTCGGCAGCATAGCCGTAAGCTCGGCGTACCGAACGACGACGACGTGCTGGTCGGGAACCCACTGCACGTACGCGCCTAACCCTTCAGAGATGACGCGAACCGGAACGAGGATCTCGCCTTCGTACATCATCGGCGCGACGTCGAGCGGATGTACCTTGCCGTTGACGACGATTCGAGGAACGCCGAGCGTCAGCGTAACGTGCGCCCCCGGCTTCGTCACGTAGATCATTTTATTGGCTGAATCGAACGCGACGTGCGCTCCGCCCATTTGCTCGAGCATGGCCCGAAGCGGCACCAGGATCGTTTCGCCGCGCACGAGCGCCGCTAGCACGCGGTTCCTCCTCATCGCATCCGTCGTGTGAACCAAATGATCGTTGAAGAGGATGGGAATTTCGCCCAAAGGCGCGTTTCCGAAGGGCGCGGGCGTGGAAGTGGTCGCGAAGGCAGCATACTCAAGCGTCGGCGTCGGAGGAGCCCGCTTTTGCGGGCCGAGTGTCGTAGCGGGTGACGGCGTCCGCGCAGCTGGGGGGAGTCGTAAAGGCTAGCGCGCTGGAAGCGGAGCGCTTTGCACGGTAGAGGTTTGCGCCTTGCAACTTCGCATCCGCCAGATTTGAGCCGATCAAATTCGCGCCTTGCAGATTCCCGTGCTGCAAGTTCGCGTTGTTTAAGACGGCGTTGTGCAGATTTGCGCCGTTCAGGTTCGCGGTTTGCAAATTGGCCGTTTGGAGGTTGGCGCCAAAGAGGTTCGCGTGCGTCAGGTTTGCGCCGTACAGATCGGCGCCCGTGAACGTCGAATTTTGAAGGTCTGCTCCCTGCAGGTTGGCCTGCTGCAGGTTGGCGTTTTGAAAGTTCGCGTTTTCCGAGTTCGCGTGCTGGAGGTTTGTGTTTTGCAATACGGCGCCCGTTAGGTTCGTGCCGCCCAGATGCACGCCGAGCATGTTTGCGCCGCGCAGATTGGCGCCGGCTAAATTAGCGCCGCTTAGGTCCGCATCTTGCAGGTCAGCATTTTGCAGATTCGCGTTGTGCAGGTCGGCATTGTGCAGATTCTTGCCTTGTAAGTTCGCGCCGACAAGATTTGCGGGTACCTGAGCTAGCGCGGGTACCGTGAGAGTTGCGGCCAACAGTGCGGTGAGGAGGGCGAATGTGCGTCTCAAGCGCGGCGCTCGTTAGCGGGGTGGGCGCGTTCGCGTCGGTGGACTGCTCGGCGCCGGGGTTGGCACTTTTTGCAGTGATGGCGCGGGTGCCGGCATCGGGCTGAGGTTATATAAATTTGCGCTCTGCATCTTCGCGCCTTGCAGATTTGCGCCTTGCGGGTCTGCGCCTTGCAAGTCCGCGTGCTGTAAGATCGCGTTGTTCAAACTCGCCCCGCGTAAGTTTGCATTTTGAGGGTTCGCGTTTTTAAGGTTTGCCGCTTGGAGATTAGCAGTTTGGAGAATTGCCGCTTGCAGATTCGCCCCTTGCAAATCTGCTTGCTGCAAACTCGCGCCGGTCAGGTCGGCGCCGTACAGCGTCGCGCCGCGAAAGTTGCCGCCTTGCAGCTTGGCGCCCTGCATCCTTGCGCCTTGCAGGTTTGCGTCTTGGAAGATCGCGTGCTGCAAGTTGGCGCCCTTCAAGCCGACGCCGTAGAGATTGGCTTTTTGCAGATTTGCGCCCTGAAGGTTCGCCATTCCTAAATCGGCGTTCTGCAGATTCGCGTCGCGCAGATCGGCGTGAAACAAGTTCGCGTTATAGAGCGTCGCGCTGTAGATGGTTGCAGCCTGCAGGTTTGCGCTCTGAAGTTGGGCGCCTTGCATGTTCGCGCCCTGCAGGTTCGCACGTTGCAGCTTCGCGTCTTGCATTTTCGCATTTTGCAGGTTGGCGCTTTGCAATTTGCCGCTTTGTAGAAGGCGCCGCGCAAATTGGCGCCCTGGAGGTCGGCGTGCTGCAGGTTGACGTCGTAGAGGCGCGCGCCGTCGAGGTTGCCTCCGCGCAGATGCGCGCCATACAAATTGGCGCTCCGGAAATTCACGCTCTGCAGCTTTGCGCCGCGGAAGTTCGCGCCTCGCGAATCGGTGGCTGTCAGGTTTGTACCCTGCAGGTCCGCGCCTATGAGACTCGCCCCGCGCAGATTGGCTCCACGCAGATTGGCTCCACGCAGGTTCGCTCCGCTGAGGTGCGCGCCTTGCAAGTTCGCGCCTTCCATGTCGGCGTTCTTGAGATTTGTGCTTTGCAGATTCGCGTTTTGCAAGTTCGCATTTTGCATGTTTGCGTTCTGCAAATTCGCGCCTTGGAAATTCGCGGTCCGCTGCGCAAATGCGGGGGCAGCGGCCCCAGAGCCGCAGCGAAAAGTGCGCCCAACGTAAACCAAGCGCGTGCGCGCGCTGCGTGCCGCTTCACCAAGTCACCTGGGCGACCGATTGAACCCCGTTTAGGCCGGGTCCTCTTAGATGCCGCGATAGGTCGAATAACCGAAAGGCGCGAGCAAAAGCGGAATGTGGTATTTGCGCGCCCCTCGCTCGATGACAAAGCGAACGGGGATCTCGTCGAAAAACGTCGCGACGCCTGTTGCGCGAAAATAGGCGCCCGCCGAGAAGAGTAAAACATAGGTCCCAGGCTGGAGCTCGCCGCCGAAGATTGGGGCGATACGGCCGTCGGCATCAGTTTGACCCGTTGCGATCGGCATCCGCTCTTCGCCGTCGATGCGAAAAAGTTGCACGGTAACGCCGGCGGCAGGTTCGCCGCGCGACGTGTCGAGCACGTGCGTTGAAATCATCTGATCCTCGCACCGCCGGCGATCCAGCCGCCGACGAGATCGCGTTCCGTTTTCGTCATGCCGGTAACGTTTCCGAGCGGCATGGCTGTGGTTGCCACTACTTGCTGATAGATCCGCTGCGCATTGCTTGCGATGTGCTGCGGCGTGTCCAGCAGCACTCCTGCCGGCGTCGCTGTAAATCCGGGTTGCGTCGGATGGGCCGAATGGCACGCGGCGCAGCGCTGCGCGAAGACCGGCTGCACTTGCGCGAACGAAACAGCTTTCGTCGCGCCGCCTCGCGGCATGATGGCGATCGCGATCGCTGCCAGCAGGACAAACGCCGCAATGGGCAGCGCAGGCACGATCTTATCTTTGTGCGAGAGTATGAAGAAGTAGCGGACCAAAACGCCCGCGAGGCTGATGCCCGCCAGCACGAGCCAGCCGTGCGCATTGTCGTAGGTCATGGGGTAGTGGATGCTAATCATAATGAAGAGTACGGGGAGTGTAAAGTACGTATTATGAACTGAGCGAACCTTGCCGAGCTGCCCGGGGCGCGGATCGGGCTGCTGTCCTTTACGGATCGCGTCGACCATTTTACGCTGGCCGGGGATAATGACGAACAGCACGTTCGCCGCCATGATCGTCCCGATGATGGCGCCCGCGTGTACGTAGGCTGCACGCGCACCGAAAATATGGAAGAGTCCCCACGTTGCGAGCACGAGGAAAGCGTAAACCGAAACGCCCAGCGCCAGCGGCCACCGCGCTAAAAGTTTGCAGAGCGCGTCGTAGACGAACCAGCCCACTACGAGCGTGCCAACGCTGATCGCGACGGCAGCTGCCGGCGTCAGAGCCAAGACGCTGCGATCGATCAAATAATTGCTCGCGCCCACCCAGTAAATGATGGCGAGCATGCCGATGCCGCTCAGCCACGTCGAATATGCTTCCCATTTGAACCAGTGCAGCGTTTCCGGCAACGGTTCGCCTGCGGGACCGGTCAGATACTTTTGATTGTGATAAAAACCGCCGCCGTGCACCGACCACAGCTCGCCCGCCACACCGCGGCGCTTGTCCTCAATGTTGTGCGGGGCGGTCAAGTGGTTGTCGAGCCAAACGAAATATAGCGACGTGCCGATCCACGATATTCCGGCCACAAAGTGGAACCAGCGGAAGATCAGATTCAACCATTCGAGCGCGTAAGCTGCCATGCTATCCGTTCTGCACCGCGTCGTGGAGGCGCAGCCGCGCGATTTTTGCGATCTCCTGCAATGCGTTTGCGATCTCCGTCTCGGGTGCGTTACGCGTTCGCGTTTCCAGCTCCGCTAGAATCGAGTCCTTGGTATTCTCGCGCGCGCAAATCACGAACGGAAACCCGAAACGCGCGCGATAGGCGCTGTTGAACGCTTCGAATCGCCCGATTTCCTCTGAAGAGAGACGACCGAGCGCCGCGGAGTCTTGCTCGCCCCGCGAAGCCGGCGTCAGCCGGCCTTCGCGCGCGACCCGGCCGGCGAGGTCAGGATGCGCGGCAATGAGGGCGATCCGTTTTTCCACAGGTGCCGCCTCAAGGATGGCGACCATGCGAGCGTGTAGGTCGTCGACACTCTCGAAGGGCCGTTTCTCCCACGCGGTTTCCGCGATCCACGGTGAGTTTTCAAATGCAAAACCCACCGCGTTGCTAAACCTCGCGCGATCGGCCTGGTTGAGTTGAGTAACGGTCATCCCTCGCCCGGTAGTTCAACGGGCGCCCAGCCACTCCGTCAAGAACCCCCGGGGATGGTCCTTGTCCTCGACTTCGGTGCGCAATACAGTCAGTTGATTGCGCGCCGCGTGCGCGAGCTGAACGTGTATTGCGAGATCGTTCCTTACGATACGCCGTGGAGCGAGCTGGCGCGGCGCGAACCGCAAGCGCTGATTCTAAGCGGCGGTCCCGAGAGCACGCTCGCGCCCGGCGCACCGCGCATGGATCCGGCGATCGTTCAGAGCGGCGTGCCGCTGCTCGGCATTTGCTACGGCATGCAATTGATTGCGCGCGAAGCCGGCGCCGAACTCGTGAAACTCGATCGGGCGGAGTACGGACCGGCAACACTGCTCGTTGTAGGGGATAGCGCACTCTTCGCGGGTGTGCCGAGCAAATCTCGCGCCTGGATGTCGCACGGCGACTCGGTCGTGAAACTGCCTGACGGTTTCGTCGAGGCCGCCTCGACGGAACGTTGCCATGTTGCGGCAATGGCCAATGACGAACGCAAGCTCTACGGGGTGCAATTCCACCCGGAGGTCGCCCAAACGGAATGCGGGCGGCAAGTCTTGGACAATTTCTTGCACCGCATCTCCGGCATAGCGTCGGACTGGCGGATGGAGTCTTTCGTCGATCGCAGCGTCGCGGAGATTCGAGAGCGGGTCGGCAAGGACAAGGTGATTTGCGCGCTGTCGGGCGGAGTGGATTCGGCGGTGGCGGCGACCCTCGTCTCCCGCGCCGTGGGCGAGCAGCTAACGTGCGTTTTCGTCGACCACGGACTGCTGCGCAAGAACGAGGCGGCCCTGGTGGTGGAAGCGTTCCGCGACATCCTTCATTTAAATGTAGCCGCTGTCGACGCCCGCAGGCGTTTCGTCGAGCAACTGGCCGGCGTCAGCGATCCCGAAGAAAAGCGCATTCGCATCGGCCACGAATTCATTCGCGTTTTCGAAGAGCAAGCCGCCAAGATTCCAGGTGCCAAATACCTCGTGCAGGGCACGCTCTATCCCGACGTCATCGAGTCAAAGACGCCCGATAGCAAAGCGGGTCACAAAATCAAGTCGCACCACAACGTCGGCGGCTTGCCGGAGCAGATGCACCTCGCCTTGATCGAGCCGCTGCGTGCGCTTTTCAAAGACGAAGTTCGCGCCGTCGGAAAGGTGCTCGGTCTTCCCGACCGCATCGTCCAGCGCCAGCCGTTTCCCGGACCCGGTCTGGCCGTGCGTATCATCGGCGACGTCACCGACGAACGCTTGGCGCTCGTGCGCGAAGCCGATGCGATCGTTTGTGAGGAAATCGACGGCGCGACGCTCGATCCGAAACCATGGCAATATTTTGCAGTGCTCACGCCCGTGAAGAGCGTCGGCGTGATGGGCGATGGCCGAACGTATGCGAACCTCGTCGCCGTGCGCGCGATCACGAGCGAGGATGGGATGACTGCTGATTGGGCGCGCTTACCGTACTCGCTGATGGAACGGATCAGCACGCGCATCGTCAACGAAATTCCCGGCATCAACCGCGTTGCTTACGACATTACGTCGAAACCGCCGAGCACGGTGGAGTGGGAATGAGGATACTCGTCGTCGGCAACGGTGCGCGCGAAGACGCGCTCTCGTGGCGACTCGCGGCCTCGCCTTCGTGCGAGGCTGTTTTCGCCGCGCCCGGGAACGTCGGCACTGCGTCGCGCGGCGAGAATTGGAACATTCCCGTTACCAACGGCAAAGCGCTAAGCGCGCGTTGCAAGCAGGAGCGAATCGACCTGGTTGTGCTGGGTCCAGAAACCGCAATCGCTGCCGGAGTCGCGGATCGTCTGCGTGATGCGAGCATCGCGACGTTTGGGCCCGATCGCTCGGCCGGCCGGTTGGAATCGAGCAAGATTTTTTCGAAGCGCTTCATGGAACGCCACGACATTCCGACCGCGCGCGCTGTTGTAGTGCACACTCTGAGCGCTGCGATCAAAGCTCTTGAAGAATGGAGCGGCGCGTGCGTTATTAAAGCCGACGGCTTAGCCTCCGGGAAAGGCGTCATTGTCGCGGCGGATGTCCAAGCTGCGCGCGATGTTCTGAAGGAGTGGTACGGAGTAAGCCGCGTTCCGGGCGGCGGCGCAGGCGTGCTGCTTGAAGAGAGACTCAACGGACGCGAGCTGAGTGTGTTCGCGATCGGTGACGGACGCGCGTTATATCCGTTCGCAGCCGCCTGTGATTACAAACGTGCCGGCGACGGCGACACGGGTCCGAACACGGGAGGTATGGGAGCGTATTCGCCGCCGCAAGGTTTTCCGGAAGATCTCGAAGATCAGGTTCGTACACGAATCATCGCACCTGCGCTGCGTGGCTTGCTGGCCGAGGGTGAGCGGTACATCGGCGTCCTGTACTGTGGGCTGATGTGGACCCAGGACGGCCCGTACGTGATCGAATTCAACGCGCGATTTGGGGACCCGGAAACGCAAGTCTTGATGCCGCGCGTCAACGGTGATTTCGCCACATTTCTAAAGTCGGCGGCGGATGGCGCACTCGATCTGGCTGCTGCGTCCTTGAGCGAGCGAGTTTGTGTCGGCGTTGTGCTCGCGACTGCAGACTATCCGCGAAGCAACACGCCGTTGACGGATCTGCCGCGCGATATTGAACTTTCAGAAGGCGTGCAGGCATTTTGGGGTGCGTCCACGCCGCAGAACGGTACGGTCAACGCCACTGGCGGGCGCGTGCTAACCGTTACGGCGCTCGGAGACGATCTCGCACTGGCCCGTTCAAATGCTTACAACGCGGTAAGGAAAATAGCCGAGCGCTTCGGCTCCTCAACGGGCCTAACGTTTCGGCGCGATATCGCGCTGGTTACAAAATGACCCGCTCGACGTACCCCGTCAGTTCTACGTAACCTTGCCCGCGTGGCCGCGAGTTCGCCGCGTCGCGGACGTCGACTGCGCCCTCCCAGTACGACGGAGCCGATCGCAGCACGAGCTCCTGATCGGCAAGCACGGGCGTGACATTTACGTCCAGGGAACCTGAAGGTATTTGCACGCGCCAACTGCTCGGATACTGCGCGTGCGTTTGCGCGCTGCGCCAATGGCTGGTCGACGTCACCCTGAATTGATTGAGCGACAACGGTTGCACTCGGCCATCGCGCTCGATGATACTCCCCGCAGACTGCGGTTCGATCGAGCCGTCAGGACGCCGAAAAATGTAGAGCATCAGCTCGCGGCCGTCGTCGAGCTGCAGCGACATCCAATCCCATCCCGTTTCTTCGGACTGCAGCTGGTCGGTGCCAAACTCGTGATCCATCCACGAAAGGCCGCTGACCTTGAGATTTTTCCCCGCGTACGTCAGCACGCCCTGCGTGCGCAACCGCGAATAAGAATAATAATGCGAAGCACAGCTCGCGCAAGCTCCTTTGCGGAAAACGCCGTCATGACCATGAATCGCTGGAGGCTTGAGCGGCGTTTGAACGAGATCGAGCCGCGTGCCCGCATCCTCGGCGTGCAGGGTCATCCGCTCGCGCGAGCGATCGGACATCGACTGCCCTACGAGTGACCATTGGGCGGCGTTTACGGCAAGCCGTCCGACGGCTGCGCCGCCCAAACCAAACGCCGAGCGCGCGAGCCGTTCGGCGTGGAAAAACTTGGCGCCGTCTTGATCGGTGATCGCGAAATGCGCCGCGTAAATTTCATCGCCGCGCCAATGGCTGCGGCCGAGAATTCTCGTGGCGCGCACTACGTCTTTCGGTCGAAGCCGCACTCGAAAAAACGTAATCTCATAGCCGAATCGCCGCCCGTCAGCTACGCGAAGGTGACCCGTAAAATACCACCATTCACTCTGATATGACGGGTGCGATCCGTGATCGTTAGGAAAGTGAAAGGCGTATGGCGAGCTTGCTACTGCGAATGCAAGCGACGCTGCGAGTACGAGTCTCATTCGGCGCGCACCGCATCTGCGGTTGCAATGCGAGCCGCGACTTGCGCCGGATACAGGCCTGCCAGAATCGCCGTCGCGATGATGAGCAGCAACGATTCAGCCAGCGACCAATACGGCACATGCAGCTGCATAGGCCAGCCGAATGCCTGGCGATCGATGACGAAGATCAGCAACAACCCGAGCAGCATTCCCGCTCCTATTCCGAACAAACCGCCCAACACCCCGATCAGCGCCGCTTCGTAGAGAACCATCCGGCGCACGGCCCGGATCGGCAGACCGAGATAGCGTAGCACGCCAATCTCACGCCGTCGTTCCAGCACGAGCGCAAACAACGTGCTAACTACACCCATGACCGCGATCGAGATAGCGATGATGTTCAGCGCTTGCGTAAGCAAGAACGTTCTATCGAAGATCGAAAAAATGACCGCACGCAGTTGGCCCGTCGTCTCCACGTCGATGCGAACGGGCAGAGCGCTGCGGATGACGCGCGTCCGAAGGACGTTCAAATCGGTGCCTGGTTTCGCATAGATGGAGAACATGCTGGCCGAATCGTCGTGGTAGAGGCGGGTAAAGGTGCGTTCGTCGACGATCGCGGTGCCGGCGTCGTTAGTATAATCGTCGTAAAGCGCCGCAATCCGAAACGAGATCGTACCCGACGGGGTATCCAGTACGATCGCATCGCCGGGGCGTAAACCGGATCGTTCGGCAAATGGCGCGCTCACGATGACGCCGGTGGTCCCGGGCAACGTGCGCGACAAGCGTTGCGCGTCCGCGCCGCCGGTGAGATGCACCCAATCGCGTTCGCCAATCGTGCGAAAATCGATCCTTGCCAGGGTTATCAGCGACCCGCGAAACGGGACGCTGATTCCGCGAAACGTGTCGACTGCCGCAACACCGGGCAACGCCCGGATGCGCTGTGGAATCTTGGCCGGCAGCCGCGCGTCGTACGTTTCGCCCGATACGCCGAGCGCGCGAACGAAAAGGTCGGCAATCAAGGTTTGGTCGAGCCAAGCAGCGACGGTCGCGCGCAATGAAAAGACGCTGACCGCGACGCTGACGATCATCGCGACCGCGATCGCAAGCGATGCCACCGCCAGGCTGTTGCGGCGCGGCGTTCCGCCGAAGTTGGCCGCGGCCAGCAAAGCGGACGCTGAGAAGCGGTAGCCAAGCCGTTGCAAGAGGTGCGCCGATCCGATGACGGCGAGCGGCGCGAAGAGCGAAGCTCCGAGTATGATGCACAACGCGGAAGCGTAGCCGAATAATGGCAGACCGTCGACAGCGGGCGCACGCGCCGCAACGGCAGCGATTGCCAGCACAAACAAGCCTGCGAATGCCAACAGTCCCGCCAGCCGTGACATGCGCGATTCGAAGCCGCGCGATGCGATCGTTCGCGCGGGCGGTGTTGCCGCCGCTTCGATCGCAGGAGCGATCGCCGACGCTGCAGCGACGGCAATTCCGAAAAGCAGTGCTTGCAGCAAGACGATCGGGTCGTAGACGACCCGATCGACATGCGTCCCCACATACAACGTGTCGACGGTGTGGGCTACCGCGCCGACCGATAAGCGCGCCAGTATACATCCGAAAAACAAGCCTAAGAGCGAGCCCAGTACGCCGAACACGGCGCCTTCGGTCAGGAAAGTCTCGAAGAGCTGTAAGCGCGTTGCCCCCACTGCGCGCAGCGTGCCGATCTCGGCTCGCCGCTGCACAACGGAAACGGCGACGGTGTTATAGATGAGAAATGCGCCGACCAGCAACGCAATCAACGAGATCGCGGTCAGATTGACCTGAAAGCTGCGCAGCAAGCGCCGGACTTCGTTCGTTCGTGTCGCGGGCTCGACGAGGCGCGTTCCTGGCGGAAGGACGCGTGCGATTGCCGCTCGAGCCGACGCGAGATGCTCGGGTGCAACGATGCAATCGATGCGATCGATTAACCCGACTCTTCCAAACAGTTCCTGCGCGGTAACGATGTCGACGAAAACGACGCTTGAGTCCACCGCGGCGGCCGTCCGCGGCAAAATGGCCGCAACGCGCAGGCGGATGGGAATACCGTCGGCCAGCGCATCGAATGGGCTGCCGACGCGCAGGTGAAGACGATCGACCACACGCTGTGAAACGATCGCACCGCGACCGGCGATCAATCCGTAAGGATCGGGACCGGTGCTCACGTCTACGCCTTCGGGTAAAGGCTGGAGTAAGTCAACGCCTAATACGCGCAAGATCTCGCCCGAGGATGGATCGCCTTGGCGGGCTCCAACGACGATCGAGTCTTCGATGACCGGAGTGGCCTGCGAGACGCCCGGCACGCGCATCACCTTCAGCAGCGTGCGTTCATCGAAACCGCGCCCGACGCCGAGCACCTGCAGGTTGACGCGGTTCGTGACGATGTTGACGTTTGATGCAAATGAGGCTATCGCGGTAGCGTTGGCCAGATCGATCGCCACGAAAAGCGCGACGCCGAGGCCGATCGCCAGTATCGTTACAAGCGATCGCAGGCGATTCGCCCACAAATAGCCCAGGACGAGACTGCGAAATAGAACCCAGGCGGCTCTCATCGTCAGACGATCCGGCCGTCTTGCAGATGGATCGTGCGATCGCACCATTTCGCGGCTTCGGGCGAGTGCGTAGCCATCAGAATCGTCTGACCCCCGTCGGCAACCTCACGCAACAGTTTGAGAACATTCGCTCCGGCATGCGAGTCGAGATTGCCGGTCGGTTCGTCGGCCAACATGATCGCCGGCCGGTGGATCATCGCTCGCGCCAGCGCGGTGCGCTGCGCTTGTCCGCCCGAGAGCTGTGCGGGATACGCGTCCGTTTTATCGGCAATGCCGAAGGCTGCCAGCGCGGAAGCGACTCTTTCATCCATCTCTCGTTGACCGCAGCGCTGCAAGACCAGCGGCAACGCGACATTGGCGGCGACCGTCATCGCCGGCAGAAGATTGAAGAACTGAAAAACCGTGCCGATGCGATCGCGCCGCAGTGTGGTGAGTTGATCATCGCTCAGTTGACCTGTCTCCCGGCCTTCAAGGAACACGCTGCCGGACGTCGGCAAGTCTATGCAGCCGATTAAGTTCAAGAGCGTGCTTTTTCCGCAGCCGCTTGGACCGACGAGCGCCACCATTCCGCCCGCTGCAACCTCAAACGAGACGCCGTCCAACGCACGCACGGAAACTCCGCCATTCGAAGAGCCTTCCGAATAGCTTTTGCTGACGTCAACAGTGCGGACCGGCGTCATTCTGGCCAGCGTTGGCGGGTACCTCGGCACTCCCTCCGAAACAAGAATCCATGTGCGGCGTCGCGGGAATCTATGCACCGGGGCACGACGCGGCCCGTCTTGCATTCTTTGCGCTGTACGCGCTGCAGCACCGTGGACAGGAGTCAGCCGGCATCGCCGCCGCCGACGGCGGCACGATCCGGTCGCATAAGGAGATGGGCCTCCTCGCGGCCATCTTCGACGAAGAAAACCTGCGCGAGCTGAGCGGCTATATCGCCGTCGGTCACACGCGTTACTCGACAACCGGTTCCTCGATTGTCGTGAACGCTCAGCCGCTCCTCGAACAAAGCAGCCTGGGCGACTTTGCGTTCGCTCACAACGGCAACATCACAAACACCGACGAGCTGCGCGAGTCGCTGGCTCCGGGCGTGACGCTGCAAGCCACCTCCGATTCCGAAGTGATGGCGAAACTGCTGGTCGAGGGCAGCGGTTCGATGCTGGATCGTATTCGCACGCTGCTGGAACGCGCGCGCGGCGCGTACTCGATCGCGCTCTGCATGAAAGACGAACTCTACGCTTTCCGCGATCCGTGGGGCGTGCGTCCGCTCTGCCTGGGGACGTACGGAACCGACGGGTACGTGGTCGCTTCGGAATCTTGCGCGCTTGCGACGATTGGCGCCACGTACGTCCGCGAGCTGCAACCCGGCGAAATCGTGCGCATATCCAAAGACGGCTTGCAGTCGATGCGCGTGCCGGTGAGCGAAAAACCTGCGCTGTGCATGTTTGAATACATCTATTTTGCGCGTCCGGATTCAAATTTTAGCGGCGAATCGGTCTATATGGCGCGTTATCGGATGGGCCGCGAACTCGCGCGGGAATATCCGGTGGAAGCCGATGTCGTGATGGCGGTGCCCGACTCCGCGATTCCCGGTGCGATCGGCTACGCAGCCGAAGCCGGACTGCCGTATGTCGAAGGGCTCATAAAGAATCGTTACATCGGGCGAACGTTCATCAGCCCGGAGCAGCATCTGCGCAATCGAGACGTGCATCTAAAGTTCAATCCCGTGGTCGAAAACCTGAGCCAGCAGCGCGTCGTCGTCGTCGACGATTCGATCGTGCGCGGTACCACGACGCCGCGCATCGTGCAATTGCTTCGCGAAGCGGGCGCCGCGGAGGTGCACGTGCGCATCAGCTCGCCCCCGATCATGCATCCGTGCTATCTCGGCGTCGACATGGCAACCTACGACGAACTGATCGCCGCCAACCACACGCTTGAAGAGATCCGCGAGCGGATCGGCGCGGATTCGTTAGGTTATCTCAGCCTCGATGGCTTGATCGCTTCAACCGGCCGGCGCCGCGATGAAATGTGCCTCGGCTGCCTGACCGGCACCTATCCGAACGTTCCGGCCTGGCACGAATCGCGCGCCGCCCCCGTTTAGGTCGCGGGAAACATCCGCTCTTTAACCTCTGCCGCGTAGGCGCGCAACGCGTTGGTTGCGGTCTCTCCGAGATCCGAATAGCGTTTAACGAAACTCGGCGAGTCAGGATACATGCCGAGCACATCGTGTAGAACCAGCACTTGCGAATCGCAGTGCGGACCGGAGCCGATCCCGATGGTGGGGATCGTCAGCGTCTCGGTAATCTCGCGCGCGACATCGTGATCGATCACTTCGAGCACAATCGCGTAGGCGCCGGCTGCCTCGACTGCGCGCGCGTCGGCGATTAGTCGTTCGCGATTCTTGCGCATTTTGTAACCCGGCCCTAAGCTTGCCGTTTGTGGCATCACGCCGATGTGCCCGACGACCGGAATGCCCGCACCGTAGATGGCGCGGATGCGATCCGCAACGTACGTGCCGCCTTCCATCTTGACGGAACATGCGCCGCCGTCTTTCACCAATCGAATCGCGTTGCGCGTCGCATCCTCGTCGCTCACCTGATACGAGCCAAACGGCATGTCCACCATGATGTGCGCGCGCGACGTTCCGCGCACGACGGCGCTGGCGTGATGAATCATGTCCGCGATCGTCACGGGAGTCGTTTCGTCGTAACCGAGTACGACGTTGCCCACGCTGTCGCCGACGAGAATCACGTCGATTCCGGCTTGTTCCGCGAACTGCCCGAAGGGTGCGTCATATGCCGTCACGATCGGAAAAATCGTGCGCCCTTTGCGCCGTTTGATCGCTCCCGCGGTGATGCGCCGAACGGTTCCTTTTTCGGGTTCGTAAGGACGCGCGTCGGTTTTCCCGGCGGTGTCGTTGTCGACGATTCGTCTATGCACGGTATGCGTAGCCACAATAATTGGCCCTTCTGTCACAGTGCGTAGGACTCATTCATTTTGTTACTATGAACCGGGCGATCGTAACGCCATTCGCGTACATGTTGGCAAGTTGTGGGCACGTGGCGACGCCATTGCCGCCGCAACCGCCGCAAGAAACGAGTCCCATATTCATTATTAACGTAGCGCAGTCTGTAGCTCATACGCGGGCTTCGAAACTGAAACCGGCTACAAAACCTTCCGTCGCGCCAAGTGCAACACCCGACGTGGTTGCTATCGCGTGGTCACTGCGTGATACGATCGTGTGGGATGGAAGAAGTTCTGCTCAAAAAACCGTCCATCGAGTACCTCGACGGCAAGGCGTACTTCAAAGCGGTGAGCCCAAGAACAAAACACTTGATCGTGCAAGGCGCGGCGTTGTGTATTCTGCACCGTTGCAGTGCGGGTATGGGTATAGCCGGCACGGAGTGGGATTTCCGGGTCGGAATTCTCGATGGAACGCAGACGATGCTCGTCCCGGACGTTGCCGTCGTGATGTTATGCCGGCTGCGAGCATTACCGGAAGACGAATGCGCAGCCGCCCTTCGCACCGGATGTCGCCGTGGAGGTCCGATCGCCGTCGTTCCGCTCTCTCGTCGCTGTCTTTCGACGTTGTAATAACTACGGCGTAAGTTTGTTGATAACGCCGATAAAGAGCAGCGTGCCGGTGCGTTCATCGCGCAACGCCAGCACGAACGGATGATCCACGATAAACTGTTTCGGCGGCATTTCCACTGCAGTCATGCCGATGGTGACGGACGTCGCCGCCGCGGCGGTCGTGCCTTTTTCATCCACCCGCACGTAAGCCGCATGATGAACGTCGGAGATTGTTAAGCCCGGCGGCGGCACGTGCATCGGCGAGAAGTCGGCCTGATTCGTGAACGCAACGCCCATCCCCAGTGCCTTCAAGACGCTGACGAGCGACGTATCGTAACGTGCCGTAAAGCGCGGCACCATCACTTGAAGGCGCTGGGGCGTCATGGCCTGCACCATGCGGTTGAAATTCGTCGCGCTTAGGTAACGAACGGCCAATGCAGCGTCGACACCCTTGTCCGGCAAAATGATATAGGCCGCGTAGCCGCCTTTGCCGTACGCCATGCGCAGTGCGCGAGAGATCGTTCCGTCAAGTGTTTGGAACGTCGCCGTTTGCGACATCATTGGCAGGTCGTGTTTCGTTCCGTCCGCATTCGTGAACGGACGCGGCCGCGTATCGTTCTTCTTGAACTGGAAAGTCCAATCGGCTTTGAATGCAAGCGCGTTCGTGAGATAGGCGAAACCTGAGCGTTGAGTTTGGGTTACCAGCTTATCGATTAAACCAAATGTATGCTGCTTCGTCCAAGCATTGATTGCGACCGCCGCCGACGGATCGCCGAAGTGCAAGGCTTGAGCTTGCGCGCGGTAATCGTTCTTCAGCAGGTTGACGTAAGCCGCCCGCGGCGGAATGTCTTGCCGCAGCCAGATCGCATTCGCAACCCCGACTTGCGCATCGCTATTGCTTGCAAGCGCGGTCATGAGCGCCGTGTTGGCTTGCGCGAGTCCGTTGCTGGAGACGCCTAATCCATGCACGATCGCATTGCGGGTCTGTCCGTGAGCGCCGTCGGCCGCCATCGAGAGCGCCATTCCGATGCTGAGCGGCGAGATGAAGATATTCGCGTTCTTTGCCTGCGGCGCGAGCCGCTGTAGGAGCGCGATGCCGAATGCGTCGTAATTGGCGGGCTTCGGCGCAGGCGTCGCTGCGGTCAAGGACGCGAGAAGCGGCAGAAGAGCAAACCAGCGTTTCATATCGCCACCGGTTCGGCCTTCGAACGCGCGCCGTCCGCGCGAGCCGCGGGCGCGCCGGCAAGCTGCTCGGCGAACGCTACGAATGCGCGGACGGGCGTGCCCGTCGGGCCCTTTGCCTGCCAGGGCGACTCACTGTCGAGATATGCTGTGCCGGCGATATCGAGATGCACCCACGGCGTTTCGCCGGCGAAGGCGCGCAAGAACGCCGATGCCGTGAGGGTGCCTGCGGGGCGGCCTCCGGTGTTCTTCAGATCGGCGATGTCGCTCTTCATTAGATCACCGTATTCGTCGTAGAGCGGCATCTGCCAGTACCGTTCCCCGGTCGGTTTGGCCGCGGCGAGAAACTGTTGCACGAGGTCGTCGTTGTTGCTCACGGCAGCGCTGGCCGTATGGCCGAGCGCGATAACGCACGCGCCGGTCAGCGTGGCGGCGTCGACAATCTTCGTCGCGCCGAGTTTATTCGCGTAGCAGAGTGCATCGGCCAAGATCAAGCGTCCCTCTGCATCCGTGTTGATGACTTCGATCGTCTTGCCGTTCATCGCGGTGAAGATATCGCCAGGCTTGGTCGCGCGTCCGCCCGGCATGTTTTCCGTCGCCGGCGCGATGCCGACGACATTGATCCTCGGTTTGAGTTTGGCGATCGCGCGCATCGCCGCGATTACGCCCGCCGCGCCGGACATGTCGTACTTCATCTCTTCCATGCGCTCGGGGGGTTTGAGCGAAACGCCGCCTGAGTCGAAGGTGATGCCTTTGCCGACCAGCGCCAGCAATTCTTTGTTGCCGGGATTGCCGTTATATTTCAGTACGATGAATTTCGGCGGCTGTGCGCTGCCTTGTGCTACCGAAAGAAACGATCCCATGCCTTCTTTGCGACAGCGTTCGGTGTCGAGGATGTCGGCTTCGAGCCCAGTCTCTTTTGCAGCGTCCTCGGCTGCCTTCGCGAGATGCGTCGGCGTCATGTCGTTAGCCGGCGTTATTGCCAGCTTTCGCGCAAAGTTCACGGCGTCGCCCAACACTTCGCCGCGCGCGGCGCCGGCCTGCAGCGCTTTCTGATCGCACGCTCCGGCAAGAACCGTCAACGTTTCGGCGCCGCTGCGCTTCTCCGGATTTTTTTGGTAGACGCTAGCGTCGAAGCTGCCCGTTGTTGCGCCTTCGACCAAGAAGGAAGCGCAGGCCGCTTCGTTGCCTTTGGCTTGCGGCGGAAGAACCACCGCGACGTCGCGCACGTTTCGACGGCCCAAATAGCGCACTGCGGTGCCCGCGTATCTCGCAAGTATGTAGGGTTCAAATTTCTTCGCGTCGCCAAGGCCGATGAGAAGCACGCGTTTGTACGGCTTGTCGTGCGCGTGGAGCAGGCTGACTTCACAGAGTTTGCCGGTTATTTCGCCGGTTAAGATTTCTGCGACCGCCCCTTGCAGCTGCGCATCGATTTCTGTTGCCGCGCCGTCGAGGGCCGTGTCGCTAAAGATCGGTACGACGAGCGCTCCCGCGCGTACAGAACCCGGCGCATCACTAACGACACGGACTTGCATGGTCGACCTTTCGAGAGGGTGAAGAAGACCCGTAATGTTGATCGGACTCTTTCGCCCATGACGCGCGATTCCTACGCGGCCGCCGGCGTCGACATCGCGGCCGGCAACGAGGCCGTGGCGCGTTATAAGGACGTCATGCACGGGTGGCGCCATGCGGACCAGCTTGAAGAGATCGGCGGATTTGGCGGGCTTTTCAGGCTGCCGGGCGACGACCGGCGAGCGCTGGCAGCGTCGACGGACGGTGTCGGCACGAAACTGTTGATCGCAGCGGAACTCGGGCGGTACGACACGGTCGGCGGCGATCTCGTGAACCATTGCGTCAACGACATTCTGGTGGTCAATGCGACGCCGCTATTTTTCTTGGATTACCTTGCGGTCGGAAAGTTGGATCCGCACGTTGCCGCGGAAATCGTGCGCGGCTGCTTCGAAGCCTGCAAAATACACAACTGTGCGTTGCTGGGCGGCGAAACGGCGGAGATGCCGGGTCTCTATGCGGAAAAACATTTCGATCTTGCCGGCACGATCGTCGGCCTGGTGGATTTGCGAGCCGTTCCGAAAAAAGAGGACGTGCACCCGGGGGATGCGATCGTCGGGTTGCCGGCGCGCGGTCTGCACACGAACGGCTATACGCTCGCGCGCAGGTTACTCGACACAAAAACTTTCGGCGACGCGCTGCTCGCCGAGCACCCTTCCTACTATAAGGAAGTGCGTGCCGTCCAATCCATCGCAAAGGTCAAAGCGATGGCGCACATCACCGGCGGCGGCTTGCTCGAGAATCTTCCGCGTACGCTTCCGGAAAATGTGAAAGCGATCTGCGAGCAATCGCGTTGGGAGGTTCCCGCGATTTTCAGTGAGCTCGGCAAACGCGGTAATCTCGATCACGAAGAACGCTATCGCACGTTCAACATGGGTATCGGTTACACGTTGATCGTTTCGCTCGCGGACGCGGCCAAAGCAGTCACAGCAGTTCCCGGTGCGAAAGTGATCGGGTGGATCGAAGCGCGCACCGCAGATGAACCGCGCACGATCGTGCATCCCGCGCGCGCGTAGAATGCCCGGCAGAGAACTCATTAACCTCGTCGTCGACCTGCGCGGCGAGCGATTCGCCATCAAGGGGCTTGCGAAAACGCTGCGAGCGATAGCAGCTGCGGGTTTTGAAATCGAGCGCGTGGCGCCGGGTGAAGACCGGTTCTTCTCGTGGATCGACTACGAGTTCGGTGGGACGTGGAGCTCCGAAGCATTCGCCGGCAAGAGCATCGTTGCAAGGAAAGGCAATCGCTTCGCCGGTTTTGCGACCTATGATGCGCAAGGTTTGAAATTTTCTTGGCTGCGCGGCCTTGGATTGCAAGAGGGCGTCGGGATTTTCGGGCCGTTCGGCGTCGGCGCGGAATTCCGCGGTTCAAAACTCGGTCCGCTTCTCTTGTTGGCGGCGCTCGGATCGCTCCGAGAAGCCGGTTACGCGCAAGCACTCATTCCCGCGGTCGGCGACGACAAACTGATCGCGTACTACGAGCGGCACGCGGGCGCGTGTGTCGTCGAACGTTTCGATCGATCGCAATGGCGCGCCAAGAAGCATCGTGCGGTCGTATTGGCCTCGGGCCGAGGAACGAATTTTCAATCCGTTATCGACGGCGCTGCTGCCGGCTCGCTTCCGCTCGAAGTCGCGGCGCTCGTTACAAACCATCCCCGTGCTTATGCGCTCGAACGTGCGCGTGTCGCGAACATTGCGGCCGTCACGCTGCCGTGGGCTCGGCGCGCGCAGTTGCGCCCGGACTACGACGCCCAACTCTCCGAGGTCGTGCGCCGAGCCGAGCCGGATCTCGTCCTGCTGCTCGGCTGGATGCATCTGCTCGACGATCGGTTCGTCGCCGAATTTCCCGAGACGATCAACATTCATCCGGCATTTTTGCCGCTGGCCGAAAGCAGCGACGAAGTCGTCTTTCCGGACGGCAGCTCGACGCCGGCCTTTCGGGGGGCGCGCGCCGTAAGAGATGCACTGGCCTGGGGGAGCTGCTGGAGCGGCGCGAGCGCACATCGTATCACGCTCCACACCGATCGCGGACCGGTCCTCGTACGCAAGCCGCTAGCATTGAATCCGGGCGAAACCGAGGAGGGCATCCTGGAACGCTTGCATCCACTCGAGCACCAAGTGCTCGCCGGCGCGATTATGCGCTGGGTTTACGAGCGCTAACTATCTATTGACGGCCGCCATCGCGCCTTCTGGATAGCGATCTCCGGCGGCGGCGCCGGCTGGAAATGCTTTTTCGATTCGCCGCGTATCGTCGTCCGATAGCTGCACGTCGAGCGCTTTGATGTTTTCTTCCAAGTAGCGGCGGCGCTTGGTTCCCGGAATCGGTACGATGCCATCGCCTTGCGCGAGCAGCCACGCGAGCGCGATTTGCGCGGGCGTCGCCCCTTTTTCGGATGCGATCGCTTTGACTTCGTTCACGAGTTCGAGATTACGCACGAAGTTTTCGCCCTGAAAGCGCGGATGATTGCGGCGCGTGTCGTCCTCGGGGAGATCTTCGGGACGCCGAAAGCGGCCGCTCAAGAATCCACGCCCCAATGGGCTGTACGGAACGAAGCCGATGCCGAGTTCGCGGCAGGCCGGCAGCACCTCACGTTCGGGATCGCGCGTCCACAGTGAGTACTCAGTCTGCACCGCCGTTATGGGATGTGTCGCCTGCGCGCGACGAATCGTCGGCGCGGCCGCTTCGGAGAGTCCGATGTAGCGAACTTTACCCGCCGCAGTGAGCTCCGCCATCGCTCCTACCGTTTCTTCAATCGGCGTCTCCGGATCGACGCGGTGCTGGTAGTAGAGATCGATCGTCTCGATGCCGAGGCGCTTCAGCGAAGCGTCGCACGCGGCTTTGACGTAATCTGCTTTGCCGTTGACGCCGCGCCAGCTGCCGTCCGCGCCGCGTACGTTGCCGAACTTGGTCGCCAAGAAAACTTTGTCGCGTCGATCTCCGATCGCGCGCCCTACGAGCTCTTCGTTAGTGCCCATCCCGTAGACGTCGGCCGTGTCCAGAAAATTGATACCGAGCTCGATCGCGCGGTGAATGGTCGCAATCGATTCGTTGTCGTCGCGTCCGGAGTAAAAGTCGGACATGCCCATGCAGCCCAGACCCAATGCGGAAACCGATGGGCCGTTGCGCCCTAGCGTTCGTTGTTTCATGCTAGGGCCTTCGCTTATGGGATGCAGGACTCCAGCCGGGCACCTACCAAGCCGAAGAAGATGCGGCAGTTACGGCCAAACATAGTAGCCGCTGCAACGCAGATCGCCAACCTTGCACAACGCCGGCGAAGAGAATATCGCAGGTTAGTCCTTCATCATGAAAAGCATCGCGTAGGTTCGTACGGCACGGTGCGACAGGCGGATGACGTCAAACTCTGGGCCAAACCCGAGCGTCGTGTCGGCGTCGCGGTACACGAACGTTATGTCCGGCGACGATCCTAGGAGCCCAAGTGTTTCAATGGTGAGCTTATTCTTGGTCGCTTCCTTGCTTCCGGAGAAAACCTGGTAAGCTGTCAGCGCCAGTTCGCGGGAGTTGACATCATTCGCAGGCACGGCCAGGATCGACGATATCAACTCATGTTGGATGCCCGGCATGCTCCTCATTTGGTCTTTAAACGCGACGACGCAACCGGCACGCGGAATGGTAGCATCCGACGCCAAGAGGTCATTCAGCAACATGTAGGCCGCCATCTCCCGCGCAAAAGCATAAGGCTTTATGAGATCCGTGCGGGGCAAAGGCCGCACCGCCAGGAGCACCCTGTTGTGAAACACGGCTGTAGCGTATTGTGCTGTGGATGTCGTGCGTATCAAGAGGGCATCGGACGCAGAGAATTCACTGAAGGCCATACCGGTTCCGGCGTTCGAAAGATCATGCACAACCAATGAAACATTCTTGATTTCGGATACTTCTGGAAGACCTGCGACGTGCGCGTGCTTCAGGAAGTTCAAGACCATCGGAACCACGCGCTCATCCGGCGGCAGGCCGCTTGGCGGGAAAAGCTTGGCGAAGAATTCAAATTGCTTGGGGCTCATAGTCGGACGCGGCCCCGGACGCATATGCGCATAGCCGGTGCACATCCGCACATAACCTTGATCTGCGCGCGCTCCGGCGCCAGACAATAACGCCGCAAGTGAAAAGGCGACAAAGAGAATAAGTGCGCGTCGCACTCCCATTGCGTCAGTGTACCCGTGACTTCCAGATTTCCACGCCGGGGTCAGGCGATAATTGTTGCGTTGCCCGCCAGGGCGCCTGCAATGGCACCGGGCTGTGCGGCGCAGATGTACGCGCGCAGGACCCCGCCGGTGACCGCGCCGATGGCCGCCAACATCTTCGGCTTCATCCCTGAAGCGCACGCGTCGGAACGCGCGAACTCTTGCGCCGCCGGAAGGCTCAGCTCGTGGATCGCGGATGAGGGATCCGCCGGATCGCGCAAGACGCGTGCGACGTTCGTAAGGGTTATGAACGCGTCTGCGCGCATTGCGCCGGCAATTGCCCCCGCAGCCGTATCGGCATTGACATTATAAGCGTGTGCTGAATCTTCGCCGATCGCGAGCGGCGCAACGATCGGGAGGAACCCGCCTTCGAGCAATGCGAGCAGGGGTGCCGGATCGATGCTCGTGATCTCGCCCACGAATCCGAGATCGTCGCCCGCCGGCGAGGTTGCGCGCCGCGCACGGATCAGCCCGCCGTCCTGTCCGCTGATGCCGACGGCGGGAATGCCCTGCTGCAGACAAATGCGCACGAGCCGTTTGTTGGCGGTTGCGCAAAGGACGGCTTCAACTGTCTCGAGGGAGGCGGCGTCGGTCACCCGCAGACCCTCGACGCGGCGCGTCTCTACCCCCGCCGCGCTAGTGCTTCATCGATCTCCGGACCACCGCCGTGCACGAGGATGACGGCATGCCCGGCGGCCCGGAGTTCCGCAAGTTCGCTGAGGAGGGCCTTGTCGTCGCCCACGTTGCCCCTGGCGTTTCCGCCGTATTTGACGACAATGTTCACAGCGGGCTTGCAAATCTATGCACTATATGCATAAATATACAACATATGTATCTGCTTGCGCCAGCCCCCACCCTCTACGGGCGCCATTTTTTGGCCATCGAGGACGTCTCAGCCGAGGAGCTGTCGGCGCTGCTGCGGCTGGCGGCATACCTCAAGGAGCGCCGGCCTGCGGAGCAGTCGTCGCTGCTGCCCGGCAAGACCCTCGCGATGCTTTTTGAAAAACCGAGCCTGCGCACTCGCGTTTCATTTGAAGTCGCGATGACGCAGCTGGGCGGCCACGTCATCTTCGCAAACGGCCAAGAGTTTTTGATTGGAACGCGCGAGTCGCCTGAAGACGCGGCGCGCGCGCTTTCGCGCTATGCCGACGCGATCGTGATCCGTACACATGCGCACGAACCGCTGCAGCGTTTCGCCGAAGCGGCAACCGTGCCGGTCATCAACGGTTTATCGGCCGTGGCGCATCCGTGCCAGGCGCTCGCGGATCTGTTGACGATGCAGGAACGCTTCGGCACGCTGCAAGGTTTGACGATCGCATTCTTAGGCGATGCCCGCAATAACGTCGCCGCTTCGCTTGCGCAAGCTGCCGTTCTCAGCGGCGCGACGATCCATTTCGGTTCGCCGCCGTCGCACCGGCCGTCAGAACATTTTCTCACCCACCTCAAAAATATGGGCAAAGCTAACGGCGGAGATGCACGGGCGTTTTGTGGCGCGGTGCGCGCCGCGCGTGGCGCCGACGTCATCTACACCGATGTGTGGACGTCGATGGGCGAAGAAGCTGCCACCGAACGCAACCGCGCCGTGCTTGCGCCTTTCCGCGTGACCGAAGATCTCTTCGCGCATGCTGCCGGCCACGCAGTCTTCATGCACTGCCTGCCCGCGCATCGCGGCGAGGAGGTAACAGCTGGCGTCATCGACGGCCCGCGCAGTATCGTCTTCGATCAGGCCGAAAATCGCATGCACGCGCAAAAGGCGCTTCTCATTGCATTGCTTACGACGTTGAAGGGATTTCCAATATGAAAGAAAGGCGTCAACGCGCGATCCTCACGCTCGTCGCGACGCGACCGATTCATTCGCAGGAGGAATTGGCGGCGATGCTCGATGCGCAGGGTTTCGAATCCACGCAAGCCACGATCTCGCGCGACATCAAAGATCTCGGATTGGCGAAGGTGCCGATTAAGAACGGCAACGGGAATAGTCATCAGTTTAAGTACATGTTGCCGAGTCCGCAGCTGTCGTTTGCGAGCCGGCTGCACCGTGCGGTCACGGAGCTCGTCACAAATATTGCGAGCAGCGTGAATTTGATCGTGCTGCACACGCCGCCTGGCAGCGCGATGCTGGTCGCGACCGCGATCGACGAAGCAGAATGGCCTGAGATTATCGGTTCCATCGCCGGCGACGACACAATCATGGTGATCGTACGCGATCCCAAAGAAACGCCCATCATCGTCCAGCGCTTCATCGATTTGCGGGAGTCTACGTGAACGACAAGACGATCGTTCTAGCCTATTCGGGCGGCTTGGATACATCCGTGCTGCTGAAACGCTTTATGCTCGAAGGATACGACGTCATCGCGTTGACCGCCGATCTCGGTGAAAGCGATGCGATCGCCGGCGGCGGTGCGGCCGCCGCGCTGCATGCCGTTAAAGCCAAAGCGCTGGTGCTCGGCGCTCGCGACGCAATTCTTGTGGACGCAAAGGAGCGCTTCATCGATGATTTCGCGCAAAAGGCGCTGCACGCGAACGCGCTCTATCAAGGCGTCTATCCGCTCTCGGCCGCGCTTTCGCGTCCACTGATCGCGCATCTGCTTGTGGAAACCGCCCATGCGCGAGGCGCGGACGTCGTCGCGCACGGCTGTACGGGCAAGGGCAACGATCAAGTGCGCATCGAGTTGGGCGTGCGCGCCCTGGATCCGCAGCTCGTCTGCCGCGCGCCGCTGCGCGAACAGCCGCTCTCGCGTCCCGACGCGATCGCGTTTGCAAAAGAACACAGGGTGCCCATCGCGCACACACAAGAGAAACCCTATTCGATCGATGCCAACCTATGGGGTCGATCGATCGAAGCCGGCGTACTCGAAGATCCGTGGAATGCACCGCCGGAAGACGCATATGCCTGGACCGCCTCGCCGTCGGCGCGTCCGGCGGATCCTGATGAGATCGTCATCGAATTCGAAGGTGGTATCCCACGCTGGGATCGTCTCGCCAGCTGGGAACTCGTTGCGCAACTGAATGTTCTCGCCGGCCAGCACGGTATCGGACGCATCGACCTGGTAGAGGATCGGGTGATCGGGTTGAAGTCCCGCGAAGTCTATGAGTGCCCGGCTTCAACGGTGTTGATTGCGGCGCACAAGGCGCTCGAACGCGTGGTGCTGACGCGTGACGAACTGCGGTTCAAAGCGATCTGCGATCAACGTTACGCCGAACTCGTGTATGACGGCCTCTGGATGTCGCCGTTGCGTGGCGCGCTCGATGCGTTCAACGCATCGCTCGCCGGCCGTATGACGGGCAATGTTCGGCTCAGTCTGCACCAAGGCGTCGCGACCGTTACCGGCGTTCGATCGCCGTGCGCGATTTACTCCGAGGCGCTTGCGACTTATGGCAAGGCCGACGCCTTCGACCATCACGCGGCCGCAGGATTCGTTAAATTGCATGGTTTGCCGCTCGAATTGGTGGCGCGAGCTGCCGCTCCGCAGACAGAGATGGTGTGACCAACAATTTCCAGTGGGGAGGGCGGTTTCAAGTGGCGCCGGATCCGGCGCTGATCGCCTTCGGTTCCTCACTGGAAGAAGACTTGATCTTAGCTCCCTTCGACGTGCAGTGCTCGCGCGCGCACGTGCTGGCTCTGCGCGGCGGAAAGATCATCACGCAAGCTCAAGCGGACGAACTCGTGAGTGCGCTGGATCGGATTGCCGCGGAAGTTGAAAGCGGCGAGTTTGCGGCATTCGCGCGCAATTGTGGAGCGGAGGATATTCACGGTGCGATCGACGCGCGCGTGCGTGAACTCGCGCCGGCTGGAACGTACTTGCACGCCGGCCGAAGCCGCAACGACCAAGTTGCCACGACGCTGCTCCTCTACGCAGCCAATCGCGCTGAGAACGGCAAGCACGTTGCGGCCCGCATCGTTGAATGCCTGTTGCAAAGTGCCGAAGCGGAACTCAAAGCTGAGACGCTGTTCGCCGGCACCACGCACTGGCAGCCCGCGCAGCCCGTGCTGCTTGCCTTTTACCTCGGCGCTGCGGCCGAAGCGTTCAACCGCGACATGCACCGGTTTACAGAAGTTGCAGCTGCGGTCAAGGAGTTCTGTCCGCTGGGATCGGCGGCGCTCGCTGGTTCGACGCTTCCGGTGGATCGTAAAGTCGCGTGCGCAGCGCTCGGGTTTCGGCAGCCGACGCGCAATGCGCTGGACGCGATTGGCAATCGCGAGGGCGCTCTCGATACGGCGCATGCATTTGTGCGCGGGCTGGCAAACGCTTCGCGGATGAGCGAGGAACTCGTCGTGTGGTGCGCGCCGGCCTTCGGGTACGCGCACTTGGATGATGCGGCTTCGACCGGTTCGAGTCTCATGCCGCAGAAACGTAATCCCGATCCATTTGAGCTCGTGCGAGCAACTGCCGGCGATCTTGCCGGCCGATATGCCGGCGCGATCGCTTCAATCGCCGGCGTTGCCCTTTCATATCATCGCGATCTGCAAGTCACGAAGGCAGTCGTGTTGGGCATCGTGGAGCGAGGCCTGGCGGCGCTCGAGGCGTTCGAGCGAGCGCTCGCGCACGTCAGCTTCGATCGTACGCGAATGAATGCGCTGGCCGACGCGAACTTCACCGTAGCGACCGATGTCGCCGATGCGCTGATCGCAAACGGCGTGAACGCTCGCGACGCGCACGCGCTGGTCGGAACTGCGGTCATGCGCGCGGAGGAAGAAGGCCGGCCGCTCGACGCGACGGATCTGCAGCGCATGGCGGAAGAGTCCGGTCTTACGACGTTGGAGGCGCCGCTGGACGCGAAGGCTTCGGTCCTCGCGAAAAAGAGCTTTGGCTCGACGCATCCTGAGGAAGTAAAACGTGCGCTGGGGACGTTACGCCGCGAGATCGAGGCGGTTGCATGACGCGCGTCCACGTCTGGGTGCAGCGGGTTATGCGGCGTCGGAGACGATGGTGCTCTTGATGACGCATCCACTTGTCGAGCTTGGTGCGCTCGAGAGCGCCAGCTCAGCCGGCGAGCCGGTCGGATCGCATTTTCCGCGCTTGCGCAAGCTCGAACGGCGCTTCGATCCTCCCGGCGCGGTTCTCGAAGCGCTCGAAGCGGACGACGTGGTGATTATGGGCGGCCCGCACGGCGCCGCCAAACAAGTCGCGCCCGATTTCCTCGAAGCCCGAGCGCGCGTCATCGATCTCTCGGACGACTTCCGGCTCTCGCCCACGCCGGCCGTCTACGGTTTTCCCGAACGCTACCGGGCGCAGATCGCGAACGCGCGCCTTATCGCCAACCCCGGCTGTTATCCGACGGCGACGCTGCTCGCCACGTTGCCACTTTCCTCAGTTGCGATCGTGCAAATCATCGTTGATGCAAAAAGCGGCGTCACCGGCGCCGGCCGCAATCCGTCGGTGCGTTCGTTGTACGCAGAGGTTGCAACTGAGATTCGCGCCTATGGTTTGAGTGGGCATCGCCACGAACCGGAGATTCTGCAAGAGTTTCGCGCCGCGGGAATCGACGCCAGCTTTGTTTTCACGCCGCACGTCGTGCCCATCGCGCGCGGTCTGCTTGCCGATGCGTACTGTGTGATGAACGAGCCGGTCGATCGCGGCGTGATCGACGCTGTTTTCGCCAAGACCTACGACGGCAATCGCTTCGTGCGCGTGCTCGGAGAAGATGAAGCGCCCAGCATAGCGGCGGTCGTGGGAACGAACGATGCGGAGATCGCGGTCTCGGTTCATGGTAGGGTCGTCCGTTCGATTTGTGCGATCGATAATCTCGGCAGAGGCGCCGCAGGCCAAGCGGTGATGAACCTGAACATTATGCTCGGCTATCCGGAGGAGTCAGGACTCGATGCTCGCGCAATCGCCTATTGAAATGCTTCCGCGCCTCGTCGCGTTGCGCGGCGGGCTCGGAAACGTTCCCGGAGTTCGCCTTGCCGGCGTGCACGCGGGCATCAAGAAGCGTAAGCGCGACCTCGCGCTAATCGCGTTTGATGCGCCGCAGGTCTGCGCTTCGGTGATCACGACCAATGAAATCAAAGCTGCGCCGTTATTGGTAACGCGTGATTCGCTGAAGACGCACGGATCGCAGATGCGCGCGCTCGTCTGCAATTCCGGCTGCGCAAACGCCTGTACGGGCCCAAAAGGCGAACGCGACGCGCGCGCGACCGCGCGGCAAGCCGCAGCGCTGCTCGGCATTCCGAAACAGAGCGTGGCTGTTTCATCGACCGGCGTGATCGGCGTACCGTTGCCGATCGATCGCATTTCAAAATCGCTGGAGAGAACAGTGCAGGAGCTGGAAAGTGGCGGCGAAGCGGCTTACGACGCCGCCGAAGCGATCATGACGACCGATCGCGTGCCCAAGCTCGCCGCATACGCCTTTTATGACGGCGAGCGCCGCTACGTCGTCGGGGGCATCGGCAAAGGCTCGGGAATGATCTTTCCAAACATGGCGACGATGCTCGCGTTCATCGCGACCGACGCGTCGATGTCGCAAGAAGAACTACAGCGTCATCTGGCGGGCTGTGTCGACGCAAGCTTCAACATGATATCGGTCGACGGCGACATGTCGACGAACGACGCCGTTTACGCATTCGCGCCTGCCTCAGAAGGGGCGGCGCCGGAGCATTTCGGGGCAGCTTTGCGCAAAGTTTGCGACGAGCTCGCACAGGCAATGGTCGCGGACGGCGAAGGTGCAACCAAGGCGCTCACGGTTCACGTCAGTGGCGCGAAGACTGAAGAGCAGGCGCGCACGGTCGCGCGCGCGGTTATCAACAGTAATCTCGTGAAGACTGCGCTTTTCGGTGAGGACCCTAACTGGGGCCGCATCGTTTCGGCAGCGGGAGCCGCGCGAAGCGGGATGGATCCTGAAAAGTGGGCGCTGTACTTAAACGATCTCCTGTGGATCGATCGCGGCGCGGTCGAAGTTCTTTCGGAAGCTGAAGCGCATCGCGAACTCGAGCACACGAGCGTGACGGTCCGTCTCGATCTAGGCATCGGCTCCGCTAGCGCGACCGGCTGGGGTTGCGATCTCTCTCGAGACTATGTTCGCATTAACGCGAGCTACAGGACATAATGATGATCGTCATGGTGAGCCTGTCGAACCATCCCGAGCAGCGCGCCACCGGCGCGCGTGACGAGGGGCTCTTCAATAATGAATAACACTAACCACTTGTTGCAAAATTACCGCAGCGCGCCCGTGGCGATCGTGCGCGGCGAAGGGTGCTATTTATTCGACGATGCCGGCACGCGTTATCTCGACATGATCGGCGGTATCGCAGTATGCGCGCTTGGCCACGCGCATCCCGAGATTGCTGACGCGATCGCGCTGCAAGCTCGGACCCTCGTGCACGCGAGCAACCTCTTCGGCCACGAGCCGGCGCGGTCGCTTGCAAACGAACTCGCGCGCCGTTCCGGATTCGATCGCGTATTCTTTTGTAACTCCGGCGCGGAAGCGAATGAAGGCGCAATAAAGCTCGCACGCAAATTCGCCCATCGCAACGGCGAAACGAAACGCAAGACGATTGTTTCGTGCAACGGCAGTTTCCATGGCCGCACTCTCGGCGCGCTCGCCGCGACCGCCAACGTGAAGTACCAAGAAGGCTTCGATCCGTTACCGGGCGGCTTTCGCTACACGCCGTTTAACGACGTGGACGCGCTGAAGAAGGCGATCGATGACTCCGTCGCCGCGTTTATCGTCGAGCCCGTTCAGGGCGAGAGCGGCGTGATTCCGGCCGACCCCGAGTTCTTGAAAGCGGCCCGCGCGATCTGTACCGAGCGCGGCGCGCTGCTGATCTTCGACGAAATCCAATGTGGAATGGGCCGCATCGGCCCGCTCTTCGCTTTCGAACATTTCGGCGTAAAACCCGACGTCGTCACGATGGCCAAAGCCCTCGCAAACGGACTGCCGATCGGCGCAATGCTGCTGACCGAACGCGTCGCTGTCGGGCTTCAACCCGGCGATCACGGCACGACGTTTGGCGGTTCGCCGGTTCCATGCGCGGCGGGACTCGCACATCTGCGAATTCGCGACGAGCTCGCTCTGGGGAAGCGCGTGGCGAAGACCTCGGATCATTTGTTTGCTGCCTTGCGCGCAATTGCGTCCGGATATCCGGAGCTTTTCGACCAGCCGCGCGGGCTCGGCTTACTCGCCGGCCTGCCCGTGAAAGAACCACACGATGCCGCAACGTTTGTAACGCACGCACGTGAAAACTCACACGTGCTTTTGAATAAAGCGGGCAACAACACGCTCCGCTTCGCGCCGCCCCTGATTGTAACAGAAGTGCAGATTGACGAGGCTATGTCAGCCTTACGCGGCGCGGCGAGATCCTTGACAGGCGCCGCAACCGCCGCCTTGTCATCCTGAGGCACACGTTGTCATCCTGAGCCTGTCGAAGGGGCCCGTGACGAGGGGAGGGCATGAATAATCTAGTCGAAAAAGCCGAACAACTCCGCGCGTTGCATCACGCCGACCAACCGTTGCTGCTCGTGAACGTTTGGGACGTTGCAGGCGCGAAGATCATCGAAGAACTCGGGTTCTTGGCAATCGCAACTGCCAGTGCCGGTATTTCTGCTTCACTTGGATTCGAAGACAATGAAGAGATCGGGCGCGAGCTCATGCTCGAAACTGTCACTCGCATTGCAAATGCCGTGGACGTTCCGGTCACCGCCGATCTTGAAGCCGGCTACGGCCCTACCGCGGAAGACGCGATCGCAACTGCGCGCGGAGCGATCGAGGCGGGTGCGGTGGGATTGAATTTCGAGGATTCAGCCCACAAGGACACGTCGATCCTCTACGACGCCGAGCTGCAGGCCGCACGCATCCGCGCGATGCGTGAAACAGCGAAACGGCTTGGCGTGCCTCTGGTGATCAACGCGCGCACCGACGTGTACTTTCGCACGGAGCTGCAAGATGATGAAAAATATCACGAAGCCGTGCGCCGCGCAAAGCTCTATGTGAAGGCCGGCGCCGATTGCATCTACATCCTGGGTGTGAAAGACGAGGAAGCGATCGCAAAGCTTGTAAAAGAGATTCCAGCGCCCATAAACCTCCTCGCATTCGCCGACGCGCCACCGATCGCACGGCTTGCTGAGTTAGGCGTGAAGCGGATCAGCCTCGGGCCGCGCCCGATGCGCCACGCGATGACGGCATTCCGCGAAGCCGCTCAGCACGTTCGCGACAACGGTACGTTTCCGTGAGCCTAGTCTCCGGACAGACGCCAGGCGCCCACGTTCCAGAACACCTCGTCAGTAGATCCCGATTCGCCGTGTAGGCGCGTCGTGAATGTATCGACCTCGCGCCGCTGGTAGATCAAGATGATCGGGAACTCTTGATAGAGCAGCCGCTGCAGTTTTGCGTAGATCGCCTTGCGCTTCCCGAGATCAAACGTACTGCGTCCGGCCACGAGTAGCGCGTCGATTCGCGGATCGCAGATGCGCGACTTGTTGTAACCGTTCGGCGGCACGTTGGCACAGGCGAACTGGTCGGTCGTGTCCGGATCGTCTCCGTTGACGAACGGATAGAGCGCCAACTGAAACTTACCGCCGTAGACCGGACCGCCTTGGCTGACCGGCGCGACAAATTGCGTGATGTTGAACTGCTTGAGCTCGACGCGCGCGCCGACCGCGCGTTCGTACTGCGTTACAGCGTTCCCGATAATAGCATCGCCTGGCGTCGCTGCTTGAATCACCATGGTAAGTTCCAACGGCGTACCATTCTTGCTTCGAATACCGGCTGTGCCGATCCGCCAGCCTGCGCTGTCCAGCAACTGCTGCGCGTGCGCCGGTTCGTAAGGGACGTCCGGATAGGCTTGCGGATTATATGACCAGATGAAGAGACCCCGACCGGCCTGCGAGCTGTTGAGGGCAGCGCGGGAGGCCTTCGCGATCAGACTCTTTATGTCAATCGCTTCGGCTAGTGCGTGCCGCACGCGAGCGTCGCTCGTTTGTGGCGAACGCGTGTTGAAGATGATCGCGCCGACGGCGCTGACCGGCGTGCTCAGCACGTGATAACCGTTTAGGCGAACCAGCAGCGGATAGTTTGAGTAATCCTGTTCGAAGACGTAGCCTTGCACTTCGTGGGTCTGCAGTAGATTCAGCGCCGTCTGCGGATCGGGCACGAAGCGCACGACAAGGTGTTCGATGCGCGGCTTTCCGCGGAAATAATACGGGTTTGCGTGCATCTCGACGCGATCGGAACGTAGCCAGCGATCCACGACATAGGGTCCCGAGCCGATCGGCTGCGCGTCGAACGCGATGTTGTTGAAATCCGCGTATTTCTCCAGCAAATGCTGTGGGAGAATCGGAAATCCTTGCGGCGCCATCACGAGCGTCAAGAGCGGCGCAAACGGCTCTTTTAAATGAAGGACCAGCGTTGTGTCGTTGGGCGCTTGCGCCGACGCGATGCGATCGTAACCATAACGTGACTGCACGTTGTTTGCGGGGTTGTTGACCGCATTGATCGACCAGACGCAATCATGCGCCGTCAGCGATTTTCCGTCGGCAAAGCGGACATTCTTGCGCAGATGGTAGATCACGGTCAACCCGTCGGCGCTGATTCCACCGTTTGCAAGGCTCGGCACTTCCGTTGCAGCGTCGGGCACGAGCTGCGCATGGTCGTCGTATTTAACGAGGAAGGAGAAGAGCAGCTCTCCCCATTCCGTTTGCGATTGCCCGTTTTCAAGCGCAGGATTGAGCGATCGAGGCTCGCGCTGCTGCGCGACGACGAGCGTCGAGCGCCCAATGATGGTGTGTTGCTGTCCGGATTGCGCACACGCCGCCAGCAAGAGCGACGCCGCTACCATTGTCATCCTGAAGCATCGAAGGACCCCGAGCAGCGCGCAATTGCGCGCATGACGTGGGGCGTTCATTGAATTAGCTCAAAAGGCAAATTCGGATCCGCGCTAAGGGTAAACGGATCGACTCGCACCGCATCGCCTTGATGCGCGGCCGCAGCCGCGATCATGGCGGCGTTATCCGTGCAATACTTGGGCGGCGGAATAAAGATCGGCACGTTCGCTTGCTTTCCCCATACTTGCAGCGCCTGCTGCAGCGCAGAATTTGCCGCGACACCGCCGGACAGCACGACGCTCGTGTATGGGCGCCGCTCGAACGCAGCTTTAACTCGCTGCATGAGTATGTCGACAACTGCCGCTTGAAACGAAGCGGCTACGTCCGCTTTCAAAACCTTGCTGCCTGCATCTGATTCCACAAAATATCGTACCGCCGTCTTTAGTCCGGAGAAAGACATGTCGAGCGAGCCCGGCTCCCCGCGGTGGCGCGGGAACTTGATTGCCGTTGCATCACCTTCGCGCGCCAGTCTGTCGATCTCCGGGCCGCCTGGAAACGGCAGGCCCAACAAGCGTGCTGTCTTGTCGAACGCTTCACCGGCGGCATCATCTTTTGTCCGTCCGATGATACGCATTTGTGTCGGCCCCTCAACCTCCACTAGCTGCGAATGTCCCCCGGAGACGAGTAGCGTGAGAAACGGATACTGCGGATGATCGTCACGATCGAGAAACGCCGCGAAGATGTGCCCGTGCAAGTGGTTGATCCCATACAGCGGTTTGTGCAAAGAAAAAGCCAGTGCTTTGGCCGATGCGACACCCACGACGAGGCTGCCGATCAGTCCCGGTCCGCGCGTCACCGCGATGCCGTCGAGATCTTCGAGCCGAACGTTCGCGCGGGCAACCGCGTCCTCGACCGCCGCCGAAAGCAATGCGACGTGCTGCCGGCTTGCGATCTCCGGAACGATTCCGCCGTATTTCGCGTGAAACTCATCCTGATTCGTCGCGACGCTCGAGCGCACGCGCAAACCGTCTGCGACTATGGCCGCAGACGTATCGTCACATGACGTTTCGATGCCGAGAATGATCACCCGCAACAATGCCCGCGTGAACGGCGCGCTCGCAATGGTGCGAACGCCGCTCCGCGTGTCGCCTCGTAAACGGGCTTGCCCGCAGAATATGTAGCCAGGACACGCGTCTCCATGATTGCTTCCGGCTCGACCGTCATCCAGTCGCGATCCATCACGACGAAATCCGCATACTTACCCGGCGTAATCGAGCCGATGATGTGCTCCTGGAAATTGCCGTAAGCCGCCCACATCGTCATCGACTTGAGCGTTTCGTCGCGGGTCATGCGTTGCGCCGGGTACCAGCCGCCCGGCGGTTGGTTCGCCTCATTCTCACGCGAGATCGCGGCATGAAAGGTCCGCAGCGGATTAACGGCTTCAACCGGTGCATCCGTGCCGTTTGGTATGATCACGCCCGTCTCTAGCAGCGAGCGCCACGCGTAGGCTCCTAGCACGCGTTGTGGACCGAGCCGCGCTCGCGCCCAGCCCATGTCGCTGATTTGGTGCGTGGTTTGCATGGATGGAAGCACGCCGAGCTGCGCAAAACGCGGAATGTCCTGCTGACTCAACACCTGAGCGTGCTCGATGCGCATGCGATGGCCTCGGCTCGGCACGTTGCGCAGAGCCGCTTGATACGCGTCGAGCACGACGCGGTTTCCGCGATCACCGATCGCGTGCACGCAGGTTTGAAATCCGGCGCGGAGCGCGAGCGTCGCAACGTCTTCGACGTGTGCTTGCGTTGTTCGCAGCAGCCCCGTGTTCGAAGGATCGTCATCATATGGTTCGAGTAGCGCCGCCCCGCGCGAGCCGAGTGCTCCGTCCACGAACAATTTAATTGCGCGCACTGAGATGCGGCCATCGTAAGCGCCCTGGATGATGCCCTGATCCAGATGCGCGGCAATCAGCTTCGGATTGTCCTCGAGCATAACGTGATTCCGCAGGGAGAATTTTCCGGCGTCCGCCACGCGGTGGTAGGCCATTGCCTTTTGATGCGAAACGCCCGGGTCGCCGATCGCGGTGACGCCCCAACGATTGGCTTCTTGAATCGCGGCGATTGTCGATCGCTCGATCTGCGCATCGGTCGCAGACGGAATCGCTTTGCCGATCAGCCCCATCGCGTTGTCGATGAAGACGCCGGTTGGCGCGCCCGACGAGTCGCGCAGGATTCGTCCGCCGTTTGGGTCCGCGATCGATGCGCTCACGCGGGCCAGTTGCATGGCCTTCGCGTTGGCCAGCAAGGCATGGCCGTCGACGCGAAAGAGTACGACCGGACGATCCGTGAGCGCAGCGCTTAGTGCACCGTGTGTCGGAAATGCTTTACCCGGCCATAGATTCTGGTCCCAACCGTCGCCAAGCACCCATGCGTCCGGCGACCCCTGCGCGAAGGCGACCGTGCGCCGTACGATCTCGTCGAACGAAGCGACGTGGTAGAGGTCGACTTCGCTTAGCGCCGAGCCGACCCCGACGAGATGTAAATGCGCATCGACGAGCCCGGGAAGCACCGTTGCGCTGCCGAGGTCCAGCTCCTTTGTGCGAGGCCCCGCAAAGGCTCGCGCGTCGGCGAGTGATCCGACGTATGCGAAGCGCCCGTTCGCAATCGCGACCGCCTTAGCATTCGCAAAATGCGGATCGACCGTGTGAATCGTACCGGCTGTAACGATGAGGTCCGTTTTTTGCGAAGCTGCGAATGCGGGCTCGGACGATCCGACCAGAGCGGCAGCAGAGGCGATAAAAGTGCGACGACGCATGCCATCGGAGTTCGCGCCGGGTAGGGCGATTCCTCACGGAAGGGCTCTCCGATGCGGCGAGCGCTGGTAACTCTCTCGCAGCTTGTGTTGTTACCGGTGGTTTCGGTGCCGGCCCAAACGAACGCGCCGTGCGTACAACGCCGCGGGCGGCGTGATTGAAAAAAGCAATTTCGATCCGCAATGGCGCGATGAGAGCGATTTCAATCGAAATATTATCTCCGCTCAATACCGTCTGAAATACGATCCCGCGATTACGCGCATCGATCTGCGCGGGCCCTCGAACAGATTGCTGGATTCAATGACCGTCAGCCAAACGGCGCCCAGCGTAACGATAGACCGGGCGCGGATCGCGGGACGTCACGTGCACGTTGCTTGGCGCGGCCGCGGGGAAGCAGGCCGCGAGCTTCTCTATTCTGTCTTTCTCTCGAACGATCGTGTGATCTACTTCGAAGCTTCGTTCGAACGGCCGACCGCACACGCGGACCTCACGCTCGGTCCGAGATTCCACCCGCGTTTCGAACGTCGTCGTCACCGACGGTTCGCGCAGCACCGAAGCCGTAGCCGCTCTGAAGTAAGCCGAAATCAGGGTTCCGGCGAGGCCGCCTCCTCGGCGTCGATCGCGGCTTCGGCGACGTATTTCCAAAGCGCGGCTTGCACGCTGACAACGAGGAAGCCCCAGTCTTCGATGTATCCGCCGCGCGCCTGCCACACCGCATCATCGACGTAGCGCTCGTTATTCAGCGCGAGCACGTCCTGCAGTTCGTCGTAGATTTCCGCGAGGTCATCCGACATCTCGCGAGTGATGGGCGGCTGTAAGCCCGAAACGTCCAAAACTTGATCCGGCATCGAATAGCGGGAGGAGAACGTTTCCTTGAGCTTGCTTCGGTCGGCTCGTTTGGCTTCAGTTATCATAGCGATATCACCACCGTCGACCTGCGTTTCAGGAAGTGCGATCGCTGCCAGTTGCAGTTCCAAGAGACCGGCGTGCACTTTTGCGCACGTGTGAACTAAATCACCGTTCGCACTTGTATCGATCGTTTCAATATATTGACGCGCAGCTGACAGGAAGTCTTGCCAACGCGGGTCCTCTTGATCGAAGTTCATTCCGAGGCCACGAGCACGGCATGGCGGCGCTCCGGAACCACGAAATATCCTAGCGCGGTCATGACGATGACTCCGGCAAAGACGGCGAGCATGACCAGCGACATCGCTTTAGCATAGTCCGGATGTCCTGAGGGCAGCGCAAACCTGGTCGTCGCTAGCCCCGACTCCAGCTGGAATGCGCCCGCTGCAATCAAATTGCCGAGCTGATACGTGAGTCCCGGAAACGTTCCGCGCACGGTGGGTGGTGAAATCTCGTTGAGATGCGCCGGAATGATGCCCCACGCGCCTTGCACCATGACTTGCATCAGGAAGCCGCCGAGCGCTAATAGCACAACGGTCTGACTGAACGCCCAAAGCGGAATGGCCGTTGCCGCAAGAACAGCGCAAACCATAATCATATTGCGCCTTCCGAAGCGCTGCGAAAGCCAGCCGAAGAAGATGCCGCCGGCGATTGCACCGATGGCGGCAACCGAAGTGAGTGTGCCGACGATTGCCGGGCCGAAGCCGTGCTGTGATGATAAGAAGGTCGGATATGGATCTTGCGTGCCGTGCGACATGAAATTGAATGCTGCCATGAAGGGAATCGCGTATAAGAACAACGGCCACGAACGCCGCAGTGCGGCGAGCAGCGGGTCGCGAGTACCGGCAACGATCTGCGAGCGGGCGGCTAGCCACGCAGGCGATTCGGGCACGTGCGCGCGGATATAGAAGATGAGCAATGCCGGCAATGTGCCGATGACGAACATTCCGCGCCAGCCGATGTGCACGTATAGAACGGCGAGCACGATACCTGCGAGCAGATTGCCGACGGCGTAGCCTTCTTGCAGAATACCGGAGAAGACGCCGCGGCTTTGCGCCGGCAGCGTCTCCATAGCAAGCGCCGCGCCGATGCCCCACTCGCCGCCCATCGCTATGCCGTAAAGGCCGCGCAAGATAATGAAAATGGTAAGGTTCGGTGAAAACGCCGTCGCTAACTCGAGTGCGGAATATAAGCCGACGTCGATCATCAACGGAACGCGCCGGCCGATGCGATCGGCGATCCATCCGAAGATGAGCGCACCGAGCGGACGCAGCATCAGTGTAACAGTCACCGCCACGGCGACCATTGGAACTGTCGCATGGAAGTCGTGCGCGATATGCGGGACCGTGACGATTACGAGAAAGAAATCGAACGCATCCAGGGTCCAGCCCAAAAAACTAGCGGCAAAAGTCTTGCGCTGAACCAAGGTCAGCTCGCGGAACATCCGCGCCGCGTTCACGGCGAAGAGCTGGGACTGGGGCTGGCGCTTGGCGGCGCGCTCGGCGCGAGGCCGCTCGGTGTTTGTGAAACGTCCGTGCCGTAAAGCACCAGCACGTAGGTGTTGCCCTTGCCGACGGTGAGTTTCGGCGGCCTGAATCCAAAGATTAGCGTGCTCTTTTGCAGCGACGATTTATTGAGCGACAGGACCGGCGCATAGCTCTTGGTCTTCCTTTGTGCGCGTTGCAGGAAGAGTTGGAGCGCAAAACCACGGCCTGAAATCTGTTCTTGCGGCAGCGTGAACTGTGCTATCGCTAGTCCGTTTAACGGAAAATCCGCCGATGTCGTGATCATCACCATCATTAACGCAATGACGTTGAGCGCATTTTTCGGAACGTGCACCATTGCCGGTGCGCTCTTCGGCATTGCTTCGGCATCGAGGGTGATCGTGGCGGCAGCGCTTGCGATAGGCGAGGCGCTTGCGTTTGGGGCCGTAGTTCGCACCGCGGTCACCGGTTCAGGCGTGGGGCTCGGTGTCGGACTCGGCGACGGGCTCGCCGTCGGCGGTGGAGCTTTCTTTCCAGGTTTCGGTGTGGGTGTGGGCGGCGGAACGTTGAAACGCAGCTCGCACGAATAGCCTTCAGTCGTTCCCGGACACGCGAAGCCGTTCGGCGCATCTGTCAGCGGATAGACTCCGGGGCCCGGCGATGGTTGCGCGGAGGCGCCCTCTGTGCCCGGCCTCGCTGAAACCGTAGTTGACATTGGTGCTAGCGCACCGCCCGGCGGAAGCGGATTCGTCTGCGTTCCCGAGGCGAAATTGCCCGAGCACGCGCTCAGCGCCGTTATGAGAAGCACGAGGAAAGCTCGCCTCATGCCTTCGACTCGACTCTGGCTTGAAGTTCCGATACGAACGCGTCGACCGCAATCGTGCGTTTTTCTTCCATCTGACGTTCGTTCACGTTTACGGTCCCGTCTGCAGCTTCTTGCTTGCCTGTTACAAGGATGTACGGCACTTTTTGCGTTTTCCAATGGCGGATCTTGTAGCCGAGTTTTTCGTTAGACTCGTCGACTTCAATACGAAAGCCCCGCTTGCGAAGACGCGTGGCAACGGCGCGTGCATACTCGAGCTGATGCTCGGAGATTGGCGTGATGACGGCCTGCACGGGCGCGAGCCACGCCGGGAAGTTTCCGCCGTAATGCTCGATGAGCAAACCGAAAAACCGTTCCATCGAACCAGCCAGCGCGCGGTGGATCATCACAGGCGGATGGTCCTGACCGTCGGCGCCGCGATATTTCAGATCGAAACGCTGCGGCAATACGAAGTCGACTTGCACCGTGCCGAGCTGCCATTTCCGGCCGATTGCATCGCGTACGTTGATGTCGAGCTTCGGCCCGTAGAATGCACCGCCGCCTTCGTCGAGGCTGTACGCGAGTTTGCGGCTCTCAAGTGCTTTGCGGATTGCGTTTTCGGCGATCGGGTCCGTCTCTGTGCGTAATTTCGCCTCGCGCGTCGAAAGGTAATACTCGAACTGTTGGAAGCCGAACGCTTTCATCAAACGCAACGCTTCATCGAGAGTCTGCTCGAATTCGTCTTGCAGCTGGTCCGGAATGCAGAAGAGGTGCGCATCGTCCACAGTGAAACCGCGCACGCGCGTTAGCCCGAGCAACACGCCGCTTCGCTCAAAGCGGTACGTCGTTCCGAATTCCGAATAGCGCAGCGGCAGATCGCGATAGCTGTGCGGCCGGCTCTTGTAAATGAGGATGTGACCCGGACAATTCATGGGTTTGAGCCGGAACCGCTGTTCCTCGACTTCGAGTGGCCCGAACATGTTCTGTGCGAAGTTTTCGAGATGGCCGGAAATCTCGTAGAGTCTTTCGCTGACGACGTGCGGCGTGATAACCGGCTGATATCCGCGTTCGCGCAAGCCGTCACGAATAAAATCCTCGACGACGCCGCGAACGATCGCACCCTTCGGATGCCAGAAGATGAGTCCGCCGCCGGCTTCTTCCTGTATGGAAAACAGATCGAGCTCTTGTCCGAGCCGACGGTGATCGCGTTTTTGCGCTTCTTCGAGTTGATGCAAATACTGCTCGAGCTCTTCGCGCGTATTCCAAGCTGTACCGTAAATGCGCTGCAGCATCGGATTATGCTCGTCGCCGCGCCAGTACGCGCCGGCGACGCTCATGAGTTTGACGGCGCCGATCTCACCGGTGCGATGGACGTGGCCGCCGCGGCAGAGATCGGTGAATTCGCCGATCGTGTAGAGCGTGATCGGCTCACCCTCGGCAATCTCGCGTGCCATCTCGGTTTTGTACGGATTGTTTTTGAAGCGTTCGAGCGCCTCGGTGCGGCTCACTTCGCGCCCCGTCATCTCGTAATCGGCCGAGAGGATCTCAAACATGCGCTTCTCGATGCGTTCCAAATCCTCGGGCGTGAACGGCTCGAGGCGATCGAAATCGTAATAGAACCCGTTTTCGATGGCGGGTCCGATCGTCGGCTTGGCCTCCGGAAACAGGTCCTGCACGGCGTAGGCCAAGACGTGCGCGGCCGTGTGGCGCAGTTCGGAAAGTCCGGCGCGTTGTTGCTCTGCCATGGAACTGGCTTGGCCTTTTAGAGGAAGGGTTCGCTCGGCCCTGGACGGGTATGAAGCGCTTATGGAGACTCGAGCGTCTGCCGCCGCTGCCGGCACGATCACAATTGGCGGGGACCTAACCGTCAACCGCATGGGTTTTGGCGGCATGCGTTTGCCCGGCCCGGGCGTCTGGGGCTGGCCGGAAGATCGCGAGAACGCGCTGGCGGTGCTCCGTCGCGCCGTTCAGCTCGACGTGAATTTCATCGACACCGCCGACTCGTACGGTCCCGAGGTCAACGAAGAACAGATTGCGCAGGCGCTCTACCCGTATCCGGACGATCTGGTCATCGCGACCAAAGGCGGCTTGACCCGAGGCGGACCGGAGAAATGGGAGCGAGATTGCCGGCCGGAGCGGTTAAAGGCGTGCTGCGAAGCGAGCCTGCGCCGTTTGAAACTCGACACGATTGCCATCTACCAGCTGCACGCGATCGATACGAAGGTGCCGTTGGAAGATCAAGTCGGCGCGTTGCGCGAGTTGCGCGACGAAGGGAAGATTCGCCACGCTGGGATTTCGAACGTTACGCTCGAACAGCTGCGCGCCGCCCAAAAGATCGTGCCGATCGTTTCCGTACAAAACCCCTACAATTTCGCGGAACGCGGCGACAACGATCGCGTCATCGACTACTGCGAGCGCGAGAGCCTGGCGTTTTTCCCATATTTTCCATTGAATGCCGGTGAAGTAGCCGACGACACCGAGCTGCAGAATATCGCCGAACGCCACAATGCGACGACATTCCAAATCGCACTTGCCTGGCTGCTCCAGCGCTCAAGAGCCATGTTGCCGATTCCGGGCACGCATTCGCTCGAACATCTCGAGGAGAACGTCGCCGCCGCCGGCATCAAGCTCGACGACGAAGACTTGACACGCCTAGGCCTGCGCTAAAGCGCTCCGGCGCACAGTCTCGGCACGCGCACGCTTGGTCTGTCTTCAGTGAACGCCCAGAACTAATCGCGAACCGCGTTCGTTTCGAGGCCAGGAGGAACGCCCATGAAGAACCTGCACGTTGCAGCTCTCGCAACACTCTTTGGAATTAGCGCGGCGTCCGGCATCGCTTTGACGCAGGCGCAGCACCCGGCAAATTCGGCTGGAATCTTTGCTTCGACGGCTCTGATTGCCGCCGCGGATCAGGATAATCGCGGTAATGGAAAAGCCGGCAAGAACAAAAACAAGAACGGCCAATGCAACACGAACGGCAATACCGGCCGCGGCAACGGCGATCAAAACGATCAAGGCAATCAAAGTAGTGGCCATGGCCAGAAGCGTGGCTGGCAGAATCCGAATAATCCGCACTACTGCGGCTCAAACAACGGAAACTGCGGTTATACCAACAACGGACAGTATAACGGCCAAAACAACGGCCAATGCAACAGCAACGGTCAAGGCAATACCAACGGCCAAGGCAATACCAACGGCCAAGGCAATTCGACGATTCGCGGAACCATCACGTCGGTGAACGGCAATCAGGTGTCAGTCATGGAAGGCTTCGGACAAACGGTAACAATCAACGATCAGCCGGCGCTTAACAATCAGAGCACGGGGCGCGTTGTAATCGGCCGGTACGTCACGGCGTACGGCTACTACCAGAACGGGATCTTCTACGCGACCTCGATGCAATAGGCTCTTGCGCGTGTAGCCCGACAGGGCTCGCATGTGTCCAGATGAAGACGCCCTTTCTCGGAGGGGCGTTTTCGTTTACGGTCGAGTTTATATTGACAAACATCGATATCTAGGCCGAGCGAAAGCGCGAAGACCCCGAGGACCTTGAGCCAGTGCGTCAGTCCCCGCTCGTCCACCCTACTCGTGCCTCATTTGAGCGTGATCACCGTCATGCTGTATGGCGGAAGCGAGAGCGCATACGGAAAGCGAATGGTTCCCAGCGACTGCGTCAAAGCGGTCCACCAGACGCCGCTCTTGGAGCGATCGTACTGCGCCTTTCCGTATTGCAGCAGCTCCGCGGAAAACGAAGTGCGCGAAGTACCTGCGAGGCTCACGGAAACCGGGATGGCGCCGGTTTGCCCCAAATTGAAGAGCAACAGGGAATAACCGAACGCAGTCTTCGCGGCGTACCCCCGCAGCGTCGTGTCCTGCGACGGAACGCTCGTGGCAGCCGTGCGAGAGCCGCCGGGTGCAAACTCCGCAATAAGCTGATATGCGCGCGCGTCCGGAAAGGGCGTGCCGAAGGCAATGGTTTCCGAGATGCCGGGACACTCATACGGCGTCGGTATGCCGTCGGAGAACAGCGTGTACGTGCCGAAATCTTGCCAGCCGTAGAGCGAAGCAGAATTGTTGTTGCCGGTGTCGCAGCCGCCGAAGCCAATCCACCAGGTTGCCATGGGAATAGCTTGCTTCATCATCTCGGCGACGGCCATCCCGGCAAAGAGCCCGTTGACGATCGAAACCGTCTGTTTGCCTGGATTGGAGTACACGGAGTTGAGCTCGCCGACATAGATCGGGACGCTCGCCGGTACGCCGTCCGCTTGCATCTCCGCGCGCAGGTTCTTGAGCGCTTGAGCAAAGGTCGAAGGCGCAGTCTGCAGGAGGTAGCTGTCGCTCTCGGAGCCCGGCGCCTGCGCGTAGTAATGAAACTCGACGAAGTCGTACTTCGCGTTCTTTAGAACGATAGAGTCCCACGCAGGGTTGTCCTCGACGACGACGCCGACTTGCGCGCTCGGATTGGCCGCCTTGATCTGCGGATAGTAACCCGCCTTCACCGCCGACGCATACGTTGCCGGGTCGTGCGCCTTGGCGTGGAGGTCGAACTCCCAGCTGCCGTAGACTTCGTTGCCCACCGTCCAATACCTGACGCGAGCGTACCCCTTGCTCTTAGCGTACGCCACCCACGACGCTGCTTCGGCCGGATCGCCGCCGCCGTTGCATGCGGGATTGCTGCCGTAGTTGAGCGTCACCGCGACATCCATGCCGGCAGGCTGCGCAACGTGCGTCACCACGTTATCGAACGTCGAGCCTGCCGCAATGTATCCACCTTGATTCGAGCAGAGCGAACCGCCGTTGGCCCAATGGTAGATATCGCTCTCGGATCCGCCCGGCCAGCGCAGCAGCCTTAAACGAATGTTTGCATATGCGTTCGCGGTACCTGGCGAGTCGATCGACGTCCAGGTCGGAAACGAAGCGCCGCGCGCGTCATCCGCAACGGCCGGACCGAGCTGCCCGAAGTTCACGCCGACGGGGGCGGTCGCAACCGCGTGGATGGGCAGCGAGCGCACGTCTGACGCTTCGGCGCCCGCGTGCGATGGAAGGCTCGGCGCGGCGGAGCATGCGCAAATCGTCGCAAGGCTTGCGATGAAGCTCACCGCACGCAAGGTTTCGTTCATCGCCTACACCTACGACTTTTCATTTGCGGCGCCTGCCCTCGAGGCGTCTTGCGATCCCGGGGGAGCCAGCTTCAAGCGTTTCCGGATCGCCCACGCGCCACGCTCAAACTCGCGCGTAAGCTCCGCAACGATCGCGCCCTTCGGCATGCCTTCGCCGCGCAGCGTTTCGAAACGCTGATGCAGACGACGATCTTCCGACTCGCTCCACGCTTTCCCGCGATTGGGGACCGGCTGCGCGACCCGCACCGGTTCGCGGATCGTCCCAGGCACCAGCGCACGCAGATCCGGCAGCCGGCTCCGGAAAGTGCGAACCGAGAGCTCGAAGCCGATGAAACGCCGCGACATCCCTCAAGCTCGCGCCGGCCGAGGAACTCTCCCTCGAACGGGCGATCGAGTTTATCGAAGACGACGAGTTGGTCGAAGTAACGCCGAAGTCCATTCGACTGCGCAAGCGCGTGCTCCATGAAACCGCGCGTTTGCGGCTGCGCAAGCGCGCTTCCGCTTAAAAAGGCGCTCCGGTCTAACCTGCGCGCCCCCCACAAAGGTGGGGCGAGGGGCCGTGAATGTGAGATACCGTAAGGATTGAGATGTTCTATTAAACGATAACCGGTTCGCCGGAGATCTCGGGCGTGAAGGTCAGGTCGCCGCGCTTCTCGTCGTAGTCGACGACGACTTTCTGCCCCTCCAAAACCTCGCCCGCAAGAATCTTCCGGCCGAGCGGCGTTTCCAGCTCTTTCTGTATCGCTCGCTTGAGCGGCCGTGCTCCGTAGACCGGGTCGTATCCCGTCTTGACGAGATGCCGCTTGGCCGCGTTCGTGAGTTCGAGCTCGATGCGCCGTTCCGCCAGCCGCTTGCGAACGCGCCCCAGCTGGACATGGTTTGTTTTTGCTCGCGACGATCGGCTGCGCCTTGGCTCCGAGTGCGCCGCTGCTGATTGTGGCACGCGGATTCCAAGGCCTGGGCGGCGCAGCGCTGCTCCCTCTCCCGATTGCAATCCTCGTGCAGATGCTGCCCGATCCGGGCGACAACGAAGATGCGATCAAAAATTTCGCGATGATCGCCGGCTTGGGTGCGGTGGCCGGGCCTGCGATCGGCGGCGTGCTCGTGCATTGGTTCGGCTGGCCGGCGATCTTTTATCTCTCGGTCATCATGGCAGCCGCCGTGCTCTTCTCGCTGCCCGCGACGGAAGAGAGTAAACGCGACCCATCGCTGCGCCTCGACGGCACAGGGCAGGTGCTGAGTATTCTCTCATTCCTCGCCATCAGCTTCGCGCTGATCGAAGGAAACGTCAAAGGCTGGTTCTCGCCCATAATTCTGGGCGCGTTCGCCGTCTCGATCGCCGGACTCGCGGCTTTCTTGTACCTTGAGCCACGGATCGCGCAGCCGATGATTCATCTGCGATATTTCGGCGTTAGAGCGTTCAACGTTGCACTGCCTAAAGTTGAGTCGCAAAGAGTCCCATTCATACGATCTGATCACATTGGTTTGCGACTTAGATTCTCGAAATACTGGCCGCAACAATCAGCACCTACTAGGCTTCTTATGTCAACCCCTCCGATTACATCTAGCCCGGCTTGAGACGTGCACACGCCTCCTTCGTAAAGGAGTGCAATACTTCGTCCGATCTTTCCGCCTTTGGTGCGCGTTTGTCCGAAATCGTGCCGGACTCGTGCGACGCAATCAGCGTATTTCGCTACGGAGAAGTTGGAGAGATCCTGCTCGCGCACGATGGTCCCACGTGGGACTCGGAAATTCTTCGTAAGGAATTGCAGGCAACATTTCAGGCCCGCGTACCTGATCTCGTCCTGCCCGTCGATCGCATCGACCCCTTCAGAAGTCATGCATCGTGCACCGAGGTCAAGAACGACCAGCGTTCCCACATGATTTCCGCGCCGAAGAGCATCTAGCCGAACATGACGCACAGAGCCGAGACATGCATTGTACCGTGCGACGTCAAAATGCCATTTCGGCCCTTGAGGTGCGGACGTTTCGCTGCATGCGAACATGATAAACACACCCCCCAGAGCCAACATCCGCGAGTAACGTCGCCACACGTTGCGTTACTCTGACCCGGCAATCGCCACCGCTGTGGAAGCATTATAGAAGGTCGTTATCCCTGTCGTGTTGTTCTGATAGGCTTGGCAAGGCGATGCCGTGCTCGTTTGGTTCGCCATATCGGTGCCGCAAAGCGCGTTACCGACGTACACGTCGGAGGTATTCGGTGAGACTGTCGATGACTGATCGCTGATTACGCTGCCAAGCTGCCGCCACACTCGGACGTAAACAGCCACATGGAACTCGGGATCCCAGGTGCTTGTCGTGTAGCAATGATTTCTCATCGGCGGATCGTAATCCGCACACTCGCGCTCAAAACGCCCATTGTCATCGATATCAATCTGCATCTTATCGCCGCCCTGCAATCCGCTACTTGCGTGTTGCCAAACGAAAGTGTAATGACGGACGTTTGGATACGGCAATGTGTCGTTGGTGACGGCGACTTGCGGATATAAGATGCCGGCTACGAGCGGATCTTCCGAGACGACTATCCACGCAGCGGTCTGCACGCCGTGAACCTTCGGATCAGGCCCCATTGGGAAAGCCCATCCAGTCTCGTTCGCGTACAGCTTGCCGGTGAGCATGTGATTTTCGTCGCTCTTCCGATCGTGAGAAATGTAGACTACTTGGGGAAGCTCGGCAAGGGCGAGCATTGCTTCGGTGCTGGTCATTAATCACGTCTTAACCGGCGGCGAATCTAGCTCGGACACTTTGTACCCTCCGGTGTACCCCTCACTCGGTCGGATTGTGTAGGACTGCGGCGTATTACTTCGTGCTCAAAATGGTGGGCGGTATTGGGATTGAACCAATGACCTCTTCCGTGTCAAGGAAGCGCTCTCCCACTGAGCTAACCGCCCCGGCCTTAAACGAAACAAGCTTCAGATATTTCTGGAGCTCATCTCATTTCCATCCTTACCCCGCGTACAAGGTAAAGAAGCGTTTATAGGATGCTATTCGCGTTGAAGACGCTGCCGTTCCAATTGCCGGACGCGGTGATCGTGCGCCCCGGAAAGAGGGAACCGCTGATCGTGCCGCGCGAAGCGGCATTCGAATCGTTGACGGTGATCAGACTCAAGCCTTGCACTATTTGGATCGAGTTGCCATTCACCGAAATGATCAGGCCCCGCACGGACGCACTTGAATACGGGCCGCCGTAATTGTTGTACGTTCCATTGTTGACGACGAAGGCCCCATTCTGCCAGGAACCACGCTGTGTTACCTGTTGACCCACGGTCAAGCCGTGCCCTTGGTTCAATAGGTATTGTTCGTTGATGTTCATGGTTTGGCCATTCGACAGCATAATCGTGGCCATGTTGCCGTTAATGGCCGTCACTCTGCCCGTTATAAAATCGCCGCCTGCATGGCTCTTGCACCAGCCGCGCGTGTTGCCGGCCGGATTGACGCAGCTGTGCGCGGTCCCGCTATTGCCGTGCGAGGACGTGGTCGTAGAGTTAGAGTCGTTGTCGCGGCTCGAGTTGTTGGCGTGACTCGCGCTCTTGCCGTGCACCGAAGTCGACGCGTTTGCATGTGCATTCGCGTTGGCGTGGCCATGGCCGTTGCCGCCGCGATCGGCGAGCGCAATTGACGCTGACCCGCAGATCAAGCTCAAGGCGAAGATCGCCGCAAGCGCTCGGTTGGTAAATTCTTTCACTGGGGTTTTCTCCTAGCTGTAGCTCGGATGAGTACTATAAAAGAACGTTCCCCGATGGAACAACGACTCAGAGGCAATTGCCGGTTTACTTATGCAGCTTTTTTCTGGCCCGAGCGCTCCTGGAGTAGCGCCAGCACGAGGAGCTCTTCGTCTGCAAGTCCTTCGCGCGAACGGCGAGTCCGGGCCGGCACGAGTAGCCCTTGCTCGAGGTAGGCCTCGACGATTGCGGGATGCACGTAGCATTTTCGGCAGATCACCGGCGTGTTGCCTAATCGTTTGGCTACATCTTTAATAACTGCGACTACTCGTTGCTTTCGATCGCTCTGAATTTCTTCGATGGCATCACCCGCTAAGAGCATCGCGCAGGTGACCGTTCCGACCCACGTGCGGAAGTCTTTAGCGGAGAACTCTTCCCCGGAGATCTCGCGGATGTATTCGTTAACGTCTGAGGAGTCGATCGCGTGAGTCGCGCCGTCTTCATCGAGATACTCGAAGAGTTGTTGTCCCGGCAGGTCCTGGCATTGGAGGATGATTCTGGCCAACCGGCGATCCCGCAAATCGAACGCGTGGCGCACGCCGCTCTTACCGCGGAAGGAGAAGCGGACGTTAGAACCTTAAATTTTGGCGTGTTTGTTGCGCATGGTGGTCAAGCCGTAGGAATTGTTTTCCTTGGCATATTCATCGTTGCCGACGCGGATCGCGGTGGTTTCCAAGAGCTGAACGATCGTCGCCAGTACTTTTTCGCGCGGAAGCTCTGGCAAGGAAAGATCTGTTTCGAGTCGTTTGCGAATCTTCGGCAAGTCTGCGCAAAGGGAATCATGCGCTCGTACTTGTTTTCGTCGCGCATTTCGGCCCAGCGTTTGTGGTACCGGTATTGTTTGCGGCCGCGCGCGTCGCGGGCGGTCGCCTGAATATGGCCGTTTACGATCGGGCAGATCCACACGTGGCTATAGGCAGGCGGCACCGCTAGCACCTTGATGCGCGCGAGGTCTTTTTCGTCCTCGATCTGCGAACCGTCCAGCGCGAAATAGACGAAATGCTCGCCACGCTTTTCACGCCGGATGCCCGGCATCTGGTCGGTGACGTAGCAAAGGTGCGCGGCTTTCGCGGACTCGAGGCCGTTCATGCTCAGCAGTTCCATCCTGCGCCCTATACCCGGAAACCGCTTGCTAGACAGCGGCGCGGCGACTAGGATACGATATGCCGGTTCGCAAACGCATGGGCGCGTAGCTCAGTGGGAGAGCATCCGCTTCACACGCGGGGGGTCGCTGGTTCGAGCCCAGCCGTGCCCACCATCATT
>CAAGKR010263359.1_pt1 | contig 65421 bp, 56 predicted proteins | sample 2556971 | NCBI WGS metagenome assembly CAAGKR01 (sample SAMEA5207829, study PRJEB30636) | soil metagenome | biome: forest; feature: boreal; material: soil | place: USA | collected 2011-09 | depth 1 m | reverse complement strand
CTGGCGGAGAGGGTGGGATTCGAACCCACGGAACGGTTTCCCGTTCACAGCATTTCCAGTGCTGCCAATTCAACCACTCTTGCACCTCTCCCGATTGCGGATTTGGGATCGCGGAATGCGAATTGAAAACAACCCTGAACCCTTAAACCATGTTCCGCATTGCGCAATCTAAAATCGAATGGCGGAGAGGGTGGGATTCGAACCCACGGTGGGCTTTCACCCACTCCGGTTTTCGAGACCGGTGCACTAATCCACTATGCGACCTCTCCGCAAAACAGATGTCAGATGTTAGATATCAGAGGGCAGTCAACTGAGTTCGGGTTCGCTAACCGCAGACTGACATCCAGCACCTAACATCTAGCATCTGCTTTGCCTTCGCGTCCGAAAGAACTCCTGCATAAGCTGGCGACATTCTTCCTCAAGCACGCCGGCGGTAATCTCAATTCGGTGATTCAAAAAATCCGTATCACAAACTCGAAAGCGCGATTCTACAGCTCCGGCTCGCTCATCAGCCGCTCCATACACGAGCCGCCGAACTCGCGCTTGTATCAATGCTCCAGCACACATCACACAGGGTTCGATTGTTGAATAAACGACTGCGTCAGTGAGCCGGTAATTACTCGACTTGCGTGCGGCTTCGCGCAGCGCGACTATTTCAGCGTGTGCAGTTGGATCTTGATCGGTACGCGTTCTGTTTCCAGCGACGGCCAGAATCGCTTCGCCCCCGACAATGCAAGTTCCGACGGGAACCTCGCCGCGTTCCTGTGCTTCATATGCCGCCGCGACAGCCTCACGCATCCAATGCGCGTCCGTTTCTCTCCCCTCAGCAGCAGTCATGATAGAAACATTTGCGGCAAACAGCGGAAAATTTAACTATAGGTGGCGTGCTCAAACGCTGTCAAGCGAGCCATTTTCTGGGTAGTGCGCACTGGAAATGTTGATGACTATCGATGTTGATGACTATCTATATAGAGCACTAACCTTCTTTTGGTAGTGCAACATCAGAAATGGTGCTTTAGAGTTTGGTGTGGTGCTGGGACTAAGTCTTAATCTGTTAGGAATGTTAATCCTTACGCCAGACTCGCTTTTCTTCCATGCCTCTCAAGCGCGTAACCGCTAAACTCCAGGTATATCCTCAGTTGAACCGCACCTCACACGAACTCTGGTTGTGATATGTCCAATTCTTGTGTGGCAAGCTCACTTTCTTCTTATATTTATCCAAAGCTGAGTTCGTATCATTGTCATTTAAATGAGGTAGTGTCCTAATTTGAGAACACTACTTTTAAATGAACTTAACTACGGGTGAATGTTAAGCGCATGCTATATTATTTGTTCGGAGTCGGGCTGCTCGCTCTACCCCGCCGACTCTCCCATTCGAATAGGTTCATGACCACTGAAGCCCAGCAAAAAGGAAGCGGTTCACCCTTGTCGGAACGGATGGCAAGTCGCCTGCGACCTGCATCGCCGCCTGAAGCTGCAACCCCCGAAAGACCAGGCCAAACGCCCGCAGCTCAAATGCGTCGCATGGCCCCCTCGGAATTTAATACTGCGATGATTCATTTCTATCGCGGTGAAGTTCAGAGATCAAACACCTGGCGCAACAGGTTGGATACAACGACCAACTGGGCCGTGCTGACGGCAGGTGCTACGCTGTCATTCGTTTTTAGCTCGCCCAGCAACCCGCATTTTGTTATTCCGATCAACTCGATTCTGGTAGCAATCTTTCTACTGATGGAAGCTCGGCGTTATCGCTACTATGAGATCTGGTCGAGCCGTGTTCGCGTAATTGAAACAGGGTATTTTGCCCAACTGCTTGCACCTGAAAGCGTTCCTCTCGACGAAGCGTGGGCTAAACACCTGGCGTCGGATCTGATCACGCCACACTTCACAATCACAGAATGGGAAGCGGTAGGCAGGCGACTGCGGAGGAATTATCTTTGGATTTTTGCATTGCTGGCGCTGAGCTGGAATCTCAAAGTTTATTTGCACCCGCTTCCCGCACGCGACTTCAATGCCTTCATAGATCGCGCGACGGTTGGGCTCGTTCCGGGCTGGTTAGTTTTTGCGGTCGGCGTGGTCTTTAACGCGGCGATCGCGATCTTTGCCATCGGCACCTTGCGCTTGCGCGAAGCAACAGGTGAAGTTTTACCGAAGCACCAGTTTTCGTTACGACCTTTAAGAAGAATGACCGGTTGGACGCGAGTGGCCACAGGCTCACGCCGGACGACTGTGCGCGCGAAGCGTGCGCGTCAGCGGGTTCGCAGCGGCGCCGCAACTGGTGAATTCCGCAAAATCGACATCAGCGAAACGCCGGATAAGGATTCCAGGCGATTCGATATCTCAGAAACGCCAGACAGAGACGCGACCGTAAAGGTCAGTGGTTAAAGGTCATCGAATAGAGGTTAAGACGGGTTAGGGTTCGCGCTTCTCGAGCAAATAGCGCACGTCTAATCCCGAACACTGACTTCTACCGTTGTGCCTGAGTGCCTGGTTTCTCATTCCTATGATTCAACTGCGCGGACAACCGCTGACCCTAGATCAAATCGCAGATGTCGCAAACGGTCGGGAGCAGGTAGCGCTCTCAGCGGAAGCACGCACTCGCATCGAGGCTTCGCGAGTCGTCGTCGAAAAGATCGTTGCGGAGGACCGCACGGTTTATGGAATCAATACCGGCTTTGGCAAGCTGTCTGATGTTCGCATCGATCCTGATAAGTTGCGCGAGTTGCAGTTGAACCTGGTTCGCAGTCACTCCTGCGGTTTAGGGAATCCACTTTCTGAAGCTGAGTCTCGGGCAATGTTGCTACTGCGCGCAAACGTGCTCGCCTGCGGACTCAGTGGCGCGCGTTCGATTGTTGTAGACACACTCGTCGCCATGCTCGAGCGGGGTGTAACCCCTGTCATACCTGAAAAGGGCTCGGTAGGAGCGAGCGGTGACCTGGCGCCGCTGGCCCATCTTGCACTCGCCGCGATTGGCGAAGGCGAAGCCTTCTTCAAAGGCCAACGCTTAGCCAGCGCCGCAGCCCTCCGAAGAGCAGAAATAGAACCCCTTCAACTTGAAGTGAAAGAAGGCCTGGCGCTACTAAACGGAACCCAGGCGATGGGTGCTGTAGGCGCGCTCGCGCTCTATCGCGCTGAACGCCTGACGCGCGTCGCTAACGTCGCCGGCGCCATGTCGCTCGAAGCATTACGTGGCACGCCAGTCGCATTTGATCAGCGCATTCATGCAGCACGACCACATCGGGGCCAGGTGGAAGTTGCGAGTCATCTGCGCGAGCTGCTCGAGGGCAGCGAGATCCGCAAGTCGCATTTGGAAAACGATCCGCGCGTACAAGACGCCTACAGTTTGCGCTGCATGCCGCAAGTTCACGGGGCAGTGCGCGACGCGCTCGCACACGCGCGAGGAATTGTTGAAACCGAAACCGGAAGCGCGACTGACAATCCTCTGGTTTTCGCCGGTACCGGCGAAGTGCTTTCTGGCGGAAACTTTCACGGCGCGCCTCTCGCATTGGCTTTCGATTACGCGGCGATTGCCTTGACAGATTTGATGAGCATCACCGAGCGGCGCATAGACCGTCTCGTGAACCCGGATTCAAATGAAGATCTGCCGCCGTTCCTGACGCGCCATGCAGGCACATCTTCGGGATTCATGATGTTACAGGTGACCGCGGTCGCGCTTCTAAGCGAGGCGAAGATATTGGCCCACCCGGCGAGTGTGGACAACGTGCCGACAGACGGCGGCAAAGAAGATCACGTTTCGATGGGCATGACGGCGGCGACAAAACTGCGATCGATTGTCGACATCGCCGAAGCCGCAACGGCGATCGAGTTGATTACCGCGGCGGAAGCACTGGAATATCGTAAACCGCTCGTTCCCGGCCGAGGCGTGGCCCACGCATATGAAATCGTTCGAGCCCATGTGTCACCATTGACCGCCGATCGTTCGATGTCGGGGGACATTCAAAAGATTGTAGAGGCCATACGCGGACGTGAGTTTGACTCCTTGCTGAAATAACTGCTGCTGGTTCAGTTTAATCGATACTTGCAAAAAATGCGGCGGCGTGGCTGGCTCGATTCAGGTGAATTTGAACAACTAACTAAGTCGGAGGGCGGTGGCTGGCTGACTGGTCTTCGGTATGGTTCTAAGCATTAGTGGCCCGATCAGATGTAACGCAAACTGCAGATAGCAAATTAACGGGTTACCTTGGTGGTATCCCGCGTTTGCGCGCCAGAGCTCGCGTAAATCGGCGCAAACTAACAGTTTTCGTTACGGCATTTAAAGCATTGTTATGCCTGTGAGAACAGTACGCGCCCCACGCGGCGCGACATTGAGCTGTAAGAGCTGGCATCAGGAAGCGGCACTGCGCTGCCTGATGAATAACCTCGACCCGGATGTTGCCGAGAAGCCGGAGGAGCTTATCGTTTACGGCGGCACGGGTAAGGCGGCTCGCAACTGGGCCTCGTTTGATGCAATCGTTCGCGAGTTGCAAGTGTTGGGGAACGACGAAACGCTGCTGGTCCAGTCAGGTAAACCTGTCGGCGTGTTTCGAACGCATGAATACGCGCCCAGAGTTTTGATTGCCAATTCGAATCTCGTCGGTGCCTGGGCCAACTGGGAACATTTCCACGAGCTCGAACGCAAAGGATTGATGATGTACGGCCAGATGACCGCCGGCAGTTGGATCTACATCGGCACGCAGGGTATTGTTCAAGGAACATTCGAAACATTCGCAGCAATGGCCGACAAACACTTCGGCGGCGACCTCAGCGGCAAGCTCGTAGTTTCTGGTGGAATGGGCGGCATGGGTGGCGCACAGCCGCTCGCAGCCACTCTGAACGGGGCAGTATTTCTTGGTGTTGAAGTCGATCCTGCGCGCATCGAGCGCCGGGTGCTCAACGGATACTGCGATCGGATGGCGACGACCCTGGATGAAGCGATCGATATTATTGATGACGCGCGCGAACAGAAACGTGACGTATCAGTGGGTCTGGTTGGCAACTGCGCGGAAGTGCTTCCCGAGATTGTGCGGCGCGGGATCAAGGTTGATGCTGTGACCGATCAAACCAGCGCGCACGATGCTTTGAACGGCTATGTTCCCGCCGGTTTGACGCTGGATGAAGCCGCGGAACTCCGACAGAGTAATCCAGCGGCCTACGTAGAACGCTCGATGCACTCAATGGCCCGGCATGTTGAAGCGATGCTGGCTCTGAAACGTGCCGGCACAGTAACGTTTGATTACGGCAACAATATACGCAAGCAGGCATTCGATGCAGGCTGCACTGACGCGTTTGAGATACCCGGGTTCGTGCCTGAATACATTCGCCCGCTTTTTTGTGAAGGCAAGGGTCCGTTTCGCTGGGTAGCACTGTCCGGCGATCCAAGCGATATACAGAAGACCGACGATCTCGCGCTCGAACTTTTCCCGGAAGATCAAACATTAAATCGCTGGCTTCGTCTCGCGCGCGACCGTGTTCAGTTCCAGGGACTGCCCGCGCGCATCTGCTGGCTCGGTTACGGAGAGCGCGCCGAGATGGGCGAGGCTATTAATGAACTTGTAAAACGCGGGGATCTTAAAGCGCCAATTGCGATCGGACGCGATCATTTGGATACGGGCTCAGTCGCTTCGCCATTCCGAGAAACCGAGGGAATGAAAGATGGTTCAGACGCAGTTGCCGACTGGCCGATTCTCAACGCGCTGCTAAACACGGCGAGCGGCGCAAGCTGGGTGTCGTTTCATCATGGCGGCGGCGTGGGTATTGGTTATTCACTGCACGCCGGCCAGGTCTCAGTCGCCGATGGAACGGCAGAAGCTGCGAAGCGACTCAACCGGGTGCTCACAAACGATCCGGGGATCGGCATCGCGAGGCATGTCGATGCTGGCTACGAAGAAGCTGAGAAGACGGCGCGAAGCAAAGGGGTACTGGTTCCGATGTTGCGTCCCGGCAATTAGCAACTTAAGGAATCTTTAAACAAGTTGCGACGAACAAACTTCTTAAGCCTGCGAAGCAAGGCGTTAGCATAAAGCCTGGGGTGAAAGCGAAGCGGATCCCAGGCTTAATGACAGAGCCCGTGAAAACGGGCGACAGCATCGATCGCGGTAAAGAGTTAGCTATGTCAAACATCGACCGGGAGAGCAAAGAACCACGTTATCAAAATAATGGGACGGCTGCCGCCCGTTTACACGGGCTTGAGTTAATCTCCTTTCCTTTTCCCTGGGGCTCACGCCCCAGGCTTTATGCTGGCGCCCGCTTCGCAGGCTTAAGACAAACTTAAAACTTTGTTCCGTTTCGGGCAGCTCACTGACGTAATTAACTTTTTTGGAAAGAAACCAATGAGACAAGCTAGATTAATACTGCTCGGTCTGCTGCTGCTCGTTGTTCTCCTGCCCGGGCCGACCTCCGTTTTCGCTCAGCGGGATGCACCGCCCAACGAGATCCAGTTGAAGAGCACGCTGCTCGGCAAGACGATTAGTTATCGCATATTGTACCCGGTCAAATACCAGTATCCCGATAATCGCGAGAAGCGATTTCCCGTCGTCTACCTGCTTCACGGGATAACGGGACAAAGTGCTAACTGGTTGGAAAAAACCGGCGTTGCTAAGTACGCGGCGCAGTATGATTTGTTTATCGTCCTGGTGGAAGGCGGTAACGGCTGGTACACCGATAGTGCAACAGTCCCCGCCGATAAATATGAGTCTTACATTTTGCGCGAATTGATTCCTAACGTCGAAAAACGGTTTCGCGTCAGCACTGAGCACGAGGGCCGGGCGATAGCTGGGTTATCCATGGGCGGGTACGGGGCGATTAAGTTTGGCTTAAAACATCCCGAAATGTTTGCGCTGGCGGCCTCGATGAGTGGAGCTTTCAAAGCGCCGTCATGGACGACCGATAAAGAGCTCAAAGACCCCGGAGTCATAAGAGACTCGGTTCTGCAAACCTTCGGCCCTTCCGATTCTCCTACACGTGCGGCTAACGACGTGTTTAAGCTGGCTCGAGAAGTTCCAGCTAAGCAGATCGCATCCCTCCTTATTTCTATGTCGATTGTGGGACCGAGGATTTCCTGTTCGATAACAGTCGTGACCTCGCAAGCCTGTTTGTTGAGCTAAAAATTCCGCACCAGTACCGAGAGCTTCCGGGGAATCACTCCTGGACCTACTGGGACGCGCAACTACAGGAGATTCTAAGAATTGCCGCGCAGAAGTTGCGCGAATCCGCGCCGACTCTTAAAACTTCAACACCCTGAGGATTAGTCATGACTACGCCCACGCTTTCCAAACACCAAAGAGTTTCCCGAAAAGCGAGTCTCTTTACTGAATCTGTAATTCGTGAGATGACGCGCGAGGCGCTCAAACACGGGGCGGTGAATCTATCGCAGGGCTTTCCTGATTTCGCGGCGCCGGAAGATACCAAGCGTGTTGCGATGAAGGCGATCGAAGACGACATCAACCAATACGCAATCACCTGGGGCGCTCGGGATTTCCGCGAAGCCATTGCGCGAAAAACAAAATCGTACCTCGGACTTGACGTCGATCCTGAAACGGAATTGACCGTCACCTGCGGCTCAACGGAAGGAATGATCGCGGCCATGATGGCGACCGTCAACCCCGGAGAAGAGGTTGTAGTCTTCGAACCGTTTTACGAGAACTATGCGCCTGACGCGATCCTTTCCGATGCTCGACCTCGTTATGTCTCGCTGCGTCCGCCCGACTGGAGTTTTGACGCGCAGGAACTGAGATCGGCGTTCAACTCAAACACAAAGGCGATCATTATTTGTAATCCCAATAATCCGACCGGGAAGGTTTTCACGCGCGAGGAGATGAAATTTATTGCCGGGCTTTGCCAGGAGTTTGACGCGCTCTGCTTTACCGACGAGATTTATGAACATATTCTTTATCCGCGCGATGGCGCGGAGATCGCACACATTTCGATGGCCCAGATCGATGGGATGCGCGAGCGTACAGTTATCGTGAACTCGATGTCGAAAACTTACTCAGTCACGGGATGGCGGGTGGGCTACTGCATTGCAGCGCCAGAGATTACGAGCGCCATCCGCAAGGTTCATGACTTTCTTACTGTGGGCGCCGCGGCGCCACTACAGGCCGCCGGAGCTTATGCTCTTTCGCTACCGCCGGAATACTACGATCGGTTGCAAAGTGAATATCGCGCGCGCCGCGATCTGCTTTTGCCGGTCCTCGAGAGTGCCGGGTTTGATACATTCTCGCCCGATGGCGCCTACTACATTATGACCGATATCTCCGGCTTTGGTTTCGCTGATGACGTGGAGTTCACGCGACATTTAATACGCGAGGTAGGCGTTGCTTGTGTACCCGGCTCAAGTTTCTATAGTGTGCCAGAGCGAGGCGCTCAGCAGGTCAGATTCTGTTTCTGCAAGAAAGATGAGACACTCAATCTAGCGGCTGAAAGACTGCAGAAGCTGCGGACAAGAACTTGATTGAGATCGTCGAGGTTGCGGAAATTATGATTACTAGACTCGCCTTGTTCGCACTATGTTGTGCTCTGTCGGCCGTGGTCGGTGTAACAGTTTTGGCCCAGCAGATTGCCGACCCGCATTTCAACGCCAGAGTAGAACATCCTGCATTCACAAAAAAGTTTCCCCGCGTACTTTTCGACGAGGCCCATAACAATTTCCACACTACGACCGGGCGCTACAAGCCCTTCGCCGATCTGATCTTTAATGATGGTTATCACGTCGTCGTCAACCGCAAACCATTTACAAAAGAGTCGCTGCAAACATTTAAGATCCTGGTAATAGCGAACGCGCTCGGTGCTGAAGAAATGGACGATGAGGGCGCAGATGGCCCTGCCTTTTCCGCCGAGGAGTGTGACGCGGTTCGTGATTGGATAAGCGGAGGAGGTGCTCTGCTTTTTATTGCGGATCACGCGCCCTTCGGATCGGCGGCCGAGATTCTCGCGAAGCGGCTTGGCGTGGACATGAGCAAGGGCTTTACGGTAGATCCCGCTAACTCGGATAAGGAATTAAACAATCCGGGTATCATAGTTTACTCGCGTGAGAACCATCTGCTCGCTGAGCATTCAATCACAAACGGACGTAACAGTTCGGAACGTCTAAATCGAATCATTGCTTTTACGGGCCAGTCGCTAAAGGGGCCCGAGGGAAGCGACGCTTTCATGAAGCTCGCCGACACCGCCGTTGATAAGGTTCCCCCGAACACCGAAAATCGATCTGCTAAAGGCCGTGCTCAGGGTCTTGCTTTCCGATTGGGAAAGGGACGAGTGGTGGTATTGGGTGAAGCCGGAATGCTTTCGGCGCAAGTGACCGGTAGTGACAACCGACCATTCGGCATGAACATCCCAGACATCGATAACAAACAACTAGCCCTGAATATCATGCATTGGCTTTCGGGTTTATTGAAATAGCAAACAGCAGACAGCGATCAGCCAGTCCATTTTGGGAATCCGCACCCCTTCAACTGGCTTTACTGTTTTCTGTTTGCTGACTGCTTCTATGTGGGATGCGAGGCGACAATTCATCTGGCTGGCGGCGGGAGTGATCCTGGGAACGTTTGTCGCTTACTCAGACGCTCATGATGAAGATGGAACTTTCATTCCACGTTTCTTCTTTTTCATGGAGAGTCTGGTTCTGGGGATTATTGCGTTGTTGTTTTATCTCTACTCTAGGAAGAAACAGTGAAACGCTCGCTCTTCGTTGCTCTGTCGGGAGCGGAATGTTTATAGCCAGGAAGCAATACACCAAAACCGCGCGGGGACGAAGTGCTAAACATTTCGTCCCCGCGAAGCATTTTAGGTGGATGCGCGGACTATAAACATCGCGCTCCTGACGGAGCTGAGAACTACTCGCCCCCATTCATAGTCACTTATGACCCATCACTAGTTTGGCTGCTGCATCGTCTTAGCCCTAACCGTGATCCCCGCATCGCCAACAATCAAAAGATTTCGTGCTTCTCCAAACGGAGCGCTCGAAGGAAGATAAGAGAGAACGTAGCGGTTCTTTTTCAGTTCATCGCAAATTGTCTTAGCGGCTACGGCGGGCTCATCAATTGAGAAAATAGCGCCGCCGGTTCCCTCCACCAGTTTGTCAATCACCTGCTTCGGCTTGGGCACGTCTCGGCGAATGGCGCCACGAGTGCGATCCTGCGCCTGCACCGCATAAATGGTTATGTCAAGCATTTGCAACTCGGTCAGAATTTTTTCAAAAGAGGTTTTGCTGCCCCGATCCAAGCCATCACTGATCACTACGATGATGCGTTTCTGCGCGGGCATGGGCCGCAAGGACTGATCGATAACAGCACTCACTGCGTCGAAGAGATGTGGTTGGCCTTTTTTTCTGAACAGCTTTAGCGAAGATTCGATCGCTCTTGAGTCGTCGGCCCAGTCAGAGACGATCTCTGCTTCTTCGTCGTAGCCCACAATAAGCAGTTTGTCGCCTTCGTAGATCTCGTAAGCAAACTCACGCGCCGCCTGTTCGAGTTTCTCAACATCGGCGCGGATGGTTAAGGAATTATCAACTAAGAGGACGATTCGCGCGGGCGAGGGGTCAGGTGTGAAATTGCGTATAGTCTGTTCGACGCCGTTATCGTAGACGCCAAGCTGCCTGGACGTAATCTGCGCAGATGAGTTGTCGGCACGTTTTGCAACCACGCTCACCAAAACGCCACCTTCATTTGCGGCAAGCGAACGACGACCTGCCTGGGCCAGAGCTCCGCCCGCAAGGCCCAGGAGCAATACAAAGCCTGCGGCAAAACTAAAAGGGGCCAGGAAACGTTTTTCGGCTCTTCTGGTTTTTACAGCTTCCTCGAAGAGTGGCTGATACATCTATTTAAGGAATACGCGGGCTTCAATCACCACTGGGAGCTTTGGTTGTGGAAGCTTTTTCGGAAGTTTTCTTTGCTGGGGAGCTGTCTTTAGTTTTCTTATCAGGCTTTTCGGATTTCTTGTCGTCTGAGGAGGCGGTTGAGGAGCCCGTGTCTTTTTCAGCTTTCTCCGCCGCTTTCCTGCCGTTGCCGGCATAGTCGGTTACATACCATCCTGAACCCTTGAATTGTATCGCAGATGCCGAAACTAACTTTTCCAGGCGCCCCCCACACTTCCGACATTTTAGCGGAGGCTTGTCGTTCATCTTCTGAAAGACTTCGAGGTGAGCCTTGCACTTTCGACATTCAAATTCATATATCGGCATAAATCGCTGCTCCGTTCCTGCTCACGGGAACTTGCCAGAAATTATACGGGCCACACGGCAGCCTTGCAACGAGGCGCCCCGCGAGACAAGCGCTAGGTCTAAGAGGAAAATTTCAGAGTTGAAGCTTTAGTTGCTGCTTTCGGGTGCTGCCAAGCGAGAGCTTGAACTCCAAACTGGATCCACTTCTCTTGTGACTCTCTCTCTTGTTTCAACTTGACGCAGGTCGCGCGCGATAGCGGCTGCTTTGCAACTTCCCAGATGGTTCGTTATGATCCAAACGAACTAAATCCCCATGTCAGATACCGCCAAATCTCTTTCTCTCGAGCGTAAGATCAAAATGCAGGAAGCGCGCGAGGGTATCATCAACCGGCTCGCATTAACGCTGCCCACGACTATAAATCTCGATCGATTCCTTAACGTCATAGTTTCCGAACTAGGCCGGATGATGAATGTCGATCGTTGCGACGTCATTCAACTCACCTCTCCGAGCGAGCTGCGAATCAGCCACGAATGGCGGGCCACGAATGATGTTCCTTCAAGTCTGGGCACCGCAATTCCGCTGGATCTACGACAACTTTCGGAACACGTTGACATTACCAAGCCCATCCGGCTCGACGACACTTCGGCTCCGGGGCTGGACCAGAAGGTGAGATTTTTAGCCAAGAGTTTGGGCACGCGTTCGCTGCTAGTGGTGCCGGTCATCCTGGGCCAGGATGTCCTGGGTTTGGTTGGAATGCACACGACACGCACGCCCCGCGCATGGCTTGACGATGAAGTGTCCTTTATGGAATCGATCGCCCGGCAGATTGCAGTGGGTTACCAGTACACGCGTCTCTACAGCGACAAGGAGCGCGAAGCCGAAACGAAGCGTGCGCTCCTGGAGATTGCCAATGCACTCAACGCCAGATCTGATTTCCGAGAGGTTTCCTCGCTCGTTCTTGAACGTGCAATCACTCTGGTCGGCGCAGACTACTCAGCGCTCGGTGTGCTCGATCCCAAGGGCGGCCGCATTAGCCTTGTCGCGTTCAAAGCCGCGCCTCACGCAACTACCGATGGAGTGCAGGGCTTAATCGATGAGCACGGTCAGTCGCTGGACGTGACCGAGTTTCCCGCAGCGGTGGAAGTTTTGGCTGAAGGCAAAACCCTTCGCTTGTTGGATACCGACCTGCCGTTTCCGTTTCGTTTGATGTTCAACTCGATACTTGGCGGACGTGCGGCGCTGGTGGCGCCTGTGCGCGTGGGCGGACAAACGTTTGGACTGCTTGGTCTCGTTTGGAGCGAAGCTCGCGAAGGTTTTCAGGATCATGAGGTGGCCCTGGTGGAAGGCATTGCCGATCAAATCGGCACGGCGCTCGAACGCGATCAACTCTCGGCCGAGGTGATGCATCTGCGCAGCGCGCTGCACGAACGCTACGGCGAAGACCGTATTATCGGGCAGACGCCGGCAATTCGGCGGGCTATCGAATTAGCGCTGAGTGTCGCTGATACGCAAACGACGGTTCTAATTCAGGGAGAGTCAGGGACGGGCAAAGAACTCCTGGCCAATCTGATTCACTACAACTCCGGTCGTGAGGATAAGCCTTACGTAAAACTAAATTGCGGCGCGATCCCGGAAACCCTTCTTGAGTCAGAACTGTTTGGCCACGAGAAAGGCGCATTCACCGATGCGCGCGCCAGGCGTCTGGGAAGATTCGAAGAGGCAAACGGCGGCACCTTGTTTCTGGATGAAGTTGGCGAGATGAGTCTGTCGGCGCAGGTTCGTCTCTTGCGCGTTTTGCAGGATGGCGAATTTACGCGCGTGGGTGGAAACGAAGTTATGAAGGCTGATGTTCGCGTGATAGCCGCGTCAAACGTAGACCTGGAGCGAGCCACTGAGCTCGGATCGTTTCGCCGCGATCTTTACTATCGCCTGTCGGTGTTTCCCATTGGTTTGCCGCCGATGCGCGAACGGCCTGAAGATATTCATCCTCTGGTCATTCACTTCCTTGAACATTACAAACAAAGGACTGGTCGTTTCATCTCAGGCATTTCGAAAGATGCCTTGCAGGCAATGATTACTTACGAGTGGCCGGGAAATGTTCGGGAACTTGAAAATGCCATCGAGCGCGCCGTTATCATTGCCGCTGGCCGGCAGATTGAGCTCGAAGACTTGCCCCAGGCCATCAGCAAGATTGCCTTGCAGGAGCAGGATCGCATCAAGGTGGAACGCGCCAGGGCGGCGAGCGAAGGACGCACGACGACGTTTGCAGTCACCGTGCCCTCATCGATGGACGAAATTGAGCGCCAGGCAATAGAAGCTACACTCGATTACACGAAGGGCGACAAAACCCACGCCGCTCGTGCCCTGGGTATCGGCCGTAAGACGCTCTATCGCAAACTCGAGCAATATAACGGTGGACGCGGTGGCTCCGATTGATCTCTTCCGGCCAGGCAATGGCCGGTACTGATGCGTCAGTACCCAAGGGCCACCTTGTTGCGCCGCTTCATCGGGTTTTGTTATAGTCCAAGTCTGAAAATCCATTTAGAAAACTTAACCTGCGAAGCCCGGCGGCTTTGCTTTCGGAGAAAGGAATCTTCATATGGGAAACAATGATTATCGGCGAGATTCTGGTGACAGTATTTCCACTCGTCTAACTTATCTGCTAATCGGCGGCGGCATTGGGGCGGTTATTGCCCTGCTTTTTGCACCGAAATCCGGCCAGGAGCTTCGGGGCGACCTTGCTGACGCGACGCGCAAAGGCATCGATAAGTCGCGCGAGGCTGCACAGCAATTGGGTGATCGAGCGGGCCAGTATTACGACGCCACTCGTGAGCGTGCTTCGGAGTACTACACGCAAGCTGCGGAAAAGGTCGGCGAGGTAGCTCAAACGGCCCGCGAGGCGGCGACGCGTCAAACCAGCACTGTAGCGGCGGCGATTGACGCTGGCAAAAAGGCTTATCAGGAAGAGAAACGTAAGACGGAACTATCGGGCAGGATTGAGGCTGCTCCGAAATATACGGAGAAGACGAACTAGTCCGATGGCTGATTGCAGGTTTGCGATTTCAGATTTCCAAACTGTCTGGTTTGAATTCTAAGAATCGAAAATCGTCAATCGAAAATAAAATGTTGTTTTTGGCCCCACAAATAAACCCTAACGATCCTATGTTCTGGGTGATGATCGTTGTGGCTCTGTCATTCGTTGTGATTGCAGTGGCAATGATTTCTATCGCTGTGTTTGTCAGCCGCGCCGTGAAATCGGTGAATCGACTTGAACAAAAGCTCGAGCCGTTGATCGAAAGGGTAACGGTGATGAGCGAACAGGGGCGACAGATTGCAATTCAGGGGAAACTGATAGCCGAACAGTTCAGTGCTGTTTCCGGCCATCTTTCAACTGCAACCATGAACCTCTCGGAGTCGTTGGCGATAATCAAAGACGAAGTGGGCGAACTGAAGGAGATGGTGCGCGAGGCTGCCGGGGAAGCACGCCATAAGGTAGAGCTTGTCAGCCGCACCATCGATCGAACGCACGAGCAGGTCGTTTCCACTACCGACTTTATTCAAAGGAAAGTGGTTGAGCCGGCGCGGGAGTTGGCGGCGATTATGGCGGGCTTCCGCCGGGGGCTCGAAGTTCTCGTAGCGCCCATGCCGAAGCCCATTAACCAAACCTACGGAGAGGATGAGATGTTTATCGGTTGACCTTGCAGCGCCACTGAAGGCTCGAAGAACCCGAACCATCGCGTCCTTGACGATATGGTTCGGGTTCTTAGTTGCACTAACGTCCTCGAGAATCCGCGCGGTCTTGATTCTAGCTTACGGCTGCACGTTTCCACGGGCACATACATTTTTCGAGGTACATACATTTTGGAGAGTGTCCTGTTGTCCTGCTAGTATTAATTGATCCTGGACAGCGAAAGCATATGGCTACTGAAACTCCGCTTGATCTGAAAAAGACTATTAACCTGCCGAAGACTGGATTTTCTCAGAAGGCGAATCTGGCCCAGAGCGAGCCCGTGCGGCTGAAGAAATGGTCGGAGATGCGCCTTTATGAATTGATTCGCGAGGCGCGCGCCGGCGCGGAGAAGTTCATACTTCATGACGGTCCGCCTTACGCTAACGCCGACATCCATCTCGGCACGGCGATGAATAAGATCCTGAAGGACTTCGTCGTGAAATCTCGCAACATGATGGGCTACGACGCGCCCTATGTTCCCGGCTACGACTGTCATGGACTCCCGATTGAGTTGTACGTCGACCGCAAACTTGGCGCCAAGAAAGCAAATATGCCGCCGGTAGCCATCCGGCGTGCATGCCGTGAGCACGCGTCGCATGCTTTGAAACGACAAACGCGGGACTTTCAACGGTTGGGCATTCTCGGTGAGTGGGACAATCCTTACCTGACGATGTCGAATCATTACGAAGCCGAAACAGCGCGGCTCTTCGCTCGCTTCGTTGAGCGCGGCTACGTTTACAAAGGCGCACGGCCCGTTTATTGGTGCATACATGACCAGACGGCGCTGGCAGAGGCCGAGGTTGAATATCATCAGCACACAAGTCCTTCGGTCTATGTGAAATTTCCGTTGACGAGCAATCCCGCGCAGATCGATAAAGCGCTGGCGGGCCGCAAAGTCTTCGTCCTGATCTGGACCACCACGCCCTGGACACTCCCGGCAAACCTGGGGATTACGGTACATCCGGAATTTGAATACTCGGCGTTTGAGAGCGGCAATAGCGGCGATGAAGTTTACATTGTTGCCAGTGAGTTGCTTGAAGCCGTTGCCCAAAAATGTGATCTAGGCGAACATGATGCCGGCGGCGATCGACTCAAGCCGAAAGTGTTGTCGCGCTTCGTGGGCGCGAAACTTGATAAATTAGCATGTCGGCATCCATGGATCGACCGCAATTCACTGTTAATGCTCGGCGAGCATGTGACACTTGGCGGTGAAGCGGATGCGGAAACCGAACTCGACGTCAAAGACGCTCGCGAGAAACCTGCCGTCAGCAAAGCCGGTACAGGATGCGTACACACGGCGCCAGGGCATGGCCACGACGACTTTGTAATCGGCAAGCGTTATGGCCTGGAAATCTATTGCCCAGTCGATAACTCGGGCCACTTCACGCCGGAGGTCGAACACTTCGCCGGCCTTAGCGTCTTTGAAGCGAATCCGAAGATTGTCGAGTTTATGCGCGAGCGCGGTGTGCTTCTATTTACGGAGAACTATGAACACCGGTACCCTCATTGTTGGCGCTGCAAAAATCCAGTGATCTTCCGTGCGACTCCGCAATGGTTCATATCCATGGACCACGCTGGTGGCGCTATCGTCGAGAAGGATGAAGACGGCCGCGGCAGAACCAATTTCACCGAGAATCTTTCAGACAGCACCGCGTCTTCCGGAATACCATTACGAGAAGCCGCATTGCGCGAGATAGAACGCGTCGAGTGGCTTCCCGCCTGGGGCAAGGTGCGAATGCGCAACATGCTCAAGGGCCGGCCCGACTGGTGTGTTTCGCGCCAGCGCGTCTGGGGAGTCTCGATTCCCGTTTTTTACTGCGCCAAATGCACTGAAGCCGTTGCTGAGCCGGCAATCATCAAGCATGTTGCGGACGTCTTTGAACGCGAATCCTCAGACGCGTGGTACACGCGCGAAGCGCGGGAACTATTACCGGAGGAATATGTTTGCAAGAAATGTGGCGCCAGCGAATGGACCAAAGAGACCGACATCCTGGACGTTTGGTTTGACAGTGGAGCGTCGTCAATCGCGGTTTTGGAGCACCGAAAAGATTTGCGTTGGCCGGCCGACGTCTATCTCGAAGGCGGCGATCAATTCCGCGGCTGGTTTAATTCTTCCCTGATGGTCGGCCTCGCGGCTCACGATCGCGCCCCTTACAAAACGGTTATTACGCACGGCTGGACTGTGGATGCGCAGGGCAAAGAGATGCACAAGTCGGGCGGCAACGCAGTGCCGCCGGACGAAGTAATAAAGGAGTCTGGCGCCGATATTCTGCGCCTGTGGTGTGCATCATCAAATTACTTCGATGACATGCGTTCCTCTGCAGAGATCCTGCGGCGCGTCACTGATGGCTACCGCAAACTCCGCAACACTGCACGCTTTGCACTGGGAAATCTTCACGGGTTTGAGCCATCTCGCGACAGTGTTCCCGCTCAAGAGATGCTCGAGATTGATCGCTGGGCCCTCGCGGAGCTTGACGCTGTAATTCAGAAGGTCCGCGAAGCCTATGGAGCCTATGAGTTTCATACCGTCTATCACACGCTTTACCACTTCTGCACGATTACGCTCTCTGCGCGTTATTTCGACATCATTAAAGACCGCCTCTATACCTTTGCCCCGCGCAATTGGGAAAGACGTTCCGCGCAGACGGCACTTTACCGTATCGCTGACGCGCTGGCGCGAATGCTTGCTCCGCTTCTCGTTTTTACGGCCGACGAGATATGGGAAAACCTGCCGCCGGATAGCGACCGGCCCGCTTTCGTCCATCTTGCTTTGCTTCCGAAAGAAACCGGTCACGGCGAAAATAGTTTGCTCTCAAACTGGGAACTACTGTTCGGAATTCGCGATGACGTTTTGCAGTCCCTTGAGGAAGCACGAATCGCCAAGCAGATCGGGAGTTCGCTCGAGGCCGGTCTTGAAATCTCGGCTGCGGGGGACAGTTACGATCTGTTAGTGAGTTACCGCGAAGACTTGCGTTACATATTCATAGTTTCTCAAGTCGACGTCGTGCGGTCAGACGAAGGCGCGAGCGGCGTTGTCGTTAAGGTGCTTCCTGCCGAAGGTAAAAAGTGTGAGCGCTGTTGGAACTATTCGACGCGCGTCGGAGAGTCAGCACGTTACCCTGACGTTTGTGAGCGATGCGTCGCGGCGCTTGAAGAGATCGAGCGCCAAGCCTCATAAACTCCGTAGGAGCGGAATGTTTATAGAATACCGGTTCATTAACTATTGCTTCCGCAAGAGCGAAAGCACAATGTCTCGCTCTTGCGAAAAATCAACTTCATCGGCTCAAATATATAAACCCTTCGCGCCTAACGGCGCTTGGCTTGAGCTATTACCTTCTCGATTGAGCGCTTCTTATGGTGACTAATGAACGGCAAGAACGATCGATGGCGTTGCCAAACCGTCTTGGCTGGCGCGCGGGCTACCTGTTGGCGAGCTTCGGCATCTACATGGTCGATCAGTCGACTAAGGCCTGGGCAGCGCGCGCATTACGCTTCGGCAAGGAGCGAACTATTATTGGCGGGTTCCTCGACCTGGTTTATACGGTGAATCCCGGAATTGCTTTCGGTCAGCTACAGGAGGGTGGGGCTTTTGGACGTTGGTTTTTTGTTGTGCTTGCGATCGCCGCCGCTCTAGCCGTGCTCTATTACATCCTGCGCACGCCGCGAAACGACGATAGGGTGTTGGGAGCATGCGCACTTTTGCTCGCGGGAATCGCGGGTAACCTGACTGACCGCGTCAGGCTGGGCTACGTCATCGATTTTATCGTGATGCATGCAGGTTCTTATCATTGGCCAACCTTCAACGTTGCCGACGCAAGTATCACGATTGGCGCTCTGCTTCTCGCCTACGATCTGGTTTTTGCAAGAAGGACACAGGCGTCCGTAGTCCGTAGTCCGTAGTTAGTTGCAACCTGCCCAACCCCATGCCAGGGTACTATTGCTACTGACCACTGACTACTGATTACTGGGTTTATGTATCCCGAACTTTTTCACATTGGCAGTTTTCCAATTAATACCTACGGCGTGTTCCTGGCGCTTGCTTTCCTCTGCGCGATCCTGATCACCGTAAAGCTTGCCGCTCGCGATGGGCTACCGCGGGAAAAAATCTATGACCTGAGTCTCTGGATGTTGCTGGCTTCCCTTGTCGGCTCGAAGATCCTGATGTTCTTTACGGAGCCGGAGTATCGTGATCATCCATTGCAACTTATATCGCTCGACTTTCTGCGCTCGGGCGGAGTTTTTTATGGCGGGCTGATTGGCGCCGTCCTGGCTGGGTATTTCTTAATGCGCCGCTACAAACTTCCATGGTGGAAGACTGCTGACGCTTGTGCCCCCGGAATCGCCATCGGAAATTTCTTTGGACGACAGGGCTGTTTTGCCGCCGGCTGTTGTTGGGGTAAGCCTACAACTCTTCCCTGGGGCGTGAAGTTTACGGAGCTGGGCCATGAAATCACGGGCGTCCCTACTGACACTTACTTGCATCCGACGCAACTTTATGAATCATTCTCCATGCTCATTGTCTTTTTCTTTTTGTTGTGGCTTCACAAACATAAACGTTTCAGCGGACAAGTAATTCTTGCCTATGCTCTCCTCTATTCAGTTATCCGCTTTGCCATCGAGTTTGTTCGGGACGATCCACGCGGCGATCTGTTTGGATTGACAACTTTGACTGGCCTCTCCACCTCGCAAATTATCAGTCTAATTGTCGGGGTCACAGCGCTCGTATTATTAGTCATTCGCTGGCGTAGGAACGGTGTCATCACGAAGGCTAACGCCGCCATTGCGTCAAGCGCTACTGCTGGCTGAAATCTTGAAGTTTCGCCAGCGGTCCCGTAGGCACGAAATATTTATAGACACTCGGCCGGGCGTGTTCACGAGCTCCTTAGGAGCGGAATGTTACGGCCCGATTGAGAATCCGTTGAAAACAAACATGCCGCTCCTACGGAGCTTCCGCCTTATTCAGGCCGACCTCCAGCTATAAAGATCGTGCTCCTCCGGAGCACCAAGATCTACCCCATGTTCCTCGTCTGTTCCTTCGTACTTTGCTCTACAAAGTACTTGACGGCGTAGCTACGCCTTGATATCATCGGGCCCATGGGCTCAATTCACCTGGTCATACCTGAAAAAGAAGAGACGCCCGCACTTCACGCCCGGGCCATGGACAATCTTCAGTACATTCGCGAAACGATGGAGCGGGCAACCGCGTTTACCGCCATCTCCGGTTGGGGCCAGGTTGCCATCGGTATTACGGCACTTGCCGCGTCCTTCATCGCCGCGCAGCAGAAAGCATTTAAAAGCTGGTTGGCGGTCTGGCTGGCTGAGGCAGTCGTAGCTTTGCTGATTGCAGGCTGGTCCATCGATCGGAAGGCTCGTGCCGCAAAGATGCCCTTACTCTCGGGGCCGGGACGCAAAGTAGCCTTTAGTTTGTCACCGCCAATTTTCGCGGGAGGCTTGTTAACGATCGTGCTCTATCGCGCGGGGCTGACTAGCGCTATTCCTGGCCTTTGGTTGTTGCTCTACGGAACAGGTGTGGTCACGGGCGGAATGTTCTCCGTCAGTGCAGTCCCTATCATGGGTCTGTGTTTCATGATGCTCGGAGCAGCAGCCTTTCTAGCGCCGGCAGGTTTTGTGGACTGGTTTATGGCAGCGGGTTTCGGCGCGCTGCATATTATTTTCGGAGTAATTATCGCAAGGAGGTATGGTGGCTAGACAATCGGCATTAAAACATTCTACGCCAAAAAAGCGCGAGGCAAGTGCGTCCACTCTGCAGGATGTGCGCGGCGCCAAGGCCAGGCATTTGGCTCCTGCTCTCGATCGTTTGATTCATGAACGGATGCGCCTGGGCATCGTCAGCGCGCTCGCAGCTAATGAATCTTTGACTTTCAATGATCTGAAGAGCTTGATGAATACAACGGACGGGAATCTAAGCGTACATGCCCGCAAACTAGAAGAAGGTGGGTATATTGCCTGCACAAAATCCTTCGAAGCTCGGCTCCCAAAAACGGAATACAAATTAACTGGGAACGGAAGGCGCGCACTCGAAAGCTACCTGAGCCATATGGAAACTCTAATTCATCAGATGCGCAATCGTTAGAGGCTGTGACTTTTTAGGCCTCTGACTGTTTTTGACTATCCGCTTTGCGAGGCAAAGCGCTTTTAAATACTACGAGGGGAGTACCCAAATGTACACGAACGTCAATTTAGCGGCGTGCCCTCGGCTTGAGAACGTTCAAGTACAGTTCTGAACTCCTTTGCCTGGCACGTGTTTTTCGGCCGCGGATCTTTTCCAGATGTGGATCTAAATATGGCTTCGCACGCTGCCGGACCAAACGTGCGTGTTACTTGAAAGGTCTTTAGTCTCGAAGCTTTTGCCATTCACGAACGTAGCTATTCACACGCGGCTGGTGGATCACCTCATTGCCCAACAGATTCCTTCGAATTGACCTGGTTGTTAATAAACGCTGAGAGACGTCGTTTATTCAAGTAAAGCCGTACTTCGGAACATCTCATTTGTTTTTGGCGTCCAATCAAACTCAATAAACTTTCCAGGGAAAGTAGTCGTACAGTCTGTTGCGCGTACGATAGCTTGGCGTCTTTTCCGCCAGAACGACAATGAAAACCTTCTTTTCCTTTTACACCGACGCTCTGCGAATTGCGCTCCAGTCAATATTTGCGCACAAGTTGCGGGCTTTTCTGACCCTGATAGGAATCATTATCGGCGTCGCTTCGGTGGTAACGGTGGGGGCTTCGATCAGCGGGCTAAACACCTATGTAGTGGAAAAGGTGACCAAAGTCCTTGGCAGCAACCACTTCATGATTGCGAGAATGGCTTTCTCGGGCCGGCTCTCAGATGAAGAGTTTGAACGAAGAAACCGGCGCAACAAGAGACTTAATTGGGACGACTATGAATGGGTGCGCGACCATTGCGGCTCATGCGCTGAGGTTGGCGCCGAGGTGCAGGGTCAGGCCGATTTGAAACAAGAAGGCGTTGAGTTTCCCGGCGCACTTGTGTTTGGCGCTTCGGCAAATATGGTGGACATTGAAGACAAAACAATAGCTGAGGGCCGGTTTATTACAGACGACGAAGTCCAGCGCTCAGCATTTGTTTGCGTGCTTGGCAGCGACATCAAGGAGAAGTTTTTCCGCAACACAGACCCAATCGGCAAGGTACTTAAAATTCGCGGACTTCCTATGCGTGTCGTCGGACTAGAGGAAAAGCGCGGATCGTTTTTCGGAGATTCCTTCGATCGGCACGTTTACATTCCGGTTAGCACACATTTGCAAATCTTCGGACGCAATGGTCTGCAGATTCATGGCAAGGGGCACAATCGCCAAACATTCCAGGCAACAATCGAAGACGCGCGCATTGCGATGCGAAACAAGCACCGGTTGAATGGTAATGAAGAAGACGACTTCGGACTGGTCAACGTTGAAGAGCTCAACAATCAAATCGATCAATTCACCGGCAGCATAGCCATGGTCGTCGTGCCCATAACGCTCATTACCTTAATAGTGGGCGGGATAGTAGTGATGAATATCATGCTGGTCAGTGTGACGGAAAGGACTTTTGAAGTTGGTTTGCGCAAAGCGGTGGGCGCAACGAGAAGGCAAATTCTGCTTCAGTTTCTAATTGAGTCAGCCATTCTTTGCGTGCTTGGCGGTGTGATTGGGCTGCTGGTGTCGTGGGGAGTAACCGCGTTGATAACGGCTCTGGCTTCGATCACCATGACGATAACCATCGGTTACGTTCTGCTGGCGCTGATCGTTTCGACGGCGATAGGAATGATTGCCGGAATCTATCCGGCATTCAAAGCAGCGCGGCTCGACCCAATCCTGGCGCTGACTCAAGCGACATAATCCCAGCGATTGTTTAGAGGGGGGCGTTGCCCGCCGCTTCAAAGATGGAATAAAGCTGAGACAGTTGAACTCTAAGCCGCACGGCGGCCAACGCCCGACTCTAAACGGCCGTCGGCCATACGAATGAAGATAAAGCTTACAAAAAGTGTATTGCGAGAGACGCTGGTGATGGCCTTTGACAGCGTGCGCGCGCATAAGTTCAGGAGCTTTCTTACGGTCCTGGGTATTGTGATTGGAGTTATGACTGCCATCACCATCGCTTCCATCCTCACTGGCTTGCGCCAAAACATCGTCAACATCGTCGAAGAATACGGCACCAACAACATCTACGCTTTTCATCTTTCCACCGGGCCGCGAGTGAGCGAGGATCGTTCCGAGAGACTTAGAAAACCGCTGACAGTGGCCGACGGCGAGGCGATCAAGTCTCAGGCAAGCGCTGTGGAAGAAGTGGGTCACGTAGCCCCGAACATCGGTTACAGCGGCGGACCTTTCGACGACAATGTCACTTATCAAGGACACAATTACCGTTGGGGAAATACGCAAGGCGTTTCACCCAACTATGCCGGAATTACCAACATTGTGCTCAAGGAAGGGCGCTTCATTACCGATAATGACGATCAGCAGCGCGCAAACGTGATGGTTATCGGCGTCAACGCCGCCGATGCACTTTTCCCCGGCCAGAACCAAATAGCAGGAACTCAGGTTCGCATGGGTGGCTACAACTTCGAAGTCGTAGGGGTCCTGGAAAAACGAAAGGCGGGCTTCTTTGGTGAGAACGAAGAAGACAACGCCGTATTCATTCCCTTTCGCACGGCGCAAAAGATCGCGCCCGCGAAGGGCTATTTGCTGATGGTCATCAAGGCTCGCTCCGGGCAAACAACTGAAGCCCTGCAACAAGCAGAAGAGATTCTTCGCCGTCGCCGGAATGTAAAGTTTGGCGATCCCGATAACTTTGACATTAAGACTGCTGATAAGTTTATCGAACAGTTTGACAGTATTACCGCCATGGTGGGATTGATTGCTATCGCGATATCCAGCCTCGGGCTTTTGGTTGGGGGCATCGGCGTTATGAATATTATGTTGGTGAGCGTGACGGAAAGAACCAAAGAGATTGGTGTGCGCAAAGCTCTCGGTGCGCGGCGCAAAGATATTGTTCGCCAGTTTTTGTTTGAAGCAATGACGCTGACGTTTCTCGGCGGTATTGTCGGTGTCGTTCTCGCGGTTGCCATTAGCCGCATCATCATGCTGCTGGTTCCCGCTTTGCCCGCTTCGATTCCAACCTGGGCTGTTATTTCCGGGCTCACCGTTTCCGTTGGCGTTGGTCTCATCTTCGGCGTCTGGCCCGCTCGCAAAGCCTCTCGTCTCGATCCAATCGAGTGCCTGCGTTACGAATAGCATCCTCGCTGTCCTCTGATCTCGTCTCTAATGTCCTCAAACCGCCTTCGCCCAGGGAAGCGTGCGACTACCTAATACCGCGGCTTCGCCGCCGCGCAGTGCGGAAAGGCTAAGCCTTTCCGATAAACCCAACAAAGTTCCGGAGGCTGCGCCTCATGCATGTCATTTGAAGAGGCGCTTGCTCGGTCAGGTGCGCGGTGTTGGAATGAAGATGCTCAAAAATGAGTCTCTGCTGATCGATCTAAATCGTATAAGATGGCGTAGTGGCTCATTCGAGGCATAGCCTCAAAAGAAAGGGAAGGACCAGGCCGGAAAGGCGGAGCCTTTCCGCACTGTGCGGCGGCAAAGCCGCTAAAGTTATTTGGCCGCATAAGATGTCTTTCATGCACGTTGCGTAGGGGCGCGGGTGATCCCCGGCGTTGTGCTGGCCTCAGTCTAATTGAATGACAACGAAGAATCCGCAGCGCGATCTCATCAAGGAATACCTAACTTACATTCAGGTCGAGAAGGGTCTGGCGCGTCACACGCTCGAAAGTTACCGGAGAGACCTAAAGCGACTCGAGCGCTGGGCTACCAGGATTGGTAAACCAATCGCTGAGTTAGCACGCCCTGAACTGCGCAAGTGGATTGCGCAGCTTTCTCGCGAAGGACTCGCGCCTTCATCCGTAGCGCGAGCAGTAAGCGCCGCCCGCGGATTCTATCGTTTCCTTATGCTCGACGGTCATATCAAGATTCACCCGGCGGATGATCTCGACACACCGCAGAAGTTTTCTTACCTGCCAAAGTTTCTTACGGAAGAGGAAATCGATCGCTTATTTTCGACTCCCGATGTTTCAACAGAAGAAGGAATCCGAGATCGCGCCATGCTGGAGCTGATGTATGCGGCGGGGTTGCGAGTCTCAGAATTGGTGTCTTTGAAACAAGCCGAGGTTGATATCCATGGCGGGGTGGTTAACTGTCATGGCAAGGGCAGCAAGGAACGACGCGTGCCTGTCGGGAAGAGCGCGATTCACTGGTTACAGCAATATGCAACACTCAAAGCCGCTTATGGGAAGGCTGCCTATCCCAATCTTTTCCTGAACCGCGGCAAACCACTGACACGACAACTCGCCTGGTCAATGATAAAAAGTTATGCGGAGAAGGTTGGTCTGAGGAACGTTTCGCCGCACACCTTGCGTCACAGCTTTGCGACTCATCTTCTACAACACGGAGCCGACTCCCGCTCGGTTCAGGCCCTGCTTGGCCACAGCGACATTTCTACTACTCAAATTTACACCCACATTACTGATCGGCATCTTCGCTCCGCCTACGATAACCACCATCCTCGTGCGCGAGCCGCGAGCACCGGAAACAAACCTAAAAGCGATTAAGGCGCACTAGATGTTTCTGCTCCGCAAACCCTCCAAAGAAATGGTCCGTCGGTTCATCTCATCTCAGCAAGATTTACCCTTTACTTATTCGGAAGCAGGAGCTACACAAACTACTCCGCCCTCTGGTTTCACTGTTGACCACAATCGCAGAAAACTCGGCGAAGGAGGCGACACTTACCGCCGAGCTGTTGCCGCGCTTCGATCCTGGAAGCAATTTGATCTTGGATGGGTGACGATTGTTCCGCCTACCATGTTGGTTGAAGTCGGAACCACCGTGGCCGTTCAGGCAAAGACTTTCGGCTTATGGTCTTTAAATGCCTGCAGGATCATTTATGTGATTGATGAACGGGCGGCTGGAAAGGGCGCGCGGTTCGGATTCGCTTATGGAACTCTGCCAGATCATGTTGAATGTGGGGAAGAACGCTTCACGGTCGAATGGCATGAGGACGATTCGGTGTGGTATGACATCTACGCCTTCTCTCGTCCCAAACATCCGCTCGTGAAGCTCGGATTTCCTTTCGCCCGCATATTGCAGAAGCGATTCGTCGGTGATTCGCTTGCAGCCATGGTTATGGCGTCGCGGCCATAGCATCACGCATCGGCCCAGATACGGGCCTGCTATTTCTTAACCAATACGACAGGGGATTGTTCTGCGGCGCGAATGCGCTCGAAGAAAGTGCGTATGGCCTGGTACTGATCCGCCGGAATAGTCGCCGCATGCTGAGCCAATGCCATTGGTCGGTAAAAACGATTTGGCACACCAGCTAGCCTGTGGTGGTCAGTCGGTCGGCTGACGGCGGCTATGCTATAATTGCCCTGATTCGCTTAAAATTACGACAGTCCCACCCGCTCTGTTCAAACCAGGAGGACAAGAATAAATGGCTACCGAACTGAAACGAGCAACGAATCCCCTTGATCGGATTGAAGAGCTTCTAGGCGAAAGCGCACGAACGCTGCTCGATCACAAGTCGGAAACTATCTCGAAAGATCAGCTAAACCTTCCGGGGCCGGATTTCATCGATCGCGTCTGGACTCACTCAGATCGTTCGCCGGCCGTTTTGCGGTCGCTGCAATCGCTCTTCGACAGTGGGCGCCTGGCAGGGACCGGCTACCTTTCAATCCTGCCTGTGGACCAGGGCATTGAGCATTCTGCCGGCGCCTCGTTTGCGCCCAATCCGCAGTACTTCGATCCTGAAAACATCGTCAAGCTCGCAATAGATGGTGGCTGCAACGCGGTGGCCTCTACGTTTGGCGTGCTGGGTGTCGTTGCTCGCAAGTATGCTCACAAGATCCCCTTCGTCGTGAAGATAAATCATAATGAGTTGCTCACACTGCCGAATAAGTTTGACCAGGTTTTGTTTGGAACTGTGAAGGAAGCCCATAACATGGGCGCGGTTGCGGTAGGTGCGACGATTTATTTTGGCTCAGAAGAATCCACCCGGCAGATAACTGAAATCAGTGAGGCCTTCGCTTGCGCGCATGAACTCGGCATGGCTTGCATCCTTTGGTGCTATCTGCGCAACTCCAAGTTCAAAACGCCCGAAGGTGACATGCACGCGTCGGCCGATCTCACGGGACAGGCAAATCATCTGGGTGTGACCATTCAAGCGGACATCATTAAACAGAAACTTCCGGAGAGAAACGGGGGCTACACCGCGGTTGAAAAAGAGCTTGGCAAGTCCTACGGCAAAACCAGCAAAATTGTCTACGAGAAACTAACCACTGATAATCCCATCGATCTCGTTCGCTACCAGGTCGCCAACTGTTATATGGGACGTTGCGGCCTCATTAACTCCGGCGGCGAATCAAAAGGAGCGAGCGACCTGGCAGAAGCCGTCCGCACCGCGGTTATAAACAAGCGCGGTGGCGGCATGGGCCTCATCTCCGGCCGCAAAGCCTTCCAGCGCCCGATGAGCGAAGGTGTCGAGTTGCTCAATGCGATTCAGGATGTATATCTCACCCCGGAGATAACAGTAGCTTAACCACATCACCTCGGATGGATTAAAGTTCAACCTTTAGTTTGCCTTATCTCTGGCAACCTGAAGGTTGAACTTTGAGCGATTGTATTCCCAAAGTAAACAGACTCCAGCAACTCCGGCTAACAGTTTAGGCGGTCACTTCACGTTCCCGCGTGCTATTCAGTTTCAATATCTCCAGTTTGAAGCTGAATCGGGCTTGCCCACCAGCGCGAAGCGGTTGAACTACTGACTTCCCCAGGTGCTCGTATGGAGCACCTCTCCGGCACCAACGTCGCGCCGGGCGCACACGCTATGCTTGCTTACGATAAAAACGGACACGCGATGCTGATGGCCAAGGGACTGCCTGCGGTGCCTAAGGGTATGGCGTATCAACTATGGTTTATTGTGGGAAAGAAGCCGATGCCGGGAAAGGTATTTAGAACTGACGCCTCAGGCAATGCGAATCTTAAAGACCAACTTCCTGAGATGGCGCTCGGTTCCGCTGTTTTCGCCGTCACGCTCGAACCAGAAAGTGGCGTGAAGTCGCCTACCGGCGCAATATATTTAAGCAGCACATCCTAGAACCGACAAGCGGCAGGTCGTTATCTGTTTAGTCCGACAGCCACAACAAAAACGAGACGTCCTCGCTTGATGGCAGTCGCAGCTGCCTCATTATCAACCGCTTGCGATAGATGCTTAGCGATATCGATATCGGGCAGGCACGCGCATCCTGTCGTGTCTCTTTCGTGCTCTGCGGCGCTTATCAATTCTGTGTCACAGTTTTGTTTCCTCTCATCGCGAGTGACCGCTGCGCGCAAAACCTGCTAAACTCCCTGCATTCATTAGCAGGCAGGTGGTCAAAGAATGGGCAAAGAAAAGAAGAAAGAAGAACCCGCAACAATAGACAACGTGATTTCAGACGAAACGGGTCAGTTTGATCTGCGTTTTGTTCTCTGGCGTCACTTCTGCGCGCAAAACAACATTCCTGTCGAAACGCTGCCAAGTCAACTCGATGGTGAGCAGAAGGAAAAATGGGACGAACTCAAAGCTAGTCGCCTGCGCGGACCTGGACAGAAATAACTCTCACCGAATCCGCAGATTGCGCATGTTTCACCGGTCTGGAATAAGAGTAAAAGCAAACCTGGACTCCTGCGCATTGTCTTACGTCTTGATCTTCTCAGTCTATATCATCCGCGTAATCGGCGGATGAAAGTCAGTTAAAGCTTAAACTCTGAGCTGCTTTAACTCTGCTCTTCTAAAACCTTCCCGCCCCAAGTTTGTAAACACCCGAGAGGAATGGATTGGTCAATCTTTCCTGACCGATCGTCGTCACCGGCCCATGCCCTGAATAAACTTCTACATCATCACCCAACGGCAGCAGTTTGTTCATAATCGAATCCATTAGTTGTTCAGCGGACCCACCAGGTAAATCAGTTCTTCCTACTGAGCCAGCAAAGAGAACATCGCCGACAAAAACTTTTCCCTCATTTGGCGCAAACAATACGACGTGACCGGGCGTATGGCCGGGACAATGGATGACCTTGAATTCGAGGTGACCAACTTGGTACTTCTGACCATCCTCCCAATAGCCGTCGGCCTTTGGCGGCGTCTCATACTCGAGTCCGAAGGCTGCCCACTGCTCGCGTGGAATGCCAATCCACGCTGGCTGTCCGGGAAGCGCGTCATAGATAAACTCATCATCCTTATGAATCATAATGTCGGCAGCGGGTTTTATCTTTTTTAGGGCCGATACGCCCCCGATGTGATCCAGATGCGCATGCGTCAGCGCAATCGCTTGCAACTGTAGTCCATGTTTGTCGATCGCCTCGACTATCCCTGCGGAATCGTCACCTGGATCAATGCAGATCGCACGCCTGGTCTTTTCGCAGCCCACGACGCGCGTATGTTGTTGAAAAGCTGTGACTGTGATTTCTTCGATGATCATTTATCAAAACCCGTCAGTGGTTGGTGGTAGGTTGTCAGTGGCTAATTGTTAGTTGCGAAGCCTCAACAAAGATTCCTGGAGCAACTGACTACTGACTACTGACCACTGACATCGAGGGAGTATAATTCCTGGTAGCGAAATCTGCTATTGAAGGAATTTGTTACATTCAGTTATGCCACTTAGTAAGACAGCGAATTCATTGGCCGAAGTTCTCGACGCCTTGACCGCAGAAGGCGCGCCGGAGTTGACTGAGCATCTGCCTGGCGGTGCGTTGAAATGTTATGCATGCGGCCATCGCTGTCTTATTAACACCGGCAAGCGCGGCATATGCAAAGTCCGCTTCAATGAAAGTGGACAACTCCGCGTGCCGGCAAATTACGTGGCCGCGCTCGCCTGCGATCCTACCGAGAAGAAGCCTTTCTTTCACGTATTACCCGGCTCGGACACTTTAACCTTCGGCATGCTCGGTTGCGATCTCCACTGCGCTTACTGCCAAAACTGGTTGACTTCCCAAGCACTTCGCGACGACTCAGCAGGCACACCGCCTCAACAGGTAACGCCGGAACGTCTCGTCGCAATGGCGAAGGCCTACGGCGCTTCAATGGTTGGTAGCAGCTACAACGAACCCCTGATTACTGCTGAGTGGGCTGTTGATGTATTCAAGAAGGCCCGGCCTGAAGGGTTCCGGACCGCGTTCATCTCAAACGGCAACGCTACGCCGCAGGTGCTTGACTACTTACGGCCCTGGACAGATTGTTACAAGATTGATCTGAAATCGATGAGCGACAAAAACTACCGGCAGCTCGGTGGAGTTGTTGATAATATTCTCGACACTGTAAAGATGGTCCACGACCGTGGCTTCTGGGAAGAGATTGTTACACTTGTCATCCCGGGCTTTAATGATTCTGACGCCGAGCTAGAGCGTGCGGCGGATTTCATTGCGTCAGTCTCACCGGATATTCCGTGGCATGTGACGGCGTTTCATCAGGACTATCACATGACGGAAAACGCAAACACTGCTGCGGAGCAATTGATACGCGCTTGTGAGATTGGGCGCGAGGCGGGCTTACGTTACATTTATGCGGGCAATTTACCCGGCCGAGTAGGCCGCTGGGAAAACACTTACTGTCCCGCCTGTGACGAATTGCTCGTCGACCGGCACGGTTATGTCATTCGCCAGATGAGGATCACGCCGCAAGGAAAATGCCCCTCGTGCGCGAAGAGCATTCCGGGTATCTGGTCCTAAACGGAAGTGAGCCTAGTGTTGAGAGATTGAGTACCGGCAAAAAAAGGCAGAGGCGCCTCACCTCTGCCCTTCTTTTTTCTCTTCTCGTTATTACATCTTAGGGGAAGCTTTGGGCGAGGGCGAAGCCGAAGGTTTCGCGGCCGCAGCGGCCGACGGTTTCATAACCGGGGTGCCGCCATGATGGAACACGGCTAGCCACTTGCCATCGCGATTCGCCCAGATGGTGGAGTGGCGTTCCCCGGACGGAGCAAAGATCGGATCCTTCACCATATAAGTCACAAGGGTAGCCTCGTCATCGAGCTTCACAACTTTGAAGTCACTCAAGACGGCTTTCGAAAAGTCGTACTGACTAACGCCTTTAACGGATCCGGCCTTGTCATACACACCGTCCGGTTCTAGCTCGATCGCGTCGGAAGCAAGCATTTCTCCAAACGCGTCGTAATGCTTGCTCTTCAAGAACTCCCAAACCATCTGTTCATTCGCGATTGGATTTGCACCCGTAGCAACCGTCGCGGGCGTGGATGCGGGAGTAGGAGTCGCCTTGCCCGCTTTAGTCTCTTTGCTCGCTGGTGGCGGCGGAGTGGGCGGCTTGATCGGACACTCCTGATGGTAAATTGCAAGCCACTTGCCATCCCGATTCACCCAGGCAGAGCTGGTGCGGACAGACTCGGGCGGCAACTCTTTCCCCTTGTATTTTCCCTTCACGTTGGCTGTGTACGTCACCACAAATGCGTTCTTGTCTACGAGCAAAAACTTCCAGCCAGCGAAGGTGACTTCAGTGGGTTCGAATTCTTTTATGCTGGCGAGTGTCCCAGCCTTGTCATGGACCTCTTCGGACGCGACCTCCACCTGTTCGCTGGCCAACATGCTGCCAAAAGCTTCGTAGTCCTTGTTTTTGATTGCATTCCACACTGCCTTTTCGTTGGCAATAGCATCAGCCTCAGAGATGGTGGCCGCAGGTTTGGACTCGGTCGTAAGATTTACAACCGGTGCTTCTCGATTAGTGGGCGGGGCCGCACACGCGGCTGCCAACATCAACATGGAAACGAGGACGAGATTCTTCTTCATGATCTGACTCCTGAATTTGTTTGCAGAGCGCGTGACTTCTATTCCAAAAGGGACGATTAGTCAAGGCAGTTGGAGCAGCGATATTTTTAGCAATCCAACCCCTCGCGATAGCTGCGCTCATGAGGCTGTAATGAACCGAGAGTTGTCTACCGGTCCATCACAGCCTCTGATGGGAAGTAAGCTAATGCGGCTGTGTGGCTTACGGCGTGGGCCTCAGCGCGGGCGAAGCTCTTGTTGCCGGCGAAGGCTTTGCTGCCGGCGATGGCTTTGCCACTGGTGAAGCCGTCATAGCGGGTGAGGCTTTAGCCGCCGGCGATGCTTTGGCCGCTGGCGAAGCCGACGCGGCGGGTTCTCTTATCGGCGTGCTAGCTCCTGCAACGAGCTTCCATTCTGCACTGCGTCGAGCGAAGGTATCTATAAAGCGATATTGGCCGCTGATATCAATGGACTTGCCCTCGGGCGTTTTGTATTTGCCGTTCTTGACCACACTGCGACCACTTACAAATGCAGAATCCTTATTTAGCACCGTGACCTTGAGGTCCATCATTTTCCACGAGTCTGCGCTAAGCGCTCCCGACTCCATGTCCTTTACGTCCTGGGATTTGTCTCCTAAAGATCCGTCGGGATAGACGAAAACAGCATCGTCAGCTTCAACTCGATTTATCGCTGCTACGTCTTTCTCCTTGAGTACCCGCGGCCAGTCGTTCTCGATGCGCATCAACTCAGTTTGAATGGAAGCTGTGTCTACAGTTTCACTTCCGGAGTTGTTGTTGGTTGGTGCTGTGGCTGCGCGATTTGTATCAACTGTAGCGGGCTGGCAGCTGCTCAAAATCAGTAAAGAAAACACGAGCAAGAAAACGGTCCAAAAACCTTTTCGTGTCATTGATCCACTCCTTTGTTTGGCGACGCCTGAATCAAGCTAAATTGTTGAAAGAGCATGTTGCTTCTATGCCAAAACGTCTTGGGTGTCAATAGTTGATTCGTTGCCGGCATTTTCCTATAAACCAGCTGGGCGGGGCCAATCGGTCGCGCTGCTGCCGAATAGGAGCCCGCTGCCAAGGTGGACTGACTGGCATTGACGGCATTGACATCGCGAATTGTTGGCGATATTGTCCGTGTCAGTTAGGCTAACTGTCGGCCATGGCGCTGAAGCCCCGGCATCCATTCTTTCGCATCCTGCGAAACCGCTGGCGCCGCCTGACCGCAATTTCTTCGAAAGGAGAAATCCCATGAACCAAACACTACTTAAACCCTCAGCGCACTTCCGTATCTTCACGGTTCTTATCGCAGCCGCCGGCTTGCTTCTGGCATTGCACAGTGCAAACGTTCAGGGGCAGCGCAAAGCTGCTGCTCATCCGACTGCTGAGGAAGACTCACCTCTGTTCCACGACTATCGCGGCGTGCAGCTTGGTATGACGGCGGACGAGGCACGGAAAAAACTTGGGGACCCGAAAGATAAGGGGGACGAACAAGACTTCTTTGTCTTTAATGAGACAGAAACACTGCAGGTCGTTTATGACAAGGCGCACAAAGTAGTTACAATTTCAGCCGACTTCTTGAATCCGAGTAATGCTGTTCTGACGGCGAAGCAAGTCTTAGGTGCTGACGTTGAGGCCAAGCCTGATGGCTCTATGTATAAGATGGTGCGCTACCCAAAGGCGGGCTACTGGGTCTCCTATAACCGTACGAGCGGAACCTCGCCCTTAACCAGCATAACGCTACAGAAGATTCAGTAGAGGCTCGCGTAAAGAGCGTTGAATGATTGCGATCCAGGGCGTTGCCTGGGCCCACCACATTTTGTGTTTGGCGCGTGAATAAAGAGAATGAGCCTTTCGAGGTCTGTGAAAACCCCTCATGGCTAGACGAGCATGTGAGCTCACTCGTATGCTACTGATTGATGCACGCCAGTACCTTCCTTTCTGCAACTGAAACCCAGAACGCCACAAGCCCGCGCGAACTTGCTCGCCGGATAAAGGAACGAGCTATTACCGAAGGCTTTGAGAAGGTAGGAATTGTTCCAGCCGAAGTCCTCGATGACCCTCGCGATCGATTACTGACATGGCTCGAACGTGGTTATCACGGACAGATGGCCTGGATGGCTCGCGACCCGGAGATGCGCACCGATCCCCGTAAGCTTTTCCCTGCGGCACGCTCGGTCGTCGTGGTAGCTAAAAACTATTACACGACCGCAAAACACGCGGACGATCCTGCTACGGGCAAGGTTTCACGCTATGCCTGGGGAGATGATTATCATGAAGTTATAGGCTCCAAACTCCGGTCGCTGCTTGCGTGGATCAAGGAAGAGGCGCCGGATGCGGAAGGAAAAGTGTGCGTTGACATTCAACCCATGATGGACAAAGCGTGGGCCGCCCGCGCCGGACTGGGTTGGATCGGCAAGCACACCAATCTCATTACACCTGAATATGGGTCGTGGGTTTTCATTGGCGAGCTCTTGCTAAATATTGATCTCGAATACGACGATGAGTATGTCGCGGACCACTGCGGCAGTTGCACTCTCTGCATCGACGCTTGCCCGACCGAGGCTATCACCGAAGCCTACGTAGTTGATTCAAACAAGTGCATATCGTACACCACGATTGAATTGCGCGACGCAGAACTTCCGGCGGAGATTGCAGAAAATCTTGAGGGCTGGCTTTACGGTTGTGATATCTGCCAGGACGTCTGTCCCTGGAACCGCTTCCAGCAGGGGACGGATGAAACTCGCTTCGAGCCGCGCAAGGGCAACATCAACGCTTCGCTTTCTGATGCACTCGAGATGACGGCTGAAACTTATGCTGAGCGCTTCCGACACAGTGCAATGAAGCGCGCAAAACTTTCCGGGTTACAGCGCAATGCACAGGCTCTTTTACAGCATGGAGATCGGTATCAAGCTGATAATTCGAAAGCTTAATAGGTTTCTGAAACAAACTTGCGACACACAAAACTTCTTCAGCCTGCGAAACGGGCGACAGCATCATCCCGGTGAGGAGTCGGCGATATCAAACAACACTATAAAAAGAAGCGACTGCCGCCCGTTCACACGGGGCTTGACTCGATCTCCGTCCTTTTCCTGGGGCTTACGCCCCAGGCTTTATGCTAACGCCTGCTTCGCAGGCTCAAGGAAAGCTTAACTTTGTCCGCCAGGGAGCAAGGGCAAACCGAGAACCATAATTTCCAATGAGGCAAATCCTATGAAACCACTTTTTCTGGTATTGGTTGTCTGTGCGCTTGTGTTCGTAACCTCCAGTTCAACTCCAGCGCAGGAACCAAAAACGCCGGCCGATCTTCACCGTATGGCCGAGGACTATTACAACTGGCGCAATCAGAACTATCCCGTTTTCTCGAGCGACGCAGGACTACACACCTGGGACAACCGGCTAACTGATTACTCGCTCTCGGCGATGCTGGCGCGACGCCTCCACGTCAAGGAAGTGCTGGCAAAAGTGCGCGCCATGCCAACCGCAAATTGGACCAAAGACGATCGCATTGATTGGCTTTTGTTTCGTTCCGAGCTCGATAGCGTAGATTTCTTTAATCGCGTCATGGACTTTGAAGAGACTGACCCGCAGACTTACGTCAACGAATGCAGCAACGGTATCTTCTCGCTGCTCAAGAAACAATACGATACGCCGCACAACCGCGTGCTCGCTGCAACTGCCCGACTAAAACAGATGCCTTTCTTGATCGAACAGGGAAAGGGAAATCTAATTAAGCCGGTGCGGCTCTACGCTCAACTGGCGATAGACTCCGCCCGGTCGATTGACAGCCTCTTCACTGACAGCCTGATGACACTCGCCAAAGATCTATCGCCAGCGGAGAAGAATGAGCTGGTTAAATCGCGCGAAGCGGCGCTCGCTTCGATTCACGGTTTTGCTGACTGGCTCGAAAAACGTTTGCCGGGAATGGTGCCGTTCAAGCCGATGGGCGAAACAAATTACAACTACCTTCTTAAGAACATCTACCTGCTGCCAATCGATGCGAAGCAAGTTGAGATGTTGGGCCAGGCTGAGCTGGCGCGTTACCGCGCGCTTGAATCGCTTCTTCCCGATCCGTCACTCGCAGATCCCGATCCGGCGCGCAGCACTAATGTCCCGAAAGATCAGGAAGCATTCCTGAAAGCTTACGAAAGCCGGGAAGCCGAGATGATTAATTTTTTGAAGACGAATCATCTGGTAACGCTGCCTCCATACCTGGGCCGCTTTGAGATTCGCCAACTTCCCGAAGCGTTTAAGCCGACCAGTCCGGGCGGCTTCATGAATCCGCCAGGCGTTTATGATAAAGACGACAGCGGCTTCTATTTCATTCCCACTTACAACCCGCAAAGCAAAAACTTCTACATTCGCGCGGCGATAGAAGATCCAAGACCCCTCCTGGGCCATGAGGGAATACCGGGCCACTTCCTGCAACTCTCAATCGCGAATCATTTGAAAGATGAAATCCGGCGCCAGCATGGCGACGGCATCTTCATCGAAGGTTGGGCGCTTTACGGCGAAGAAATGCTGATGCGCACCGGCCTTTATCCCGTCAACTCATCGTCGCAAGGGCAGGTCCTGCGACTCGCGCGTTATCGCGCTGCGCGAATTGGAGTCGATGTCAATTTACACACCGGGAAGTGGACCTTCGATCAGGCAGTCAACTACTTCATGCAAGCAGGTGGATTGGATCGCGAGGCTGCAACTGGTGAAGCGGCTGGCGCAGCGGCAAGTCCAACTCAGAAGATTTACTACATGGTTGGCAAGTGGCAAATAATGCGCTTGCTGGGAAAATATCGCGACAAGCAGGGCGCAAAATTTCGCCTGGGCCAGTTTCACGACGACTTAATCAGGAATGGCAGTTTGCCACTTTCGATTGTCGAATGGATTCTGCTGGACGATTCCTCGTCGCTGGATCAGGCACTTCGCTAACGGTGAGAATTCTCGAACTAAACTCTCAGCGATGCAGATTTCACAGGTTTCTTACAAACTCTTTTTGAAGCGCGAGCGCATGTCGGATAATTCTTTCTACTCTTTCGAATTCGCTAGTGGATAACCTGAATAAAGAACGGCAGTCTTCCACTTTCAATCCTTAAACGGATTCAGCTTGAAGATTCAACCTCATTGGACCGTGCGTTTATTAAGTCGCTCTGGGTTGGTTACGAGCGACCGCGGTGAGACTGAAGGATACCGAGTGCGAAACAGCGCCAGAACGTAAGACCAATAAAAATGCTGACCGCAAAGCTGTGAACGCTCGCAAATTACTTCACACAAGTATAGCCGGGCTCCAAGAACTTCCTAATCTCGCAAATGGTTTGGTGCGGCTGTTCTTCCTGGGGCACATGGCCCGCGCATCTTATTAACACCAGCTTCGAATCCGGAATGGCGGCGTCAAGCATGTTCCCTATCTCAAGTGGTATAACTCGATCGGCGTCCCCCCAAAGGATGAGTGTAGGGACAGTGATTTGTTCGTACTTGCGAGTGATGGCGTCGATATCTTTAGGAATGACTCCCTTTGCCGTTTGCAATAGCGCGTAGCGTCCGCCGGGTGAACCTATCGGCTCGGCGTAGGCTGCGATTTGTTCCTTGGTAATCAAACGATCATTGTAATAGGCATTTTTCAGAACAGTTTCGGCAGACTGCCTGGGTGACAAAATATGAAGCGCCAACCATCCCAGCACTGGTGTTCTGAGGAGTTTAAGGTACCAGGGTAGCAACTTATTGTATCCCCCGCTGTCGAGTAAGATCAGTCTCGAAAGGCGGCCGCGATCCTGTTCACAGAGCCTGATGGCTACTATAAGAGAGACAGCCCCACCATATGAATTTCCCATCAAAGTAAGATTTTTCAGATCGTGTTCAAGGATAAATTCATAAATGAGGTCTGCCTGCTCATGAATGGAATAATGTTTGTTGTGAGGCTTAGGTGATCTCCCGGCTCCCTTTAAATCAATGAGAATTAACTTATGACCCGGCAGTTGACCTTTTAGTTTCCGCCAGGAGTAGAGACTGGCCCCCAGTCCATGCAAAGCGAGAACTGGATCGCCGCTGCCATATATCTGGCAGTAAAGTCCCGTCTTGGAGGTGCATGGCTCGCTGGGCGCCACACTCCTGCTTTCATCGGACTGTCCGGACGCGGCGGTGCAGCGCAACAGGCGCAGTGTGATGACACAGATTATTCCTGAGAAGCAGGTGTGAATGGAGCGCATCATAGATTCAGCATTAGTAAGGCTTTCAACAAGATTTGAGTATACGGTCAGCTATAATAAGTCAGCTATAATAATAGGAATTACTGATTAGGTCATTAACCCTTGCAACCGGAAATGCAGCAGTTGCACGAGCCAGGGCTGGAGTATGCTCTTGGTCCTCAGGCAAGCAAGAAGGAAACGAAAATGATTAAGGGCAGTGAAAAACGAAAAGCGGACCATCCAATCGACAAGCTCTTTCTAGATCGATGGTCGCCGCGTGCGATGACTGGCGAAACCATCCCGCAAGCAGAGCTGACGGTGCTCTTTGAAGCCGCGCGATGGGCGCCCTCCTCTTACAACAACCAGCCCTGGCGATTTTTGTATGCACGCCGGGACTCTGAACACTGGCAGTTGTTCTTCGATCTGCTCGTGGAATTCAATCAAGGCTGGACCAGGAACGCCGCCGCTCTCGTGCTATTCGTTTCAAAGACCACTTTTGAAATGAATGGTGAACCCTCCGTCACCCACTCGTTTGATACTGGCGCAGCATGGGAGAACTTCGCGTTGCAAGGATGGCTCAATGGTTTAGTTGTTCACGGCATGCAGGGTTTTGATTACGACCGTGCCCGCACTGCGCTGAATATACCCGAAGGATTTCAAGTGGAAGCAATGGCGGCGGTTGGCCGCCCGTCAGATCCGGAGAAGTTGCCCGCAGATCTGCGGGAAAAAGAATCGCCCAGCGACCGGCGAAAACTTGAACAGACGATTTGCGAAGGTCCGTTTTGCTTTTAGAAATCTCCTTTTAGAATCCAGTTAAGCTCATGACCAAGCCTATTCGCATGAAGAAACAGCTCTTGGAAACGCAAGACGTATGACGTCGAAACTCTCTCACCTGGTTCGGCTTTTGATTCTCGCGTTAGCCGTTCCGGTTGTTTGTGCGGGGCAGAGCTCAAACCAGAGCGTTTCGGGCAAGGATGAGCCCGATTCCATCGTGCCTTCGCGCCCCACGGTATCAAACCCGGCGGAGTTTCAAAGGCCCGGGGTGTTGCAGCTTGAGTTCGGGTTCAATTCGAACTTCCACGCGCCTGGCGACTCATCCCAGGAAGACTTTCCCCTGGCGCTGCGTTTTGCTGCCAGCCGTCGCATTTTGCTTGAGCTCGATCTCGACAGTCCGCTATCGCAGGAAGTGATGGGTGTGCGCACGACCGGCGCTGGCGACACGCAGCTCGGAATTCAAGCTGTCGTCCAACACGAGAAGGAAACGCGGCCCGGCATCGCTGTCGCTTACTACATCAAGCTGCCTTCTGCCAGCGAAACGAAAGGCCTTGGTACTGGCCGGATAGACCACAACTTCATTGGGTTCATCAGCAAAAAGATCGGCGGGACGACAGTTGATTTCAACGCAGTCTATCTACTCGCCGGCCGCACTACAGGTTCCGGTCATGCATCAAGCGCGCAGGCCGCGTTGGCCGCCTCACGTGACGTGACAAAGCGCTGGGGTCTTCAGGGTGAAATCAGTGGCTTTAGTCGCAACGATGCTCAACCAGGCGCGATGTTCACCCTCGGCGCGGCTACTTATCAAGTCAATCGCCGGCTCGTGCTCGACGGCGGGGTGCGCGCCGGCCTGACTCATGACGCGCCCCGGGTGGGCTTATTCGCTGGTATGACTGTGGGCGTTGCCGACTTCTATCGGCACCATCAGCGCTGAGCCCCTGTCGAATTTGGAGCGCGCGCTCAACGGAGCGTATCATTACAGGATGCAGGTTCTTACCGAAATTAACAGCACAGCCGTCAGCGGAGTTTTAAAAGACTCATACGGCCGGGCGATACGCGATTTGCGTGTGTCGCTGACCGATCGCTGCAACTTTCGCTGTTTTTATTGCCTGCCCCACGGCGAACCACCCATTGCCCCAAAAGAACAGATGCTCTCCTACGAAGAGATTGAGTACGTTTGCGAAATCTTTGTCTCACTTGGAATCCAAAAGATTCGTCTCACCGGCGGCGAGCCCATGCTGCGGCGAGATATTGAGACGATTATTGGCAAACTTTCCGCTTTGAAAGCAAAAGGTTTACAGGACCTTGCCTTAACAACCAACGGCTACTTTCTGCCGGACCGCGCTCGAGGACTGAAGGATGCTGGTTTGGATCGCATAACAATCAGTCTGGACAGTTTGAAGCGCGACACCTTCAAACAGATGACCGGAGTGGATGTGCTGGATCGCGTGCTGGCGGGAATCGAAGCAGCAAAACGAGCTGATCTGCAACCAATCAAGATTAACGCGGTAATCGTACGCGGTCACAACGAAGACGAAGTGGCAGACTTTGCCGCCTTCGCGCGGGAGCATGACGTCGGTATGCGCTTCATTGAGTTTATGCCGCTCGATTCGGGCCACGACTGGTCGCGTGAGATGGTTGTTTCCGGGCGTGAGATTCGCGAACGGATTAGCGAGCGCTTTCCATTGATTGCTGTTGATGCCAATCGCGGTTCTGAAACCGCTTCGCGCTACCGTTTTGCCGACGGCGCCGCGGGCGAAATCGGCATTATCGCGCCTGTTACTGAACCTTTTTGCGGCGCTTGCTCGCGCATACGTCTTACTGCTGACGGCCAAATTCGCACCTGCCTGTTCTCCACTGTCGAACATTCTTTGCGCGATGTAATTCGCACCGGCGCCACGCGCAGCGAGGTTGTGGATTACATCGGAGGCGTCGTGATGAAGAAAGAGCCGCGCCACTACATCAATGAGGCAAACTTCGTCGCGCCGTCGCGCACGATGAGTTTTATTGGTGGTTAACAATCCGCGCCAGTGATGGCGAGTGGTGCAGAAGCCTGAACATAAGGGAGGGTTCCTGCTTCAAAACCTCTGAATTCCCTAACCGGCGGCCTGCATCTTTTTTATATCCTCCAGAAGCGCGCGCTCGTGTCCTTCTGGATTCACCTTAAGATAGATCTTTCGCAGAACTCCACCAGGATCAATCACAAAAGAAGTGCGGTCCCAATACATCGTGCCCTTGTATTCGCTGCGTCCGACATCCGCGGCCTGCAAAAGTTCCTGCTTGGGATCAGCCAGTAAGTCAATTGTGAATCCAAACTTATTGCAGAAGTCTTTGTGCGAAGCGACGTCGTCCGCGCTCACGCCCACCACTGCGATGCCAGCCTCATCAAACTGCTGCTTCGTGGCGGTAAAAGATTTCCCCTGAATAGTGCAACCGGGCGTATCATCTTTCGGATAGACGTAGAGCACGAGCCACTTGCCCGCGAAATCACTCAGCGTGACAGTCTTGCCGTTCTGGTTCTGAAGACTGAAGTCTGTAAAGCGTTTGCCCACTTCTGCTGCCATCTTTGTTTCCTCTCAATTCAAGCTAATAAGAATTCTTCTTTGCTGTCCCGGGAAATCATGATTGTTGCACGGGCGCAGCGCGATTTAGTAGTGTCCTGGTTTCAGTTTTTCTCTGTGCAACCTCAGAGCTCTCTGTGCCTCAGTGGTGAATAACCTTAACAAAAACTCAGCACAGAGACACAGAGGACGCAGAGGGGGAACAGAGAACCATCAGATTAGGACACTACCGCGCGGTTTGCACGCCCTGCCAAACAGTTCTAGAATCTCCGTTATTAAGTTTGGAAGATTTTGGATTGATAATTTGCGACAGCTTTCGGGGGAGCCGCGCGACTTTTTAGTTGTGTGGCTGAGAGTCCCGCGGGATCGCGGATTGGCGACGTCGAATTGCAGATTGGAGGCACTTCTTCAATTCGCAATCAACATTCCGAAATCCGCAATCGGGAGACCCCTTGAACCTGATACGGTTAGCACCGTCGAAGGGAGAAACAGCCATCCAGGCGGGATGCCCAGCCAGGCACACCGGGTGGATGCCAGCTACCGTTCCATCCTTTGCCGGAGGTGGAACGGTTTTTTGTTTTGTTACTTAGTTCTTTGAGCTTAGATCTTTGCTTGGATTTGACAATCGAAGAGCGTAACCGAGCGCCGAAGGCGCGAAATAAAATAGCCAGGGGCAAGCGCGTTAGCGCGCAGCCCCTGGATCACATTCTCGATTTTGTTTGAAGCCCGCGCGGGCGACAGAAGTTCAGAACAGGGAGCGGACCGGGCAAACCGCAGCCCCTGGGGGGTCGTGGTAGTGACCGGGTTAATGTTGGCGGGGCGTCATGAGTGGCCTTGCATAGCTACCCGCTCGCTACCGCTCGCGCTTCTGTAATACGTTGAATTACCAAAGAAGGAGTTCTTATGAGCACCGCAATCAAACCAACGCAGATCGAAACCTCGCAGGTTCAAAATGAAAAGCCGTTACCGAACTCGCGCCGTATTTACGTCGACGGTAAACAACCTGGCGTCCGCGTTCCCTTTCGTGAAATCGATCAAAACCAGACGCGCACCTTCAATGGAACACTCGAAGACAATCCCCCCGTCCGCGTTTACGACACCAGCGGCCCATGGGGCGATCTCTCCCAGAATTGCGATGTGCATGAAGGTCTCCCGTCCCTGAGGCGCGACTGGATTCTCGCGCAGGGTGATGTGGAAGAATACGAAGGCCGCGAAGCGAAGCCGATTGATGACGGCTATCTAACGTTCGATGCCGCAAATAAAGCACGGGTGAAAGACATAGTCCGGCTCGAAGATTTTCCAGCGCTCCAACGAAAACCATTGCGAGCGCGAGCTGGCGTCCGCGTTACGCAAATGCATTACGCCAGACAGGGGATCATCACGCCTGAAATGGAATTCATCGCCATCCGTGAGAACCTGGGCCGGGAGCGCGCTTGTTCGGAGCTCGCGAATCCTGGCAACGTAGGAGCACGGCATGCCGTGCCCCTGCAAAACAATGCCGCTCCCCGCGACTCCCTGCTCCACCAACACCGCGGCCAATCCTTCGGGGCGTCCATTCCTGAGTTCGTAACACCTGAGTTCGTCCGCGACGAAGTAGCGCGCGGTCGCGCGATTATCCCTGCAAACATCAATCACCCCGAAAGCGAGCCGATGATCATCGGCCGCAATTTTCTTGTTAAGATCAACGCCAATATCGGCAACTCCGCCGTCTTGTCTTCTATCGACGACGAAGTCGAAAAGATGCGCTGGTCCATAAAGTGTGGTTCGGATACTGTGATGGATTTATCGACGGGTAAGAGCATTCACGCGACGCGCGAATGGATCATTCGCAACTCCCCAGTGCCCATTGGTACCGTGCCGATTTACCAGGCACTCGAAAAAGTCGGCGGCAAAGCCGAAGAGCTAACGTGGGAAATCTTTCGCGACACACTGATCGAACAAGCCGAACAGGGCGTCGACTATTTCACGATTCACGCGGGCGTGCGGCTGCCTTACATCCCTTTAACCGCAAAACGCACGACGGGCATCGTGAGTAGAGGAGGTTCAATTTTAGCCAAATGGTGTCTGGCGCATCACGAAGAGAGTTTTCTCTACACTCGCTTCCGCGACATCTGCGAGATCATGGCTGCATATGACGTTTCGTTCTCGCTTGGTGACGGTTTACGTCCAGGCTCGATTGCCGACGCGAACGATGAAGCGCAATTTGCAGAGCTGGAAACGCTGGGTGAGCTGACGAAGATCGCCTGGGATTATGATTGCCAGGTGATGATCGAAGGTCCGGGTCATGTCCCCATGCATTTGATCAAAGAGAACATGGATAAGCAGATTGAGACTTGCCACGAAGCACCGTTCTACACGCTTGGACCACTGACGACAGACATCGCGCCCGGCTATGATCACATCACGTCTGCCATCGGGGCGGCGATGATTGGCTGGTTCGGCACTGCGATGCTCTGCTACGTCACGCCGAAGGAACACCTCGGCCTGCCAAACAAGAAAGACGTGAAGGACGGAGTCATCGCTTACAAGATTGCCGCGCACGCCGCCGACTTGGCCAAGGGTCATCCCGGCGCTCAGTATCGTGACAACGCACTCTCCAAGGCACGCTTCGAATTTCGTTGGGAAGATCAATTCAACCTCTCGCTCGACCCGGAAGTCGCGCGCGAATACCACGACGAAACCCTGCCACAGGAAGGCGCCAAGCTGGCCCACTTCTGCTCAATGTGTGGCCCACACTTCTGCTCCATGAAGATCACGCAGGACGTCCGGGAATATGCGGCGCAAAAGGAGATCGATGAACAGGTTGCGCTCGAGGTCGGCATGAAGGAAAAGGCTGAAGAATTTGTCGCGGCGGGCGCGGAGATTTACGGGAAAGCTTAGCCTGGAATAAACTGTCGCTATGAACACCAGTGACATCATCACGGTTGACCCTGAAATTCTGGGAGGCGTTCCGGTTTTCAAGGGTACCAGAGTGCCAGTTAAGACTTTTTTCGAGTATCTGGAGAACGACTACTCGCTGGAAGAATTCCTCGAGTGCTTTCCGTCTGTCACCCGCGACTTAGCCCGCGAGGTCTTGGAATGCTCTGAGCAGGCGCTACTTTCTCCTGCCGCCGCATGAAGATTTTGCTGGACGAATGCGTGCCCGCGCCCATGCAGTCGCTGCTCAGCAATCACGCTTGCACCACCGTGCAAGCCAAGGGTGGAGCGGTATTAGGAATGGGGATTTGCTGCAACGGGCTGAAGCAGAGTTTGATCTCTTCATCACCTCAGACCAAAACATTCGCTACCAACAAAACCTTGCGGGTCGAAGCATTGCAATTCTTGAACTCTCAACCAACGATATAGGTCGCATCCAGGCAGCCGCCTCGATACTTGATAACGCGGTCGCGAGCATCCAGCCAAATGCTTTTCAACATTTGCATATTCCTTGAGGGCAAGGGCCCACAAATTCCTTGACTTGAGCCGAAGTGTTTCGCGCTTCAGCGAGACTGACAAGCAACTCCGGTGAGAGACCAGAAGAGGCGGCGCTAATTCCCGGCGATGAGGCTTTGACGCGAGCGCGAAGTCTGCTGGCTCATCGCCTACCGTCGAGCTAGCTCACTAGCCCAATACACTATTGCTCCGTTTGCTCTCCCAGAGTTATCCTTCGCTCATGAGCACCATCGTTGAAGTAGAAAAACTCGCGCTCGACTTGACTGAGCGGGAACGGGCGGTTTTGGCCGCGAATCTACTCAATTCTCTTCCTGCGATTCTGTCGGATGAAGATGAAGGCATCGCAGAAGCGCTGCGACGCGATGCGGAGACTGAGGCCGATCTCGCTCAGGCTATTTCTCTCGTGGATTTGGATTCTCACATCCAGGGCTGGCGTGGCTGATGCGTCTGGAGTTTCATCGCCAAGGGCCCAACGTTATCGTGGGGGACAGTGCGCAATGACAAGAGAACTTACGGAAGTAATCGGTGTGGCTATTTAATGAGCGTCTGCTGCTCGCTCTGGACGAGCCAGCGCCCATTCTGTTTTACAAAGGTATCTGTGATGCGGGCACGGAAAGTTTGGCCGGTTCTGAACGTCTGAGATTGGACGTAAGTCAACACTGCCGAATCATCGCTCAGGCTAACCAATCTTGCATCCGTGATCTTCCACGACTTGGTTCTCTTGTCAGCCTTCGTCGACGCCAATAATTCATTCTTGTTTCGGGTCGTGCCGTCGGCTCCTGTGCCGGAATAGTTATCAGCAATATGCGGGGCCAGGGTGGAAATATCTCCGTTTAAGCTGGCCGTAGTCATTTCATACTCGAGCTTCATCAACTCAACCGTCACCGCTTCACGGTCTTGTTCGGAACTCTTCTCTGCCGTCGTGTTCTGCCTTTCGGTATTGGAAGAATTATCGTTCGGCTTCGATTTGTCGGTAAGATTACACAGCGACAATATTGCGATTAAGACCACGAGGGCTAAAATTGAGTTCATCGGTATCACTTATTCCTGTTCGAGAGCTGAGCAGAACCCTTGTTTCTATGCCAAAGATGGCGGCAAGTCAATGAATATTCGGGTATGGAAATCCTCGGTTATGTTGGAATGCTGAAAACATTTCTGAAAGTTCTGCTCGCGTTGATTGTGATTGCGGCGATTGCGCTCACTGTCTTTTGGTTTTCGCGTTCCGCCGACGTTTCTTTTGAAGCAGCGCGCGCGACCGTTCCTAACTCAGAATACAGCCACTTCGCCGAGATTGACGGGGTTCGCCTTCACTATCAAGAAAAAGGAATGGGCACGCCGCTCGTTTTGCTTCACGGTTTCTCGTCGTCGACGTATTCGTGGAAAGACGTGTTCGATCCCTTGTCAAAAAACTTTCGCGTGATTGCCGTCGACCTCAAAGGCTTCGGCTTTTCCGGCAAACCCGATGGAGACTATACGAGACGCGCGCAGGCGAGGTTGATCGCTCACCTGCTCGACTATTTGAAAATTGAGAAGGCCTGGTTGTGCGGCAATTCCATGGGCGGCGAAGTCTCGCTCAACTTCGCTCTCGAAAATCCGCAACGCGTGGCCGGCTTGATTCTCATTGACAGCGCAGGAGTGACGGTGGGCGGCGGCAACTCACTCGCGCCCGGCTATCTCCTCGTTCCCATCGTCGGTCGCGTTTTGATGGCTTTGGCTTTGACATCAGACAAACTCGTGCGCGAAGGCCTGGAGAAAAGTTTTTACGACGACTCGAAAATTACAGACGAGCGCGTGGCCTATTATTATCGTCCACTGCAAACGCGCGGCGGACAATTGGCTGCTCTGCGTGCACGCACACAAGCTGGGCGGTTTCCGATTGAACAGGACCTAAACAAAATCAACGTGCCGACTTTGATTATCTGGGGCGCGGAAGATGCGCTTATTCCGTTGCCGGCAGGGCGCAAAATGAACTCGCTCATGAAAGCTTCCAAGCTGATCGTAATTGAGAAATGCGGTCACGTTCCGCAGGAGGAAATGCCGGAACGAGTATTTGAAGAAATGACGAAATTTATCAGGGAGTCGAGCCCGGCGACGGCCGAGATGATTTGTCTTGCGTGCCTGGACCGCGAATTCGGAAGATAATAACTAACTAACCAGGCGTCTGTTCTGCCTGGAAAAGCACTGGGTGAACCGGCGGCATGCGCGCGCGCCTGATAAGATATCGTCATGAATTGTCCTGTTTGCAAAACTGCTCAATTGAACTTAAACAATCTGGAGCCAAACCTTCCCTCGCTGAACTGCGCCAATTGTGGCGGGAACTGGATACAGGGCGCACAGTATTGGAAGTGGCTTGACCAGCATGGGGAGAACCTACCGGAGTTAAAAGATCAAACTAACGATCTGCCCCTTTCGGAGACACAAGAGCACATTGACTGTCCGGAGTGTGGGTGGCGGATGGTGAAGTATATGGTAGGGCGCGGGATTGGATTTGCTTTAGATCATTGCCACGGCTGCAAAGGGATTTGGTTAGACCAAAATGAATGGGAGGTGTTAAGAAAGCGCAACCTGCATGACGATCTAAATTCAATCCTTACCGAATTCTGGCAGGCAGAAGCGTTGAAAGACGAGAGAAAGAAGCGCCTGGAGCGAATCTATATCAATAAATTTGGCGCTGCTGATTATGCGGAAATCAAGAGGATAAGGGCATGGCTTAGTGGTCATCAGAAGAAACAGGAGTTGTTGGCCTATCTGACTGACGAGAATCCTCTTGATGTTTGATTACTGGTGGTTGCGGTCTGACAGACATCTCAAAAAAAGAAGAATCCAACTATCTTCTGTAGTCCCGGTCTCGCAATTCCTCAAGCTAATGTTTTCCCATGGCATTCATTTCTTTAACACGTTTACGGGTTCGATCTTTACGCTACCTGATACAATTCGTTTGGCAAGCGTTTCGATGGAGAGCTGATGGAGGATTGGGGCAAGGTTCTGACGTTTGGCGCGTGTCCTCAACTCGAGAACTGCGTGATTCGGCCAAGCGCCTACGGACTCATCGAAGACAACCGCGGGCGACTCGCGATCATACGTACTGTCCAGGGCACGTTTCTGCCGGGAGGGGGCATCGAACCTGGTGAGACGCCGGAAGAAGCCGTCATGCGAGAAGCTCTCGAGGAGTGTGGTTTAGTTGTTAGGCCAGGCGCGTGGACGGTCCGCGCTGTCCAGTTTGTCTGCTCGGAGTCTGAGACGACGCGTTTCGAAAAGAGGAGCACGTTCATCGAAGCCGCCGTGGACAGGTGTGGCTCGACGGGAATCGAGGCTGATCACGAACTCGTGTGGGTCGATCCCTAGGTAGCCACTCAGATGCTTTCGCATCAAAGCCAGTGCTGGGCGGTAGAGCAGTGGAGGAGCCGAATCATACTTAGTTCGCCGCGAACTAATAATAGGGCGAAAAGATGATGGCAAGTCGTATGGAGACGATATCCCCGCCCGTTTGTCGGCCTTCTATCTCAGAATCTTGCTGCCAATTCCGGAGTCGAATGACAGAACTCAAAATCATCATTCGTGATGGAGTGCATTTATCGAGCGTTCGCCAGACAGATAAAGCGGCGTTGCTGGAACATCTTCACTCAAAGGATGTCTACAGAACTACCCTTAATATTCCACACCCCTATCGGGAAGGTGATGCCGACTGGTGGATTCACAAAAGAGTTGAGCACACCAAACGATTAGACAAAGAAGTTTCGTTTGCAATTCGCGATGCCGCGGAAAAGTTGATCGGCGTAATCAGTGCCGATAACCTCGAGCTGGGTACTACGCACACAGGAGAGATTGGCTACTGGCTGGCAAGTCCTTTCTGGGGGCAAGGAATCATGACGGACGCCGTCAAAGCTTATGTCAGGTACGCCTGGGACGAATTGCAGTTGCTCAGGCTTACCGCTCATGTTCTGGAATTCAATGTTGGTTCCGCTCGTGTGCTGGAAAAGAACGGCTTCAAAATGGAGGGTCGCTTGCGGAAACACTTCCGCAAAGATGGCGAGCTTCTGGACGCACGCTTCTACGGCTTATTGAAAGACGACGCGGTTCGGTGAAAAGAAAGCCGCGATAAGCTGCATCGTCATGTGACGGAGTACGTTCTGACCGGCGGCGGAAACTAAACGAAAAAAGATTTGCGGCTAGCCTGATTGTCGGCGCGCTAAAAAGTCGGACGCGAAAGAGAAAAGAGGCGGGCCAGACATCGCTGGGCCGCCTCTAAGTACTTTCAAGTTCTGGACGAGTTAAGGAGCCGATTTGTTGGCCGCATCGTTCTTCCTCACGTAGATATCTCCGCGCGGGGTCAGACCTGCTTTGGTTGCGAGCGCAAATACGGCCGAGTCCACCAGATCTTTATTGCCCAGACGAAAGCTGGTCGTTCCCGCCACACGCGTATCGGGATCACTATACTGAAGCGTCAGATAGCGAACCTTCTTCTTGATGAATTGCGCGGGCAGGGCGTAGAGAAGCGGCACACTGCCAAGCACCGTCGCCGCGGCCGGCCGTCTTTTCTGGGTGTCGGCAAAAGCCGAGGTTACAGCATTGTAAGGAATGAAAAAGACGTCCTTTTGATCCTTGTTGCGGAAAACCAGACGTCGATTGGTGTCGTCGAAGTTGAGCGTGCCGTCCATCGTTTTGTTGTAACCAAAGATTCCGCCCTCATACTTCGCAGCCATTGTTTGCGGAGCGTGTGCAGGTGTGGCCTTCGATGCATCGGTTGCTGTAGTTCTTCCGATATTCCGCGGTCGCTGCGCGCAAACGGCCACAGCCATTCCCACCGTCAGTAATAGAATTCCAATTAACTTCATTCGTAATGCCTCCCCAGCATTTCAATCTTATTTAGCGAATGGCCGAACCCGTTCAGTTGCTTCTTTGAAATCAGAATCACCGGGCGCAAGACTCAATCCTTTTTGATAGGCAGCCAATGCTTTTGCATATTGTTTCGTTACTTCGTAGGCATAACCAAGCTCGCGATAGACGTTGATATCGTCCGGCGATTTCTGGGAGGCCGTTTGTAGCGCAGCAATTGCTTTCGGAAAATTCTTTGCGCGCGACTGAGCAATTCCCAGCAGATAAAACGTCACGCCTTTGGCATCAGGCTCTAACGTAGCACGCTCCAGCGCAGCCGCAGCGCGCGGGTATTGCTCGGAGCCAATCAGTGCCTGGCCAAAAAGAGTGACCGCCTCGGCATCTGTTCTGACCTTAATCAACCCTTCACCCGCCCGGACTGCGCTTAGATAATCAGGGGCGGCCTTCGTTCTATCGGTGCTCAACGCCGCCCGTCGCAAATAGGCAGACGTCAACAACGTCCACGCGGCAGCGAAACGCGGATCGTTAACTGTCGCTCGATTGAGCGCGGCAATCGCGGCGTCCAGATCGTTCTTTCCTACCGCGATCTGTCCCAGGTAGAAGAGCGATAGTGAATCCTTTGGGTTAGCTTTAACGACGGCACTTAACGTTTTCTCGGCATCAATTAGTTTTCCCGTTTTGTATTCAGCCAAACCACGGAAGTAGAGCATGGCAGGATCGGGCGGGACGCCCGGACGCGTCGTGGCCGCTACCAGCAAAGGGAGGGCGCGATCGAATTGTTCAGCGAGTACGAAGGCCTGGGCCAACGCATCCGCCGTGTTTGGGTCTTCGCGCTTCAAACCTTTCTGAAGATCCAGAGCTTTCTGCAAATCGTTCGTGGCTTGCGCATACTGTTTGAGATTTAACTCAGCAAAGCCGGCTATCTTCCACGCCTCGGAATCGTTTGGAAACTGTGCGGCGATATCCTTAGCTTCCTTTGCTGCCGCAGCGAATTGCTTTTGTTGCAAAAGTTGATAGGCATGAGAAGTGTCCCCGGCTCCGACAGTGTTAACCACCGGCTTAACGGGCTGCACATCAATCAGAGGCCGGTTGGAACTGTTTCTGGCCGTTGGACTCGGCTTTGGTTCCGGACGCAGCAAGGGTTCCTCGGCAGGCTTCTCCGGCTGCCGGACGCGTCTCGGCCGGCTCGATTGCGCATAGGCGGAACCTGCCAGGCTAAGAACAATTGCGGCTAGTGAAAGAAACTGTTTGAAATATCCATTGATCATAAAGAATTTCCCCGGGAGAGAGGGTCTAACTGGCGGTTACCTAAACAACTAAGCAATAGGGCATGTTTTCGGATGCCGCCGGAACGCTTTTAGTTCGCCTGGGGGAATGTAACCAAAGAATGTAGCGCAAGTCGTTTGGTTCGACAAACTTCAGTCTGGCGGCTAGTCTCATTTTAAAAATTGCCACCGGATGCTGGACTCAACGGGGCAACTGGGCGGTAGTGCTTGTCAAGCTCAAATGTTAAGGCAAAGTTGAGTTTCGCATCGGGTCGTTGCCGCTCCCGGTTTCGTCATGGAGTCTTCACACGGTGGTCGTAACCACCTGACTCGAGGCCAGCCCCGAATCAGATTGGCTTCACCGAAGTTGGACTTTGTCGAACAGCAAAATAAAAGCGACCGGCCCAAATTGAGCCGGACGCTCTTGTGTAGGACAGCCCTTTTTGTCTGTCGTCGCTAATGAAGGAAAGCAGGAATGCTGCCTCTCCTGCCTTAGAAGTTAAACTTCAATCCAAATTGAAACTGTCTCGGGTCGAATGAAGCAGTCGGGCGACTGTAGTAGCGGCCATTGCCGGCGCGCTGGCCAAAGGCGTTAACCGCCGTGAAGAACGGCGCCGCGGCCGCCTCATTGAAACGGTTAAAGAGATTGAAGCCTTCGGCAATTATGTCCAGACGCCGATGCTCACCTAAGGGAATAGAACGCATGACACGCATGTCAAGATCGGCATATCGATGAGTTATTCCCATGTTACGTCCCAGGCTGCCATTCACGGGAAGAGCTACCGGACAGATTGTTGACGTGGGTCCCGGAATGCAAAGCGTGCCATCGGCGGTAACGCTCGGCCGCTCGTTGGTTCCCTGTAAATCGAAGTTCTGATCAACTCCGCTCAAAATATTAAACGGACGGCCCGATGATATCTCGAAGATTGGAGCGAGCGTGAAGTCGGCCAGAAAGCGCCTCGCGCCACTATCCGAATGACGCCATGCAGCAGGTGACGATGCCAGGCCGCTGAAAACAAATCGATGCCTCAGATCGAAAAGTGAATCGGCACGATCCAGTCTCAAGTTGCGATTGTCCTGCGGTTTCAGGAGTGTCTGAAGGTCTGATGAATCATCGATCGAGTGAGACCACGTGTAAGACGCGAGGAACTGAATGTTATTTGAAAAGCGTTTTTTCAAATCTACGTTCAGCGCGTGGTAGTTGGAGTTGCCGATGGACGATTGCGCGTTAACGTCGCCAAAAGGCGAGATTACATTGGTTGGAGTAGCCAGCGAGCCGGCAAGGTTTGCATCAAACGCCGCCTTCGGAACGCCAAACGCTTGCACCAGAAAATAGTTTGGTCCGCTGGGACGGAAGAAGTTAACTGCCGCCGGCGAAACCACTCTGCCTCGTGGCCCCTGCACGATAAATCCCGGAATGATTGTAACGAAAGTTTCACCCGTAAATGGATTGGTAAACGCCGAACCCGGAGTCGAGCCGGGCGTCCCAGGAGTGGTCGGAAACGCTGTCGCAAGAACTGCTTCGCCGAAGCTCGTGGGGCCGCGGTTCGCAAATCTTTGAAAGTTTGCTACAAGCACGTCCCCTCTCACGACATTGACATCAATCGGCAGGGGCAGATGATGCGCGCCAACAAAGAGATAGCTGGCCGAAAGCGACATGTTTTTCATAATCTGGCGCTCTACAGTCAGGTTTCCCTGGTTCGCATAGGCGTATTCGAAATCCTTGCTTACCGGAAGCGTGAACGGAAGCAATGTTCCGAATCCGGGAAAAGTCTGGTCGTTGAAACGTTGCCGGCCGGCCTGGTATTGAGCGCTGGAAGCGGCCCCAGGGGTACAGTTGACGCCGGGAATGGCGCCTGCAAAATTACAAACGGTAACCGTACCCTGAAACACCTGAACGGCATTCAAAAGCGCTCGTGGATCGGGGCTCCCCGAAATCAAAGTGGATTGTTGCTGTTGCGCAGCGTCTGCAATATCGGAGTTAAACGCCGCCGCCAGCAGCGGGTGGTCATAGAAGATCCCGAAGGCGGCACGGATAACTGTCTTGCCGTTATTCTGGGGATCCCATGCGACCGCCAGGCGCGGCGCCCAGTTGTTCTTGTCGCGCGGAAAACCTTGCTGGACGTTAAGTACATTTTGGGCCGCCAGTATGTCCGCCGCAGATAAGTTGATTCCTGACAGCGGATCTCTGAAAGGCACCGGCGCGATCTGGTCCGTCACCTCATAATCGTAGCGAACGCCATAGTTGACTGTCAGGTTGGGTCTGATCTTCCACGAGTCTTGCGCAAAGAAAGCCATCGGCTTATTGGCGATTCTGCTTATGGGATTTCCATAGCCTTGAATAAAACTCCCCGGGAAGCCGAGGCCGTATTGTTGGACCGGGGTGAAATCGGGTGCGCTTGAAGGAAAACCGAACGTGGAGGCGCTTAATCCGCCAAAGTTAAAAAGTCCTGCAAAATTCAATTCGAACGTCGCCTCCGGAATCCTGACGAATGCGAAGTCGCCGCCAAACTTGAGTGTGTGATTACCCGCGATGACGTTCAAGTTGTCGGTCCATTCATAACGCGTCTCAGTACGAATTACAGGAGAGAACAACTCACGGCCAATGAATGCGGTGTCTGAAATGTTGAAGGCAACTGCATCCCCATTCTGCGACCTAAAGGTGGCGCGGCGTTCGCCGAAGTTAAACCTCAATTCATTAACCATGTTGCCCGGCAGCGTTGAAGTCAGGCTTGAGACTAATGAAAAGTCGCGCAGCTTCTGAATTCCTGTACGAGCAAAATCATTCTGGCCCAGGGCCTGGTTCTGCGACTCAACCTGAATTCCGGTAATCAGGCTGGGGTTGTAACCAAAACGCAAATTGAACAGGTTGTCCTTAGTTATTGCGTGGTCAAGGCGAACCGAATTGTAGGTGGTTCTGTCAGTGACCGGAAATATCCTTTGCAGATCATTCAGCGGCCGAAATGCGATGCTTGAAATCGGTACCGGCGCGCCGCTCAACAAGAACCGTGAACCGACGGTGCCGGGTAGAATTGGACTAATAGCGGGGCATAGGCTGCCGTCGTTCGGACTTGTTAGCGGATTGCTGCCGGTAAGCGCGGTCGATCCCCCACTCGAAGCGAAAAATCCATAGGCCCTGGCAGCGCAAATATTCGCCGGCACTCCGGAGCCTACCAAAGTATTTATAAAAGTGGCCTGCGCGGGCGTTATGTTCGCGAAAGTGCGCGCAACGGGATTCAGCCCGGGAATCACAGGTATCGTCGCGGAACTCCCTAAGCCCTGCGCAACACTGCTCGTAAAAAATCCCGACTCATCGCGGCGCCTTTGTTCAAAAGCGAAGAAGAAGAAAGTACGGTCACGATCCAATGGACCACCGAGCGTCACGCCATACTGAGTTCGCCTGAAGGCCGGTTTTGCGATTGGCGCAAACGGATTGCGGGCCTGAAAACTCTTGTCTCTGAGAAACCCAAAAACATTTCCGCGAAACTCGTTCGTGCCGCTCTTGGTGACTACATTGACAACACCGCCAGAAGAACGTCCAAACTCAGGAGCGAAGGAATTGGTGACAACCTGAAATTCCTGAACCGCCTCCTGACTTACAGTGGAGCGAGCAGCATTCACTGAGTTATCCGTGTTGTCGGCTCCGTCAACCTGAACCAGATTAGATCGGCCACGTTGACCACCAAAGTTCAAGCCTGTCGTGGGAGCTGGTCCGATGGGGCGGCCGTTGTCGCGATCCACCGTGGAAGTTGTTAGCGCAAAGGCCAAATAATTCCGTTCATTGATGGGTAGATTGTCGATGCGTTGCTGATCCACTGTGGTAGCAACGGCTGTTTTGGAAGTTTCCACCAGCTCCGTAGTCGAGCCGGATATAGTCACTATCTCGCTGACTTGTCCTACTTCCAGCGCTACATCCAAATCCGCGCGCTGCCCGACAGTGAGTTTCACACCAGGCAACACCGCCTTCTTAAAATTGGGAGCTTCGACTGTTACTTCGTAGTCACCCGGCGTTAGACTGATGATCTGATAAGACCCCTCGTCGTTGGTGGTAGTGTCTTTGATAGTGTTCGTCGCCGGATTACGAGCAGTCACGGTTGCGTTTGTTACAACCGCCCCGCTCGGATCTCGGACGAAACCTCGCAAGTCGGCGGCGTTGGATTGCGCCTGCCCGAAGGCAACGCTCGACCCAGAAAATCCACAAGCCACTGTTACGATCAAAAGGGCAGTTATGCGGATCGAAGGACTAAACCACGGCGCAGGGGACGCAAACATCATCTCATTCTCCTTAGTAAGTTAGGGACTCTCTCCTTAGTAAGTTAGGGACTCTGCCGACGAGGTAAGAACCGGCTTATTTCAATTGAAACAACGAGCGCGTTTCTTCAGATTGTTGAAATCGCAAAGTTTGCAAATGTCCACGGCAGTCCGGGAGCGATTCGGCCGCCGCAAGCAAATAAACGACCCTTGAGAAGGCCGCCGGGGAGCACTCAGACAAGAACGCTCCGCCTTTTTACTCCATAAGACTCCCGTCTGGCAAGCATTTATATCCCTCCAATAGAGGAGAGATCGACGAGAAGCATCGCTAATTGTCTGAGACGATCAACCCGTAGAAGCTCTCGCTTCGCGGCTCGAGGAATGGCGCGTAGCGCGCGCAAGTTTGCGTCGAATACGAGAGCTGGCGCCAAAGAAAAGTATTGCAGCCTCAGCCAAACGCGGAACAAATGCCGCGCGCCGAAGAAGGCCTGAAATGCGCAAACGTTGGTGGAACCTTCTAAGGTATGCTGCCCTGTAGTCGCTCGCCAATGATTCAAACGCTTCGCCCTGCCGAAGCATAGCAAGATGGCGGGTGATCATGTCAGCAGCAAGTATTCCGCTTTCCAGGGCCATCAACATGCCGCTGCCAGTAAATGGGTCAATGAAAGCCGCAGCATCCCCAACCGTAAGTAATCCGCTCGCTGGAGACAGTGACCTTCGCCCAAAGCCATCCAAGGAAACACTGACCCAGTGCGTGCGAGCGTGGGCTTCCGCAAGCGTGTAGTGAGCTCTCACGTTTTTCATGACAATCTCGCGCAGCACGATTTCAGGATTGGAACCGTAATGACGAACGTCGTCCGCAGAAACGATGAAGCAGAGATTGCTAAGTCCGCCTTCGACGCCACTCAAGCCACCGTATCCGCCGGGGTAGAAATAGATTTCGCAGGCACCGCCGGCGAGACGAGCATTTTCCAAGTGCGTTTTAAAAGCGACCAGCGTAGGTTTTCTCGTCCTTTTTCGACCAATGCGGCGTTGATCCACGTGGCGGGCCAAACCCCGAACCCTGCCCGTCGCGTCGATCGTCACCAGCGCCGGATGATCGCGGAAGATATCACCCGTTACTCGCCCAGTTTTCACGCGCACTCCGCATACTCGGCCGCGCTCTTCAATTAGCAGGGACGCGTGCGCCTCCTCGACAACCATCACGCCTACGCTCTTCGCTCGTTCGAGAAGTTTGTGGTCCATCTCACTGCGGCTCAGACCAACCGCGTTTGTGCCAGACTTAAACCATTCGCTGGGCACTGCAACCTTGCTTCCTTTGCGAGAATAAAAAACCGTTTCAGACAGCGAGGCACCGCCAGCGCCGACTATCTGATCGATAACTCCCAGTCGCTTGAAATGCGTAAGACATTCAGGGGAAATGAATTCACCGCACAATTTGGCGCGGGGAAACTTTTTTTCTTCGATGAGTAGTACCCGCGCTCCATTCATCGCGAGCTGAATTGCCGTACTTGTCCCTGCCGGTCCAGCGCCCGCGATTGCAACATCGAACGTGTTTGAAACGATTGCTGTCATGAAACTAACCGGACCGCTGTATGCGCGAGATTGTCCTCTTGCTTGAATTCGTTTTCGGCGTCGCCGCGCGATTGCTTCGATTCGTTCTTTCGCGAGCTTAACACGAGCCGATAGGGAAAGTGGCGCGAAACTTTGATACCTTTCAGCCCGGCGCGTTGCGCAAGCAGTTCCAATTCCTCGGGCTTGAAACTTCGCAGGATCGAAAGTGCTCCGTCTTCGCGAATCAGACGATTGTGCAGGAACATCCTTGCTATAGTCGTAAAAAAATAATAAGCAACACGATGACGATGGAGATCGATTACGAAGATGCGCCGCTCCGCCACCCGGCTTAGCTCGCGCAAGAGTGCAATTACATCATCGTTTTTGAAATGATGCGTGAAAAGTGAACAGATTGCGTAGTCGAATTGATTGTCTGCAAACGGGAGCCGAAACGCGTCGCCACGAACAGCGCTGATTTCCGGAAAACTTTGGGACTGCTCGGTGATTGCCTTAGCTGATCGGGCATTCAGTTCCACGCCACTGAGCTGCGCTCTTCTTTTCGTCTTTCGCGCCCATTCGGCAATGACCCGCAACAACTCGCCTGATCCAGCGCCGATATCAGCAACTGAGAACCTTCGCAAATTCAGGTGCTCGATCTCCTTAAGTAGAGAATCTCGCAGCGCACTCGCGTCACCCAACCACCGGTTGACGCGCTGCAGCTCGATAATGCAGCCCTCATATTCCTCGGGTGTGTAGTCACCTTTATCGAGGTGCTCGAGATCCAAACTGCGCTGGCGAAATCTGCTGAGCATGTGAAGTAGAATTCTATAACAGCGCGTTAGCTCGGCGTTACCCGGCATGCTACATTTGCTACTGTCACGGAAATTACGTCTATGCAGTGTAATGCAGGGCCGGTATCGGAATTATTTCTTGAACCAAAAAACGTTGGCGATGCCGCGGAACCTCGTTTTGTTGGCCGCTCAGCGTCGTTTCAGTGTGGCGCCGCATTACGGATTTCGTTGCACATCGACGAGTCGCGGCGAATCACCGAAGCGAAGTTCAAAGCGGCAGGCTGCACTGTACTGGTCGCCGCAGCATCGCTCTTGACTGAGCACGTCAAAGGTAAAACGTCCGGCGAAGCCGCGGCACTGGGCCAACTTCCAGGATCATTGGAGGAGCAGCTCGGTACTCTGGAATCAGGGCGAAGTGACTGTGCCGCACTAGCCTGCGAAGCTTTGGTTTCAGCCATTCGCGAGTATAGCGACGCGGTAAGAGACGAGTGGGAGGGGGACGAAGCGCTGATCTGCACCTGCTTCGGAGTTTCGGAGAAAGTGATTGAACGCGAGGTGCGTTCTCGCTCGCTCGTCTCAATAGAAGACGTCACACGAATCTGCAACGCCGGCGCCGGTTGCCGATCATGCTATCCACTAATTCAGGACATTCTCGACGACTGTGATCGCGAAAATAGAATCGGGACCTCAGTGGGTTATTTCGATTGAGGCGATGACGTCAAGGCTGGCCCGCGGGAACTTTGTAGATAGTGATGTTCGCGTATTGATGGCCGGTGTCTTCAAAAACCTTCTGGAAATGCTTTTGATAAACCGCCTCGTTCAATTGCTTGATGGTCTTATTCTCGCGCACGCCATCGTCTATGCCGACGTAAGCAATCTTATTGTTATTCAGTAGCCGCACAAGTGCCTGAGGGTCGCGCTCTTCAAACATACGACGGTAAATCTCTTCTCTCGCGCTCACGTCGTAGCCTGCGGTCCATGCGAACAAGGTGTATCCGAGAAAGATCTTGCGACCAGTAAAAAGAATTGGGTGGGTGAGCAGCGTTTGAGTCAGGAACACATCTGAAGGTTTCGTGTTTTCCAGCAACCATTGCGTGAGCCGATCGTTTTTATGCGGAACAACCAAAACGGGATCGTTGTGGACTGGAAACAGATTGATTACGCCTTCGGCGATCATCAGGACCGTAAGAATAACCGCCAGGGCCACTCCAATCCGTTTGCCCTTTCCTACTCTCCATAGCGCGTAAGCCGCGTAAACACTCGCAAAGATGCTCCAGATATTCAGCAGCTTGTGGTTGTTGAATACATCGGTGCTAAGTTGAAAAAGAAACACGACGAGCAGCAAGCTCGAAAGGGCGAGAAACAAGCGGCGGTGAAAGTTTGAAAGCAACGCGAGCGCGATGAAGATGAGTATCCACTTAAAACCAAACGTCCAGCTTACGTATTTCACCAACGTCCAAACGGTCGGATTCGCCAGAGTGTATCCAAAATGAAAAGATGGGGTCGCTCCGGAAACATTACCGGCGCGCAACAGAATTACCTGAGGCAGTCCAAGCAGCACCGCCGTCGTGATTAAAGAAGCCAGGTAACTTCTGCCGGGCAACAAAATGAAGAAACATACTAAGACGATAACCGCGGAGACGAAGACGGCGCTGTTCCAGTAAGGAAGAGCTCCGATCAGTACGCCGGAAAAAATGAAAGCTTTGAGGGACGGGAAAGTTCCATCGGTCGTAGGCTGAGCACTGCTGGCGACGTCGACGTCAGGTGTGACGCTCTTCTCCTCGTCGCGGGCAGAGACATTGCCGGCGACACGCATGCGGTGCTTATAAAACTCAATTAGAAAAGTTAAGACAACGAAAAGTATTCCTACACCACTTATGAGATGCCGTTGGTTTGCAAACACATCAACGGTCAGCACGCCCCAATCTTCGCCGCGGTAAGGATAACCGGAGGGGAGGAATTGCGTTCGACTTAGAACAGACGCGACAGCTCCAGCGACACTTTGTTGTGATCGCAAAAACGGTATGTAAGCGAGTGAACTCGAAAAGAAAAACAAAAACGCGGCAATGCGGCCTACAACTCGAGAATCAAACAACACCTCCGCGAAGGTCATGATCATAACGAGCAGAGCGAACATGGAGAGTATGCTGAGCAGGTTGACGCTCCAGACCAAACTCAGACCCAGGAATTCCAGGTTGGCCGCTTGAAACCAGAAAAGAAAGTGATACTTAATTAATTCACCGGGAAAGAAGGGATGTTCGGGCGGAAAATTGTGACCCAAAGCGAAGCTTTGCGTTAGAGAGAGATTCGCGCCAAAGTCGGACCACGCCTTGAATGCGATTTGAAAACTTCCGTCCTTGAAGCCAAGCGTCGCGAATATCAGCCAACACGCGAAGACGAAAAAGGCGCCGAGGCAAATCAAATCCCAGCGGGCTGCTCCCGGAGGTCGCGGGCGGAAGAGATTGAAGTAGCGCGAAGACGGGTACCGCGGCAGTTTGTAAACCGTCAGAATAAAGACGACAAGAAAAACCAGGTTGCCCCAGAGCAGCGGTTGGGCCATGCGGAAGAAAGCGAGCGAGCCGAGGTAAGTGATCCAGGTGCTGATAAGTAAGCCGACGAGGAAAGAGGTTGCGATGCGGTGCTGGACTGAAGTAAATCGATAAAAGGATCGGCAAATCCGATCCCCAAAATATGTCATCGCCACTAAGTAAACTAAGGCCAGCATCACAACCTTGGGTAATATTCCTGGTCCACAATTGAAATTGAGCCGTATGACAATATACTGGTTTGAACTAGTTTCTCTGCTTAAGCTCCGCGGAATCTGCGACTCGGCGGTAAATTTTTTCGATAATCTCGCGCGGTTTGAGAGTATAACAAAGCGCTGACTGCCATTCGTGGTTCTACGTTGCTCGAGGCACCTGTGATGGAGTGAATGCTCCCGAACATTTTGTAAAAATTAACGGTAAGGGCTGAGCGGTCTGGTACTACTCCGTTAGTAGCAGCGGTCTTTCTCCATTTACGATTCACGATTTACTATTTACGAGTCATGATCTATCTCGATAACAATGCAACCACGCGCGTCGCGCCGGAAGTTTTCGCCGCGATGCAGCCGTACCTGACCGAAGTCTACGGCAATCCGTCTTCGGCACACTCGATGGGCCAACACATGAAGGCGGCAGTGGAAAAGGCGCGCGAACAGGTGGGCGAACTGATTGGCGCCGCCAACCCGAGTGAAATTGTTTTCACATCCGGTGGCTCGGAGTCAGACAATTGGGCTATCAGTGGCTTTCTGGAGCAGAACCCGACCAGGCGTCACATCATTACGACGCGAGTCGAGCACGAAGCAGTAAGAAATCTCTGCGAGCACCTGGCGAGAATCGGTTGCGAGGTGACCTGGTTGGAAGTCGACGAAAGCGGCGAACTTGATCTCGACGATTTGCGCAGGACATTGCGACGCGACACTGGGCTGGTTTCAGTGATGCTGGCAAACAATGAAACCGGCGTGCTCTTTCCAATAGAAGAGATAGGGAAAATCGTTCGTGAGAATTCAGAAGCCGTCTTTCATGTGGATGGCGTGCAGGCTCTCGGGAAGATTCCCATCAATCTAAAGGAGCTGGAGGTTGACCTGTTTGCGTTATCCGGCCATAAGCTGCATGCTCCGCAAGGTGTCGGCGCGCTGTATATTCGCAACGGTGTAAAGCTTCCGCCGTTCATCATTGGAGGCGGTCAGGAGAGTGGCCGACGTGCTGGAACTTCAGCGGTGCCAAACATCGTCGCCCTCGGTGCAGCGTGCGATTTGGCCCGAAACTCTGACGTGCATGAAGGAATAGAATGTCTCCGCAATAAACTGGAAGACGCGATATTAAATAAGATTCCTAATGCGCGTTTGAATGGAACAGCCGACCGTTCCAAACGATTGCCTAACACTTCGAACATCTCTTTCGAGTATGTCGAAGGCGAAAACATTTTGGCTTATCTGGATAGAGCCGGCATCTGCGTTTCCACGGGTTCCGCCTGCCATTCAACTACCAGGGAATCATCGCCCACCTTGCGCGCAATGAATGTGCCTTACACAGCGGCGCAGGGTTCTATCAGGTTCTCCCTTGGCCGTTACAACACCGAAGATGAAATTGATTACACGCTGAAAGTCTTACCCGACATCATAAGCAAGCTTGTCGAGATGTCGCCTTACGATCAGGAACTACGCGCACTCACAATGCGTCAGCGGTAGTTTAAGTTTTAAGAGCTTCTCAAATCGAAGGGGCAGTCAACTCAGTAAGCATCGCTCAACGAAGAATACCTCAGGGTCAGGAAGGGGGCCTGCCCCCGCTCTTTGTCAGTTTCTTTTCTCATAGGTTCTCCAACCCAACTCCTTCATAGCCTTTGATAACTTCTTGGAATCCTCAGCCCACCACCAGTCTTGATCCACTGGCAGGGGTTCACCGGTTCCCGAATAGAATGCCTAAAAGCTGGACCAGCGATAATCTTTGGCCGACGCGACCAGCCGAGCTTTCACCGGATTGGAATGAATGTAGTTTATCTTTTGCCAGATCATCCAAGAGCTCCAGAGTGGTTGCGCTTTAAAACTTTCCTGCCAAACGTGATGTGTTGAGCCATCATAATCCAGTTTGAAATTGACTCCCTGCACCGCCTCGATGATGGCTTTTGCTGAAAGGCCTTTTAGCTTTCCAATGAATTCTTTGATTCGTCCGTCTTGTGGATTAGCAATCAGATGAAGATGATTAGGCATCAAAACATATGCAATTAATTTGCAAGGCCAGTCTTTAAGTAATGTCCTACAAGTATCGACAAATGACTGGCAGCACGCGTCTTGCTTAAAAACGGGAACCCTCTGGAGAAAGTTTCCAGTGATAAAGTGCAAGGCTCCGGGCAGATTCTGATTTGACCATTTACGACCCACGGAAATTAAGGAAACAAATTCCTGGTGCGGGAGCAAGCTCACCTGACAATCCCAAGACTATTTGACTTGCCTAATTTCTAAGATAAAGCTTTTAAGCAATAACATGTCTTACGTGCAGCAGCGGGGGCAGGCCCCCTTCCTAACCTGGAGCCTCTGTAACTTGAAATATCTTTATGAGCTGTCAGATTGCTAGACAGCGGGGGCAAGCCCATCTTCCTGACCTGAGAGACTCTCTCACTCATCAATTGATTTCGCCTTGAAAGCCCTTCAAGCAGGGAATTAAACTCAACTGTGATCAACTCGGGGTCAGGAAGGTGGGCTTGCCCCCGCTGTTAGACTAACACTCGCGGTTAGAGATATTGAAGAACTGAACTCCCAGCCATTTAATCGGACGTTCCTTACCACCGCGTTCGCGCTTTAGTCGCCTCGGCTTTACTGGTAGAATTTACCTGGTGTAAGTGCGATCTTCCCGCATGTCACTCCCGTCGGTTTTCCGGAGTAATCGTTCGATGTCAGGTGATCAATCAGCAGCCAGTGAGATGCATCCCGTAGCAATAGCCAAAACCGCCTCGTCTCGCAAGGCGCGCCAGGATAGCGTGAGCTCGATGGAGACAGATGACTACGTTTGTATCGCGCCCACCACTCCGCTCTCCCAGGCAATCGAGGTAATGAAACAGGATGAAGGAGGCTGTGCGATTGTTTGCGCAAAAGATCAGTCGGTAGTAGGTATTTTTACCGAACGAGATCTTTTGACGAAGATAGTCGGACAGGCAGTTGACGAGAATGCACCGGTGAGCGATTGGATGTCGCCTGTAGTTGCGACTTTGACGCCGGAAGCGACGATTGGCGATGCCGTTGCTATCATGAACGACAAGGGTTATCGCAATATTCCACTGGTTAAAGCTGGCAAGCTGGTTGGCTCAATCTCCGTATTCGATGTCATCCGTTATCTGGCCGAAAGTTACCCGAAAACTACAATGAACCTGCCGCCCAACCCGGATCAGGTGATGGAGAGCACTGATGGCGGATGATTTGGTAAATCGTGAATCGTAAATCGTGAATAGCAAATGGTGAATAGTAAAAACCGCTTCTTCTATTTACGATTTACGTTCTTATAACGAAAGGAACTTCGCTAAATAAAAATGAGCACTCTTATCGAACCCCCTGTCGAACATGCGGTAAAGAATCTTGAGGAAGTAGAAACTGTGACCATCCGTTTCGCCGGTGATTCCGGTGACGGAATGCAGTTGACGGGAACGCAGTTTACGAACACGTCCGCGATTGTTGGCAACGACATTTCTACCTTGCCCGATTTCCCGGCCGAGATTCGCGCTCCAGCCGGCAGCTTACCAGGCGTCAGTGGCTTTCAACTAAATTTTTCCAGCCAGGACATCAAGACGCCCGGCGACCAGCCCAGCGTTTTGGTGGCCATGAACCCCGCAGCGTTAAAAGTGAATCTTGCTGATCTCGAAGAGGGCGGCACGCTCATCATTAATACTGACGGCTTTACGCCGGAGAATTTGAAGTATGCGAACTACACTTCAAATCCGCTGGAAGATGGGACGCTCGCCGGCTATCGCGTGCATAAACTCCCGGTTACGACGCTTAACATGAACGCGTTGAAAGGCAATGTTGAACTGTCGCGCAAAGAGATAGATCGCTGCAAAAACTTTTTCGCGCTTGGCGTGCTCTACTGGCTCTACGATCGGCCCATGGAAAACACGCTCCAGTGGATCACGAGTAAGTTTGGCAAAAATCCCGAACTGGCCAGGGCAAACGAAATTGCTTTGAAGACTGGATACAACTTCGCCGACACAACGGAACTATTCACCACCCATTACACAATCAAGAAAGCGAAGATCGCTCCAGGTAAGTATCGAAAGATCACTGGCAATGAGGCGACTGCGATCGGTTTCGTGGCCGCATCGCAACTTGCCGGTAGGCCGCTGTTTTATGGTTCCTATCCGATCACTCCAGCCTCTGACATTCTTCATGAGCTGGCGCGCCATAAGAGTTTTGGCGTGAAAACCTTTCAGGCCGAAGACGAGATAGCCGCTGTTTGCGCAGCCATCGGCGCGAGCTTTGCCGGTCAGATCGGATTAACAGGCACGTCCGGCCCCGGCGTGGCCCTAAAGCAGGAAGCGATCGGATTGGCCGTGATGACTGAACTCCCGCTGGTGATAATCAACGTTCAGCGTGGTGGTCCCTCAACAGGCCTGCCGACAAAAACCGAGCAGGCGGATCTCTTACAGGCAGTGTGGGGAAGAAACGGCGAATGCCCGGCGATAGTCATCGCGCCTTCAACGCCGGCCGACTGCTTCCATATGGCCATTGAGGCCGTGCGTTTGGCGTTCAAGTACATGACTCCGGTGTTCTATTTATCGGATGGCTATCTGGCCAACGGCGCCGAACCCTGGGCCATTCCAGAAATCGATCAGCTCCCGAAGATCGACGTTACCTTTGCAACAGATCCGGCGAACTTTATGCCGTATTCGCGCGACCCGGAAACTCTCGCGCGGCCATACGCGATTCCGGGCACGCCCGGTCTGGAGCATCGCATCGGCGGAATCGAGAAGCAGCACATCACTGGCAATGTCAATTACGATCCAGAGAACCACCATCTGATGGTGCGTCTGCGTCAGGAAAAAGTTGATCGTGCCGCGAATGATATTCCGCTTGTGGAAGTCTTCGGTGAAAAGACCGGGAAGGTGCTGGTGCTTGGCTGGGGCTCGACTTATGGCTCAATCAGTACGGCGGTTGAGAAGCTTCAGAGCGAAGGCAAGAGTGTGTCGTCAGCACATCTTCGTTATTTGAATCCTTTTCCGAAGAACCTTGGCGAAGTGATTTCAGGATTTGAAACTGTGATTATTCCTGAGATGAACCTGGGCCAACTTTGCACGATGGTGCGCGCGAAGTTTCTGGTTGACGCGATTCCCTTCTCGAAAGTGAAGGGTCGTCCGTTCCAGATCCGCGAGATTGTCCGTAAGGTTGAAGAGTATTTGTGATTTTATCAGAACTGGGAGCGGGCCGGGGAAAGCCGCAGCCCGCTTGGGGTGGTGGTAGCGACCGGGTACTGAGGATTGGGGCAGTAGCCCGACCCCGGGGCATGCCGGCAGCCCCGCTGGGGTGGGAGTGTTAGGGAGGGCGCAAAATG
>CAAGKR010229311.1_pt1 | contig 66254 bp, 49 predicted proteins | sample 2556971 | NCBI WGS metagenome assembly CAAGKR01 (sample SAMEA5207829, study PRJEB30636) | soil metagenome | biome: forest; feature: boreal; material: soil | place: USA | collected 2011-09 | depth 1 m | reverse complement strand
CCCTCTCGCCCCGGAACAGTCACAAGCTTTCCGGGCGCCGGACCCCACCGGCCCTTCAGGACCGGGAGGCCCCCGCCCGTCGACCTGAAGCTCTGCGCGCCGTCGACGCTGACGACGATGGTGCCCGCCTCCGTGTCGTAGGCGTAGAATTTCGCCGGGTTCACGGTGTCCGCGGCCACTGCAAGGTTCACTGTCCCGCCGACGCAGGAGAACCAGTTGGCGCCCCAGTCATGGGTGAAGTGCGGGGCAACGCCGGTCGGGGACCAGACCACCGTCTTTCCGTCCGCGGAGATCGTGACGGCGCCCTCGCCGCGCCAGTACTTGCCCACCGTGCCCTCGGGCTCGGTCGCAAAGGCTTTCCAGGTTAGGGCTCCATCCAGCGAATAGGCGCCCGTCGTGAGGTCGTTGTGATAGGTGTTGCCCGAGCGGACGACCCACTCCGGGTGTTTCCAGGCAAACGCCATGCTTGAGGTGTTCTTGAAGGCCGGTGTTCCAAAACGGCCCGCGGGCGGCGAAATCAAAAGATCGTCATGGCGGAAGCCGTCGATGTCGCCGAGGCCGCTCAGGAGATGCGCGCCTGCAGGTGGGCTTGCGAGCACGATCGGCACGGTCTCCTCGATGCCCTGGTCATCGAAGCTCCACAGTGTCGCCTTCCCGGAGTCCGCGTCGCCCAGGTCGCGTGTGACCCAGATCCCGTAACCCGTGGGAAAGACGGCGTGGCCGGGGTCGAACGGGTCGATTTCAAGGTCAGCCAGCCAGTGATGGTTCATGGTCTTCGTGTAGGGCGCGGACCTGTGGTCCCATTGCGCCTTGTCGAGGATCGGGGTCCACGTTTTGCCTCCGTCGCGGCTGCGGAAGATCTCGTCAAGCGGGGTGTGGCGGTTCCACGTGCCCGCGAGGACGGTGTCGGGATTGCTCGGGTCAACCGCGACCGACCCGTACCCGAAATGGACTTCAGGCGTGGGCTTTTCCGGCGTGATGTCCGTCCAGTTGTCCGTCGCGGTGTCGAGCCTCCAGACCGCCCCGTCGGTGATCGAGTTCGGGCCGGCCTCCTTGCCGTAGCTGACATAGAGCACGCCGGTCGAGCTCAGGGCCGTGCGGGTCGGCCTGAATCCGAGCGGCTGCCCGGGGACCGCCGCCCAGGTCTTCCCGGCATCCACGCTTCGAAAGATGCTGGCGTTCGGAGTCGAGACGGTGGCGAAGACGACCGGCGTCGGCGAACCCCGCCTGCCGCTGCGCGCGTCGAATCGGACGATGTTGATCCCCACCTTCTGGGGGACGTAGACCCACGGGCCGGAATTCTGCCCACGGGGGAGAGCCTCGTCATAGTCCGGGAACGAATCCACACGGGCCCAAGTCGCGCCGAAGTCCTCGCTCCGCCATAGGCCTATGACGCGGGTGCCCATGAGCAGAACCCGGTCGTCATTGGGGTCCACCGCGAGGCGCTCGCCGTTGTTGCGGCCATTCTCATTGGCGCCGAACTTGAAGGGAAGAGGCGTTCGCAACCAGGTCCTGCCGTAATCCGAGGAACGAAGGATCTCGCCGTTGCTGACCGCGGGGTTCGTGTAGGTTCCGGCGGCGATATATACCCGCTTGGGATCGAGCGGGTCGGAGGCCAGGCTCTCCACGCCGTAAAGGTTCCAGTCCGTCTGGTTCGCCCAGTCGAGGAGCGGCACCCAACGCTTCGAGGCCTTGTCCAGCCTGTAGGCGCCGCCGACGTCCGTGCGCAGGTAGACGAGGCCCTTCTCGGAAGGATTGAATATTATTCCGGTGACGAACCCGCCGCCGCCGATCGCGACGTTTTGAAAGGAATAGGCCTGCGAGGCCGGGGGAGGGGACTGCTCGGCGTCGGCGCGGGCCCCTTGCGAGGAGGCAATCGAAAAGGCGGCAACCAGCGACAGGACGAACGGTCCTCTAGGGGATTTCATTGGGGTTTTGAAGTGTGAACAGCCGCCGGGAGAATCTCAAACGGGAAGGGGTCTAGAGGATCGGCGCCAGCAGGCCGCAGAGCTCCTCGGCGACACTCGTCAGGATGCTGCGCTTGCGGATGACGGGAACCACGCACTTCCCCATCACGTCCGCGATCCATGCGGAGATCCTTGTTATCTCCGGCTCGGTGTAGACAAGAACTCCCACCTCGAAATTGACGAACAGGCTCCTCAGGTCGAAGTTCGGCGAGCCGAAGAGGGCCACACGGTCGTCGACGACGATCGCCTTCGCGTGGATCATGCCGCCGGTGTAGTGGAGAACGTGTCCGCCGGCCTTCAGCAGCTCGCGCGTGAAGTTGCGCCGGGCGAAGTCCGTCACCGGGTGGTTCGACTGGGCCGGGACGACAAGCGTCACCCGGCAGCCCGCGCGCGCCTTGACGATCATGGACCGCAGGAGCACCTCGTCGGGAATGAAGTAGGGCGTGACGATCCATAGGTTGCGCTCGGCCTCCTGGATCATGGAGACAATCCCCTCGTAGAGCGGGTCTCCGGGCACGTCCGGCCCGCTGGCCACGACCTGGATCTCGGCCGTGCCCCTGTGGGGCGCGCCGCCCGCACGGGCGTCGGCCCGGACACCCTCGGGTGCCTGGCGCGTGACGAAGCACCAGTCCGCGGTGAACACCTCGCCGAGGACGACCGCCCCCGGGCCCTCGATGACCGCCCCAAAATCGCGCCAGCGCTTCGGGTTGGGCGTGGGGCCCATGTACTCGACTGCAATGTTTCGGCCGCCGACAATCGCAGTGACGCCGTCGAAGATGGCGATCTTCCGGTGGCTCCGCAGGTTCGCCGAGCTGCGCGAGGTGATCGGCATGACCGGCATGAAGCGCCCGACCTCGCCGCCCGCCCTGCGGACCGGGTCAACGAAGCTGTGGGACGATATCATGCAGCCCACGGCGTCAAGGAGCAGCCTGACCTTCACGCCCTCGCCCGCGCGGCGGGCAAGCAGCTCCACGATCCGCCGCCCCGTTGCGTCTCGGCTCAGGATAAAGGTCGCCAGGTGGATCGAGTGCCTTGCGCCCAGGATCTGGCGCTCGAGCTCGGCGAAATCCTCCTCGCCCGTGAGGAGGAAGCGCACCCGGTTGCCCCCGACCGGCGCGAAGCCGCCCGCGCCCTGCACCGTCTTTGCGACCGGTGCGCAGACATGGCTTGTCTTGGTCACGCAGATCGCCGGCACGATGGACTTCAGCGCCTTCTTGTTCTTGACCAGCCTTCGGAGCTTGCGGCCGCCGAACACCAGGTAGAGCGGCACGCCGAGCCAGGGAATGAAGACGACGACCAGGAGCCACGCGAACGTGTTCGCGGGAGCGCGCCTCTCGCTCATCAGCCGCGCGAAGAAGAATAACGCCAGGAGGAACCCGACGATCGTCGAAAAGTGCGCCAGGAATCCGCCGTGAATGAAGCGGTCGATAAACTGGCTCAGGGCATTCATAGTCCTCTTCCAGAAAGGAGTAGGATCGTTTGACGGGCGAGGCGCAATTGCTGCGGCTCCAAAATGGACCTTGACCCAACCCCTACGAGGTGAATGTTTCGGCGTTTGCGATGGTGGAGTTGAGCAGTGGCCGCTCCGGAGACTGTAAATCTCCCGTCTTACGACACCGTTGGTTCGAATCCAACCTCCACCACCAAACTAACCCGCCCAAGCCCGTTTTATGTTGCTGCGTAACGAAATACGCCTGCTGGATGATCTCCAAAATTTTATTTCGAAAGGTGCAGAAGGGCAACCTGACTTTGTTTGCCGATAGTCGTTTTGCGCGAGACCTACCGAACACGGATGGCAGAAGGCCCAAATTCCGGGCCCAGTTCAGTGTTTGCTGGTAGGATGCTCAATAAGGGGCCGCACGTTGTTCCTTATCCTAACCGGACGAAGACCCCATACGACAGTTGGAAAGAGATCTAGAATAATAGGCCCTGACTGATTGAATCCCTCTTTTCCAAATTACGGCGCGGACATGCGATTGCCCGTGCCCGCCGTCCTATTGTTTTTGAGTGTTGGACCTGAATATTTTGACCTCTATCGAGCGGAAGGCGGACGACAACAGAACCGTTGTTTTGAAACGAAAAATGTATCGTTCCCGGATCGGGAGCAAATATTACCACCGCGGCCCCGACAGGGAGACACGTATTCTAGTCAATCACGTTGCGAAGCGGTTGGATGCCAGGCTCGCGAGCACATCGGGGCCAACCGGCGTGGCCCGAGGCATCCATAGTACCGTATGTAATATAAATTTGCACGCAATAGAGCGCCGGCCAAAGTCGGCCAGTGCAAGCAGCCATTGAGCGTCAACGATTTTTAGTTCTAGACGGCATCCGTGGATTTGCCGCGCTAGTCGTGCTGGTATTTCACTTTTCAGCGCGCGGTCTTTTTCCTCACGGATTCTTGGCAGTGGACCTGTTTTTTGTGCTGAGCGGCTTTGTGCTAATGCACGTTTACGGAAAACGCTCCATGACGCCGTGGGGCTTCACAGTCGTTCGGCTTATCAGGCTCTATCCGATATATGCGTTCGGTCTGTTGATTGGGCTGATTGTCAATTTGGGCGGACATGGAGCCGGCGTTTCGTTCATCATGGGGGCATTCTTTATTCCCCAACAACATGAGCTCTTATATCCTCTCAATGGAGTTTCGTGGTCCCTGGTGGACGAGATTGTCGTCAACGTAATCTTCGGCTTCATGCTCGCGCGTCGCATCGGCATCAGCTGGCTACTTGTCGCGTCATTGTCAGTAAGCGCTGCGCTGCTGATTTTCCAACCCCTTCAGCTTCGGGATATCAATGCCGGGTGGACTGCTTCCACATGGATCATCGGCTTCCTGCGCGCAACATTTTCATTCTCGCTCGGAGTGATCCTTTATCGTTACGCGAAAAAACTCCCTTCAGTGAATGGCTGGTGGATCATTGTAGGGATCCTAATCGTGTTCGGTATCCCCGATGCAACACATCGCGCGATTTTGCCTGTGCTGGCCATACCGCTGCTTCTCCCCCTCAGCGTCTTGCTCGGGACATCGGCCCGCGCTACCGGTATGTCTGCTCGTATATTTGAATGGCTGGGAGGAATTTCATACGCCCTGTATGCGGTCCATTTCCCCATCCTGTATTTCGTGGTTCGCTTTTGCGGTACTAACAAGGGCCCGATTGTCGCAGGCGCCCTAACTTCGGTCGGTGTCGCACATGTCCTTGCAAAGTACGCCGATCCGCCTGCGCGTCGATGGCTCGCACGTTTCATTAAGCCGCGAATCATCTCGGCTCCAACGCCGGGATGATTGGGGTCAGTTCAATTTGAATGCCTGTGCCGTTTTCTTTTGATTTGGACCACGAGATCCAATGCAACGATCCTGCAACAGCTGGTGAGCAAAACAAAGGGATAACCTCCGGGCATTTCGCACCACGACCGTCACTTATGGAGCCCGTCTACGTTTCCTGTGCCTACCTAATTCGAGCTCCCAACATTCGCGGTATTTTACCAACCTGTATCGTTATTGTTAACCACTCCACTTTCACTGCCAGCTTGGTTGCCCGCAATGTCGCGTGGGCGATAAACTTCACCTGCTCAATGTGATCCTAACACCTTGTATATTAGTAATCTATGCAATATAAGTTGGCAAACAAAAGCGGCTCCATGGGGCAGCTATTCCTCAATCAGCTCGTAGGGCACATCGGCGTTGAAGACATACGGCCCCGGCACAAGGGGGGAGGTGGTCGTGAAAAGCGTGTACCCGACACCCGCACTCCTCACATAGGCAGCTAGGCGCTGCTCCCCGATCCGAATCTCACTCGCCGACCCGCCAGGAATTTCCAGTCGGCGGGGGCCCTCCTTCTGAAGCTCGGTGGGAGCGAGCTCGAACGGGGTCTTCCCTGCGGGAGTGGAGCCGACGAAGAGGATGACCATGGCCTGGCCGCTGGATTCGGGCTTGTAGTCCTTCCCGTCAAACACGAGGTACGAGACCTTCAACTTGTTCTTTTCCCGGGTGATGGCGTTAATACCCTCGCTCACGACCCCTAGGATGTTGCTCGGAACCGCGACGTCGGACTTAGGGCGCACCGTCTCGACGACGACATGGCCGTTGTTCTTTGGCATCGGCGACCAGCTACCGCGCACCAGCAAGTAGGCCCCGGCCGCCTTCGGGAAGTCCGGGAACACCGAGCCGTTGGCGGCGGGGGCGTTGGGCTCCGCGCTCTCAGTGACAGCCGAAAGGAAGGTCGCCGCCGGAAATTCCATGACCCAGTGGGGGTCGCCCTCGATGCGGCCGGTGACCGAGTTCCCGGTCAGCTCCAGGTGCACCGTGGAGGCCGAGGCCGACGTCATAAACGGCGCGTCGAAGCTTCCGTCCTCGCCAAACGAGCCGCGGCTTGTGGCGGTGAGCGCGGCCGATCCGCCTGCCGGATCGCACGTGCCGGTGAATCCGCGGTAGACCCTTGAGCGGGCAAGCGAATGGATGCTCGCCGTGACGGCCCCGGTCTCGCGGTCGATGTGTTCGATCTCGAGGCGGGCGTGGGTGATGAATCCCTGGTCCTCGCGCAACGTGCCGTCATAGGAGATCCCGTCCCTTAGGACTCCCATGAAGTGGCGCGCTCTTTGAGCCCGGCCGGCCTGGAGACGGCTGAGGTCGGTTTCCTCGGCGCGCACGAGTCGGTAGGTGAAGTGCGAATCCTCGCCCGTCAGGGATACCGCGGAGGGGTTGAGTCCGATCTCCATGTCCTCCGGGTCGCCGAGGACGGAAGCGACAGGCGCGTCGACGACCGCGTCGTTCGCCCCGCTGGACAACCGCAGCGGCTCGCCGCGCGAACGCCGCGCGTTGTCGATTATCCTTCCGTGGAGGGCCCGCTTCCAGGAACGAGTCGTCGACTCGAGGGTCGCCTCGAAAGATTTCCCGTCATCGGACCGGCTCGAGAAGCGCAGCAGGATGGGCTCGGCTGCGCCCGTCGCGACGGAGGCGGCGGTCCCCTCGAAAAGCGAGCCGGGCTCCGTCGCGGCGACCGCCTGCTGAAATTCGGTCTCGAGCCGCGTCCTGAGCGCGACCATCTGCGCCGGAGGGACAGGCTGGAACTGGTACTGGAAATACCTGTTCTGGCCGGTCAGCCGTCCCGCGGAATCCATGTTCAGCGAGAGCGACCAGTTTTGGGTGTTCTCGAGGACGGGCCCGCCGTTTCGGACGGCCTGGCTAGCGGCAGAGGAAAGGTTGAGGGTCGTGTTCCGGGCATCGTCATCGGCGCTCCACGTGCCCTGGAAGACGCGCCCGTTGCGCCAGCCGCCCTCGTTGCGCAGAATGGCGGTCACCTCGTTCCCGGACAATCCGGTGATCTCAAGGTGGAGCGGGGTCCCGTTCTGCTCTCCGGCCTCGACGGCCGCGCCGCTGAAGAACCGGCCCGGCGCGATGCGGCCGAGGAACGCCAACCGGCGGGCGTCAACGACGGCGGTGCGCGCCCGCTCGGTTTCCATATGGACCTTGGCGACCCTCCCGGCGAATGCCTGAAAGTTCGCCGCAAGGGTGCGCAGCTGGGTGTCATCGCCCGCGTCGCCCACGACAAAGGACGGCGTTCCAAACGTCGAACGCGCCTCGCCCAAGGGGCCGCCGCCCTCGAGGCCGCCCGATACGAGCGAAAAACCCCACGCGCCGCCGCTGCGGTGGGCGTCCAGGACACCCTGGAAATTGAACGAGGTGTCCGCCTGCGTTGCCGGCTGGAGGACAACCAGCTGGAACGGATCGGCCGGGAGGGCCCGCCCGTCCGTCAGCGCAGTGTTGCGGGGAGTGGCCTTGTCCAACAGGAGAGCGCGCGCCTCTGCGGCCGACTCGGGGTCGATCTGGAATGTCCGCTGCAGGTAGTCGGCGATGTCGGCTTTTGTATAGAGCGGTTGAACCAGCCACGCCTTGGCGGCGACGGACACCTGCTGGCCGGCGTCGTCCTTGCGGATCACACCCACCTTGGCCACGGTGAACCGGACGCGACCCGAGCCCACGGTTGCGTCGAGGAACGCGGCCACGTCAGCCGGGGCGACGGACGTGCGGGCCTGGTACCAGAAGAAAAGTCCGCCCGCGGCGACAGCCAATGCGGCCGTCGCAGCGATGAGGGTTCCTTTGCGGGACTGGGGGTTCATGGGCGCGGCATTTCACTTCAGCCGCCTCGGTGGGTACAGACGAGCCCTAACACCCCGCGGATGAGGGTCAAACCACCCCCGGCCACCTGACTCCGCTTCACAGGCTATTAGCAAACTCGCCGGGTCTCGCGGGAGAAGGGAAAATGCGGGCGATTAGGCCTTTGACCAATCTGCCTGGTTCCACCTAGGGTGCCGGACCCCCAAAACCCAGCCCCATGCAATCCATCATACAACTCGGCAGGATAGACTACCTGATCGTCGCCATTTATTTCCTCTTCGTCCTTGGCATAGGCTGGATGCTGAAGAGCACGATGAAGGGGAGCAGGGACTTCCTGACGTCGGCCCGCTCGATTCCCGGCTGGGTCGCGGGACTCGCCTTCCTCTCGGCCAACCTGGGCGCCCAGGAGGTCATCGGGATGGCGGCCTCGGGCGCGAAATACGGGATCATGACGAGCCATTTCTACTGGGTCGGCGCCATCCCCGCGATGGTGTTCCTCGGGGTCTTCATGATGCCGTTCTATTACGGCTCGAAGGCGCGTTCGGTCCCCGAATACCTGAAGCTGCGCTTTGACGAGAAGACGCGCGGTTTCAATGCGCTCAGCTTCGCCGTCATGACCATCTTCTCGTCCGGCATCTCGATGTATGCGATGGCGAAGCTGATGGGCATCCTTCTCCACTGGAACTTCGAGGCCAGCATCGCCGTTTCCGCCGTCATCGTCCTCGTCTACATCTTCCTCGGAGGACTGACCTCGGCGATCTACAACGAGGTGCTGCAGTTCTTCATGATCGTGTTCGGCTTCGCGCCGCTGGTGTTCATCGGCCTGAAGAACGTCGGCGGGTGGAGCGGCCTCAAGGAGAAGCTGGTCGGGGTCTCCACGTCGCAGGGCTTCGCGCCCGGCGCATGGACGCAGGCATGGAGCCACCTCGACTCGCCGTCGCACAACCCGCTCGGGGTTGAGTCGTTCGGTATGGTGATGGGGCTCGGATTCGTCCTCTCGTTTGGGTACTGGTGCACCGACTTCCTGGTCGTCCAGCGTGCGCTGGCCGCGAAGACGATGAGCGCCGCGCGCCGCACCCCGCTTATCGCGGCCATCCCGAAGATGCTCTTCCCCTTCCTGGTCATCCTCCCCGGCATGATCGCGATCGCGCTCACCTACCAGGCTTCCAAGGGCACGACCGGGGGCTTCGAGCTCCCGTTGAAGAACGGCTCCTACGACTACGACCTGGTCATTCCCTACATGCTCGGCCACTATTTCCCGACCGGAATGCTGGGGCTCGGGATGACGGCGCTCATGGCCTCGTTCATGTCGGGCATGGCGGGCAACGTGACCGCGTTCAACACCGTATGGACCTACGACATCTACCAGTCGTACATCGCGAAGGACCGGTCGGACACGCATTACCTGCACGTCGCGCGCTGGACGACCGTCGTCGGGATCCTGCTGAGCATCGGCGCCGCCTACCTCGCCAATGCGTTTAACAACATCATGGACGTCCTGCAGCTCGTCTTTGCGTTCGTGAACGCGCCGCTGTTCGCGACCTTCCTCCTCGGGATGTTCTGGAAGCGGGCCACGGGGCACGGAGCCTTCTGGGGCCTGGTCATAGGCACGGCCGCCGCCGCGCTGCACCACGGACTCACGGTCCCGGTAGGCGCCATGTCGCTCATCAAGGGCGGCTGGCTGGGGCATGCCGTCCACACGTATCCAAGCGAGATGGCGCAGAACTTCTGGACCGCCATCTGGGCGTGGACGAGCTGCTTCGTGGCCACGATCCTGATCTCGCTCGCCACCCCCTCGACGAAGACGGACGCACAGCTGCGCGGTCTCGTCTGGTCCCTCACTCCGCATGAGGACAAGGGCGAGGTGGGAACCCCGTTCTGGAAGCGCGTCGCCCCCTTCGGGGCGCTGGTCATCCTCCTGACGGTCATCCTCAACGTCATCTTCTGGTAACCCCGAACACCCCCATGAACCTCGATATTCGCTACCCGATCGGCTACCTCTTCCTCGTTGTCGGCGCCATCCTTGCGGCCTACGGGGCCTTCGGCTCAGACCCGGCGATCTACGCCGCGCATTCGCTCGGAATGAACATCAACCTCTGGTGGGGCCTGGTCATGGTCGCCTTCGGCGTCATCATGCTCGCGCTCGCGAAGTGCGGCGCCTCGAAGAAAGACGGCGAGGGCTGAGCCTACCCGAGGGCGAGCTCGGTCGCCGCGTCAAAGAGGTGCGCGTGGGCCAGGTCGAACGTGATCTGGACCTTCTGCCCGGTCTCGAAGCGGTCGGTGGGGTTGACGCGGGCGATGAACGAGGTCGCGCCCGTGTCCAGATAGAGGAGCGTTTCGGAGCCCATCGGCTCGGACACCTCCACCTTGACGTCGGCCGTTCGGCCCGGGTCGGGGTTCGCAACCGTGAGCGTGTCGCGGATGGCCTCGGGGCGGACGCCGAACACGACCGGCTTGTCCAGGTGGGAGGACGAGCGCCCGGCCAGGGACTCGTCCAGGGCGATCGTAAGCGGGGAGCCGACCGTGTTGTCCTCCACGAATGACACGTGGTCGCCTGCCCTGCGGAGCGTGCCCCTGAAGAAGTTCATGGGAGGCGAGCCGATGAACCCCGCGACAAAGAGATTGTCGGGGTGGTTGTACAGCTCGAGCGGGGCGGCCACCTGCATGATGTTGCCATCCTTCATGACGCAGATCCGGTCGCCCATGGTCATCGCCTCGATCTGATCGTGGGTCACGTAGATCATCGTGGCGCCGAGGCGGGCGTGCAGCTTGGAGATCTCGGTCCGCGTCGACACGCGCATCTTGGCGTCGAGGTTCGAGAGCGGCTCGTCGAAAAGAAATACCTTGGGCTTGCGGACAATGGCGCGGCCGAGCGCCACGCGCTGCCTCTGCCCGCCGGAGAGCGCCTTCGGCTTGCGCTGCAGGTACGGCTCGAGGCCGAGCATGACGGCGGCCTCGCGCACCCGGGCGTCGATTTCGGCCTTCGAAAACTTCCTTAGCTTCAGCCCGAATGCCATGTTCTCGTAGACGGACATGTGCGGGTAGAGCGCGTAGTTCTGGAAAACCATCGCAATGTCCCGGTCCTTCGGGAGCACCTCGTTGACGACGTGGTCCCCGATGGTGACCGTTCCCTCCGAAATCTCCTCAAGGCCCGCTATCATGCGCAGGGTGGTGGATTTTCCGCAGCCCGAAGGGCCGACCAGCACCATGAATTCCCGGTCCGCTATCTGCAGGTTGATCTTTTTCACCGCGATCACCCCCGGACCGCCTTTCTCCGCGTAGATCTTCGTGAGGTTTTCTAGTGTTACCTGAGCCATAAATTCATGTTTACTATTGCATTATCATGACCGCGCACTTTGGCTGAAAAATGAGACTTGCAAGAGATTTACACGTAAACAGAACGAATGCCTGCCGCTGGCAATCCCAAAGATTGCCTCTCATAACCCCTTATCAGATCGCCTCGTGCGTTTCTGAGATGGAAAGGCGCCGTAAAACGTGCCGGTCGACAGCTCAATGCCCAATCCCAACCTAACCTTTCCGAAAAATTTCGTCTGGGGCGCCTCAATGGCCGCGCCTCAAATCGAGGGCGCCGCATTTACTGACGGGAAAGGGGAATCCATCTGGGACCGATTCTGCCGCAAGCCGGGAAAGGTTCTCAATGGGGACACGCTTGATGTGGCCTGCGATCATTACAACCGGTATGCCGAGGATTTCGCGCTCATGCGCTCCCTCGGGATCCGGAACTACCGCCTCTCGATCGCGTGGCCCAGGATCTACCCGGACGGCGACGGCGCGCTGAATCGGGCGGGCCTCGATTTCTACCACCGTCTTTTTGACTCGATGGCCAAGAACGGGATCACGCCCTATGTGACCCTGTTTCACTGGGACCTGCCGCAGTCCCTCGAGGACCGGGGTGGATGGATGAGCCGCGTGACGGTTGACGCGTTCGCGACCTACGCGGACACCGTGGTGAAGGCCTTCGCAGGGAAGGTGAAGAACTGGATCACGGTGAACGAAATCCGCTGCTTCACTATCCTTGGCTATGGTCCCAATTCCTTCAAGGCTCCGGGCCGTGTCGAGTCGCCGCAGGTGGTGAACCAGACGTTTCACCACGCGCTCGTGTGTCACGGCCACGGCGTCCGAGCCGTCCGCGCCCATGGTGGCAAGGGGGCCAGGGTCGGCATCACCGACAATTGCGACGTGTGCATACCGGTCACGGAGACCCCGGCGGACATCGCCGCCGCCAATGCCTGGTTTGTCGAGAAGAACCTCCGTATTCTGGATCCTATTTACCGCGGGAAATATTCGAAGGACTACCTGAAGAGGGTGGGCAAGGACGCGCCGGTCGTCGCGGCCGGCGACTTCAAACTGATCTCCGCCCCCACGGACTTCCTGGGACTCAACATGTACACCGGTTACTTTGTGCGCGCGCGCAAGGGGGCGAAGTACGAGGTCCTGCCGCTTCCGAAGAGCTTCCCGCGTGCGGACAGCAAGTGGCTGAACCTGATACCCCAGACGATCTACTGGGGCCTGCGCCTGGCGCACGAGAACTTCGACGTGAAGGGGATCTACGTGACAGAGAACGGCTGCGGCTACGACGCGGAGCCGGTCGTAAACGGGGAGGTATTGGACCTTCATCGCCGCGAGTTCCTCCGCGCCTACCTGGGGGAGCTGCACCGCGCGATCAAGGACGGCGTCCCCGTTAAGGGATATTTCGTCTGGTCGTTCATGGACAACTTTGAGTGGGAGGACGGCTATACCCGCCGCTTCGGTATCGTTCACGTGGACTTCTCCACCCAGAAGAGGACGCCCAAGCTTTCCTCGCGGTACTACTCGAACATCATCCGCCAGAACCGAGTGCTGTAGCGATGAGCCTGTTCGGCGTCGATTTGGGCGGGACCAAGATCGAGGGGGCCGTGATCGACCCGCACAGGCCGGACCACGCCCTTTGCCGCCTGAGGGTTCCGACGGAGAGCTCCAAGGGCTATGCGCATGTCGTCAAGCAGGTGGTTCGGCTCATCCGGATGCTTGAGCATAAGTCGGGGGTCAAGAGGTCGGCGTGGATTGGGATCGGCACGCCGGGGGTCATCGACCCGCGAACCGGGGTCCTCAAGAATTCGAACACCGCCTGCCTCAACGGCCATCCGATACGCGAGGACCTGGGAGCCGCGCTCGGCGTCGAGGCCAGGGTGGCGAACGACGCCAACTGCTTTGCGCTGGCGGAGGCCATGTTCGGCGCGGGCCGAAACCGGGGCGTCGTCGTGGGGCTCATCCTCGGAACGGGCTGCGGCGGGGGCGTCGTCGTCAACGGGCGCGTGCTCGACGGCCTGCACGGGATCGCGGGCGAGTGGGGCCACAATCCCATGCGCGGGGAGCGGACGCCGTGCTACTGCGGCCGGGCGGGCTGCGTGGAGACGGTCATCGCGGGTCCGGCGCTCGAGCGCTACTATCGCGGGCGCACCGGGCGAGGAATCCGCATGCCCGACATCGTTCAGCGCGCCGAAGCCGGCGACTCCGCGGCGCGCGCGACGCTCCGAAGGCTGAGCTCCAAGTTCGGGGAGGCGATCGCCGCCGTCATCAACATCCTCGATCCGGACGCCGTCGTTATCGGGGGCGGCGTCGGCAACATCGACATCCTCTACGGGGAGGGCACGCGCAAGGCGGTTTTGCGAAACGTGTTCAACACGGAGCTCCGGACGGAATTCCTGAGGCCCACTCTCGGCGACAGCGCCGGCGTCTTCGGCGCCGCAATGCTCAGCGCCTCGTCCAGATCCTGAGGGAAGCCAGCAGGAAGTCCTCGAGGACCGCGGACTCGTTCAGGTGGAAGCGCAGGAGTCCGGTTGCGCGCTCGAGGCTGTCGATCGACGCCGTCAGGTAACGGCGGCTTCCCGCGTCACCCGACTTGAGCAGCTCGTTGGCGTGCGAACGGGTGGCCACCTCGATACCCGCAAACATCCTGTGGCGAAGGCCGACCGTGACCTCGGCCTCGATCGCATCGACTTCGTCGCCCTCGATTCCCTCGGGGAGGGACTCCTTCCTGCGTGTGCTTTCGGCGGACGAGGCCTTGTCGAGCATCAGCCCAAAGCGGGCCACCAGCCCATACAGCGAGAAAATCCCGTCCGCCGCCGCGCGGCCTGCCGGGACGCCCTGTCCCAGGCGCCCGAGCCATGCCCGGTAGTCCCCCAGCCAGCCCTCCCATTCGGGAAGCGGAATCGCCGTGGTCATCCCCGGGAATCGGAAATGGAGCACGCGGCTGCGGATCGTCGGCAGGAGCGCGTGGGGCCGCGCCGTCAGGAGGAGTATCGTGGTGTCAGCAGGCGGCTCCTCCAGCGTCTTAAGGAGGACGTTTGCCGCCGCCGGGTTCATGCGGTCGGCATCATGCAGCAAAGCGACCTTGTGCGTTGAAACCGAAGGCGTGACATTGATGTGGCCGATCAGCTCGCGGACGGTGTCGACCTTGATGAATCGAGCCTTTCCCGCAGGCCTTAGCTGGAAACAGTCCGGATGCCGGTCGGGCGGGAAATGCGCGGCCCGGTTGGCTCCCCGGTTCAAAAGCCGATCGGCCAACGCGAGGCCCGCCGCTGAAAGGCCCTCCGGGTCGTCCCCTGCGAGAAGAAGCCCGTGGGAGAGGCGCCCGCGCCCGATGGCGCGCTCGATGACGGCCACGGCGGGGGTGCCCGCAAAGGCGGGAGGCCATGGAACCGCGCCCGACGTCATCCGGCGATCCGGCTCTTGACCGCTTCCCAGATCTTCTTCTCGGTCGCGGCCTCCGCGGCCGAGCCGTCCACGACGACGAAACGCGCCGGCATGCCCTTGGCGAGAACGAGGTATCCCTCGCGGATCTTGTCGTAGAAGTCTATGTTCTCGCGCTCCATCCGATCGGGGAGGTCGGACGCCCTCTGGTGGATCCTCGCGAGGCCGACCTTGGTCGGGACGTCGATGACGATCGTCAGGTCGGGCATGACATTGCCGACGGCGAACCGGTTGATCTGGTTGACCGGGTCGGCGGCCAGGTTGCGGCCGATTCCCTGGTACACGGTGGACGAGTCGAGGAACCGGTCGCTCAGCACAATTGAGCCCTTCATCAGCGCCGGGGCTATGACCTCGCGCACAAGCTGGGCCCTCGCCGCCGCGAAAAGGAGGAGCTCGGTCTCTGGGCACATCTCGTCGCCCTTGGAATTGTGGACGATGATGTTCCGGATCTGCTCGCCGATCTCGGTGCCGCCCGGCTCCCGGACCGTGACCACGTCCCGACTCATCGCCTGGAGGCGGCTGGCCAGGCGCGCGATCTGGGAGGTCTTCCCGCTGCCCTCGGAGCCCTCGAATGAGATAAGTTTGCCGGTGTGCTTTGCCTTCAGGACCATGAAGCGGCTAGGTTGGGGTAATTGGACGGGTTTGGCGAGTAAGCTTTGAATTGCATTCGACGAACCCGAAAAATCCTCCAACGCTCGCAACATGTCCGTCAATTTTGCCCCCATTTTCGCCGCGGCCAACATCATTGACGTCTTTGAGCACTGCGATATCGTCGGGCAGGTGATCACGAGCGGCCTCGCCGTGTTCAGCATCATCGCCTGGGCGGTGATGTTCGGGAAGCGCAACGAGCTCAAGGCGCTCCAGCGCCTGAATTACTCGTTCGAGCGGCACATCCGCGACCAGAAGCACCTCCTGGAGCTGCCCGAATCGCAGCGCGACCGCCGCGACATCCCCTACGCGGACCTCTTCTGCGACGCCGTCGAAGCGTACTGGCGCGCTGCGGCCATCGGAAAGGAGAAGGGCATGGACACGCTCCGGTTCCGCCTGGAGCACTCGGAGAACGCTCTCCAGCGCGCCCTCGCGCGCCAGACGCTGCGCTACGAGGCCAACATGGTCTTCCTCGCGTCGATCGTCTCGGGCGCCCCTTTCCTCGGGCTCCTTGGGACCGTTTGGGGCGTCATGGACGCCTTCAGCGCGGTCTCGGTGCAGCAGACCGCCAGCATCCAGACGCTCGCGCCCGGCGTTTCAGCCGCCCTCCTGACGACGATCTCGGGCCTCCTGGTGGCCATTCCCTGCCTCTTCGGTTACAACATGCTGTTCGCGATGACCAAGCGGCTCGTGACCGAACTTGAAAACTACGCGAGCTCCCTGGCGGACCGGCTTGAGCTCGAGTCGAACTGACCCCGGCGGCCCCAAATCACAATGGCGAGGACCTTCAGGCGACCCAGGCAGGCTCATCCCATCGCGGAGATGAACGTGACCAACCTGATCGACCTGGGTTTCACGCTCCTGATCATCTTCATGATCGCGACGCCGCTCATCAACCAGGAGCAGACGATCCCGGTGACGCTGCCCTCGGAGTCGAAGAGCCTCCAGCAGAAGCCCGACAAGAGCACGCACTACGTGGCCATTTCCATAGACGCGAAGGGGAACACCTACCTGGACGAGCGCACGACGCCTGTATCGCCCGCCGAGCTGAAGAGCCGGCTCAGGCTCTACGCCGCCGAGACAAAGCCGCCGGTGGTTCGCATACGGGGCGACGCCAAGGTCCCGTATGAGAAGATCGTCGCCCTGATGGATGAGCTTAAGCAGGTGAATCTTCTCAAGTTTACGTTCGACACCCAGACACCGTCCAAATGAGCGCGCAGTCCCCCGGCGCCTTCGGCTTGTCCGCCCTTCTGCACGGCGGCGTGATAGCGCTTGTCCTCTTCTTCAGCTATGCGGCCACCTCGGTCGTGAAGGACGAGCCGAAGATACTGGAGCTGGTCGCCGGCGCCGGGGACAATTACGCGGCCACCGAGGCGCCCGCGCTCGGCAGCCCCGGCGGCGTGAAGCTCCAGCAGGTTCCGGTGCCCCGCGCCGAGCCGCGACCCGTGCCCCCCAAGGCCGAGGCCCCCCCGATTCAGTCGGCCCCGGAGCCGGTTCCCGCCCCCCAAAAGGCCGTGAAGCCCGCCAAACCGGTGGACCTGGTCGCCGATCTGAAACGGGTCGAGGCCAGGCGCGAGAAGCGCCTCGAGGCAAAATACGAGAAGGAAAAGGAGGCCGAGCTCAAGAAGGAGGCGGCGGCGGCAAAGGCGGACAGGGTCGCTCACATCGACGCCGAGGGCATCCGCGAAGGCGTCCTGGGCGGGTCGACGGCGAACAAGGCCGGGGGCGCCGGCGGCAACGCGCTGACCCGGCAGGAGGGGAGCGAGCTCGAGGCCTATTTCCAGATGCTGACAGACAGGGTCCGCCAGAACGCGGTTCCCATAGAAGGCGTCAGCGACAAGCTCGAGGCGCGCGTCGAATTCATGCTCGCCGCCGACGGGTCGATCTCGCATGTCCGGGTTATCAAGTCCTCGGGGAATTCCGAGTTCGACGCATCGGCCATTGAGGCCGTTTCCCAGACAGGCTCAATCGGGCCCAGGCCCGACGGGCGCAGCGACACGCGCACCATGCTTTATAAACTGCACAACGAGCAGGCTCCCTGAGCGCTTCCGGATTTCCAACCCCATGCCCCGCAAAATACCCCTTTCCCTTCTGTTGTTGGCGCTCATTGCGGCCTCGGCGGCAGGCCAAACCGCGCCGGCGGCTCCCTACCAGGATCCGTCCCAGCCCATAGAGGCCAGGGTCCGGGACCTCCTGCAGAGAATGACGCTCGAGGAGAAGGTCGCGCAGCTGCAGGGATTTCTATCCAGGGATCCGCACGCCTTCGACGACAAGGGAAACTTTGTCGGCGGCGCGGATGCGGCCGGCCTGAACGACGGCGCGGGCTCCGTCCGGGTTCTTCCACCGGGGGGGCTCGGTGGAGACCGATTCGCCGGAAACCCGCGCGACCGCATCGTGAGGATGAACTCGGTCCAGAAATTCATGAGGGAGAAGACGAGGCTCGGGATTCCCGTGTTCTCCATGGCTGAGGCCCTTCACGGCTACATGGCCGCCGGCGCCACGAGCTTCCCTGCGGCCATCGCTCTTGGCGGCACGTGGGACCAGGAGCTTGTCGAAAGGGTCTTCACGGCGACGGCCCAGGAGGCGAGCGCCCGCGGCGTGCGCCAGGTCCTCGCACCGGTGCTCGACCTCGCCCGCGACCCCAGGTGGGGCCGCTTCGAGGAATGCTACGGCGAGGACCCGTACCTTGTGTCAAGAATGGGCATGGCGGCGGTCTTCGGCCTTCAGGGGCGAGCTGACACGATCGACCCGCAGCATGTCGAGGTCACCCTGAAGCACTTCGCGGGGCACGGCCAGTCCGAGGGAGGGCGCAACATCGCCCCCCTCAGCTTCGGCGACAGGGAATTCCGAACGAATCACCTCTATCCGTTTGAGATGGCCGTGAAGGTCGCCCATGCGCACTCGCTCATGGCGTCGTACAACGAGTGGGACGGCGTCCCGAACCATGTGAACCACAAGCTGCTGACGGAGATCCTCCGCAACGAGTGGGGATTCGACGGCTACGTGATGAGCGACGGGGGCGGGATTGACGTTCTGTATGAGAACCACAACGCCGCGGCGGGCCCCGCCGAGGCCGGAGTTCTCAGCTTAGAGGCCGGCGTCGACTATGACCTGGGCGGCAAGGGACGATGCTTCTCGACCCTCGCCGTGGAGGAAAAAGCGGGAAAGGTCTCCATGGCCTCGATCGACCGGGCGGCCTCCGGCGTGCTTCGCGTCAAGTTCATCTGCGGGATGTTCGAGCATCCGTACACCGATCCGGACCTTTTCGACAAGGTGACGAACACCGACGAGCACAAAGCCCTGGCCCGGCAGGCCGCGGATGAGGCCATGGTCCTCCTTAAGAACGACGCCCACGTTCTCCCGCTGGACGCCTCGAAGATCAAGACGCTCGCCGTGATCGGGCCGAACGCGGCCGACATTCACCTGGGCGGATATTCCGCGGTCCCGATGCAGGGGGTGAGCGTGCTCCAGGGGCTCCGGGATTTCGCGGGCGGCCCCATGAAGGTTGTCTACGCCGAGGGCTGCAAACTGACGACGAATCACGCCTCCGGCTGGCTTGTGAACGAGAATCCCGTGCCGAACGACGCGGAGGACGACAGCAGGCTGATCGACGAGGCCGTCAGCACCGCGCTCAGGAGCGACGCAGTCGTGCTTGTGCTCGGCGAGAGCGAGCTCCTGCGCCGCGAGGCCTGGAGCGAGGACCACCTCGGCGACCGGGATACGCTCGAGCTTGTAGGCAGGCAGCACGATCTGGCGAGGGCTGTCCTGGCCACGGGCAAGCCCGTCGTCGTCCTCCTCATCAACGGCGGCCCCCTCGCCGTGAATTACCTGCAGGAGAAGGCGCACGCCCTCGTCGAGTGCTGGTACTCGGGCCAGCAGACCGGCCAGGCCGTGGCCGATCTGCTCTTCGGCAAGGTGAGCCCAAGCGGGAAGCTGACCGTCACATTTCCACGCTCGGTCGGCCAGATCCCCGATTACTATGACCACAAGCCCTCGCGCATGCGCAGCTACGTCCTGGCGGACTCCACGCCCCTGTACCCCTTCGGCTTCGGGCTCAGCTATGCGAGTTTCGACTACAAGAACCTGAAGGTGTCGCCCGCGAAGATCGCTCCCTCTGGCACGGCCACGGTCTCGGTCGACGTGACCAACTCCGGATCGGTCAAGGCCGACGAGGTCGTCCAGCTCTACATCCACGCAGTCGTCAGCATGCCGACCCGCCCCGTCGAGGAGCTCAAGGATTTCCAAAGGATCACGCTCAATCCCGGCGAGACCCGCGCCGTCACCTTCACCCTTACCCCGGACAAGCTCGAGGCCTATGACATCAACATGCACCGGACGGTCCAGCCGGGCGACTTTGACGTGCTCGTCGGGAAATCATCGGTCAATTTCCTGAAGGGCGCGCTGAAGGTGGAGTAGCCAAGCGGTGTACATTCCAGCCGCGAACCGAGTGGAGGATCCCGGGAGGATTCGCGCGTTCATCCATTCGCACGGATTCGCCACCATCATTTCCCAGACCGCGGGGTTGCCCTGGGCGAGCCACCTCCCGCTTCTGCTCGACGAATCCCCGGAGGGCGACCGGCTTCGCTGCCACATGGCGCGCGCCAACGACCAGTGGCGGCATTTCGCCTCCGGCGACGAGGTTCTCTGCATTTTCCAAGGGCCGCACGCGTACATCAGCCCCTCCTGGTACGAAGCCGAGATCGCCGTGCCGACCTGGAATTACGCCGTGGTCCATGTCTACGGCATACCCCAGGTTGAGACGGACCCCGCATTCGTGAGGAAGGTGCTCGATGACACGGTGTCGAAGTACGAATCAGGGATGGCGGTCCCGTGGAGGATGGACTTCCCCGAGGAAACCGTGGCGGCCTACATGAAGGCTATCGTGGCGTTCTCCGTCCGGATCACACGCATTGAGCCAAAGTTCAAACTGGGCCAGAACCGCTCGCCGGAAGATCAGGCGGGGATGCTGTCGGCGCTGGAAAAATCCGCCGACCCGGAAAGCAGGGCCCTTGCACAGTTCATTCGCCATCAGGCGTGAGGAAATCCGGGTTCGTCCGGAAAAGAATGAACGGCCCTTCACCCGCATCATTCAGGGCACGAAATACCCTGAGGGCCCTGCGTCACCCGCCGAAGACAAGGGAGTCGCGAGGGGGGATCACGCACGTGTAGTCCTCGTCCGCGAGGTGGTCCAGCAGCCGCTCAACGTACTCAACCCGCCCGACCGCGCGTGGACCCGCCTCGTGGGACACAAGGATGGCGCCCGGCTTGATCCGCTGTGCGATTCGCGCAAGGGCGGCATCCGTGTCGCGGCCGCCTCCCTCCAGTCCGCGTGCGTTCCACAGGACAAGGTCCATCCCCCGAGATGACAGCTGCGGATCGAGGAAAGGGTTTCGGATCCCGACAGGGGGTCGAAAATAACGTTCGAACGGCGCATTGGCCAGGAGGAGCGCCGCGACGCAGCCGTCGATCTCCGATCCAATCCGCGAGGGCGTCGCGCACCAGAAGTTGTTTGAGGGATGAGTCTGCGTGTGGTTTCCGAGAGTGTGCCCCTCGGCGGCGATCTGCCGCGCCAGCTCCGGGTATTTTTGGACCCGTGAGCCCACGACAAAGAATGTCGCCCGCGCGCCATGGTCCCTGAGCAGCTTCAGCACGGCCGGGGTGCTCGCGGGATCGGGCCCGTCGTCAATCGTCAGCCAGACCTCGCGCCGGCTGGTTTGAAACGAGGTCGCGGCCGGGCCGAAGGCCTGCTGTGACGGAAGGATGAACTGCACGATTATCCAGGGATCGGGCGCGAAGAACATCACGGCCGCCGCCACGGGGTGGTGCATCAGGGCGAGCACGGCCCCGCAGCCCTTGAACGAGGCGAAGACGGCAATCCAGGGTCTCACGCCGGTTTCAGCGCCACGCGGGTTGAATGCTTGATCCTCTTGACGAACGGCAGGAACCTCTGGAGGTGGCAGACCGCGAGGAACACCTTGAACCGCCACCAGAGCGGCCACGTGAGATCGACATGCCCCGCGACGATGGAAATGAGTCCGCGATTGAGGTCGAGGGGGGGCTTCTGCGTCATGAACACGGCAAAGCTGTTGTTGTCGTAGAAAACCTCGATCAGCTTTCGGAAGGCCGCGCAGTGGGCCTTGAGCCCCTTCGTATACCTCGCCTGTTCGGGGCCGGATAACGGGCGGCCCTCGGAATGTGCGGCGGCTATCGCCTCAACCGCCACCTGCGCCGAATGGGTCGAGATATAGACGCCCGATGAGAATATGGGGTCATAGAATCCGGCGGCGTCACCGGCCAGCACGACCCGCGGCGAGGCAAACGACCTTCTCAGGTAGCTGTAGTCGGCGGTGACCCGGAACGGCGCCACCGCGCGTGAGTTCTCCATCAGGCTCCTGAGGCGCACGGAGGACGAGACCGTGGAGCGGAACGCCGCCTCGGGGTCGCCGGCGCGCTTGAGCGCCTCGATCGAAGTCACGAGGCCGACCGAGGTGCGCTCGGCGCTAATCGGGATAATCCAGAACCATCCATCCTCTATCCGCACAATGATGATGTTGCCGCCCCTGGGTCCCTCGGAGCGGCGCACCCCTTCGAAATGGCTGTAGACCGCCGCCCGCTTCGGGAAAAAGGGAGGGTCGAGGGATTTTTTCTCCGGGCTTTCGTAGAGGTTCTCCCGACCCCCCGCATCAATGACCCAGCGGGCCCTGATTGACACGGCCGCGCCCCCGCTGTGAGCGAGTGTCGCCGTGACGAAGTCGTGCGAGGGTTCCAGCGCGCGGACGGTTGTCCCGGTTCGAACGTCCGCACCGAGGCTCCGCGCATGCTCGAGGAGGATCGAGTCGAATCGTGCGCGCTCGACCTGGTACGTCGAGCTGAGCCCGGGCACATAGCCCTCGGCGAAGACGATTTCCTTCCCCGGCGACCCGTCCGCCAGCATGAACTCGGCGCCGAGCTTCACGACGAACCCCGCGGCCTCGACCTTTGGCCATGCGCCCGAGGCCTGAAGCACCGAATTGCCGATCGGCAGGAGGGACTCGCCGATGTGGAAGCGCGGGAATTCCTCCCTCTCGGCCAGGCACACGGACATCCCCTTAAGCCGGGCAAATGCCGCGGCGCAACTCCCCCCGGGACCCCCGCCGATCACCAGCACGTCGCAATCGGTAGATACCATAGGTCACGTTATTGATGGGTGTTCGCGGAGACCAAGCCGGAAATTGCTTGTCCGTGAAGCCGAGGTGCCTGTAGGTCAACCCCGCATGACTGTTGAATTCGCCTTCGGCGAAGCAGGCGACTTATCCAAAGCCACGCTGGACATCGGGCTTCCACTCCTGAAAGGCGAACCGCGCGCGCCCATAGCCTTGGAGGTGGAGCCCGGCGGAGCGGACGAAGGCCTGGAACTGTGGCGCGGGGCCGGGCTCATGGTCGGATTTGCGCGCTCAGACCAGGGAAGCGCGCTTGAGGGGGCCACAGGCCAGATATATGCCAGGATCCTCCACGCCACGCGCGGCCTAAACCTCTATCGGATCTGGAACTGCGTCCCGCATATCAATGGGACGGGGCCGGACGGCTTGGAGAACTATCAGGCATTCTGCAGGGGGAGGTCTCTCGCATTCGAGTCGGAGCTTGGGAACGAATTCCCGAGAAAACTTCCGGCTGCGTCGGCGGTCGGAACCGCCAATTCCGAGCTGACGGTTGCGTTCCTCGCGGGAACAAGGCCCACGCAGCATTTCGAGAACCCCGCCCAGGTTCCCGCCTATGAGTATCCCCCCGAGCACGGCCCGCGGCCCCCGAGCTTCGCGCGCGCGACGGTGGTCGGGGACGATGATCGAGTCGACGTCTTCGTCTCGGGCACGTCGGCCGTTGTGGGGCATCAGACCGTCGCGCCCAACGACACGATGGCCCAGCTCGACTGCACCTTCGCGAACCTTCGCCTCATCTCCGTTGCAACCGGGCTGGGCGAGAGGTTCGGGTCAGGCAGGGGCTGTAACCGCCATTTCAAGGTCTACCTGAGGAATCCAGGCGACCTCCCGGCTGTGGCGATCGAGATGGAGCGCAAGATCCTGGCTGCCGGGGACAAGGTGAGCTACCTCGGGGCCGAGATCTGCCGTGCGGCCCTCAATGTCGAGATCGAGGTCGCCGTGCGCGGCGCGGCCAGGATCTGACGAAGGCGCCTTACGTCGGCCTTGCCGCGGGCTGTCGACGGAAACTCCCTGAGCGCCACGAGCCGGGACGGGACCTTCCAGCTGGCGATCCGCGCGCGCAGCAGTCGCCTTATCTCGGCAGCGGAATGACCGGTCGCCACCGCGGCGGAAAGCGCCGATTCGGCGCCTTCGGGCATGTGCGCGAACGCATCGCGGACGCCCGGCAACCCTTTCAGGGCCGATTCGATCTCCGCCAGGTCAACGCGCCTGCCCGCGACCTTCACCACCCGGTCCGTTCGCCCGAGGAGAACGAGTTCACCGAGGTTGTTGAATGCCGCCCTGTCGGCTGGCGAGAACCGGCCCTTGCCCGCCACCGAGGGGCTCGAGACGGTGCACCGCCCGGCTTTCCCTACCTTTATCCGGACGCCTGAGATCGCCATGCCGACACTTCGGCCAGCGAGCGTGGCGTCACCGGTTCGGTCATAGGCGATTCCCCCCGTCTCGCTTGTCCCATAGAAACTGTGGACGCGCACGCCGAATTTCCCGGCGAAGGACCGGGCGACCTCAGGGGCCAGGGGCGAACCCGCGGAAATGACGACGCGCAGGCTGGACAATGACCGGTCCGGCAGGTCGCTCGCGGCGAGCGCCCTCAGGATCGGGGGCACGGCCGGGAACACGGTCGGCCTGAACCGGGCGGCGTCCGACGCAATGGCATGCGGGAGTGTGCTCGAAAGGCAAATGATGCGGGTCCCCTGGGCAATCAGGGGGACGACCAGGTTGCCGAGCCCGTACGAATACCCCAGCGGGATCGCGGCGAGGTTTGCGTCCCCTGGCCCGATGCCCATGGACTCGCAGATCTGGCGGCCATCCGCCGCCATCTGCGCATGGGTGACGGGCAGCGCCTTGGGCAGGCCGCTGCTGCCGCTGGTCAGCTTCACGAGGCACTCCCCGCGGCGTTCCGGAACCCTGGCCGCGCCCCCAATGCGGTGGAGGCGCCCCTCGCGCCAGAGAAATGAGGCCCCAATGGACCGGGCGGTGGCCATCTGGGCCTCCTCGGGCTCCGAGGGGTCGATTGGCGCTGGGATCGCCCCCACGGAGAGGAGACCCAGGAACACCTCAAACCAACCGGCCCCGTTGGGAACCGACATTGCCACCCGGCATCTAAGCGACGTGGTTTTCCCCGCCTCAACCACAAACCAATCCGCCCATCCAAGGGCTGCAGTGGCGAGCGCCGCGCGGGTCCAGTTTTTCCCGTTCGCCGCGTCCACGAGCGCGACGGCGCAAGGGGACCGGCCGACGGTGGCCGCCCAGAGCCGGTGCAGCGGTTCATTCATTGACCAAAGCGTGGTTTAGCCTGCCGCTCGGGCGAGGAAAATTGCGGTTGTACACGGGACTCGAACAAGACCATAACCGGCCTGCCATGAGCGAGAACGACCAGCTCCATATTTGGGACGCGATCATTCTCGGGGGCGCCCTTGCCGGCGCTTCGACGGCGCTGCTTCTTCGCAGGCGCAACCCCCGCTGGAGGATATTGATCATCGAGAAGAGCGACCGCCTGGGACGGCGGGTGGGCGAATCCACCGTCGAGACAAGCGCCTATTTCCTCGGCCGAGTGCTGGGGCTGACGGACCACCTGAACGAGAAGCACCTCGTGAAGCAGGGGATGAGGTTCTGGTTCTGCAATGAGAAGACACGCGGGCTCGCCGACTGCAGCGAGACCGGCCCGAAGTACAATGTCCGCTTCCCAGGATACCAGGTCGACCGCGCCGTTCTTGACGAGGAGGTCCTGTCGAGGGCCGTCGCCGAGGGGGCAACGCTCATCCGGCCCGCGCGGGTCGGCGAGGTCGCACTGGTCGACGGGGGGATCCAGACGGTCAAATGGAGCAAGGAAGACGGCACCTGCGGGGCCGAGACGGCGCGGTGGGTCGTCGATGCCTCCGGCGTCGCCGCTCTCCTCGCGCGCAGGAACGGCTGGCTAAAGACGAACAAGGCCCATCCTATCGCCGCGTGCTGGAGCCGGTGGAACGGGGTGAAGAACCTGGACTCCAGGGAATTCGCGGAACGCCACCCCGCTTGGTCCACGCGCTCGAAGGCCGTGCGCTACACGGCGACCAACCATATCTGCGGCAAGGGCTGGTGGTCCTGGTGGATCCCGCTCAAGGGGGGGGACATGAGCGTCGGAATCGTCTATGACCAGAGGATAACCGAGCTTCCCGAAGGCGAGAGGATCGGCGACCGGCTGCGGGCGTTCATGGAGGTCCACCCGGCCGCGCGCGAGCTCCTCGAGGGCGCCACTTTCCAGGAGGGGGACGTGCACTTCCGCCGCAACTGCGCCTACAGCTGCACGCGGTACGCGGGCGACGGCTTCGTGCTGGTGGGCGATGCCGCGGCCTTCATGGACCCCTTCTACTCCCCGGGGATGGACTGGATCAGCTTCTCGGCAAGCGCGGCCGCGGGCCTGGTCGACAGCTGCCTCTCGGGGCGCAGCGTCGCTGAGCGCGTCGCCCGCCACAACGCGAACTTCACCGCGTCCCACGACCGCTGGTTCGACGCGATCTACCGCGACAAGTATTACTACATGGGCGACTACGAGCTCATGACCCTCGCGTTCAGGCTCGACCTGGGCCACTACTACATCGGCGTCGTCGCGAGGCCGTTTGACCTCGGAAATTCAGCGCTCGAGATACCGGCGTTTGCGCCAAGGGGCGGCCGCCCGGCCGGAATCCTGATGGCTTTCTACAACCGCCGGCTGGCGGCGATCGCCCGCTCGAGGATGGAGCGGGGCACCTGGGGACGAAGTAACAGCGGCCGTTATTTCGGATTCATCAGCTACGAGCTCAACCGCCGGCTCCTTCCGCGCGTGATCGGCCAGCTGTTCATGTGGATGGTCCTCGAGGCCCGGGAGGGGTGGCGGACATGGTTTTCCTTCCGACCCCGCGAGGCCCAAGCACCCATCGCGGCGCCCGCCGCCGCCGCAAAGAACTGATCCACCATGTCGACCCTTCCCTCCAACGCACCCATCCCGGCTCTCGCGCGGTTTCCCGCGAAGGTACTCGAGGCTTACCAGCGGTACCGAACGATGGGGGACGCCGACGCCGTCGAGGCGGTCGTGATCGCGGCCGTGGTCGACTACCGCCCATCGGGCTCTGGCTCCGCCGTGGCCGTCGCGGACGGCACCCGGCTGATCGAGGACCTGGCGTACGACTCGGTGGCGGTCGCAGAGCTCGTCTTCTTCATTGAGGACCTCTTTGACGTGACCCTCAACAATGACGACATCCTCGGCGTCCGCACGATTGCGGAACTGCGGAGCTGCGTGAATAGCAAGCTGGCTGGCAAGGCGCGGATCTCGTGAACCCCGTCGTAACCGGCGTCGGGTTCATAACGCCGATCGGCAACGACCGGACCGCGGTCGAGCGGAGCCTGAGGGCGGGCCAGCACGGTCTCTCGCACGTGGAATTCCTCGGGAATCCCGACCTCTCCGTGAAGGTGGCGGGGGTCGTGAAGGGGTTCGACGTCGAATCGCCCAGCTGGCGCGACTGGTCGTGGCCGGACGGGTACGACATCCCGAAGGAAGTCCTCCGAGGCTTGGCCCCGCACGGGCTCTACGCGATCTGCGCGGTCGACCAGGCCCTGGCGAACGCCGGCCTGAGGCATTCCGACATAGCCGAGGATCCTGCGACCGGTCTCTATTGCGCGTCGGCCGGGTCCGCGATGCTGCTCCACTACAACCTCGCGCAGATGCGCGCCGTGCGCGGGGCCCGCGGGAACCCGATGGGCGTCGTCAGCTCCATCGCGGGCACGCTCAATTTCAACCTGGCCGCGCGGTACAGGATAACGGGGACCGTCTGCGGATTTGTCTCGGCCTGCGCCTCGTCGAGCCACGCGCTCGGGTACGCGATCGACGACCTGCGGCTCGGCCGCATCCAGCGCGCCATTGTCGTGGGGGCCGAGGAGCTCAACGCCGACTCGCTCCTGCCGTTCGCGCACATGCGCGCTCTCTCCAAACAGAAGGACCCGCGGAAGGCCTCCCGGCCGTTCGACGTCGAGCGAGACGGCTTTGTGGGCGCCGGCGGGGCCGTCGCACTCATTGTGGAGGACGCCGACTCAGCCTCAGACCGCAAGGCCGCCGCCCTCGCCTCGGCCGTGGGATGGGGCCAGGCGGCAGACGGCTACAGCGTGGCCGCCTCCCATCCCGAGGGCGCCGGCCTCCTTCTCGCCATGGAACGTGCGCTCGCCGACGCGCGGATTGGACCGGATGACATTGACCACGTGAGCGCCCACGCCACGTCGACCCCAGTCGGCGACCTCGCCGAGGCCAAGGCGCTCAGGCGGCTCTTCACCTCGAGGAAGCTGAGGCCCCATGTCACAGCGACCAAGGCCCTGACCGGTCACGGGCTGTCGGTCTCCGGGGTGATGCAGGCCGCCTTCTGCGTCCTCTCGATCTCCGGCCGATTCATGCCCGGCAACCCGCACCTCGGTGTCGCGGGCCCCGAATGCGAGGGCCTGACGCTCCCGCGAAAGACGGTTGGGCGAGCGCCCACCACGATTCTTTCCAATAGCAGCGGCTTCGGCGGAAGCAACGTCTGCCACGTCCTTTCGGCGCCGGAGAAGAATACGGGTTGAAAGGCCGCGATCCTTGCGGAGAATGACAATCCCCAACCTATGCCCGATCCCTTGACTTCCAGGCTGAAGCAGCTCGTCGTGGAAACACTTCGGCTTGAGGACATCGCGCCCGCCGACATCCCGGACGGCGAGCCTTTGGTCGGCGGCGGACTTTCGCTCGATTCCATCGACGCTCTGGAGCTGGTCGTGCGCCTCGAAAAGGAGTTTGGAATAAAGATCGCGAGCAGCGAGGAGGCGCGCCGCGCTCTGGGGAGCGTCTCGGCCCTCGCCGCGTACATCCGCGAGCGCGGAGATCCGTCCCGGCTCCCATCCTGACCGGGAGAGGCCGCCGCAGCATGGCCGACCCACCCGCACCCGTGCGCGTCGCCGCCTGCGGCTGCATCACGCCCTTAGGGGACGCGCCGTCGACCCATGCCGCTCTCCTGGCCGGAGCGTCGGCTCTGCGGTCGGTGCCGGTGCTCGGCCGGGAGGGCGGGGACCCGGTTCCGCTCGCGCTCCTTCCGGGGCGGGCGCTGGATGAGACGGCGCCGCCCGAATGGCTCTCCTCGGTTCGGAGCCTCCTCGCGTCCCTGCCCGCGGGCGAGTGGGGGTCCCCCGGGCGGCCGGTTTTCGTCACCGGAAGCAACTTCGGGGTCGGCGGCCTCTACGCGCTCCGCAGGAGCGGAGACCCTGCATTTGCGGAATGGGGCGCCCCCCCGACATGCACGGAGAGGCTTCGCCTCGACCTGGGCTGGGGACCGGATGTCTCCATCCTTTCCCACGCCTGCGTCTCGGCCCACCTGGGCCTGCTGCAGGCAACCCGCGCTGTTCACGCCGGGATTGCCGACGAGGCCCTCGTCCTGTCATTCGACTTCCTGAGCCCGTTTGTGGCGGGGGGATTCCATTCGCTGAAGATCCTGAACTCGGAATTTCCCGCGCCGTACCGCGAGCGGGCCTCGGGATCCATCGGGCTGGGCGACGGCGCGGCCTTCGCCGTGCTTTCGCGGGACCGCGGCGACTGGTCCATTTCAGGCCAATCATTGCACAATGAGATGCACCACTTCACCGCCAATCGCGCCGATGGGTCGGGCTTCGCGGCCTGCCTTGAGGGCCCCTCCCGCGCGGCGCGGGGACGCAGGGTGTGGTTCAAGGGTCATGGCACCGGGACGCTTGAGGCCGGAAGGATGGAGGTCGCTGCCGCGTCCCTGGCATTCCCGGCCGCGCCGATCGTCGGATGGAAGGGGAGCCTCGGCCACACGCTCGGAAGCTGCGGCCTCGTGGAACTCGCCATTGCGATCGAGGCGATGCGCTCGGGGCAGGCGCCGGGCACGATCGGGGGCGACGGCCAGCCGATGGGGCCCACAGTCGCCGTCGCCCGGTTCGACACGGCCCCGTTCGACGGCGTTGTCTGCGCGAGCAATGCATTCGGGGGCGCCCACGCCGCGTTCCTTCTCTCTGATGATTGAGCGGCACATACAGGTGCTCGTCACGGACGACCCGGGCGACGAGGCGCCCGTCGCGACACGCGAGCGACTCAAGGGCCACTTCCCGCCGGGCGCGACCCGGCGGATGACGACTCTCGGGCTCCTTGTCGGCAGCGCGCTGGCCCGGGTTGAGCCGGGGGAGGATGACGCGATCGTCTACGCGACCGCCTGCGCGGAAAGCCGGGCCCTTGAGGGATTCCTGGACAGCTTCCCCACGCCCAGCCCCACGCTGTTCCAGACTTCAATTCATCCAAGCGCCGTGCAGCAGCTGATGATCGCTCGCCAGCGGCCGGTCCGCGAGCTCATGCCGCTCTCCGGCGGATCGCTCCTGGCCTTCCACGCCCTGAGGGCAAGCCTCCTGTGCCCCTCGCCGCGCTCCATTCTCTGCGGCGGCGAGGAAAAGGGGACATGGCTGCTGGAGCACGGCCTCGCGAGCGACCGCACGTTCGCGTTCGCGTCCGCGCTGACCCGCGAGGCCGGGGCGGACTCGACGGGAAGGGTGAGCATTTTACGCGAAAACGGAGAGGGTTCCCTGCGTCTGCCGGCATTCTTTGACCTCCTGCACAAGAGGACGCCGTTCGACGGCATGATCGCGCCCGGATGGCGCCTAAGGCTCGAATGGCGGTGACTCCCCAGGCCGAGCCGCGAAACCCCGGCCCCTCGTGGGGGTACCGGTTCCTCCGGCTATGCGACCGCGCGCTCCCAGAGGCGTTCTTCCGTCCGCTGCGGTCCGCGGGTACGTGGATCGCCGTCCTGACGATGCCGCTCCAGCGCGGATTTTCGCGTGCCTACCTCAGGATCGTCCTCGGGCGCGAGCCGGGCCTCGCCTGCGTCCACAGGCACTTTCTCGCGGCGTGCGAGGCGCTCATGCTGAAGCTCAGGGTGGCCAATGGTCTTCCCTATAGGTGCGTCCTTGAGCCGGAAGCGGAGGATCTCTCCCGATGGCTGGCCTGCGAGTTCCCCGTTCTCTTTGGGACCTTCCACGTCGGAAACTCCGACCTCACGGGGTTCATGCTGGCGCGCCAGGAACACAGACGCGTGCACCTCGTGCGGCTGCGCGTCGGGAATTCCCACGACACGGATGCCCTCACTTCCCGCTTCGGAGACCTTCTGAAGTTCGTCTGGGTGAATGATCCGGGCGAGCTCCTGTTCGCGCTCAAGGAAGCCGGAGCGAGCGGCGAAGCGGTGGCGCTTCAGTGCGACCGGCGCGAACACAGCGCGCGGAGCGAATCCTTCGACTTCCTCGGGGCCCAGCGCGTATTCCCCTTCACGATCTACCACCTCTCCATGATTTTCGAGCGGCCCGTCGTGCTGTCGTTCGCCGCCTCGGACGGGCCCAACCGCTCGATCGTCCGCGCGTCGCCCGCGTTCGTGCCGGTGATGGGCGAGGCAAGGAGCGAGGCGCACAGCCGCGCGCGCGCGCATTTCCAGGCGTTCCTGCTTCGCGTCGAGGCCCACCTGCGGGAAAATCCGTACCAGTGGCTCAATTTTCTCCCTCTATGAGGCGCCGCATCGCACGCATCTACTGGGTGGTCGGCTACTACCTCTCATGGACCGTGTTCGGAACCGTCGGGCTGCTGCTCAACCTCGTTTGCATTGTCCTCATGCCGCTCCCCGGCAGGGAGGCGTTCGGCCCGGCTGTGCGGGCGGCCATCCGTCGGCTTTTCGGGGCGTGGATCGCATGGCTGCACGCGACGGGTGTCGTCGAGGTCGAATGGTCGGGTTTTGAGTCCAACAACCTTCCACCGGGGACGGTCTACATCGCTAATCATCCGACCATCATTGACGCGACGCTCATCCTCGCCCGCCTTCCCGACGCCGTCTGCATCTTCAAGCCGGCCCTCATGGGCAACCCGGCGATCGGCCCAGCCGCCGCGATGGCGAGCTACGTGCGGGGCGACACCGGGCTGGACCTGATCAGGGCCGCAGCCTCGAAGGTGGCGGCCGGAAAGACGCTCCTCGTCTTCCCCGAGGGCACCCGCACCGCAGAGGGTACGGTCTTGGGAAGGATGAAGCCCGGCTTTGCCCTGATTGCCGACCGGGCCCAGGCGCCCGTGACTCTCATCGTCATGAGCGCCTCTCCCGGCCTAGGCGCACGGGGGCGCCCCTGGTGGCCGGCGCCCGCCATCCTGCCAGGAAAAATCAGGGTGACGCTGGACCGCACCTGGACCTACCAGCCTGGCAGATCCGCAGAGGAGTTGACCCAATCGGTTGAGAGGCGAATCTATGAGGTGCTCGCGTCCCATAAGCCCGGATGAACCGGCCCAAAACCCATCTCGTACTTATCCCTGCGTTCAACCCGGGAAAGCTTCTCGTCGGGACGGTCGACGGCGCTCTCGCCTGCTGGGACGACGTGTGGGTCGTGGCCGACGGAAGCACGGATGGCAGCCATGACTCGCTTGCGGCGGAAACCCGGACGGGCCTGAGGGTTCTCGTCCGTACCCAAAACGGAGGAAAGGGTTCGGCTGTCCTGACCGGCGCGCGCGAGGCGCTCGCCGCGGGCTTCACGCATGCGCTTGTCATGGATGCCGACGGCCAGCATCCCGCGCAGCGGATAAGGGAATTCATGGAGACTTCCGCTCAGACCCCTGGCTCGGTCGTGTGCGGCAGGCCGGTCTTCGGCGCCGATGCCCCTCGCGCGAGGCTTTACGGCCGCAAGCTCAGCGTGGGCCTTGTCCGTCTCGAGACATCGGGAAGGGGAGCGGCCGATCCTCTCTTTGGATTCAGGGTCTATCCCCTTGATGGTCTGGTCCGCGTACTTGAGAGCACCCGCGGTGGACGCCGCTACGATTTCGACCCGGAGGTTGCGGTCCGCCTCGCGTGGGCAGGCGTCCCGGCGATCAATCTCGACGCCGCATGCGTCTACATCGAGCGCGCGCGCGGAGGGGTTTCGCATTTCCGATACCTTCGCGACAACCTGGGGATGATCGCCATGCACACGCGGCTCATCTGCGAGATTCTCTTCGGGCACAGGCGTGCCCACGCCGCGTGAACCTCCATCGCCTAGTCATATCCGTTCTCGCGCTCGCCACCGCCGCCCAGGCCGCGCCCGCCGCAAGCGACATTCTGACCCCAGAAAGCGCCGCGGGTGAATGGAGGCCGCTGATTGGCGCCCTCGCGTCAAAGGGCCCGATGCAGGCGACGTTCACCGAGCACCGCTATTTCCCGTTCCGGCGCGAGCCGATGGTCCTGAAGGGCGTGCTCAGGACATCGCCGCAGGGCGGCGTGAGCCTGCAGTATACGGAACCCGAGCCCAATGTCCTGATCGCGGACCCGGCGGGGCTCATTCTGAGGGACCGCAATGGGAGATCCCGCGAGATTTCAGCCGCATCCCGGGAGGGCGGCGCGATCGCCTCCCTCCTTCCGATCATGCGTTTCGACCTGCCGGCGCTTTTCCCGCGGTTTGTCATAAGGGCCCAGCGAACCGATGGCGGGTGGCAGTTCGAGTTCACTCCAAGGGACCCCGAGGCCGCCAGCTCGCTCGGCTCGATCACGCTCGCCGGCTCCGGAACCGAGGTTCGCCACCTGGAGTTCAGGAGATCCGCGTCGCAGCGGGTGGAGATCGACGTCGGCGAGACCCGGCCCGGGACGGCCTTCACTCCGGCGGAGCGGGCTCAATTTTTCCGGTGACCTTGACCCGATGAAGGAGCCGCCGCGGCAGAAATGGACAGCGCGGGTGATTCTCCTGGCCGGCGCCGCGGCTGGCCTGACGTGGCTGGGGAGCCTGAACCTTGAGCGCAAGATTTCGACTGATGTCCTGGATCTTGTCCCAGTGGACGAGCGCTCGCCCGAATTGTCCATGGTCCGAACTCTGGCGGGCCAGGACGAGGCGCGGGTCCTTCTCCTGGCCATCCGCGTTTCCGCAAGGCCAGGCGAGGCGGCCGATGCCCGCGGCGCGCGGTGCGACCGCGCCGCGGCCGCTTTCTGCGAAGCCCTCGGTTTGTCGCCCGCCATTGCCGAATCGATGCCCCTTTCCGATACGAAACCGCGCGACGCACTCGGGGCGGCGCTCTTCAAGGGGCGCCTTGATTTCCTGCTTCCCGGGTGGCTTGACGAGCGGCGCCGAGAATACGATGCGACACATTCAACGGCGGATCCGACCGGCGCGGACCATCCCGCGCCTCCGTGGCCCGCTTGGCTTGCCGATAGGACCGCTGCCGACCTCGAGGCGTATCTCTCGAAGCCGGAGGCGATGGCGACACAGGATATCGTCACATCCGATCCACTTCTCCTTGTCCCAGGCCTCGTGGGCCGCATGGAGGGTCTCTCGGCGACGGGTCTCGCCGCCGGCCGATCGGGCGAGTACTCGCTCGTTTGGGCCCGAGCCCGGTACTCGCCGTTGGCTCCCGAGGGGCAGAAGCCGGTGCTCGACGCTGTGGAACGTGCGCTGGCCAAAACCCGCGAGACAGCTCCGGATGCCGATCTCCGTTGGACCGGGATCGGCCGCTTCGCGGCCGCGAGCAGGGCGAGGATCGAGCACGAGCTTACATTCCTGAATCTCCTTTCGCTGGCACTCGTGATCGCCGTCTCGGCATTGTGTGTTCGCCGCGTCTACCGGGCATTCCATCTCGTCCCGGTTGTCCTTGGATCCCTACTCGGTGCCTGGGTCGCCGTCACAGTTGCTTGGGAACGGATTCACATCCTCGTTTTTGTCGTCGGGTCGCTGCTCGCCGGTGTCGCTGTCGACTATGGGTTCTACCTGTACCTCCAGCCGCGGCGACGGCCCGACGAGCCTTACAGAGAGCGTGCTTCGCGGCTCATCAGGCCGCTCCTTGCGAGCGTCTTGACGACCGTGATCGGATTCTCGTTTCTCCTCTGGTCCGAGCTTCCTCTGATCCGGCAGCTGGGCGCCTTTGTGAGCGCGGGCCTTATCTGCGCGCTTGCGACGGCACTCCTGTGGTTCGCGCAAGTCGACAATTCCTACCTGGAGACGCGCGCATTCATCCGGCGCAGGCCGTCGGGCCGCAGCGCCGGCGCCCGCAGGGTTGCGCGCATTGCGCTTGTCGCCGGCGCACTCGTGGCGGTCGCCGGACCCTGGCGTCTGCACTGGCGCGACGACATCCGCGAGCTGGAAATTCCCACGCCGGAATTGAAGGCCAATGACGCCGCAGTTCGCTCCCTCTTCGGTGAAACTGGCGGAAGCACAGTTTACCTCACGCGCGGCTCGGCGCCCGCCGACGCACGGGCGTCGCTCCAGGTATTCCTTGCTTGGCTCTCGAAAAACCATCCCGAAACGCGGACAGCGACGTTGGGCTACGCGCTCCCAACCGAGGAGGAATGGGGGACTCTTCCGGCAGAGCTGGCGTCCCTTGAGGGCTTTGAGGCCGACCTTCGTTTGGCCCTGGCGCGGCACGGGTTTGAACCGAGTGCGTTCGCGCCGTTCTTTGAGGCATGGGAAGGGGTGCTCACCCGGAAGGACCGCCCGACCTACGACCGCCTGGTCCAGCAGCTTTCGGCCGGGCTCAAGGGACCGCTTGAGTCCCTCCTGCACGGCGGACCCGGACCGAGCTGGTTTGTCACAATAGCGGAGCCGGCGCCTGCCGGCGACCCACCGGCGGACTTGAACACCGTGACCGACAGCCAGCTTCAGAACCTGAACGACCTGTTCTCGAGGTACCGGGTCTCGGCCCTTCGCCTCAGCTCGGTTGGGCTGGCGTTTGTCGGTGCCAGCGTGTTCGTCCTCTACGGGCTGCGAAAGGGAATAAGGATCTTCGCAATCCCCGCGGGCGCCTGCCTTTTCGCCTTCGGCCTGTTCGGCCTAGCGGGCGCGACGCTCAACCTCTTCAACCTCCTGGGCGCTTTCCTCGGGGTCTGCCTCAGCCATAACTACGCCATATTTTCGGCGGAAAGCGCGAGGCGAGGGGAGGAGCCGCCCCCCTCGATCAGGATGTCAGCGGTGGCAACCGCGTGCTCCTTCGGCGTCCTTGCGCTCAGCCGTATTCCGGTGGTGTCGGCGCTCGGATCGACGGTGGCGGTGATCGTGCTCGCCGCCCTGGCGATCACGGAACTTACTCCACTTGCGTCCGGGCCGAATCCACCCCACGATTCCCGCCCGTGATTACCCCGCTCATCTTTGTAGGAGTCGCCGCCGGTATCGCGCTTGCCGCGGTCATGACCCTCCTTTTTGGCGTCTACACGATTGGGCCCACCGAGCGCGGGGTGCTCACGACCTTTGGCAGGGCGCAGCGCCTCAATGGCTCGGTGTCCACCGATCCCGAGCTGGCGCCGCTGCTCACGCCCGAGGAACTTCCGCGCTACAATTTTCCCCTGATCCACGTCGTCAAGCCCGGCGGCCCCTATTTCAAGTGGCCATGGCAGCGGCTCTACCGAATCGACATGACGATCCAGGCAACCGACATCGTTTGGGACCCCGATATCCAGCAATCCTCAATCGAGAGCGTGACGAAGGACAACCTCACCATCTCCTTGAACGGCCAGATCCGCTGGAAGCCGTGCGAGCGCAACCTGTATGGTTACCTTTTCGGCGTCGCCCGGCCCCGGGCGCACGTCATGGGATATTTCATCTCCGTTCTGCGCGACAGGATTGCCACATTCCACAGTCAGGGAGCCGACGCGGCGGTCGACGGAATCTCGATCAATGACCTGCGCAAGAACCTTTCGGTGATCAACCAGTTCATGGAGGCCTCGTGCAAGAAGACCGCTGCCCGCTACGGAATCGAGCTGGAGGCCGCGCTGATCACGACGATTGACCCGCCAGGCGACGTTGACGACGCGCTCGCCTCGATCAACACGACCCAGAACCAGGTCGCGGCGGCGATCAGCCAAGCCCGCGCCGACGCGGACCAGAAGCTGACGATGGCGGAGCAGGCCGTGCAGATAGCGCGCAACATGGCCGACGCCGACGCGGCGCCAATCCTGGAGCTTGGCCGCACCCTTGGGGCCATGCACGCGCAGGGCGGGCAGCCGGCGCTCGACTCCTACCTTCGCAACGCGATGCTTCCCCTGAGGGAGAAGGCGTCGCAGACGGTCATCAACTCCTGACACCATGATCGAATTTTTCGCCTCGGTCGCATTCGGCTTCATCGGCACGTTCATAGCCGTGGGAATCTTCATTGGCCTCGGACGAATCTTCCAGTTCTGGCGGTGGCTTCCCGAGCGCACCGTCGTCGTGTACACCTACTTTGGGAAGGTGATCGGCGAGGTCAACGAGCCCGGCATGTTCTTCCCGGTCTTCCATTTTGGCCCCAGGGCCCTCCTTCTGCCGCTTTTCGGCAAGGCCTACACCGTCACGACCGCGCTGCAGCAGACATACCTCCGCAACCAGCTCGTGAATTCTGAGGAGGGCGCCCCCATGGGGGTCGGCGTCTGGTACGAGATGTATGTCCAGAACTGCACCGCATTTCTTTTCCAGAACTCGGACCCGGTGGGATCGCTCCGTGCCAATGTCGCGACAGCGGTGTCCAGGCAACTTTCAAATCTGAAGCTTGAGACGCTCCTTGAGGACCGCGACGCCCTTTCCTCAAAGGTGCGGGAGGAAGTGTCCCCAACGTCGCTCAAGTGGGGATTCCAGCTGGGATCGACCTACATTCGGAAGGTCGCGTTCCGAGACAAGGGGATGATCGCCCAGATAGAGCTGAAGGTGGTTAACCGCCTGCGGCAGGTGACGGCCGCCATGCGGCAGAACGGCGACAACCAGGTGGCTCTGATCCATTCCGATGCGGACAAGAAGGCGTCCGAGAAACTCGGGCAGGCCCAGGCCGTGCGGCCCCAGGTGGTCGGCGGGGCACTGGCGGATATCCAGAAGAATCCCGCGGTGGCGGATGCGCTTTTCAGGCTCCTCGACATCAAGGCGACCATGAAGAGCACGGGCAAGGTGCTGATTTCGCCGGCGAGCGCAGTCGGGCTCCTGTTGCAGAGCTAATTTTCGCGAACCGTCATCCTGCGAACGGAATTTCAACCCGGTGCTCCCGGCGGTCGTCGGTGAGGGGAAGCACGGCGCCCTGAAGCGGTTGATCGTCGAGCTTTCCAGCGGGAATCGGCCCGGAATCAATCCAGCGCACGTAATTGATGTGGTACACCGTCTGCCTGAATCGGTAGTGGACCTTCATCGAATCCCATGCCTTCGGAAGTCGTGGGAAGAGGTGAAGCGTCTCGCCCACTCGGTTCACGCCCAGGAGCGTTTCCACAAGCAAGCGGTAGGCCCAACCCGCTGAGCCCGTGTACCAGGTCCAGCCGCCGCGACCGGTGTGAGGCGAAGCTCCATAAACGTCGGCCGCGATCACGTAAGGCTCCGACTTGTAGGTGGCGACGCGCGAAGCGTCCTCCCCGTGGCGCACCGGATTCAGAAGCTGGAAGAGCTCCCAGGCTCGCTCATGGTCGCCACGCAAGGCAAAGGCCATCACAGTCCAGATTGCGGCATGGGTATACTGGCCGCCATTCTCTCGGACGCCCGGAATATATCCCTTGATGTAACCTGGGTTAAGGCTCGAGCGGTCGAAAGGAGGGTCAAATAACTGGATCAGGGCGGCCTCCGGGCGCACAAGCCGCTGGTCCACCGACGCGAGCGCGTCGCGTGCGCGGACGGCTTCACCGGCGCCGCTGATGACCGACCAGCTCTGAGGCAGCGAATCGATCTGGCACTCGGGATTGCTCGCAGACCCGAGGGGTGTGCCGTCGTCAAAGTAGGCGCGGCGGTACCATGCCCCGTCCCACGCCTCACGCTCAATGGCGGTCTTCAGCTTGGCCGCATTCGATTCACACGTCTCGACCATTGCGTGGTCAGAGCGCGACCGGGCCACGCCGGCAAACTGATTGAGCACATCGCAGAGGAAGAACGCGAGCCACACGCTCTCGCCGCGGCCATGTATGCCGACCAGGTTCATCCCGTCGTTCCAGTCGCCCGATCCCATGAGTGGCAGTCCGTGCGAGCCGAAACTGAGGCCGTGCTCGATCGATCTCACACAGTGATCGTATAGCGTGGACGAGAGGGATGAGCGGGTGGGCATGTCGTAGTAGCTCTCCTCACCGTCCTTGAGGGGACGTCCCTCGATGAACGGCACCACTTCGTCCCACACTCCGGAGTCGCCGAGGCACGCGGAGTACCGGCAAGCCGCATAGGGCAGCCACAGGTAGTCGTCCGACACGCGTGTGCGCACGCCGCGTCCCGCGGGAGGATGCCACCAATGCTGCACGTCGCCCTCGGGATACTGCCGCGCGGCGGCCCGCAGTATGTGCTCGCGCGCGAGCCCGGGCTCGGCGTGTACGAGCGCCATGACATCCTGGAGCTGGTCGCGAAACCCAAAGGCCCCTCCCGACTGGTAAAATCCGCTTCGGGCCCAAAGGCGGCAGCACAGCACCTGGTAGGGAAGCCATCCGTTCACAAGCACGTTCACGCTGGAGTCGGGAGTGTCGACATTCACGGTCCCGAGGGTGCGGCCCCAGTATTCCCACACTTGCTCCAGCGCAGCGCGAGGCGCGCGAACCCCCCGGAAGCGCTGGATCAGGCTCTGCACCTCCTCGATGCTTCGTCCTGCTCCGAGCCGGAAGACCACGTCGCGCTCCTGGCCAGGCGGGATATCCAGAACCACCTGGACCGCGCCGGCGGGATCGAAACCCGCGCCCACGCGGCCCGAGAGGCGGATGCGCTGGAGGGCCGCCGGCCTGTTGAGCGAGCCGTTTCGCCCAAGGAATTCGAGGCGGTCGCCCGTCACAGACTGGTCGGGATCTGCCGCATCAACGAAGGCGATCCGGTCCGGAAAGTCCCCTTGATAGCGATTGCGAGCGAGGAGTGCGCCGGTAGCCGGGTCGACCTCTGTCTGCACATGGAGCAAAGTACGGCTGCGAAGCTCGTCCAGCACCCATTCCCAGTATCCCGTTACAGAAATCCTTCTTGGACGCGCCGAGAGGTTTTGTACCTTACAGACCGCAAATTTAACGGGTGCGTCCGTCGCCACGTAAAGTGTCAGCTCCGAAGCGAGACCGTTCTCTATATGTTCAAAGACGCTGTAGCCAAACCCGTGACGAATCGTGTAGGGACCCAAGCCCCGCGCCGGCTGGGGCGTCGGCGACCAGAATTGGCCGGTTTCTTCGTCCCGCAGATAAAAGGCCTCCCCCGGGGGGTCGATGACGGGATCGTTGTGCCACGGCGTCAGTCTGAATTCATGGCAGTTTTCAGACCATGTGTAGGAACTTCCATTTTCCGACACGATCGTGCCGAAATTGGCATTCGCGATGACGTTGATCCACGGGGCAGGCGTCGACTGATTCGCCGCCAAGATGATCACGTATTCCCTGCCGTCGCGGGTGAACCCGCCAAGCCCGTTGCGGTGAATAAGGTCCCTGACAGGAGGCGTGGGCGACGGCTCCCGCGCTGGCGCACGGATAGGTCGAAGTGGGTTCGGCATCGGGATCCTCGCCACTGCCTGGCCGAGCTGTTCCTCGAGCGGACCCGCGTCCGCCATGAGGACAATGCGTGCGACAGCCTGAAGCAGGGAGCGGTCGGCCTGCGGAATCTGGTCGACGCGCAGGACAAATATCCCACCCGGCTTGCCGAGCATCGGAGCCTCTGACCCAGCCGTGACGAGCGCGATGATCTCCTCATGGAGCGGCTGCCTGTAAGTGGAGTCGTCCCCGTTCAGAACCACGAGATCCGCCGAGAGTCCCTTCACCCGCCAGTAGGCATGGGCCTGTACGAGGAGTTGGACAAATTCCATGTTCGTGGCGTCGGAGATTGCGAGAAGGACAATCGGAAGGTCCCCGGAAATGCCGTAGCGCCATAGGCCGGCTTGCACTCCGCGGTTCGCCATGAGCGCCGCGGAATTCGCACGGCGGGCGGGCTGGGCATAGATGAGCGCGCTGGCGAGTCTCGCAAAAAGCTGGGCCTGCGCCTCGGAAGCATTCAGCTGGCGCAGCGTTACCTGGCTGTGTGTCCACGCGAGTTCGAAGGTCCTTTCCGCGACCCGGGGTGATTTGTACTTTTCAACGAGGGCCTCGGCGGCGGCGCGCGTCTCGGCGACGCCGAGCGCGAATACAACGCGCACCTCGCCATTTGGGGGGACAGTCACCGTCCGGCGGAGCGCAACCGCTGGGTCGAGCACGGGGCCGGCGCTGTTCGAGAGGGGGCCTGGGCGGCGCATGGCGGTCGGCGAGGCCGCCGTGTTGCCTCGCCCGAGGAAACGGGCCCGGTCAGTCTCGCATGAGGCTATCCCATCATCTCCGAGAGGCCCCGGCATGAGGCTGAAGAGCCAGGGCGGCTTCTCACCCTCGGAGCGCGCCCGGCGCGTGCACAGAACGGCGGACTGCGGCGCGAGAAATTCAGTCTGCACAAACAGGTTGCTGAAGGCCGGGTGCGCGGCCTCTTCCGCCGCAGGCGCAAGCACAACCTCAAAATATCCCGTCAGCTCAATGAACCGCTTGGTGTGGCCGGGATTCGTCAAGGTGACCCGTCTCAACTCGACATCGTCCTCTGGAGAGACACTGATTTCCGTGTAGACGTCCAGGCCGAGGTAATTGTGGCGAAATTCGGCGCGCCCCTGCGCGAAAATGATCTCCTGCCTCTTCACTGCCTGCATGACCGGCTGAGGGGAGGCGGACCAGAACTCGTTGGTGGCCGTGTCGCGCAGATAAATGTACGTGCCCCAGCAGTCCCGGGTCGGGTCCTCCCGCCAACGCGTGACGGCAAGGTCCCGCCAGCGGCTGTAGCCGCCTCCGGACTGGCTCACGACGAGGTGGTACCGGCCGTTGGAGAGGAGGTGCACCTCGGGAGCCTGTGCCGAGGGCTCCGTGAACAGCCGCATGGCGCTCTCGGCCTCCCTCTCGAGCAGCTTGCGCGCCTCCTGGATCTCGAGCTCCTTGGAAAGGATCTTTGCGGTGGCATGGGGAATCCGCTCCTGGAGGAGAAGGTCTGAGGTCCGCAAAACGGGGCAGGCGTTGAAGCGCCTCTGCATGGGCCCGTCGAGCAGGTGCGCCGCGAGCGAGAGAAAGCTCATCGCCTGGTGGTGGATCATGTAGGACTGGACCGTGGCTCCGGCCTTGCCGACAGGCATGCGCGAAGGGGTGTAGTCGACGGCCTCGTAGAATCCGTATGTGCCCGCGCGTTCTTCCGCCGAGAGGCGCTCGAGATTTTCGCAGGCGTCCCGCGGCGAGATCATCAGCGCCATGACGGTGGCATAGGGCGAGATTACCAAATCCTCGGCGAGGCCCCGCTTGAGCCCGAGCCCGGGCACGCCGAACGCCTTGTACTGGTAATTGAGATGGGCGTCCGTCAGATTGTAGCCCGATTCCGATATTCCCCACGGTACCCCGCGCAGGCGGCCGTACTCGATCTGTCGCTCAACGGCCCCGCGGCAGGATTCGCCAAGGAGCGTGTTCTCGTAGTTCGGCATCACGAGAAGCGGCATCAGGTACTCGAACATCGATCCGCTCCAAGAGGCCAGGATCGGCTCCCCGCGCCCGGAAACCAGGAGCCGGCTGAGCGCGAACCAATGCTCCTGCGCCACCTGACCCTGGGCCACGGCGACATAACTTGTGAGCCGGCACTCGGAGGCCAGGAGGTCGTAGAAGCTGTTGTCCCGCTTCCTGACGCTCACGTTGTAGCCGGTGGCGAATAGTTTTCGAGCCGGGTCGAAAAGGAACGCGAAATCCATCTCGGCCAGGGCGGAAGTGCGCGCAAATAGCCCCTCAATCACCTTGAGCCGATTGCGCGCCGCCTCCGCGCCATCGAGAAGGTTTTCCGAGGCCGCGAGCTGGTCGAGTGTGGGGCCGGACTCCGCCCAGGGGACCGCGTCCGCCCTAGCGGGTTCCTTCCCGCTGGCCAGCCAAGGCGCCATGAGAAGAACGTCGTCGAGCTCCCGGCGGGACGACTCCCTGACGCGGTTCGCCCATAACGCGGCCTCGGCGGGCCTGACATCCGTGATCTTCGCCGCAAGGTCAGAAACCTTCTTAAGGAGCTCGAATCTTTCCCCAAGCGAATGTGGGACGCCCCCGGAAAGCACGCGGCAGACTTTTTCCACCTCGGGGGTGTTGCCTTCCATGGTGTTCACCAGGACGCCGCACGTGTCGCATAGTCCAGCGAAGACCCTCGGCGGCAAGATTTCGTGGTCAGCGAGCTCGGTGAGCCCGGATCCCAGGGTCAGCAGGTGGCCGGCGAGGTTGCCGCTGTCGACTGCAGAAATGTAGAGCGGTTCGAGCGGCTTCGTCGAGCGCGTGTCATACCAGTTGTAGAAATGGCCGCGGTAGCGCTCGAGACGCTCCATCGCCGCGACCGCATCGTCCGTGCGCTTCAATAGCTCTCCCACGGAGAGGTAGCCAAAATCCCTTGCTGCCAGGTTGCTGAGAAGGGCCAGGCCCAAATTTGTGGGTGACGTGCGCGAGGCCACCCGCATGACGGGCTGCTCCTGATAGTTGTCAGGAGGCAGCCAGTTCTCCTCCGCCGTCACAAATGTCTCGAAGAAGTGCCAAGTCTTTCGCGCCGTGGCCCTCAGGAAAAAAGTCTGGTCCTCGGAAAGGCGGTCCTGCTTCGGGTCTATGGACTGGCTGATTCTCCACGCGACGAGCGGCGCAAAGAACCAGAGCGCGATCATCGGGGACGTGAAGGGCAGGCGCCATGGAAACCAAGCCGCCAGGATCGCCGTCATGGCTACCGCCAGGAAAGGCTCGAACCACATTGTCGTGTAGAAAGCCCCCAGGCCAAGGCCCGCACTGCGGGAATCCTCGCCCGATGGCATCCATTCCAAGCGGCGCTTGTGCGTGACGAGGATACGGCTAAGTGTCCGCAGTATCGCATCCGTGCTGACATATGCGTCGTAGGGCAGGAGGATGATCGTCAGGAGGATCTGTCCAAACTGGCGCCCGAACGACGCCGCAAGGCTCTTTACGTGGAGGCCGAACGGAAGCTCCCTGGGCTTGCGCGTGACGTCGTAGGCCGCTGTGAGCAGGGTGGGGGCTGCGACAATCGCTAGAACGAGCAGGGTGCCGCGGCCCGCCAGACCGGGAAGAAGCGTCCATGATCCGACCAGCAGGAGCAGAAGGGCCAGCGGCACGAGGCTCCTTCTGAGGTTATCGAGGATCTTCCACTGGGAGAGCGCCGAAAGCGGGTTATTCACCTTCTTCCTGTCGCCTCCCGGGACCCTCGGCAGCAGCCATTGGGCGATCTGCCAGTCGCCGCGGATCCAGCGGTGGCGCCTCTTGATCTCGGCGTCGTAGCGCGAAGGGAACTCCTCGTAGAGTTCCACGTCGCTCACTAAAGCGGACCGCGCATAGCACGATTCCAGCAGGTCGTGGCTGAGAATGGCGTTGTCCGGAAAGCGGTCCCCCACAGCCTTCTCGAAGGCGTCGACATCATAGATGCCCTTTCCGATGTAGGAGCCCTCCTGGAAGACGTCCTGGTAGACGTCGGAGATCCCCTTTGTGTAGGGGTCAATGCCGATATCGCCCGAGAAAAGCCGTGAAAACCACGAGCGCGATGCGCCGGGGAGGCTGACGCCCACCCGCGGCTGGAGGATGCTGTAGCCGTCGACCACGATACACCTCTCGGGGTCGAAGAGGGGCCGGTTAAGGACGTGCGCCATCGTTGCAGCCAGAAGGTGCGCCGAGTTCCTCGGCAGCTGGGTGTCCGTGTCGAGCGTGATGACGTACTTAATGCCAGGCAGGACGGAGGGGTCGCCGACAAGATCGCTGAACGCTTCGGTCCCTCTCCCGCGAAGAACCCCATTGAACTCCGCTGTCTTTCCTCGCTTTCGCTCGTAGGCCATCCAGCGCCCTTCAGGGCCATTCCAGCGACGAGGCCTGTGGAAAAGATAGAAAAGAGATCCCTTCGCGGATCCATACTTGGCGTTGAGCGCCTTGATGCCGTCACGAAGCCGAGTGCGCAGGTCCCCGTCGGTCGGAAGCGTTTCGGTGTCCGCGTCCGGGAAATCCGTCAGGAGAGCGAAATGCAGATTGGGGTCGCGGTTGGAAAGATAGTGGATCTCGATCGTCTCCAGGAGGCGGTCCACCGCATCGGCATTCGGGACCAGAGTGGGGATAGCCACCATTGTCCGGGACTCGGGCTCGATCCCTGCGGAATAGTCGAGGCGCGGAAGGAGCTGCGGCCCGGTTACCAGTGTCGAAATCCAGTTGACGACGGCGACCGCAAGCTGGCTGAGGCAAAGGAGGAGCACGGGCGTGAACAGGGCAAGAATTCGCCGTGAAATCCCGAGATCCCAACCCTCAAGAAGCACCAGAGTCGCCCCGATCACCGTCAATGTGGTGATGCCTCCGAGGTAGAAACCCATCGGGAACCGCCGGACCAGCCTTTCCAGCCTGATGCGCAGCGGCCATTTCAGGTCGTGGTCCGCCTCAAGCTGCGGGCGGCCCTTGCCCACGAGAAAATACCCGACATGTGCCGTGCGGTCGCCACGGCCGTGGTCGCGGGCTCCCGACTCAGCCAGGCGAATCACCTTCTCCGCCACGTCGGCCTCAGTGAGACCGCCGCACCGCGCCATTGCCTCCACGACGTGCCGATAGGAGTCGCGCGTGGCAAAATCCATCAGTCTGTAGACGTCCGCTGGATCCGTCCTGAGGACCCTCTCAACGATGCTTGCAGACTCAACGAAGCCGCGCCAATCCCACCCGCTCAGCATGCGAAGGCCGGTTATCGTGTGGCTGATCGAGACCTGGTCCGCGGCCTGCCTCTGGATGTCCGCCCGGACCAGCTGGTCAATCGTGAGATGCTGCTCCGCAAGCCGCTGTTCAAGCCAGCTGCGCGCAAGAGGCACGGTGACGGCGGAACGCGACAGGCGCTGGTAGAACTCCGCGACAAATGAGCTTGAGACCGGGATCTCCCCGCGGGCCATGTCTGCGACGACCATGACGACCTGCGACGGCTGGTTCTCGGCTGTTGTCTCAAGGCGAAGCGCCCATTCATCCGCGAGGTCGCGGTCCTTCCGGCTCACAGTGAGGCGGTCCGTGATGCGCCTGAGGTTCTCGATCAGGGCAAGCCGGATCATGATCGGAACCGCCCAGAGCTCGCCGAGCTTCAAAGGAGTGACGACCTGATACGCGGAAAGGAAGGCCGCGACCGAGTCCATCTCAAGCTGCGCGTCGACATGCGACACGAACCCGAGCACGATGTCATACACCCTCGGCAGTCCGGCCGAGCGGCCGCCGACGAGGCGCGGAAGCTCGCGGCTGTAGCGCCTGGGGAGATGGCGGCGCGCCATCTGGATCTGCTCCTCGATTAGGTAGAAGTTATCGAGTATCCATTCCGATGCAGGCGTGATGCGGCGAGCCTGGTCGACCGTGTAGGTCGCTCGGTTGTACTCGCGCAGGAGACGCTCGTTCTCGTTGAGCCTCGAGAGAAGACCGTTGGGTCCTGGAAGGATCACCGACTCGTGCCCGACCGCCAAGAGGCGAGCGTGCTCAGTCAACTGCTCAACCGTAAAGAGCGCTCTAGGCGCCGGCGGCTTTTCGTCCGGCGGCGGTGAAAGGGAGGGAGCTGTGGCCATGTCTCTGGCTTCCACAGACTTCTTGGCAGCGAACTTGTTACGCGATGCCCGCTGAATAATTCAGAGGGCGCGCCGGGGTCTACCGCGCGGCTGTCCCGGTAGCCCGACTTTGTAGGGCGCTGCCTTAACTAATCTAAGCCGCTTTACTGACCTGCTGCGCCTCAATGGCGCGGCAAAAAACTACTTCTTCTTTCCCTTGGACTTCTTCTTTGCGACTTTCTTGACTGCTTTTTTCTTGGCCATGGTGGATTTTCCTTAGCTTAGGGTTGTCTAGATTTCAGGAAATTTATTTCCCTGAATGCGGCATTATTGTCGAGCATGTTACGGACATTGTAAACAACTGTCGTAAGCGAAACGCAGAAATTTTTTTTACGTTCCGTGAGATTTTAGGAGCGTATCGTTCTCCAATTCGCGCGCACGCGCGCAAAATTTTCCGAAACGCGGCGCCTATTTCGATGCAACGGGAACGACCATCGGTTCCCCTGGGATGGGCCGCGTCCGGTACTCAGAGTAGTCGGGAACGATGCGCAGATATGTCGAGTCCATGAGCGGCGACGAGATGATGAAATCGGCGGAAGAACGGTCGCATGCGATAGGGATATTCCAGACGACCGCCATGCGAAGCAGCGCTTTCACGTCGGGATCGTGGGGCTGGGGCTCGAGCGGATCCCAGAAGAAAATGAGGAAGTCGATGTCGCCATCGACGATCTTTGATCCGATCTGCTGATCGCCGCCCAACGGACCACTCTCGAGGCGCTTGATCGGAAACTTGAGCTCCTTCTCAAGGACTGCCCCGGTTGTGCCGGTCGCGTAGACCTTGTGGTGCGCCAGCAGGTCGCGGTTGAACTTGGCCCATTCTATCAGGTCGCGCTTCTTGTTATCATGGGCCACGAGCGCGATCTTCTTGTTCAGGCCCATCTCGATTGTCTTGTATTTCATTTTGACGATTGGTCGCGGACGTCCGGCGCCTCCAGACTCCAAGTGGTTAGGGACCAGTCAAAGGGTCTGGCTGGCGGTCCAGCCCATGACAACCTGCAAAAGCGCCCGGATGTAAGAGCCGGAAGGTCCCGTGAAAAAAGCTCAAGCCCAAGGAAGTCGTGAATCCGGTGCCCGAAGAGCCGGAACAGGCGTGGCCGAAGCAACAGGATTCCCCGGCACTGAACCGCGGCGGGAGCACATGGCTCTCGTCAGGATGCGTCACCCGAGCCACGCTCGGGACCGTGACGAAAATCGGCAAGCGCAACATTCTATGGGTCGCTAGGATCGCGACCCCAGGCGTCTATCTGGACGGCGGCGAGCGGGGTGAAATCCTCCTGCCCGGCCGCTATGTCCCGCCGGGCACGATAGTCGGGGAATCGTTCGAGGTCTTTGTCCACCGGGATTCCGAGGACAGGCTCGTCGCAACCACCGAGATTCCACGCGCAGTGGTCGGCGAATTCGCGGCGCTCAGGGTGGTCAGCTCAAACCCTCACATCGGTGCGTTCCTCGACTGGGGTCTCAGCAAGGATTTGCTCCTTCCCATCCGCGAACAGGGCCGGCGAGTGGAACCGGGCGACTGGGTGGTCGCATATGTATTCGTCGACGTGAAGACCGATCGCATTGTGGCGACGACCCGGCTCAACCGTCACCTGAATGTCACTCCACCGGACTATGCCGAGGGGCAGCCGGTCGAGCTTCTCGTCACCGGGCGCACGAATCTCGGCTACAACGCGATCGTCTGCGGGGCGCACAACGGCCTCCTCTATCACAACGAGCTGCCCGGACCCCTGAAGATAGGTCAGAAGTTGGACGGATACATTCGAGCCGTCCGACCCGACGGAAAGATCGACCTCACCATCAATCCGTCAGGCTACACGCGGGTGGCCCCTCTCAAGGAGCAGGTCCTGGAGGCGCTCATTTCCCGCGGCGGCGCGCTGCCGTTGGGAGACGGGAGTACACCGGAGGAGATTCGGGCGGCGTTCGGGGTCAGCAAGAAGGCATTCAAGCAGGCGATCGGCGCGCTTTACCGGGAACGCCTGATCGCGATCGAGGATAAGGGCATTCGCCTGGTTTGAGGCGATCCAGACCGTCGCCCCTTGCGAATGGCTGGAATCGCCGTTTGATTGGATCACCATGAAAAGAAACGCATCTGCAGTGTGGCACGGAAACCTCAAGGCGGGCAAAGGCACCCTTTCCACCGACAGCACGGTCCTAAAGGACACCCAGTATTCATTCGGCTCCCGTTTTGAGTCCGGCGTAGGGACGAACCCCGAGGAACTGATTGCGGCGGCCCATGCCGGCTGCTTCACGATGGCGCTCACGGCCGCACTTGAGCAGGCGGGTTTCACGGCGGACACCCTCAACACCGCGGCCTCTCTCACGCTGGAGAACAATCCGCAGACAAGCTGGACGATTTCCGCAATCCACCTTGTCACGACGGCAAAGGTCCCGGGAATCTCGACCGAGAAGTTCGCCGAGGTGGCTGCCGGAGCGAAGGCCAACTGCCCGGTCTCGCGGCTCCTCAAGGCCTCAATCTCGCTCGATGCGAAGCTGGTCTGAGTCCTTCCTGAGGGAGTGTCCGCCGACGCCATGGATTCGGTCTGTTTCGCTCCCGTAGGCGCCTTCGGTTGTTCGGCATCACTCCTGCTTACTTACCGAGGGTGAACCCGCCTACCTCAGCACCGATGCCCAAGGAGGCGTACCGCCTCACGAAGATCGTATTCACGCTCGGACCGGCCACGGAAAGCGAGGCGATGCTTGAGCAGCTGATCCTCGCAGGAGTCGACGTCTGCCGGCTCAACATGGCCCATGGCGACGAAAAATGGACGCGCACGATGATACGCCGCGTCCGCGAGGTCTGCCGAAGGACCCAGCGGCACATTGCATTGCTGATGGACGTGAAGGGCCCGGAAATCCGCACCGGGGACCTGCCGGCGCCGATTGAACTGACCGTCGGGCAGTCCATCGACCTCCTGCCAACCCCCGGAACCGGCGAAAACGGCGTGCCCGCGGTGGGTGTCAACTACCCGCTCATGGGCGGGGATGTCTCGGCGGGGACCATGGTACTGGTCGACAGCGGACTGATAAGGCTCGAGGTGCTCAGCACGTCGGCGGCACGCATCCGCTGCAGGGTGGCCGTCGCAGGCATGCTCACGAGCCGCCGCCATATCAACCTGCCGGGCGTCAAGGTCCGCCTTCCGGCCCTAACGGCCAAGGACCGTGCGGACGTGGCCGTCGGCGTGGAGGAGAGCGTGGATTTTTTTGCGCTTTCATTCGTCAGGGAGGCCGACGATGTCGACATCCTGAGGCGGCTTCTCTCCGACCTCAAGAGTCCCGCCAAGATCATATCCAAGATTGAGGACCAGTCCGGGATAGCGAACCTGGACGAGATCATTGTCGCCTCGGACGCGATCATGGTGGCGCGCGGTGACCTTGGCATCGAGGTCCCCATGGAGGACCTGCCCCTGATCCAGAGGAGAACCATCGATGCGTGCATCCGGCACAGGAAACCCGTCATCGTCGCCACCCAGCTCCTCGAATCGATGATCACGTCGCCGGTGCCGACCCGCGCCGAGGTGAGTGACATCGCGAGCGCGGTGTGGGCGACGGCGGACGCCATCATGCTCTCGGGCGAAACGACCACCGGCAAGTACCCGCTCGAATGCGTGCAGTTCATGAAGCGCGTCTCGGGGAAGATCGAGGGAAGCGCCGTCAAGGGCTACAACGCCGCGCTTCCCCTGAAGACCCACAAGGACCGGCTGTTGCGGTCCGCAGTCGTCCTCGCGCAGGAGCTTGGCGACGCCGGCATTGTGGTGTTCACCCGCAACGGCCTTCTCCCCCAGGCCCTCGCCGCCCTGCGTGCATGGAAGTGCCCCGTCTACGCATTCACCGATGAGCCGCAGGTCTTCCGGCACATGCTGCTGATGTGGGGAGTGGAGCCGTTCCTCGTCCCATTTACGGCCGACCCGGAGGAGACGATCAGCGGCGCGTTTGCCTATCTCCTGCGCCGCGGTTGGGTGAAGCCGGGCGACTGGATGGTGGTGGTCACTAATGTGCTCGTGGGCCAGAAGACGATCGACTCGATCCAGATGAGGCCCGTCGAGTGAGTCAGCGAACGGCGGCTGCGCTGTCCTTCTTATCGACCGGCGGCTTTCGAGTCGCAGCCTTTGCCAGCAGGTCGTGCCATTGGCTGTCATCAATGTGCGCGAGCGTCCCGCCGAAGCGAATGGGGTCGCTCAGCAGAGAATAGCCGAGGCTGTCCTTCGCTGGTGACAGCAAGCCCGACGTAGCCGCGAGGTTGGCGAGCACGTCGCGCACGCCCAGCCGCAGTTCCACGCTGAGGGGCTCCCCGGAAAGGGCCACGCCCTTAACATAGGTGATCACGCCGGACCCGCTCAGGTGCTCATCCGGCGCGGTCATCTCGAGGTTGGACAGCCTGATCGTGCGGTCGGATCCCCGGATCGCGGTGACCGCTATCTTGTCGTAGCCAATCTCCGCGACCTGGTTTGAGATGTTGATGACGGCCTCGGGGATTTTTCCGACCTTGTTCTTGGCGGGATCGATCGAGTGCCCCTTTATCCCGAGCATCGAGCCGACGAAGTTGCCCACGTCGCCGAGAGAATCAGACACGGGTTCCTTTGCCTCGGGTATCACGTCGGCTATATTCGTCTTCAGCAGGCGAATGATCCCGTTAGTGCCGGAAAGCTGAAATTCCTCCTGCGTGCCGGCGATGAGGTCATCAAGGTTGATCCCGCTTCCCGATACCGTGCCTGACACGGTGAAATGACCCTGGATCACGGGGTCATCACCGGGTTGAGGCGGTAGCAGAAGGGCCGAGTCTACATTGCTCAGGCCCGAGGCGGATCCCGTCAGGATATAGGGATGTTCGCCGCCGGCATCGAAATGTACGGATCCCGCTATATTCGCCATGTTCTTGGACGGGAGCTCCCCGTGCCCGCCCTCAAGCTCGATGGAACTGGGGTCGACCTCAAAGCTTCCCCCTACGTCCGTGAGATCCTGGTCCCCCGTCCTCAGTCTCTCGAATGCAACAGCGACCCGCCCGACCCAGTCGCCCCAGAAGGGAACCTTGTCGCGCACTCCCGCCGTCGACCACGTCGCTCCGATCCGGGAGGAACGGGAGGGGAGGGCGACGCCCCCGGCCGCGGCGAGAGGGGCGGCTAGCAGGCGCAGGTGATCAAGCGCGACGTTGTCGCCGCTGATCTTGATTTCCGTGCGGGGCTCAGCCTTTGCCGCGGGCCACGATATCTCGACCGAGACATCGGACACGTTTGCGCCGAATGCGATTTTCACCGGCGCCAGGAGCTCGCCGGCTCCGCTGGCATCCTCGTCGGCGTTGACGGTGGTGCTTGCAGTATGGGTCGAATCGTGGCCGACAACGACCAGCTTGCACTCGAGTTCACTCGACGCGCCTATGCTTCCCGTAAAATCACCCGAGGCGGAACGACCCGTGATCCAGTCGAGGGCGGGCAGCGCAGCGAGCGCGTCGAGGTCGGCCTTCCACGTCCCGCTGACCGCCAGCGCCTCGCCTGCGCCGACCGGTATCGATCCCTTGGCGTCGATGGTCGCAATGCGACGGCCGCCGGTGGCAACCGTGACGTTGGACCAGTCGAACTGCCACTGCCTAGCGCCGAGATCCGCAACCAAGGAGGTCGAAAGGTCGAGATCCCGCGCGACAATCGCGCCTGATCTCTCCAGCGAGACCGACCTGGCGGTGAGAAGGGACTTGGGGCGCAGGGCAAAACCACCGTCCGAGTTTCGCACACTGAATTTCCCAGCAACGTCGCCTCCAGCAAACGAGAGGCCACCGGGCATCACCGGAAGGCGCGCCAAGGGAAATCCGAGAATCGTAAGGTCCAACCAGTCCAGCTGGGGGTTACCAAGCTTGACGGCACCGGTGCTGGCACCGAATTCGAAAGGCTGGAGCGCCTTCACGACCGCAGCCGGCCTGTCGCAGGCTATGGAAGCGCTCAGGCTGTCGACGTGGATCGACTCCCCGAAGCGCGTGGCGTCGAATTGCGAATCCAACGTCATTGTGCCGAGACGGGCGAGCGCCGGCGTGACGATGGCCATCTGGCTCAAGACCACGCCAAGCCGACCCCGTGCATGAACCCGCTCAAATGACACGTCCGCGTCAAACTCACCGTTCCCGGCGGCGGCGACTGTGGGGAGAGAATGCTCCGGAATAAAGGGCGCCAAGTCCGAGTCGCGCAGATCGACTTTCCAGGTGCCCGAGAGGCGGGGCGCCGAAATCGGAAAGCTCGCCGCAAGAGTGGCAAGGTGCCGGTCATCGCGGACGAGGTCGACCGAGTAGGTTTCGTCGGCCTTGCCGAGGGACCTCGCAGCCGTTGCCGCTACACCCACATCAATCCGCTGCGATCCCGCCGTTCCCGAAAGATCGGCCTTAATCTTGACGCGATCGACAGTTCGCGGCGAATCCATCGACACGACAAGGCGGCAATGGGCCGTCGTGGAAGGCGCCGAGGAATCCGGATCCTCTGGAACGCGCGAGGCCTCTATTTCAAAGGCGCCCTCGCGGCCCTCGGCCATGCCTCCGCCGGTGACAGTGACGTGAACCCGGACGGGCGCCCTGCCAGGGACAGCGGCGAACAGGACGTCGCCATCGAGTTCGACCCCGTCAAGGGACGCGTCAACAGGAAGCCTGCGTCCCGTGAGGATTCCACCGAAGGCGGCGGCGGCCTGCTTCTCGGGCGGCATGCCGGAGGCCGAGGCAGTATCCGAGCCGGACTCCCGCTGCGGCACGTCCGCCTCGCGGTCGCGCAGGCGACTCAAGTCAAGGGTCCAGCCCTTTGCCACAATGGCCTTCACCAGGACCTTCCGGTGCCAGGCAGCCTTTATCAGCGGGAGCCTGGCCTCCATTGACGGCAGAGTGAGGACAACGCCGTCGAACTGCAGCTTCAGGTCCCCGACCTCAAGCTTTCCAAAACCCGCGGACATCGAGCCGAGGGATCCCTGCATGCCAGACTGGTCCAGCAGCTCCATGCGAGCGAACCACGTCTGCACGGGGGGCGCGAACGCGACGGCCACCAGGAGGAGCGCAAGCGCGGCCGCGGTCGCCAGAGCCGTGAGGAAATATCGGATGAACTTCACTCGTTGGGAACCCGTCAGACCCCAAGCAATCGCCGATGTTTCGGAGCTGGAGCGGCGCCGACACGCGACGCTTGATCCACCGCGCCGTTTACCGTACTGAAAGGATGCATGAAATTAACCTCCCCGATGATCGCGGCCATTTCAATCGCGGTCTTGTTGTTCCTCGTGCAGGCATACGTCGATTTTGAATGGTTCAGCTCCTCGGGCGACCTGACCCGGCTGAAGGCGGCGAACGCCGCCGCTTCAGCTCAGCTCGCCTCCATCCAGGGGTCCGTTGAGGGCTTCAAGCAGAGCCTGAAGCAGTATGACGCGGCGATCGGCGATCATGGGTCGATCCAGCTCCTCGCCAAGTCGATCTCGGCCGGGGACCTCGACCTGAGCGTCAAATCGCTCAAGGTGATGTCCAATGGAAAGACCGTCGTTTCGCTCGGATCGCTGCCCGACTCGGGCGGGGTGGTCCAGGTCGTGTCGAATGACGGAGCGAGCAGCGCCGAGATTTCATCCGCTCCCGGGAAGACCAGGATTGGCTTCAAGGTCACGAGCGGCGCCGACGCGGCGCTGGTGGTTCACCTGGCGACATACGGGAGCGACGGTCTTTACCTTCAGAAGGGTGCCACCGATGATGTCACGGCCAGGACAGATGGCGCGGGCCTTCAGATATTGGACGGCGGGACGAATTTCTTCATGGCGCAGTCCAATGGGGGAAATGTCTCCATCGACACCACAACGGGCGACGAGCGCGGCATGTTCAGCCTCTGGTCGGAAGGAAACCCCAAGAAGGTGATCAAGCTTTCCCTCGGCGCGACGGGCAGCAGCCCATTCGAGTCGCTGAACGGGGCCGCGTCGGGATACTCGATGACGCTCGTTCCTGACAGGCTGTCGCTGGCGACAAGGGATGGGAACCCGGCCCTATCGATGGCAGCGGACGACGGCGGCGGCTTTGTCATCGTGAACGACAAGGGCGGCGAGCGGCGCGCGATCATGGCCTCGGGCACGGATGGGCACGGGACCATCGGTGTCTTCGGCAATGACGGCCGGTCCAACACGCTCTTCCCCGAATACAACATCCAGAAGACCGGTTCCTCGCAGAAGTGAGGCTCCGCCCCGGGCCCGGCTTCTGTCAGGCGCTCTCGCCGTTTCTTGGCACGCGGCTTCGGCGCCCCTTCTCCTGGGCCGGCGGATGCTGGCCCGTCCCAGGCAGAGTTGGCGGCGGAAGATTGTCCGCCTCATAGAGGGCGCGGCTCAGCGAGGCGCCTGTATTGGGCAGGCTGGGCGCCGGGGCTGCCGGGTCCCCAAAGCGGAAAGCGGCGGTAAAATCGCCAAAAGTGCTGCGGCGCCAGTCGCTGATGTTGGACTCAGCCACGCCGGTGACCTTTTCCAGCAGGCGGAGCGAAGAGGTGTGGTCAAAGGTTTCGCTGCACACCCAACCGCCGGCCGTCCAGGGCGAGACAATGATGCACGGCACCCGGAATCCGCCGCCTATCGGCAACCCGTCCACAAATTCGTGCGGCGTGCCCGGGGGCGGAACAGGCGGCGCGACATGGTCGAAAATCCCGTCGTTCTCGTCATAGCACAAGATGAAGGCCGTCTTTGCCCAGACGTCAGGGTTGGCCGCGATGGCGTCGATCTTGCTCGCGACGAAGGCGGCCCCGGCAGCAGGCATGAAGTCCGGGTGCTCCGATGTCGTGCTGGTCGGGATGATCCATGAGACCGCCGGGAGGCGGTCGTTGATCGCGTCGTATTCGAACTGCCCCTCGGGACCGTGCGTGAGGCCCTTCACCCGCAGCGCCGAGTCGTAGCCGGCCTGCCGGAACGCCTTGAAGGTCTCTAGCATGTTGCAGCCGTAGTTGTCGTCCTGCTGGTATACCTTCCAGCTTACGCCCGCCTGCTCGAGCCGCTCGGCATAGGTGGTCCAACCGAATCCCTCGGGTGGCACATTGTTGCGGATGATCGGGCCCCCCGCCTTACCCTCCGGGTCGTTGGTGCCGGTCATCCAGTACATCCGGTTGGGCCAGGTCGGCCCCAGCAGGGAGCAGTGATAGGCGTCGCAAATGGTAAAGGCTTCCGCCAAGGCGAACTGGAAGGGGATGTCGGCGCGCGTGTGGTATCCCATCACGTAGGGGGCGTTCAGTCCGTCCACCTTCCTGTGCGCAGGCATCCAGTTGTCCATCTTGCCGTCGTTCCAGGCGCTGTGCTGCACGGACCATGCGTGGCTCGTCGACGGGATCCGCTGCGCGCTTGTCGTGCGGGTGTCCAGGTGGAAAGGGAGCATGTACCCGTCGGGGTTCTCCGGGTCAGGCTGATAGAAGACCGATTTTCCGGTCGAGAGCATCATTGCCTTCGGGTCGTCGAACCCGCGTACGCCGGCGAGAGTCCCAAAATAGTGGTCGAAGGACCGGTTCTCCTGCATGAGGAGGACGACGTGCTTGATGTCCCTGATGGATCCGCGACGGGGCGGATCCTGCGCCAGCGCCCGGCGAACGTTTGGGGGAAGAACGGCGGCCGCGGCGGCGGCCGCAGCGAGTCGGGCCGCCGATCCCAGGAGCCGGCGACGTGTCATTACAACCGGTCCGGAAGAGTCTTCGTTGTTCATCGGGGGGCAGGGCCAAAGATTGCAGGCCCACTTCGACGAAGGACAGCGTCCGCAGTCACATGGAACAACACTATTTCCGGCGACATTTCGCGGTCCAGAGGATCCGCGGTGGCTGGTCGAGACTGTAAGAATCCAGGATCGCGTCTAAAATGTCGCAGGCAGAAAAGGGCCCAAATCCGACTCAATTTGAGGGCGGGAACCCGTAACCGTACGTTTCCAGGATCCGGTGAGCTGCGGTGCTCTTCAAGAAATCCATATACCCTTGGGCTGCAGGGTTTTTCTCCCCGTGTGCCGTGACGACTGCTCCTTGGTCAAGGGCACCGTAAAGGTCCCTAGGCACCTCGCTCCACCGGCCCTTTTCCTTGAGCTTCGGCGAAAGCACAAGCGACAGGGCAACGAAGCCCGCGTCGGCGTTTCCCGTCTCCACAAACTGGGCCGCCTGCGAAATGTTTTCGCCCGTGACCAACTTGGGCTGCGCGTCGGCCCAGGCGCCGAGGCGCTCCATGGCCTCCTTTGACGCCCGGCCGTAGGGAGCGCTCGTGACGTTGGCGATCGCAAGCTTGTGCACCAGCGGGTTCCTGATCGCTGCCTTGAGATCCGACACGTCGAGATCGTCACGCGCCGTCCAGATCACAAGGCGTCCGACTGCAAAGGTGATCAAAGTCCTCCCGTCCGCCTGTCCGGCCCCAACCAGGGCCCGGGGAAAATCGAGGTCCGCCGAGAGAAAAATGTCGTAGGGAGCCCCATTCCTGATCTGCGCCACAAGATTGCCCGACGCACCTGTTGCCGTTGTCAGCTTTATCCCAGGGGCGCCTTTGTTGAATTCCGAGTCGAGCGCGTCGACCGCGAACACAAGGTTGGCCGCGGCTGCGATAGAAAGCGCTCCCGACAGGGGTGGGTCTGCCGCTCGGGCTCGTGGCGCCAGGGTCGCGGCGGCGAGCGCGAAGGCTGCAAACAGTCGTATTCTAGCCATATGCTCAATGGCTCTTCTCGGGGAGGCGGATGAGCTCAATCGATATCACCATCCGGGCCCACCGAGCTGCGCGCTTGTCACCCGGTGCGACGACCCGCAGCGGGCCGGCGTTTTCCGGGAGAGGTTTTCCGTCCTCGGTGTCCACGAGAAGTATCGTCCGGTCGGAGAAAGCGTCATCGAATTCCGCAAGGGCGAAAAGCGTGGCATATCCGTCCTTCGAATGGAACACGACCGCCAGTTGGAGCGCCTGGCCGCGAAGCTTTTCGCCCAAAGGGGCACCCACTCTGGCCAGCAGGTCATGGACGGGCACGCCCGAATAACGATGGTCCAGCTTGAGGTGCGGGTCGTTGGCCGTCAGGTCCGTATGGGGAAGAGCCCGAAACTGGTCGGCGGTCAGGGTTATTGCCTGGTCCGCAGAAACGATAGTGAGGGCGGTTTCGGCCGCGACTGCGCGCAGCGCTGGCACGATCGCCAATAGCGCCACCGCGACCATGCGGAGGAGCGCCCGCAAAGCAGAATCGTCGCTGCAGCCGAGCGTGGCAGCGGACTTTCTCACGGGCGCTTTGGACGTCACGGGCATCAGGGTTCAATTCATTGCGGTTTCAGATCGATTGCAAAGCATAGTGTCGAAGGAGCCAGATGAGGCGTCAGTCGGCTCCCGGGATCTCCGCTCAATGCGATGAGTGCTCAGGACAAGGCCCATCTTGAACGGGCACGGAGAGTTTGCGCTCCAGAAAATAGCCGCGAAGCCGCTCGGGAGTGCAGTGGGTATCCGCCAATGCCACGTAGCTATCCGGTCTCAGAAGATAAAGTCCACCGCGCGCGAGACCCGCGCCGCTCATGGCAGATTCCCAGGGAAACTGCGTGAACGGCAGGTTCATTTGCCGGCACGCCTCTTCGATTCCCTCCGGGAGGTCGCCATATACGTGGACCCTCCAATAAAGTCCCGCGATTGACGCGTGGTTGTCTTCGCCCGATGCCAGCCTGAGCCACGGGAGGCGATCGCCCCCGCGCACCTCACCTGCGGAGCCCGCGCTGACCGGGCTCTTTCGATACCGAATGTGTATCTGCGAAAATGTCCTGAAAAGGGCCCGCCGGAAATGGGCAATCGCTATTATCCGCGGCAGCAGAATCGGCAGCAGCCGGGCGCGTATCCAAGCAGCCGGCGAACTCCGATTCGTGACGAGCGAAAATATCCGGTCTGTGGTGGACACCAGCCTACGGGCAAACGCGATCCGCTCGAGCTCATAGGTGTCCAAGATCGCCTCGGCAGCGTTTCCCCTCAGCACTGATGCGAGTTTCCAGGACAAGTTGACCGCGTCGCCGATCCCCGTGTTCATTCCCTGGGCACCCACCGGGCTGTGCACATGAGCTGCGTCACCCAGGAGGAACACCCGTCCCCGGCGGAAATTCTGCGCCACTCGGTGGTGGACCCGGTAGGTCGAAAACCAGTTTTCCGTAATCACATCGAGCTTCAGGTTGCGCATGGGCTTGCTGCGCACGTCATCAAACGTGAGCGTGCCCCGGTGCCCTCCAAGGTCATCCCGAACACTGCCAATCACCCTCACGTGTCCCTTCCTAGTGAGCGGAAAGACGGCCAGGAAATCCGCATCCTCAAGGTCGATGTGAACCTCGTTGTCGGTCGGCGGCCCGTTTGCTTCAACATCCGCCACGTAGAACAGGTGCGAGTAGGTTCCCCCGGGAAACGGTGTCGTTAAGGCATGCCTCACCGTAGATGACGCGCCGTCGCAGCCTGCGAGATAGGCCGCATCGAACGCCTCCTCTGATCCATCCTGCCGCCTCAGCGTGGCCCGGACGTGCCCTTCCCTCTCATCAAGACTGACCAGCTCGGTTGATCGTTCAACCAGCACTCCAACTTCCCCCAGCTTCCTGATGAGAAACCGCTCATGAACGTCCTGTGGGTATATAAGAAGGTAGGGGAAGGCGGTTAGACCCTCGCCGATCTGGCTCAGGGGAACCCGGGCGACCTTCGATTCCTTCACCCAAAGGTTCGCGCCGGCCGCCTTGATGCCGTCGGCCACGACATCGTCGGCCATTCCCAGCTGCCGGTAGAATTCGAGGGTGCGCGCATGAACTCCAAGCGCACGCGAGGTCGTTCCCGGCTCGCTGGCCTTGTCGATGATTCTCACCTTGGCGCCGAGGCGGGTCAGCCACAGGGCAAGCACAAGTCCCGTGGGGCCAGCCCCGACTATCAGCACGCATTGTTCGGCTTGGGGGTCATCTCTTGGCATAGGTACGTTTACTGATTGGGTGTGGCTTCGTCGCAGGATATGTTCTCCGCAAGCGATGGGTAGCCGGCTGGAATACCGTCCTTGATGGGCCAAAACGGGAAAGGGGAGAGTAGATTCATGTCCAACGGGCCTAGGCAGCCGACAGGATATGCAGGTGATCGGTTCCCCAAAGACACGCTTGGAACAACGCGGAACAGACTTGGGACCGCCCGGGCCACGGCTCCCGTATCAAACCCACGGGCGAAGTGATATCCGGTCCCGCAGAGGAGCCGCTCACGAAAATACCCGCTCCGAAAAAAGCCTAGAAAGCCGGGCCGATGTGCGGACCAAATACGCCTTTGCGGTCATGCGATCGCCACCAAACCTTCGGGCGCCAGTCACGCCGTACAGCGGAATGCTACCTTCGGGCCATGGGGGAACCGTGAATCCCCCCGCCTTGACCGAATGATGGAGAACCCCCGCCATAAATGCTGCCACCAAAAATAATGACGAAAAATATCCCGACCAACAGTAACGAGGTTGCCAGGACCCTGAGACCAAAGCGTTGGTCTTTCGAATCGGGTGCATCAGCAACCACGAGCCCGTCGTTCAAGAGCCAGCGTACGCCGCTGCGCTGCCCATCGCCATCGTCGCCAAACAAACATGCAACGGAGTCGGGAATAAAACCCTCCGCAGCCAGCCCGCGGATAAACAGTTCCTTGCGCCGGCGCGAAAAGGTGTTTCGCGAGGCGAAGATAGTCGCATTTTCACCATGGACCTCGAGTCTCAACAGGGTGTCCAAATGGGGAAAGCGGAACTCGAAGAAATGGAATTCAGCCGTGGGGGTTTTCATGGCTATAGAATAGTATCCAATCGTCACTTGTTGTTGCCGATTTAATGCGTTGTTCCTGAATTCGACTTCGAGACCGGAAGGTCATCCGGCCATTGTACCCCCATACTGCCGGCGGGGCCAATTAAGATAACGTAAAGATTTAGTCTATGCGCCGGGATTGCTGCAACAATCGCCTCGCGCCCAAGTTTGTCAGACTACGCCTCGGGATCGTAGACGATCGCCATGATTTCCATTTCGGTGTGGCCCGAGGGAAACTTGAACGGCACGCGTTGGCCCACACGCGCCTGCCACAATGCCTTTGCTATGGGGGCCATCCAGCTGACCCTGTTTTGTTCCGGGTCGGCTTCGTCAACACCGACAATACAATAAGTGGACTCTCTTTTTTGCGAATCACGCACCGTGACCGTCGCTCCAAAACTAACATGTTCCTCGTTGACGGGCACTCCCACTTCCTCCGCCGTTCGGAGGCTTTCCTGCAGATAGGCGATACGCCGGTTCAGAATCTGGCGCAGTCTTTTTGTCTCAGAATCGTCCTGGGGAAGGGTGGCCAATGCAGGCCCTTCTTGTTCAATGAGCCGCCTAAGCTCGGCGAGCAGCCGCTTTATTCCGCCAGCCGTCAAATAGTTCCGCGCTCCCAGAGGAAGCGCCGGTACCGGGCGCGGAATGACAGCCTCCTCCTCCAAAGTGGATTCTCTTAGAAATGCCCGGCTCACCACCAAAATTAGCCGAATTCCTCAAATTCGCAATCGCCGCACTAATATAGATCGGGTCGAGGGAGTGGGCGCTGACATCCGCCATATTTGCCGATGGGATCAGCCCTCGATGAGGCCGACGACGGCGTCTTGAAATTCAGCGACCGGGAATGGCTTAGAAATGCAACGCTAAGGGATTGCCTTCGAAGAAACTCGGCTGAACGATTCATTTTCCTCTATCTGATTTCGTAAACACCTCATATATAGATCCTGATATTATTACGATGGCCCTTTCGGATGACGCACCAAGTAGGTATGCTTCGCTCGCCGTCCGCAGCGAAGAATGGACGCCAAGCCAGGACACGCTAGTTTGTCTGAATGAGTGAAACGCCAACCGACGGCCTGCGGACGGTCGTGGTACCGCACATGCCGATCGAGCTTTGCCAGCTGCTCAAGTTTGCTGCCCTGACCGCCAGCGGAGGGGAAGCAAAGCAGGCAATCAGTGAGGGACGTGTGCAGGTCAACGGAGCTATTGAGAGCATAAAGCGTAGAAAACTTGGCCCCGGTGACCGCGTTACGTTCGCCGGCCAGACAATCGTCGTGGCAAGCTAAGGGGATTCTTTCATCCTTCGCCAGCCGTTGACTCTAGGCTCGGCGACCCAAGGCTGCGCCAATGCCAGAAAATCTGAGGCACACTCAATTGGACGGATTGAGAGGTTACGCAGCGGTTGCGGTGGTGTTTTTCCATTCGATTCTCGACCGCGATTGGACGCAGAATCAGCGCATTGTCCGACCGCCGTTTCAAGACGTGCACGGGTTATATCACTTGGTGACAAAGCTCGTCTTCGTCTTCGTGAACGGCGAGACGGCCGTCATTGTTTTCTTTGTCCTGAGCGGCGCCGTTCTTTTTGAGAGTCTCAGGCGACGCCACGCCGGCCCAGCCGCCACGGCGCTCGGGTTTCTTATAAGACGTTTTCTCCGCCTGTATCCCACGTTCTTTGTCGCGCTTGCAGGCTGTTTGGCCGCATTCGCGGTTGTCGGGGCGTATAAGTTTGGGGCAGGTCATTTTTGGCCCAATGCCGCCCTCTACGACTTTTCAATCCTTGGAGCTTCCTGGACGCTGCAGGTTGAGTTTCTTGCCGTTCCCTTTGTTCTTTTGGGTTTTTGGGGTTATCGGCGCTTTGGCGTCGCGGGTATCGCAGCCGCCTACGCGGTCGTGGCCACGATTCTCTGCGCGCCTTGGTTAAGTGAACATTTTGTCTACTACCAGCGCTTCCTGTCCTGCTTTGCCCTCGGGCTTCTGGTGCCGACTGGGCTCGGCGCAGCCGTAGCCAAGCGTGCACCGGCCATAGCAGGGCCTCTGGTCCTGATTGCAGCGCTGGCCTCGCGCCATGTCATGGGGCTGCACTGGTGGTCGATGGATACAGAGCAGGTCCTGGCAGCGCTTTTGATCACGCTTCTCTATTACGGCCGGGCTGGCCACCTCGGACATTTTCTCGACCGAGGGCTATCCCAGTACCTGGGCCGCTTGAGCTACAGCATATATCTATTTAATATAATTTATCTCATTGCCGTTGAGCATTGGACCCAAGGGCTCGAGATAACCATGCGATACCCACTGGAGTCCGGCATCTTGCTGGCGGTTCCGACTGTTGCGGCGGCGATTCTGACGGCGCATTTCACCGAGATTGCTCTGGAGCGCCCATCGATCGCTATCGGACGCAGGCTCACGCGATTTTCGTTCCCGTCGGCTACCGAAGATGAGGGCATTTCGGCGCTTTCATGATTTGACGGTATCGGGGCCCCCTAGGGGCATACTTACCGGCAGAAAGCATCGCCGAAGCGGCCACGTTGACCGATACACGGTTGGACGCATTTCATCACAAAAGTTATTCGGCTTGTGGCCGTATTCTCATGCCACAGAGTGAAGGCGTGAGGCAGCTCCGTCCGAAATACCCATGGCAGATCGCCCGCACCCTATCGCTCGTCGCACTGCTTCTTTGTCTCGTTCCTTCGGAAGCAAAGGCTGCAGACGACCCGCGAATCACAAGCCTCCGGGAGCAGATCCACACCCTGGAGACATTGGTTGCCCAGGCGCCCAATGCTGCAGAAAAAGCGCACCTTGAGGAAAAACTGGACCGGTCGCGCCAGGAACTCGGCGTAATCACGGAACGCCAAGAGCTCGAGTCCCGTGCTCAAGCTTTGCGGGACGGCCGCGAGGCGAGCCCCGCGGCGACGTTGCGCGCCAAGCTGCGCGACATCGATTCCACCGTGGTCGCCTCAACCGCGCGCGCAGCTGCGCTGATGGCCCTTCATCAGCGGGCCGCCGTCGAGCGAGACGCATTGGCGGCCGACTTGGAGGGGGCGCGCCGGCGCAAAGGAGGCGCCGAGCAGCAGGCGGATCTGCAGGAAAAGCTATTCACGAAGGGGGAGGAAATGCGCGCGATCGCGCTTGAGCGCGAGGCGGCCGAGGATGAAGCCGACCTGGCCCGGGACGCAGGTTTGCTGAGCGAGCGGCTCAAGACCGACGAGTCGGTGGGCTTGAGTGTCAGCCTGCGCGCGCTATTTAGGGCATACGCGGGTTCCCGTGGACAAAAGAAAGCGGTGGGGCGCCTTGCTGCAGAGGCGCAGGAACTCGAGCAAAACGCCAAGGTCGGTCAAAGCGCCCTGGAGCTCGCCCGGTTGCAGCTTCAAAAGGACGATGAGGAACTTGCGCTTCTCCAGCGGCAGACAGGCTTCCTTAATCGCGACCCCCAAGTCGAACGCCTCATGGCGGAGCAGCACAGCCAGAAAAATGCCTTGGGAGAACGGTTGCCCTTTCTGATTCGCCAAGGGGAGGCCATAAAGCGCTCCCAGCAGTTCCTGAATACCCGGCAGGAACTGTTCAGCCTCGAACTGGCGCGGGAAGAGCAACAATTTCGGGACATCGAATCTGCATGGCTGCGCCGCTTGCGCTGGCCGGTCGTCGCGCTGCTCAGCCTGCTTGTCGTTCAGGTTGTGGCGAGCCGCGTGTTGCTTCCGCTCGTTTACAGGAACGAGTCGCTCTTTCTGGCGCGGCGCCTCGTGCGCTACTTTATAACCGCCATGTCGATTGCGGTCCTGATTGGGTTCCTTTTCGATGATTTGTCAGTGGTCGTAACGATGCTTGGAATCGTGGGCGCCGCGCTCGTCATTTCACTTCAGGACGTATGCACCTCGGTGTTCGGCTGGTTTGTGATAATGGCGGGTGGGAAGCTGGGCATTGGCGACCGCCTGGAAGTCGATGGAACGCGCGGAGACGTCATCGACATCCAACTCCTGCGAACAACGCTTGTGGAGATCAACGGCTGGCTTGGCGTCGATCAGCCCACCGGGCGGGTCATTTTGATCCCGAACAATTTTGTCTTTAAGCACAAGGTCTTCAACTTCACACACGGCCATCCCTTTATCTGGAGCAAGATCGATGTCACCGTTACGTTCTCCACGCCCATTGCCAGTGCCTTCCTCTTATTTCAACGCGTGTTGGATGAGGAAACCCGCGAAGAGTTCACCGAAGCGAGGCGTGCCGCATCCCTGATGCAAGCGCAGTACGGTGTCGAGGATGCGAACTACAATCCCAAGATCTATACGCACATCGCCGAAAGTGGCGTGACGCTCAGCCTTTTATACGTCACGCATTATCGCAGGACCTCTGTAACGCGCAACCGGATCAACCGCCGGATCGTCGCCGAACTGGAAACGCACAACCATATCCAGTTAGCATATAATACGATTCATCTCCGAAACGAACCGGTGCCCGCGTCCGACCCTAAAAATCCTTCTGCGATACTCGGACCCAACGTCACGACGCCCCCGTTTCAGATGCGCGGGCCGAAGTCTTCTATGCCGTAGGAGTTGCTGGTGGCTGGCCACCAAGGCGAGAATGGGAATGACCAATTTTGGTTCGCTGTGCTTTCAAACCCTATCCCATGAAAATATTCCAGGTACTTGCCTCTCTCTCCCTCCCCTTTGTCTTTGCAATGGCGGCTCGTGCGGGGCATCCCTTCCTCTGCACCGATTCCTATGCCGGCACGGTGAGCGCGGTCTCAACGGAGGGCAAAGTCCTCTGGCGGCATGAGTGCGTACATCCACAAGATTGCTGGGCGCTGCCCAACGGGGACTATCTTTTCTGCCACGCGGGAGGCGCGCTGGAGATGACGCCGCAAGGCAGGATCGCCTGGGAATACAAGGCCGGCGAGGCCACCGAGGTCCATTCATGTGAACCCTTGGCGGATGGTCGCGTGCTCGTTGTGGAAAACGGACCCTGCCGCATCCTCGAGGTTGATCGGGAGGGGAAAATCGCTAAGGAAATCAAGGTCGTGCGGCCCCCGGCCAGCGTGAGCCTGCACGACCAATTTCGCGGCACCCGCAAGACGAGGGCGGGGCACTATCTGCTGTGCCGCAAGGGTGAGCACCAGATTGAGGAACTCGACGGGGACGGGCATTCGTTGCGCAGGATTCCCGTGCCTGGCGACGTTCACATGTGCGTCCTGCTTCCGGATGGCCACTTCCTGATCGCCTGCGGCGATGGGCACAAAGTCGAGGAACTTGATGCCAGCCTCAAGGTCGTGTGGGAGCTTAATGAGCACGAGCTGCCCGGGAATCCGCTCAGGTTGGTCAGCGGACTCCAGCGCTTGCCCAATGGCGACACCATTTGCTGCAACTATCTGGGGCACGGCCATCTCGGCGAACAGCCGGACGTCTTTGAGGTTACGCCGGACAAGAGGATCGTCTGGGAGTTTTCAGACCACGAGCATTTCAAGGTGATCAACCAGATCCAGCTGCTCGACGTTCCGGGCGACGCGACCAAGGGCGAGATATTGCGGTAGAGGGCCCGATCAGGGTCGGCCGGCCTACTATGAAAACAAAGGTTGGTTTGAAGCGTAGGCGTTCGCCGACAAGAGCGCAGGTCCGGCTCCTCCGTACGAAAAATTATCCAAGAGCTTGACCGCAACAATGAACGCCGACATGATGTCGGACATGAAGACTTTTACTGTTCGCGATCTGGACAGGCGGCCAAATCAGGTCCTTGAGGCCTGCGATTCTTATGGAGAGGCCCGAATTCGATGCCGAGATGGAAGGACGTATTTAATCAAGACAGAGGAGAAGGCGGTATCGTCCATTTCGGCCCTTCCCGATTTCGCTACGAGGCGCCATGAACTATTCGGAAGATCCGCATCCCAATCTTTTGCGAAGAAGTTTGATCAAGCGCTTGCCAGCGAATGAAACCGTACGCGGACACGAATTTCTTTACTCGAGTATACCTTGAGCTACCTGAAAGCGCAAAAGCCGATCTGCTTCTAGAAAAGGCTAAGACCGGCGATTCCGAGCCCGTCGCTGTCACTTGGCTGCATAGGATGGAAATCGTGAATGCGTTCGAGATCTCGGTTTGGTTGAGTAGGCAGAGCGGGCATCCAACTGTGAGCCCAGAACAAGCTGCTGTCGCTCTTGCCACCTTTAGGGAGGATTTGAAAGCCGGTACATTTCTTCGATTTGCGCGGCCGGACACGGCGAAACTCGAGACTCTTGTTGAGGAGACCGCGTTGCGTCACACTGCTAGGAACGGCTTCCGTACATACGATATACTTCATGTGACATCGGCAGTTATTTTGGGATGCGATACGTTCTTCAGCTTCGACGT
>CAAGKR010481913.1_pt1 | contig 68555 bp, 61 predicted proteins | sample 2556971 | NCBI WGS metagenome assembly CAAGKR01 (sample SAMEA5207829, study PRJEB30636) | soil metagenome | biome: forest; feature: boreal; material: soil | place: USA | collected 2011-09 | depth 1 m | reverse complement strand
GTCGCCCGGTTTGAACTGCGTGACGTTCCTGCCAACTGCTTCAACCTCGCCGGCCACATCAACACCGGGTCGTCCCAGTCTTGGTTTGCGCAGCCCGACAAATAGCCGAAGGATGGCGGGCTTGCCTTTCATAAGGCGCCAATCAAGTGGGTTGACGGAAGCTGCGCGCACTTTGATTAAGACCTGGCCGTGTTTGGGAACGGGCTTCTCGACATCCGTGATTTGGATCACATCCGGAGGTCCGTAACTCGTATAGATGGCAGCTTTCATGTTCAGGGCGCCTCCACTGCGCTGGCCTGCGCCTGCCATCGTTGAACGTTCACGCCTTTCACGAGCAGCCACGCGGCCAGCGATCCTTCACCGACAAATGCCACGAGGAAGATGAAAGGTGTTAGGCGTGCACCGAGCAGTGGTAATAAGAAGTTCGCGAAGCAAACGATTACGTAACTCAAACCCCCGATACCCAGCAACATACCCAACACGCGGGGCAAAAAGGTCGATCGCAAAATCAAATATCCGATGACAACGCACTGAATACCAAAAAACACCATTCCGATGCTAAAGACCTGCATCTGCAGCTTGAGAGCGATCATCGACATCGCTTGTAACTGACTCATGGTGAACGCACTCAGGTACTGATCACCATGCAATAGAACCAAAGGCGCGAGATGACTGACCCACGCGATGCCTCCGATCGCGACGCCTGCCAGGCCGAAGAATGCCGCAAGCAGTGACAGACTTCTGCTGACGGGTTTCAGCACGTAATAGAGGAAGACTGTCGCCCCCAGATAGGACGCGCCACTAATGAGATCGGCGGTAAATCCTAGACGAAACAATGATTCGTTTGCCAGAATGTTGGCCGCCGTAGCCGCCGCGTCGTTTGCCACGATTAGTGGAGACCCGGCGATGAAGCCCCCGACGCCCGCTACGATGCAGAGCAACCACAAACCGCCGGCGACCCTGGCCATTAAGAGCGGCGACGCTTCTGCAATTCGTTCTGCGCTCATATTCATTCCTCCCTATGCTGTCCAATGCTTCAACCTTTACACCCTTGATCGGAAGCCATGCGATCAGGCACTGGGATTCGAATCCAGGGGCGTCGTGCGCCCACCGCGACCATGAAGCCCCTGGCGAAATCTTTCCCGCTCCTCCGGCGTCATCTGTTCCCAGCGCTCGGCCATTCGCTCACTCACTCGCTCACTCACTCGCCCCCGCATTCGCCCTCCAGAGTTGGAGCAATGACGACCACCACCAAAACCAAAGCCTCCGAACAGAATCCGGCAGAGAGCCAGCAGTCCGATTGCCTGCCAGAAGGTAATTTCCCGCCATCCGAACAACGCCGGCAGCAGCCAGTTCCACAAATTCAGGACCACCACCCCACCGATGGCGATGAAGACCGCCATCCCTACGATCGCCGCCGGCGCTATCCAAATCATTCTTCTTCTCATGTTGTGTTTCCTCACTTCTTCCTAGTTGATACATCTCTGTGCGTCCTCTGTGCCTTCTGTGTCTCTGTGGTGGATCTTAGCGAGCAAAAACTCACCACAGAGACACTGAGAACACGGAGATGGCACAGAGAAATCCAAATTGAGACTACTCACTTCTTCGTAAACTCGTCGTAAATGCTCTGCAATCGTTCGCGCAGATGAAGCACCGCGTAGCGCTTGCGCGAGAGTAGCGTGTTGACGTTCACGCCGCTTTCAGCCGACAACTCTTTGAAAGACCGCCCCTCGAGTTCGTGCGCGACGAAGACTTCACGCTGCTGCTCAGGCAGTTCGTCGAGCGCAAGTTCCAGCTCATCAAGAAGCACGCTGCGGACGTAGAGCGCTTCCGGCCCGGCATCAGGCGATGGCAACAGATCTTCGATCCGCAACACGTCGCCGTCTTCGTCGCCAAAGTCGCTAAAATCGTTGCGCGCTGCGTCGCTGAAGCTTCCCGGCGTCTTCTTGCGGAAAAGGTCCGTGATGCGATTGCGCGCGACGCGAAAAAGCCAGCCAGTCACGTGGTCAATCGGCATCAGCAGGCGATTGGCTTGGACCAGTTCGTAAAAGACCTCCTGCACGATGTCCTCGACGTCCGAAGGGTCGGGCACACGCCGGCGGATGAAATTGCGCAGCCGGGATCGTTCCTCCGCAACGATTGCGGAGATTTGCCCATCTTGATCGAAGCCTTGCTCGGTCATCGCTGGCGCGCTCGGCGGCTCATTCATCCATTACTGTAGACGAACGGCGGCCGCAAATATTGTAGAGATTTAAGAAGGCGTATCCACTGATTATGCAGATTACACAGATTCAAACATAAACCGTTGCAGACAAGAGAAAAAGTGTTTCAGGGTCTCATATGCCTTACCGTTAAGTGGGCGTCTTAGCGTTTGGTAATCTGTGCAATCTGCGTAATCTGCGGATTATGATTCTTCCTACGTTTGATGGCCCATTGACACTGGAAAACAGGAGGTTCAAAATGCGCCCAACTCGCGCAACAACCAACCTTAGAAAGTTGGCGGCGGCCAGAATGTAGGGGTACAGATACTTTGCGCCGAGCGGCGGTGACAGAAAAGTCAGCCAACCCAAACCGGCAAACACCATCAGTACGCCCAGAATTCGAGGCAGGAAGGTTGACTTGAAAATGAGGTAACCGATCAGGAGGCAAAAGAATCCGAAAAATACCAGAGCGATGCTGTAGGCCTGCGAATACAATTTGAGAAACATGTACGCCAGCGCCTGCAACTGTTCCACCTTGAATACGCTCAAGTATTGCGCGCCTCCCAGGACGACCAAGGGAGCGAGCTCAAAGAGGCAGGCAAAACCCTGAATAGCGCATCCCACGAGGCTGAAGAACGCTGCGAGCAAAGAGACGCTCCTGTTCACCGGCTTAAACAAGTCATAGAAGAGAGCTGTCACAGCGATATAGCACGCGACCACGAGGAGGTCGGCTGCGAAACCTAACCGAAATAAAGACTCGTGCGCCAGGATGTTGGTCGCTGTAGCCGCGGCGTCCCCATTTACAACAAGCCCGCCGCGAGCGAAGAGGGCGAGTCCTCCGGTCAGGAAGACGAGAAATAAAAGACACCGGCAGTCCTAGCCTTTAAGCGCGGCGACGCTTCTGCAATCCGCTCGGTCATTTCAGCTGCGCTCATATTCGTTCCTCCCTATGCCGAGCAATTGAATCAAGCGTTCATACGAATCAGATCGTTCGAAGTCCAACTTAATTCGCCTCTCACGGCTCCGACGAGAGATTAGGCGCCATCAGCCAGTGCTCGCTCGCTGGCTTTATCGAGCTCCGCTTTCCCAGACGTCCGTAATCCCTTAAACAAAAGCCGAACGCCCATTGTTAGTTCGAAAAAAAAGATAGGCCCGCCGTAATACTCTATTGTGACTATCTTCGCGAAATCGGGGAAAATGATGAAAGCGAAAGCACATACCCCCACCCACAAGGACGCAAGCACTCCCCAGGCAGCCAATGCTTTCGGGATATAGCCTGACTTAAACCACAAATAGCAAAACACTGGGGATCCAAATCCAAAAAACAGCAAGCCAACGTTATACCCGGCGCCATGTGCGCCAATCGATAGCCTCGCCAGGGCCTGCAATCGATCTGTTTCAAATACTCGCAAGTAATCAGCACCGCTCAGGAGCCGCAGAACTTCAAAGTCATTAAGCGTAACCACAACCAAAATTGTGGTCTCTATTAGCCTCCAAAATGCCGCGACCAAGGCGAGGTTCCGATTTACCGGCTTTAGAACCACGTAAAGAGCTGTGATCAGTACTACATCAACCGCGAAGACAATCAGATTGCTGGCGATGCCGAGACGAAAGAGTCGTTCGTGCGCCACGATATTCCGCGCGGTTTCCGCAGCATTGTTGTAGACAATGAGCTGGGCGCGGACATAAAACTCAGCAAAGATTGAGGGTACCAAGGCGAAGAGGTAAGTAAATCCCACGACTCTCGCAGCTTTGCGTTGTGACTCGTCGATGCTGCTGATTGTCATTTCATTCCGTCCTAATGTAGATGCTTTCTCAGAAGGTGCTGAAGTATCGGGCGTTCTTCGTCTTCATTGCATTGACATGAGGAACAGGCCGACCAGTCTCCATGTAACGGCACTCGCAACCCCGCAAGATGGGCAAAACATAGTACCTACCTCCGCTTTAGGCTTGCTTACGTCCTGCGGTTGGAAATGGTTTCTTTTTTGGAGAGGGCGTTTAGAGTACCAACTGCGTGTCAGTCTGTTGCGTCTGATGAGAAAATATACTGCGCTCCCGAAATCGTCACGGTGTCTTTGACGTCTAACTTCCATTCGGTTGAAGAACGCCATGTAGCGAGTCAGACGGCCCAACATGTATTCAACCGCGGATCTGCGGCATAAACCCGTGAACGCGAATACATTCCTTTCAAGAATGCCTCGGCTGGACAACAGGCCACAGCGCTTCTCAAGACGCTCCTCAATGAAAGCTGGACCCCCTTTGATCATCGATCAGCCAGAAGAGGATCTAGATAACCCAGTTATGCGTGAGATCGTTGAGCAAGTATGGCAAGCGAAGCAAAAGCGTCAACTGACATTTGCGAGTCACAACGCGAATCTCGTAGTGAACGGCTAGCCTTGCTGAATGAATACTCATTCAGTATTATGGCCTAGTTTTATGGGTCTTGTCCGTTCCCGAAGGAAGGAATGACAGGCAGGAATGTCTGTCCTACTTAATGATGCGTATCGAAAGAGCTGCGGTTTTGGGCGCGGGAACTATGGGTGCTCAGATTGCCGCTCACCTGGCTAATGCTCACGTTCCCACGGTTTTGCTCGACATAGTCCCACGTGAGTTGACAGCCGAGGAAAAAGCTAAAGGCCTGACTTTGGAGTCGAGGGAGGTTCGCAATCGTGTTGCGCGCGCCGGACTCGAGGCTGCCAAAAAGGCAAAACCCGCCGCATTCTTCGCGCCTGAAACGGCCTCGCTTGTGAGCATTGGTAATTTTGATGACGACCTCGAGAAAATAAAAGACTGCGATCTGATTATCGAGGCTGTTGTAGAAAACCTCGACATCAAGCGAAGCCTTTATGAACGCGTTGAGCAACACAGGCGGCCGGGTTCAATCATCGGTTCCAATACCAGCGGCATACCCATTCGACAATTAGCCGAAGGTCGTTCGGAAGATTTTCGCGCTCATTTTCTAGGCACCCACTTTTTCAATCCTCCTCGTTACCTTCATCTCGTCGAAATAATTCGTACTGAATGGACCAAGCCGGAAGTTTCCTGTTTCATCTACGGTTTTCTCGATCAGCGGCTGGGCAAGGGAGTTGTGCCGGCGAAGGATCGGCCAAATTTTATTGCCAACCGCATTGGCACGTTTGGCGCGATGGTCACGATCAAGACCTTGCTCGAAGAAGGCTATTCGATTGAGGAAGTCGACCAGATCACCGGTCAGGCCGTAGGGCGGCCTAAGACCGCCACCTTTCGGACGTTTGATTTAGTAGGACTGGATGTGTTTGGCCACGTCGTAAAGAACCTTTACGAAGCGTTACCGGAAGATGACGAACGCGAAGTTTTCATTGCGCCTGAGTTCCTGACCGCGATGATCGGGCGTGGGATTCTCGGAAATAAAACTAAGGGTGGCTTCTACCGAAGGCAGCAAGGCGAAGGCGACAAGAAGGAAATATGGACGCTCGATCATGCGACTCTCGAATATCGTCCGGCGCAGAAAGTGAAATTGCCTGCAATCGACGTGGCAAAGAACATCGAAGATTTGCCCGAGCGCATTAAGGCCCTCGTTTGGAGTAAAGATCGGGTCGGTGCATTTCTTTGGAAAACGATGTCTCGCACTTTTCGCTACGCCGCGAACCACATCCCGGAGATTGCAGACACGGTCGTCGAAGTTGATCGCGCTATGCGCTGGGGCTTTAACTGGGAGTTGGGCGTGTTCGAGACCTGGGACGCCATTGGCGTGGAAAAGTCAGTCGCGCGAATGAAGGAAGAGGATCAAACAATTCCGGCTAATGTTCAGAAGCTCCTGGATGCCGGCGCGAAGTCTTTTTACAAGAAACACGATGGGCAACAATTCTATTTCGACTTCGCTACCGAGCAATACCTGCCCCTGGCTGACTCGCCCGGCGTAATTGTTCTGAAGTCTGTAAAGGACCGCAGTGGGGTAATCAAAAAGAACTCCGGAGCATCACTCATCGATATCGGCGATGGTGTCGCCTGTCTGGAGTTTCATTCAAAGATGAACGCCATTGGTGGCGACACACTTCAGATGCTCAAGCAATCGCTTGCCGAAGTAGAAAAGAACTTTGTTGGTCTGGTGGTTGGAAATCAGGGAGCGAACTTCTGCGTCGGCGCCAACATCATGCTGATGCTGATGGAGGCGCAGGAAGAGAACTGGGAAGAGTTGGACATGATGGCGCGGGCGTTTCAGAGTTCTACCATGAGCTTGCGTTATTCACTGAAACCTGTGGTCGTGGCGCCTTTTAACCTGGTCTTCGGTGGTGGCTGCGAGATGGTTTTGCACGGCGACAGAGTGCGTGCGGCAGCGGAAACTTACATCGGATTGGTCGAAGTCGGCGTCGGCATTATTCCCGCGGGTGGCGGAACGAAAGAGTTGCTACTGCGTACGCTCGATTCAATTCCGAAAAACGTCGACGATGCCGATCCATTTCCATTTGTGAGGCGCGCTTTCGAAACAATCGCACTGGCGAAGGTTGCCACTTCCGCGGAAGAGGCGCGCACGCTGGGCTTTCTTTCTGAAGACGACACGATTTCGATGAATGGAGATCGTCTGATTGCTGATGCGAAAAAGGAAGTACTTGCGCTCGCGACTAGCGGCTACGTGCAGCCGCAGCCACGTACAGATATTCTTGCGCTTGGGATGCCGGCGCTGGCGACGTTAAAGCTTGGTATCCATCAAATGAAGCGGGGCGGTTACATCTCGGACCATGACGCGCTAATTGGAGAAAAACTCGCGCGCATTCTGACCGGGGGAGACTTGAACCACGAAACGCGAGTTTCGGAGCAGTATCTTCTCGATCTTGAACGCGAAGCGTTTCTATCGTTGGCGGGAACGCGTAAGACGCAGGAGCGGCTCGCGCATATGTTGAAAACCGGAAAGCCTTTGAGGAACTAAAGAATAATCAGGAGACAGAATTCAGGAGACAGAATGGAGCGCCTTCCGGCTCGAAGTTTTCAAGATTTGATTGTTTGGCAAAAAGCACATGAGTTTGTACTTGGCGTGTATCGCATCAGTAAAGCGTTTCCACGGGAGGAGCTCTATGGACTTACATCGCAGTTCCGGCGGGCTGCGATTTCGATCCCTGCAAATATTGCCGAAGGATTCAGGAAGAAGGGTCGCCCGGACAAGGTTCGGTTTATGAATATGGCCCAGGGGTTGTTAGAAGAGTGTCGTTACTATTTAATCTTAACAAGAGACTTGGGATATGGCGATACCACGCGTTTATTCGGGCAACTCGAGGAGGTCAGCAAGTTGCTCGCCAGCTATTCGGCGGCGATAACGGCTTCTGTTTCCTGACTTCTGTTTTCTAAATTCATTGAGGTAACTATGAAAGAAGCAGTTATCGTATCGGCCGTTAGAACCGCAGTTGGCAAAGCTCCTAAGGGGACGTTAAGAAACACGCGTCCTGACGAGATGGGCGGCGCGGTGATTCGCGAGGCGCTCGCGCGCGTTCCCGGTCTCGAATTATCTGAAATCGAAGATGTAATTATGGGCTGCGCGATGCCTGAGGCGGAGCAGGGAATGAACGTCGCGCGCGCAGCGGCAATTCGCGCGGGATTGCCGGTCGAGACCAGCGCCATGACGATCAATCGTTTCTGTTCATCCGGTTTGCAGTCGATTGCAATTGCTGCCGACAGAATAAGGACAGGAAGCGCTGAGGTAGCCGTGGCCGGCGGGCTGGAAACAATGTCAATGATTCCTATGGGTGGTCACACCATTCGTCCCAACCCATATTTGGTGGAGCACTACCCCGACTTTTATTTGAACATGGGGCTGGCCACCGAAAACGTTGCGCGCAAATACAACGTTAGCCGCGAAGAACAGGATGAGTTTGCGTTGCGCTCGCATAAGCGGGCTGCTTCCGCCCTCGACGAGGATAAGTTTAAGGATGAAACCGTGCCGTTGACAGTGACATTTGAAGAATTGGACGGCCAAGGTAGAAAGCAGAAACGCGAAGTTATCTTTGACGCGGACGAAGGCGTGCGACGAGATAGTACGATAGAAGGCCTCGCCAAACTGAAGCCGGCATTCAATCTGAAAGGCACTATCACTGCAGGCAATGCTTCACAAATGTCTGACGGGGCAGCAGCAGCAGTCGTAATGTCAGACGAAAAAGCGAAGAGCCTGGGCGTGAAACCAATGGCGCGTTTCGTCGCTTTTGCTACCGCCGGCTGCCCGCCCGAAGAAATGGGCATTGGACCCGTATTCGCAATTCCAAAAGTTCTGAGGTTGGCTGGTTTGACGCTCGGCCAAATCGATGTAATTGAATTAAACGAGGCTTTCGCCGCGCAGGCACTTGCCGTCATCAAGACACTGGGTCTCGACATCGATAAGGTGAACGTTAATGGTGGCGCCATTGCCCTGGGCCATCCGTTGGGTTGCACAGGCGCGAAACTTACGGCGTCGATACTACGCGAGCTTGAGCGGCGCAACGGGCGCTATGGAATGGTGACGATGTGCGTGGGCGGTGGTATGGGCGCCGCGGGAATCTTTGAAAGGATTTGATTTGTAGGGGCAGGGCTTGTCCCTGCCCGCTAACTTGTTATGAAGGCCGGGCAGGGACAAGCCCTGCCCCTACAGGAAAGGATTCAATATGGCAGCCGCAATCGAACAGAAACCGATCGTCAAAGGTGGCGCCTTCTTGATTGAAGACCGCACTACGGAAGAAATTTTCACGCCTGAAGATTTCACCGAAGAGCACCGCATGATTGCCGAGACGACGCGCCAGTTCGTTGATAACGAAGTAATGCCGCGCAATGACGAGCTCGAGCGCCACGATTGGAAACTCGCGCGCGAGTTGGTCAGGAAAGCGGCCGACCTTGGCTTGATCGGCGCAAACATCCCGGAAGAGTACGGCGGACTCGGTCTGGATCAGACGAGCAGCGCACTGGTAGGCGAGAACATCGGACGCTCGGCTTCGTTCGCGGCCACGCTTGGCGCGGAGAGCGGAATCGGATTGTTGCCAATAATCTACTTCGGCACCGAGGCGGCGAAACAAAAGTACCTGCCAAAGATCGCTTCCGGTGAACTGATTACGGCTTACGCGCTGACTGAGGCAGGCTCGGGTTCCGATGCGATGGCGGCGAAAGCAACAGCACGCCTTAGCGCAGACGGCACGCACTACATTCTCAATGGCGAGAAAATGTTCATCACCAACGGCGGCTTTGCCGACATCTTCATCGTGTTCGCAAAAGTGGATGGCGATAAATTCAGTGCTTTCATTGTAGAAAAGCAGGAAGGCGTTTCGCCAGGAGCGGAAGAACACAAGATGGGTATCAAGGGCTCGAGCACCACGCCGCTCGTGCTTTCAGATGCGAAAGCCCCAATTGAGAATTTGCTGGGAGAGATAGGTAAAGGCCACAAGATCGCTTTCAACATTCTTAACATTGGCCGCTTCAAACTCGGCGCCATGTGTATTGGCGGAATGAAGCTGATGTTGCACGAATCAGTTCGTTACGCGAATGAACGCCAGCAGTTTGGTAAATCGATCTCTTCCTTTGGGGCTATCAAGTCCAAACTTGGTGAGATGGCGATTCGCACCTGGGTAGGCGAATCGATGATTTATCGCACGCTCGGAATGATCGAGGCAGCTATCAGCGATACTACCGATCCCGACGCCAAGCTGAGGGCGATTGAGGAATACTCGGTCGAGTGTTCAATCATTAAGGTCGCCCTCTCAGAATCCTGTGATTACGTGGCAGATGAGATGGTCCAAATCTACGGCGGCTACGGCTATTCCGCAGACTATCCGGCTGAACGCGCCTATCGCGACTCGCGCATTAATCGAATCTTTGAAGGCACGAACGAGATCAATCGCATGTTGATTCCCGGCCGGCTGATGAAGAGCGCTCTCGGCGGCAAGCTGGCGCTCCTGCCCGCTGCACAGGCATTGATGGATGAAGTATTAACGCCCCAGATGGCTACGTTCGATGATGGGGGAAAACTTTTAGATACCGAACAAAAGCTTGCCAGTAATGCAAAGAAAGTTGCGTTGATGACTCTTGGCACAGCCGCACAAAAGTACATGATGACTCTTGGGGACCAACAGGAAGTACTCCTTGGCATCGCTGATATCATCATGGATACGTATGCAATGGAGTCGGCTATCCTGCGTGCGCAAAAGCTCGCGGCGTCACAAGGCGAAGAAGCTGCTGCGAGATACGTCGACATGACGCGAGTTTTTTGCAATGACGCAGTTGAGCGCATTGAGACACACGCCAAGAACACACTCGCGGGAATGGCTGAGGGCGACGAGTTGCGCACACTGTTGTCCGCTCTGCGCCGTTTCACCAAGCTGACGCCGGTGAACACGATCGCCGCGCGCCAGCGGATTGCGGATGTGCTGATCTCGGCGAATAAATACGTTTACTAAAGACCGTTGGGGGAAAAGGGGAAGGGGTAAAGGGGAAAGCGTCCGGCCTTCGTCCCTATTTACCCATTCCCCTTTTCCCCTTTGGATTTTGCATGCACATCGTTCCCATATCACTGCCTACACCGTTTTATATTGGCCCGGTTAACGTGTATTTGATCGCGGAGGATCCGATCACGCTCATCGATGCGGGTCCAAAAACCAAAGAAGCGAATGAAGCCCTGCGTGAAGGACTGAGAAAGGCGCGCATTCGCGTCTCCGATATCCGTCGCATCGTCCTGACTCACGCACACGAGGATCACTGCGGCCTTGCTCGCTCACTTCGCGATGAAGCAAAGGATGCAGAGGTAATGGTCCACGAATGGGAAACCGGGCATCGTATTGGCAGGCTCGAGTATCAAGAGCAGCGAGCGCTGCTTGCGCGCGCCGGCGTGCCTGATGGCGAGATCGAAACCATGCGCAAACTTTACGAGGGCGTGCGACAGTATGCCGACTCGTTTGAGGATGACGAATACAGCGCGCTGCGCGACGAAGAAGAGCTTGAGTTTGACACAGGCGCATTGCGCATTCTGCACACGCCCGGCCACACCCCCGGCTCATGTTCGTTCGTGCGCGAAGCTGACCGCACTGTAATCGCTGGAGACTGTGTGCTCAAGCGGATTACTCCCAACCCAATTCTTTCACCTGACCCCATCGATCCTTCAAAGCGTTTTGCTTCGCTGGCTGAGTATCTGGTCAGCCTTGCGCGTTTGCGCACCTTCGCGCCAACGCTGGTGCATGGCGGCCACGGCGAGCCGGTGCACGACTTCGAAGAATTATTCAACCGATATTTTCGCGCGATCCGGGAACGTCAGGCGGAGGTTATTCGTCTTATTCCCAAAACCGGTACAACTGCCTGGGAAGTCGCGCGTCATATGTTTCCTGAGGCGGATGATGTCCACCGATTTCTGGCCGTTTCGGAGGCGGTAGCCCACCTAGACCTGGCACAGTCCGAAGGAAAGATCGCGGTCGAGCTCGGTGGCAGGACAGAGGTCTACCGGCAAATTGCAGCTGATTAGACACTCAACCGCCAAGACGCCAAGAAAACCGTCAGCAGAGGTGGAATTCTCGAAAGCGCAGGGCGCAGCCCCGACTCTGTTTTGTAACTTCCTTGATGAGTCCGCTTGGCGGTCTTGGCGCTGTTAGCGGTTTTCTTTTTGGAACTCGCCGCCAGCATCTGCGTGTAAGCCATAAAATCTACCTGGAGGACTCTCTCTGTTATGAACCTTAAGAATGTTTGTTATTTCATAATCTCCCTGCTTTTGACTGGCGGTATTGTGCTGGCACAACAAGGCGCCCCTCCTCCGCCGGCCGGCGCTCCGCCGATGCCCGACCTGCCCGGGGCGCCAGGTGAACCCCCTACCGCTTTCTCGTTTTTCCTTGAAGGCGGCAGCTTTATCGGTGTCTATGCCGAAGACGTGAACAAAGAAAACATGGGTCGTTACGGATTGCGTGAGGCGCGCGGCGTGGGCATCACGCAAGTCGTGGCGGGCAGCCCTGCCGAAAAAGCGGGGCTAAAAAAGGATGATGTCATTTTGAGGTTTGAAGGCGAAAGTGTTACCAGCGTCCGCAAACTCAATCGGCTCGTATCGGAAGTAGCGCCGGATCAGACGGCCAGACTAACAATCAGCCGTGGCGGCTCAGAGCAGGAAGTGACCGTTACGGTCGGCAAGCGCAACGCCTCGTCAAACACCATCCAGCGTCTGCAAGGATTAGATCGATTACAAGATTTGGACCGTGTGATGCCACCGGGAGCAAATGTTTGGAAGTGGGAAGGACAAGGGCCTGGGGGAGATGCAAGGATCTTCTCATTTGGCAACAATCGCCGAATTGGGGTTAGCACAATGCAGTTGACTCAACAGCTTGCCGACTATTTCGGAATATCGGATGGCAAAGGCGTGCTTGTTACTTCTGTTGCGGATGATAGTCCGGCAGCGAAGGCTGGCCTCAAAGCTGGCGACGTCATTACGTCAATTGATGGCGAGAAGGTTGAAGGGGCAGGTGACCTTGCGCGGGGAATAAACAAGAAGAAAGACGGTGATGTAACGTTAACGGTAATTCGCAACAAGAACCAGCGAACTATTACCGTGACTCCAAAAGCTGCGACTCCGCCCGGCCAACCCGGAGCGGCACCGCAAATGGGGCTGACAATCGTGCTTCCGCGCGTGGAACTTGGGTCGATTCCAGAGATGAACATTGTCATCCCTCGAATTGATCTGCCCACAATCCCGGCCATCAATGTGCAACTTCCTCGTGGGGTAAAGACGCCGAAGGTGCGCGTGATCAGGACGCCTGCACAGCAACCGATCTAAACAGCGGACAGGAGTAAGGGGTAAAGGGAAACGGGGAAAGGGCAAGGGGCAAACGGTAATGTGAAGGATATCGTGTTACCCCTTCCTCTTACACTTTCCCCCTTCTTCGGCTTTGGCTGATAGCTTATTTTGGGACGGTCAATTTCTTCTTTCCTTCCATCGCCTCTTTGTAAGCCCCGCCGGGCACGTCACCCACTCTGATTGCTTCGTCAAACTCCTTCGCGGCTTCCGTTTTGTTTTCGAGAAAAGCGTGAATTCTTCCCATGGCTTCGTGAGCGCGCGAGATCAGTGCGCGATCCGTTTCCGGAGAGGAAGCTGCCAGCGCCAGGCGATAATTGCCGAGCGCACGATTCAACCTTTCGGCCTGCACGTCCTCGTCCGTCGCGTCGGCTGCTGCAAGACTTGCGGTCTGGGCTAGCGCAAAAAAGATTCGCGGCTCACGTGGGAAATCTTTCACCAAATCTTTCAGCCGCGCCTCAGCAGTGTTGTAATCGTTCAATCGGAGGGTTTGTTCTATTTCTTCAAGTTTCTTTATGAGAATGGCAGCCCCTGCGGTTTCGGTTTCGGAGTAGATTGGAGTATCCAGGGCAACATTCTTCGCTGAGAGGCGCGCCTGGCGTGCTGCCAGCGCGCGTTGGCGCGCCTCGGCATTTTCAGAAAGCCGCTGACCCTCGCGTGCAGGATCGAACGAGGAAATCATATCTGCGAAAAAATTGGCGACATCAAAACCTGAGCTTTCGATTCCTTTCAACTGTTCCGCAAAAAAGAACGCCAGTATCGCACCTCGTTCGTAATCATCTGCCAGCCGCGCAACTGTCTCGTCTTTAATGGCAGTCGTAGCGACTTGAACATCCTTCGCAATCGCCTGACGCGCTGCCTCGTCCGTCGCACTCGCAAGTTTGGCGCGAGCCTCTAGCGAAAGAGCTTCGAGCCTCCTTGTTTCTTCGAAACGGGCATCGGCCGCTGCAACGAGCGAGCGCGACACGGGCAGAAAAACATCAGGGCTAACAGAAGCACTCGCTTTTTCTCTCTCAGCCAGAAGCTGCTTGATTTGATCGCGGCGCGCCGCAACGTCGCGGTTAAACCTGAGCAGCAGCGGATCAATGACGTATTGCAGATAACCTCTGCGCAGTTCGGACGAAGCGGGATCTGTTCCCTGCGGAATGACTGCATAATATTCGTCGCCAATTACCCTGAAGTTTATTGCCCCAGGCGCAGCAAGCAAATCTGGAACAATACTGAAATGGCGCTCATGCTCACGAGTAGTGTACGTCCTGGGCACATTCTTCTTCTTGTTGCTTGTCGTCGGTGACTTTACCAGAACGCGTTCCGTGGAGACTGTGAGCGGGCGAGTGTGCAGATAGGACAAAACGGCGCGAACCATTTCCGCTGTTGGCTTTCGTAAGCGGTCGCCTTCAGCCTGGTACGCACGTGTATAGCCAGGAAGTGTTTCATCAATGTGAGAACGGCGATAGAACTCCTGCACCAGCGGAGCAAAGTCGAGCACTTCCAGCAGACTTGTCGGCAGATCTTCAGAGCGCGCGGGTACCTCAAGGGAGGGCGGTGGACCAAGGGCAAAGGCGAGCGACACGTAGCGCGCAGCTTGATCCGCCGCGGTCGCCGGCGCGGGCAATTTGTTGCGCTCGTAAAAAGCTCGCAAGCGGTTGCGTAGATCGGGATCCAGGCCGGCGAGGTCTTTTCTAACTTGTGCCCTAAATACTGAAGGTGCCGCGCCTTCAGGGGTGGGATCAAAACCGGCGGCTTCGAGCGCCGCCATCATAATTATAAGTCTTGGCTCGGTCTGGAAGCTGACTCCGTATTCCGAAAGGTCGAAGCCCGTAGTTTCTCTTTGTTGCGTCCGCGAGCTTACGGTGGCGCGCGGTGAGGCGACCGGATTGGGTTTTGTTTGGGAATAGGCAAGCGCGCAATTAAGAACTGAAAAAATCGTTAGGGAAATAATTTTCTTCATAAGCCTGCTAATAATTGATTATCGCTTTCTTTGGCGTGGTAGCTTCCGGGGAATGTTACTAACACGCCAGCGGGAATGCCCCGCTGTGGACCCCGTAGAGATGCGCCCGACAGGCGAAGCTTATGCCGTAACTTTCAACCCTGGAAGCAAATTAATCGGCCGCTTTCGTCCGTCGACGCGCGCGCAACAGCGACGATGTTACTGGATAAGCGATAAGCGAACAAACCACGGAAAGCGTCATCCCTCCAATCGCGAAAGGCCAAACAATATGCCAGCTTTCTCGAAATAGCTTGCGATAGTATTCGACCGTCAACAGGTGAGGATTCTTCAAGAGCTCAATACCTTCGGCGGGAATTCGCAGTGGACGGCCAAGAACAAACGCTCCGATTGCGTAAGAGGCAACGATGATGGGAACGAGCGTCAAAAAAGGGTTGTTGATAAAAGTTCCGCTGTACACGGCGAGTTTGTTAAAGCGAAAAAGGAATGCAATCAGCGTCGCAAGGATGGTGTGGAGACCGAGGAAGGGTGAGAAGGCAATGAATACTCCGATAGAAAAAGCAAGCGCCGTCCGCTCCGGTGGATCGTCCAGCGCGAGCAAACGGCGGAAAGTGGCACGAAACATTTCGATCAGGTATCAGGTGTCGGGTCTCAGATGTCAGATAATCAAAACTGCTGACACCCGGCATCTGACACCTGGGACCTATTTGAAGCTATTCAAGGCCTGCGCTTCATTGTCGTAGGCATCGAACACGGTCAGGAGTTTCGTAATGACCAAAAGGTCCCGAATTTTATCGGTGAGATTCAAAAGTTTGAGTTGTCCGTTATCGCGGCTAATGGTTGTATAGTTCGCAATAAGTTCACCGATTCCACTCGAGTCAATATTCTTGACGCCACCAAGATTAAGAAGAATCTTCTTCTTGCCTCGATCGACCAGACCACGGATTGAGTTGCGAAGCGAGATGGCGCCTTCACCCATTCTCACTGAGCCGTTCATATCAAGAATCGTTACGTCCCCCGCCTGTCGCTCCTTAACTTCGAGTTCTGCCATGTTGAATCTCCCTTGAAAGTTTGTCGCCGATCGTGTTTCGGAGTTTTTGCCGCGACGACACACTAAGTTTGTGCGACAGGCGGCTGCTCATTCAGATCTACTTGAAGCTGTTGAGGGCTTCCTCTTCGTTCTCATACACGTCAAAAACAGTCAGCAGCTTTGTGATCGTCAACAAGTCCCGCAGTTTTTGCGTGAGGTTCAGAAGTTTTAACTGGCCTCCCTCTTTATTAATAGCAGTGTAGCTGGAAACCAACTCTCCGATACCACTCGAATCGATATAACCTACGCGCGCAAGATTGAGTAGGATCTTTTTCTTACTTTCTTCGAGCAGGCGACGAATGGAGGTGCGGAGGGCAACGCTGCCTTCGCCAATTGTGATTTTGCCATCCATATCCAAAACGGTGACGTCTCCTGCCGCGCGCTCCGAAATATTTAACTCAGCCATTTTCTGCAATCTCCTTTAAAGATTTGCGACTTTAGATTCTTGATTTTCGATTTCGACCTTTGAACCCGAGAGTGTTGTGGTGAACCAGACGCAGTCAAAAATCGCAAATTCGAAATATTCATAGTCGCTTGAACATGCGTACGGTGGTCCCACCTTTTGGATCTACTGACCAATCGACCTCGTCCATGAAATTGCGCATGAAAAAAATGCCACGCCCGGAGGTTTTTAGAATGTTCTCTTCGTGGGTCGGATCTGGGACGTCGTTTGGATTGAACCCTCGGCCCTGGTCGTGCACGCTAATCTCAACAGCGCCAGAGAGAGTTTTTAAGCTAACTTCAACAACCTTCGTTTCATCCAGTTTGTTCCCGTGAACCACCGCATTCGTTACGGCTTCACGCACCGCCATGTCGATTCCAAAAGCAACATCTTCGCTGATACCTGCACGACTCAGAAACTCGGAAACAGCAGCCGCCGCTTCATCAACAGCCTGAACACGGCTGGCGAATCTGAGTTCAGTCGTCTCTAGAGTCACAATTAAAAGACATGGCTGTTCCAAGAGCCATCGTGTGTGGGTCTCGGCTGTTTTTGTGAAACTCCAAAAGCTACTCGGAAGACCGAGGGTTTAACACGCTGGCGTGCCGCGTGTCAAGAAGGTTACAGATGCGAAATCCGTTGGCATTCAGTACGGCAAACGGCCGTTAACCGGCTGTTAACTCGCCGGCAACTGTCTTTCCAACTGGTCGTTAGCCTTCGGCGAGAAGACGCGCGGCAGGGTAAGATAAATTCGATGCGGATAAGGCCAGCGCGACGGATAAACGGAAGAGTTCGTATGCCGGGGGATAAATCAATTTCCCATCGTGCGGCCCTGATTGCTGCGTTAGCAAAGGGAAGTTCGCATATCTCAAACTTCTCCACGAGCGAGGATTGTGCTTCAACTCTTTCGTGTCTAATGAAGCTTGGCGTTCTGATTGAGCGGGAAGGAAACAATGTTCGCGTTGAAGGGCCAGGCAGCGGTCGGCTCAGCGCCCCGTCAGAGCCGCTTGAATGCGGCAACAGTGGTTCGACAATGCGCATGCTCGCCGGGACTCTCGCGGGTCAAAATTTTACGTCTACACTGACCGGCGACGGGTCATTGCGAGCGCGTCCCATGAAAAGAATTATCGAGCCGCTGGAAATGATGGGTGTACACGTCCACTCAGAAGATGGAAAGCCGCCGCTGACGATTGAAGGAAGAGCCTCCCTCAAAGGAATTAGATATGACTTGCCCGTCGCTAGCGCTCAGGTTAAGTCCTGCTTACTGCTTGCAGGCTTGCAAGCAACAGGTCGCACCGAAGTCATCGAGACGCTCGGAATGACGCGCGATCATACCGAGCGAATGCTGAAGTGGTTTGGTGTGCCTGTTGAAACCAAAGCTTCCACTGATGGATTCGACACGGTAACGATTGATGGTCCAGCGAGTTTCGCCGCGCGCGATGTCAACATTCCTGGCGACATTTCTTCCGCCGCTTTTTTCATCGCCGGCGCTGCATTGCTTCCTGGCTCGAAGTTGGAGATTGAAGGCGTGGGCTTGAATCCCACTCGAACGCAGTTTTTGTCAACGCTTCAATCGCTGGGACTCGAAGTTAGTACTAGAGCAGCTTATGAAGAATGTAACGAGTTAGTTGGAACAGTTCGGGTTTCAGGGGGAATGAATCGCGAGTCCGAGGAACAGAGAAGATCTAATGTGGTGAACGGAGCCTTGATACCGAAGTTGGTTGATGAGTTGCCTTTGCTCGCAGTTGTTGGCACGCAGATTACAGGAGGAATTGAAATCCGTGACGCGAGAGAGTTGCGATTCAAAGAGACCGATCGGATTTCAGCTACTGTAAAGAACCTGCGAGCGATGGGAGCTGAGGTCAAGGAATTTGACGATGGTCTGGCTGTTGCGGGACCCGTCCGGCTGCGTGGAGCAAAGCTCGATCCAGAGGGGGATCACCGTATCGCGATGGCTTTTTCGATCGCGGCATTACTTGCCGATAATGAATCGGAAATTGTAGGCGAGGACTGCGTGGGAATTTCCTTTCCGGAGTTCTTCGATTTACTTGATCCCCTGGTAGAACGTTGAGTCTCGTCGGCGAACGACAACAACATGGGCAATAGCCGGCCAATCGTCATAGCGGGTTTCATGGGATCGGGCAAGACTGCCGTCGCAGAAGCACTCGCGCGTCAGTTGAATTGCTCCTCAGTCGATCTGGATCAGCAGATCACAGTGAGTAATGGTCGCAGTCCCAAAGACATCATCGAGCAAGACGGCGAGCAATCGTTTCGCGAAATAGAGACACGCAGTTTGCAGGACGTCTTACAAAGAAGTGCGACGCGCGTCATCGCGCTTGGCGGAGGTGCCTGGACGTTGCAAGGGAACCGCGATTTGATATCCGAACACGGCGGGATCACAGTGTGGCTGGATGTGCCCTTCGAGCTTTGCTGGGAAAGGATTCTGGCAACCAGAGGTGAACGCCCGCTTGCTTCTGGCCGACATCGCGCTCAAATGTTGTACGACGAGCGTAGACCGCATTATGCTCTGGCGCAATTGCATGTCGTAGTGACCGCCAACAAGTCTATTGAGGACATCTCTGCCCAGATAGCTGAAGAGTTACGGATGCGAAATAAATAAGACCTAAGGGCCCCTAAACCACCGATGGAAACACCGATGGAGCAAAAGACCTATGACGACAGAGGACTGCTGCAGGCGTTGCTTGGCGATGGCCGGCCGCTACTCCTCTTCTGTGGCTTGTCACTCGTCCTAGCTGGCGGGTTCGCGTTGTTCCTTTCAGCCAGCAAACACTTTCTGCCTCACGACGTTCAGTATCTGGGAATGACCGCGGAGCAACTTTGCGGTATTAAGAATTGCCGAGTTGTGTATTTCATGTTTCATGACCGCGTCGCCTTTGGTGGAGCGCTGATCGCTATCGGTGCGCTATACATGTGGCTTGCCGAGTTTCCGCTCCGCCAACGGAAAGCGTGGGCCTGGTGGCTCTTTGTTGTTAGTGGCATTTCTGGTTTCGGCAGTTTTCTTGCCTATCTGGGTTATGGCTACCCTGGACACGTGGCACGGCCTTGCAACCTTACTACTGTTGCCATGCTTCATTATCGGCTTGGTCCGATCGCGTCCGCTCCTGGATCGGCCGCGCGGAATTCGGTTGCTCGCGAGATCGGGAGTGCAGGTCAACTGGCGGTCATCCTTCGCAGTTGGCCGGGCGCTTCTACTGGCGACAGCGGCAGGCATGATTGCAGGGGGCTTGACTGTGATGACCTTTGGCATGACTCGAGTTTTTGTGCCACAAGATCTGACATTCATGGGCTTGGCAAGAACTGATCTTCAGCGCATTAGCGCGCGCTTGATACCATTGATCGCTCATGACCGAGCGGGCTTTGGCGGGGCGATCGGAACCGCGGGCATCACCGTGCTCTTCTGCGTTTGGTGTGGCACGCCTTCCAGAAGTCTTTGGCAAATATTATGTCTCGCAGGAGGGGTAGGCTTCGCAGCTGCGATTGGCGTGCATCCGATTGTGGGTTACAACGATCTATTTCACCTTGCGCCTGCCATCATCGGAGCAATCATGTTCATCGTCGGTTTAAGTTTATGTTGGAAGCAGCGAGAGAAGATAGCATCCTCAAAAACGGCCGAACTCTGAAGTCGCTGAGGAACGCCGATAAATGGAAGTCGTTTGCCTTGCCGAGCGGCGATGGCTACTTCATTCTTCAAACAGAAGACACGGGCGACGTGCCTGTGCGCCTTTTCCTGACGCCGTCATTGCTCAACGATACTGAAGACAATTTATACAGACAGATCGTCAATGCGACGCGTTTTCCTGGCGTTAAGTTGGTAGTGATTACGCCGGATGTGCACTACGGCTACGGCGTGCCCGTCGGTTGTGTGATTCTGACTGACGTTGAGAGTGGGGCCGTGGCAATGGGGCCGGTGGGCTATGACATAGGCTGCGGGATGATGAGCGCGCGTTCCGAAGTTCCGGCCGATCAGGCCACGCCGCAAAAGAAATTAGAATTTAATCGCGCCGTCATGAAGCGCGTGCAAATGGGTTATGGCGGCACGAGCGATCGCCTGGGCAGGCTTTCTGAAGCGGAGTTTAATAATCTCGTTCGCGGCGGTGCCGAATACTATGCGGAAAAGTATGGGGCGTCTTTTGATCGGAGTCGCGCCGAGAGGCATCGTATTCCAGTTGCGGATGAATGGGTTATTCCCAGGGGCGGCAAGGGAAGGCCGGAACGAGGTATGGACCAACTGGGAAGTCTGGGCGGCGGCAACCACTTCATTGAATTGCAGCGCTCGGAAATGACCGGCACGCTCTTCGTACAGGTGCACACTGGAAGTCGTGGCTTTGGCCACGGTTTGGCGACTAACTATTTTGAGATTGCGCGTGAGGAGCGACCGGACGCAATCACCGATATTGACCTCGGATACTTCACCCCAGACTCGCGTCATTACCAGGATTATCTCAATGCTGTGGCCGCGGGCGGCAATTACGCGATTCTCAACCGGTTAATAATTTTTGAAGAGGTTGGCGACGCTTTTCGAGAAGTTTTTGGGGCCGACCTGGACTTGATCTATGAGATTAGTCACAACCTGGTGCAGAAGGAATTGCATCCAGATTACGGCGAGGTGTGGGTTCATCGCAAAGGCGCGACGCGCGCTTTCCCAGCCGGGCATCCATTTCTAAAAAATACTCTCTGGGAAGAGACTGGTCATCCCGTGTTGATTCCCGGAAGCAACAAAGACTACAGCTATATTCTGCGGCCTTTGGCTGGTGCAGTTAAGAGTGGGTTTTCCGTAAACCACGGAGCGGGTCGCAAGCTTTCGCGGAGCCAGGCTTCGCGCACATTGTTGCAGACCCAGATTGATGACGAATACGCGGCCGCGGGAATTCTTGTAAACACGGATGGACACGTGCCACTCGATGAAGCCGCACCGGCCTACAAATCTTCAGAAGACGTATTGAGTGCTGTCACCGGAGCGGGTTTAGCAGAAGTCGAGCATAAGCTGTGGCCGTTGGCATCGTTAAAGGGCGTGGACGAAAAGAAACGCGGCAGAACACGAAAAGGAAAACGCGGCAAAAGATCTGACCAACACTATTAGGTTAAGATTGAAGATAGCATCAGCGTCCCTGATCTCCTCACTAAACGGGAAGATGGTTTGCGCTTCTCGGCGGGCGTGAAGATCAAACCGTGATTTGGGATTTAGCGAAGCTTTAGCTTCTGTCTCTGACCAAAGAAGTCAGACCAAGCGTCGGTTTTCTTAAGCAGGGCGGGAACGTTTTTGACTGTAAAGTCGGAAATCTTCACGCCCTGCTCAATTTGTTTCCAGGTTAGCGGCATTGAGACAGTAGCCTTCGGCTTAGCCCGTGCGGTGAAAACGGCTGCAAGGCTTTTGCCACGCGCATTCTGCATCCAATCCACGTAAACCTGCTCTCTCTTTCGCTTCGCTATGGTTCGCTCTACCGTGGCAATTTTTGGCGCTCGCCGCGCAACCTCTCCCGCCAGAAGTCTTGAAAATTCCGCAACACTTTCATACTGGTTTGTCGGCTTGAGCGGCAGATAGATGTGTATCCCCGACGAGCCGGAAGTTTTCGGAAACGCGTGCAAGCCAATTGCGGCGCAAACTTCTTTGCAAATAAGAGCAACCTGGAGCACGTTTTCCCACGGTGCGTTCTTTGGATCCAGGTCAATGGCGATCCAGTCTGGCTTATCGAGCTTCGCAGTTGTCGAATGCCATGGATGCTGCTCAATCGTGCCCAGGTTTACGAAGTGCAGCAGTGAAGCCGTATTCGTATAGACCGCGTAGTCGAGTTCCCGTCCGGCCAGATTTGTAAGCCGCACTGTTTTGACGAAACTGGGCGCACTCTCGAGATCCTGTTGAAAAAACATCGGAGCGGCGATACCGCGGGGCCAGCGCTGAAGAATTGCCGGACGATTTTTCAGGAAGGGCATAATGTGAGAACTAATCTCGAGGTAATAACGAAGGAGATCAAACTTCGTAATCTTCTCATCGGGCCAATAGACGCGCTCGAGGCTGGTCAACGACACAGGCTGGCCTTCGACTGCCAGGACTATGTCACCCTTCGGTTGTTTAAGAGCGAGAAACTCCGTTACGGAAATTGCAGCCCCTTTCTTTTCGGGCGTGCGCTTTATCCGCGACTGTTTTTGCGAACCTGCTCCCAGATTTGCCATGACTGCTATGAAAGTACTCAAGTTCTCTGCGCCGAACAAGTCAGCCACGAACTGTCTGATAAAAGGGTTAGAGACTATCAACGTGCGCTTGGATCATTCGTTGTAGCCATCCGGATGCGCCAGCATCCAGCGCCAGGCCGACTCCATAGTCAGGCGCAGATCCTGGAATTCGGGTTTCCAATTAAGTTCGCGCTTGATCTTATCCGAGCTGGCAATTAAGACGGCGGGGTCTCCCGCTCGTCTTGGACCAACGCGAGCCTGAATCTCTTTTCCAGTAACTTCACGCGCCGTTTCAAGCACGCGGTTCACACTATAACCGTCTCCACCGCAGCCCAGATTGTAAATCCTGCTACCTTCATCAAGGACATTTAGCGCCAGAATATGAGCGCGTGCGAGATCAATGACATGAATGTAGTCGCGCACGCAGGTTCCATCCGCTGTCGGATAGTTATCTCCGTAAACTTCCACAAATTCCCTTTTTTCTGCGGCTGCCTGCAAGGCTATGGGAATAAGGTGCGTTTCCGGATCATGGTCCTCGCCACAGCTTTCAGTCGCGCCGGCGGCGTTGAAATAGCGCAGAGATGCATAGCGAAGGCCGTACGCCTCGTCGTACCAGCGCATCGCATGCTCAAATGACAGCTTGGATTCACCGTAGGGATTGGTTGGCTTGTTGGAAGCGGTTTCTTCTATGGGCTGCTTCTCTGGTTCACCGTAGGTGGCCGCGCTCGAAGAGAAAACAATGCGATTGATCTCCGACTCCCGCATTGCATCGAGGAGGATGAGCCCGGCCACAACGTTGTTGCGATAATACTTTGCTGGGTGCACGCAGGATTCCCCAACCAGCGAGTCTGCAGCCATGTGAATGACCGCATCAATTCGGTAAGTGGAAAGCGTTTTCCGCAAACTGGTTGCATCTGCCAGGTCGGCACGGACAAACGCAGCTCCCGGAACTATAGCCTGCTCATGGCCCTTGTAAAGGCTGTCGTAGACCACCGTTTCGTGGCCGTCTTTCACCAGCTGTTCGGTGACGACACTGCCAATATAACCCGCGCCACCTGTCACCAATATTCTCATGATTTAGGAGTCCCCTTTTGCATGCTGCCGGCGAACTCACGGCTGAATCTTGAGACGCAAACTACTTATTAAATAGTTGACGTCTTCAAGTTAGTGATGCACGCAATTACGCGGACACCATAACCGCGGCTCATGAACTTAGTCTGTTTTGAAGAAATGACGTGCAGATTCTCGTAGGGCAAACTGTTAGTTTACGTACCAGCACTTGCGTTACAGCGAAAATAACGGAAGGGGGAATCGCAAAACTAACAGTTGCGTTGCAAGAAATCTTTAGGTGTGGGCCACCTTTGGCTGGACCGAGGCTGCACTCGTCGTGGCTGGATCCGAAGGAGCGTAATACAGAATACGGTTACAGTTATCACAGGTAACCACCTCCTCGCCGCGCCGCACCTGGGCCATCGCCTGGGGGCGAAGCGCCATGAAGCAGGCCATGCAAGCACCGTTGCGGGCCTCGGCAACTGCGACCCCATCGCGTATTCGCGCACTAATGCGCACATAGAGCGCGCCCATCGACTTCGGTAAAGCGGTAACTAATCGCTCGCGTTCCGCGCGATTCATGGCGAGCTTGTCTGCCTGTTGGCGCGTCTCGTCGTCAAACGCCTTCAGTCTTGCTTCTCGATCCGAGTTTAATGAGGCGATCTCTTCTGCCCGTTCGTTGAGAGAGGCCTCGGCCTTCTCGATCGCCTCCATGCGTTCAAGCGTTTGTGTTTCCAGTGCAGCGATTTGTTTGCGGGCTGCATCGGCTTCGCGTATTGCGGCGGTGTATTCGTCCTGTTTCTTTGACGACATTAAATTGCGTTCGGCGCGTTCAACTCGCACGCGTTGTTCCGCAATTTCTGTTTCGAGCCGCGAACGTGTCTGCCTTGCTTCATCGCGGGAGCTCTCCAGGGACCGAATTTCAAAGGCGCGCTGATCAAACTCTGTTTCGATCTCGGCGCGCCTTTGTGGTATGGCTTCTAGTTCTGCTTGTAGTTTTCTTATGCTTGTATCCAGTTTTTGTAAAGCGACTAATTGCTGTAATTCCGCTTTCACTCTTTATGCTCTCCTTAAAAGATCGGGTCGGGGTTTTATGTAAATCAAGACAATCATCACTAAGGATTATCAGGCATCCCCAGCCCCGCGCGCAAGTCAGCCTGCGGTGCCTCACGTTTTAGCCTCTGTCAGCGGCCAAAATTCGCCCTTCGGGGATGGATTCGCTCAATTGCTCTAACTAGCTCACCCTGTGGGGACGACCCAAAATCTGAAGCAACTTGCCGACCTTAAGTGAGATCGCCGTACAGATGTTGCAGCAACACGGTTACGGCTATCGTCGCAGTCTCTGCCCGCATCGTGCGTCCTCCCAGTGTGACAATCGTCCATCCGGCTGTGCGTGCTAGTGCAAGTTCGTCGTCCGCCCAGCCACCTTCCGAGCCTACGAGTGCTGTCAGTGAAGACAGCCTCGACGGAAACTTTCTCTTTGCTTCTAATATCGACTGGCCGTCGCGTTCAGAAAACATGAGGCCCTTCATCTCCCCGTCGGAACCAACCGTTTCAATTAAGGACCTAAAAGCAATCGGGCTGACTACCTCGGGCACAAGCGCGCGTCCGGATTGTTTGGAAGCTTCAAGCGCGATTCGCTGCCAGCGTGCCAGGCGTTTAGCCGCATCAGACTCATCGCGCAAGCGGATGTCGGCCAGCCTGGTTACTACGGGCACTACGCGAGTGACGCCCAACTCCGTCGCTTTTTGCACGACCAAATCAAACTTCTCACCCTTCAGCAGAGCAACGGCGAGTGTAAGGGCGAACGGAGATTCGGATCGCGCGGGTGCTACTTCCGAAATGACTGCGAGCCGAGCAACATCACGCCGGCTTTCCTCCCGTCCTTCCTCGATTGTGCAGTGAAACTCCTTCCCGGTGCCGTCGAAGACATAAACTTCGTCACCGGGCTTCAGGCGGAGGACCTCACGCAAGTGACGCGCTTCATCTGACGCGAGAGTCACGCCATCGAGCTTGGAAGTAAACGCGCTGGGCGGCGCATAGAATCTGCGGCGGGTCATCAATCGTTATGCTCGTTTGTGACACATTGTTTTTAGTTCCGTTAGGAACGAAATGTTTATAGTTCCTGCGCCGAGTGGGTTATTCCGCGGAGTGGAATCTCGAAGATTCCACTCTGCGGGCAAGGATTTGGAATAGCGAGCTAGCTATAAACATTTCGGTCCTACGGACCGAAGCGCGATGGGTTCTAAACAATTATTGCAACCCACTCGCCGTCTTGCATGATTTCAAATGTGCTGGCGACGCCGCACTCGCGAAGTCGGCTAGCCACTGCTTCAACCTGCGAATCGAGGATTCCTGAAAGGATCAAACGTCCGCAAGTAACAGACAAGAGCGAGGAAAGCATCGGGGCGATCACATCGGCAGTGAGGTTTGCGCAGACGACATCTGCGGAAGCCGTAGAGTCGTCAATCGTCCCGAGCCGAAACATCACCTTCTTCGCAACGCCATTCAAGCGGGCATTCTCGCGCGCAATTGCAATGGCTTCAGCGTCAGTATCGCACGCACTAATGCGTCCGTCCGGACGCGCGTCAGGAAAAAGTTTCGCTGCGGCTATGGCGAGGATTCCGGTGCCAGTCCCTACATCGAGAAAGCTTCCACCTGCGAAATATTTCTCGAGCGCGGCCAGACACAAACGCGTTGTCTCGTGCGTTCCAGTACCAAAGGCCATGCCGGGTTCGATACGAATTACAATGCGATCGTTCGCATTTTGAATATCGGTCCATGGAGGCGCAACGATGAATGGACCAGTCTCAACCGGCTGCCAGGTTTTCTTCCATTCGCCGAGCCAATCCCGGTCGGCTACCTCACGAACGTTAATCTCGCGAACCGAGGACAACGGCAGCTCGTAGATCCGCATTGCTTCGGAGACTTCTGTTCGCACAGGCTCGCGCTCGGGACGATGATCGAAATAAGCGGTGACTCGCAAAAGCTTGTCATCGATTTCATCTGTTTCAGTTCCCAACGCTCCGGCTTCCATCAGCGCGTATTCCACCGCCTCGCGCGCCACGGAAGCAACCTCCACATCGAGGGCGTACCAAACACGCGTTGCCATACTGCTTAGGGGCTGGGCCACTCTTTATCCTTTGGCTTCTGAAACTCCTCGACGAGGAATACGCACTCTAGTTCCTTGCCTTTCGCCCTTAAACCACTGGGTCGAATTAAGTAGAGATCGACGGCATCATCTTTCTTTAACTCTTTATCGAAGTATTTGGTGACGGGTTGCTGCACAGGTAACCAGTATTCCTCAGTGCCTTCTTTGAACAAAAACTCCCATTCGAACAAGCTAAGGTAGTTTGGCGTATCGGAATAAGTGCCCGCCCAAAGCTCAATGAACTTCTTTCGTTCAGTACCGATGGGTTTCGATTTTCCTGTGTAGATTACGCGAACGACTGAAGGCAGTATCTTGCCGCGAAATACGAACTGGCCCTTGTTTCATATGATCGTCCTGCACCTCCCAGCCACCCGGGAAAGTCAATCTCAATCCGAAGTAGCTGTTGGTGTATACGGAGCCATCGAGTGTTCCCGCTCTGATAACCGCGCTCAGAGCGGGCACTGAAACTACTGTCTTCGTCATTGCTCCAACTTTCAAACTGCTCCGCACTATCGCCCAGGCCGAAGCCGCCGCGTCCAGTTCTTTGTCGGAGCCAATGAAGCTCACCAGCACCAGCCGTCGTCCGAGTACGAGGGCATAGACCTCGGCATTTCCCGGCTCGCCTCCCAGCACGGCGCGCAAACGGACGCCGGATGCCTGAGCGCCGCCGACTTCGATTTGCTTCTCAGCGCGTTCGACTTTAGCTTGCTGTCCCTCGAATTCCTTGACCATGGAATCAACAAAGAAGTCGAACACGTCCTGGCGAGCTTTTGCGAGCTGCCCTGCGGTGTCGATCACGTCGTAGCGGGACATGACCATGATTTGCGCGCCGTCTCTCGCATAAGTGAGCACGAGTTGCTGGCCTTCAGATTCGGTCTTGTCCTCAAATTTGACATCGGCAGGATAGTCGAAAGACAGACCACCTTTAGAGAAGTGGCTCAACTCGGGCGCGGGCGTTTGCGCATTCGCTAGCAGAAAGACGAGCGCCAACGCGATAACGCCGGCTGCTCTCGTGAACAAAATTTTCATAATTTGAACTCCAGTTTTCAGGACGGATCGTCAGGATAACCTTTAAGATCTGCAGCGCCTTCCTCCATGTTCGTCTTTACTAACTCTTGAAGCGCGCGACGCTCGAATCATCCCAGGGAAAACCTTGCGCGCGAGCGGTCGAAAAGCACAGCAACAACAACACCACCATGAAGACCGTTGCCGGAATCTTTTTCATGAGGCACATCCTTTCCGAGAGCATGAAGCCTGGGTTGCGGTACCTTTAATCTCTAATGCCCAGGTCATCCAACAGTTGCACTTTATCGCGCCAATCCTTTTCAACTTTTACGAATAGTTCCAGATGGCAGCGATGACCCAGCAGGTGTTCAATATCCTGTCTGGCGCTAGTGCCTATTTCCTTCAAACGAGCAGCGCCTTTTCCGATTACAATCTTTTTTTGCGACGGTCTTTCGACAAAAATCGCGCAGTGGATACGTGTAAAGTCTTCGCGCACCTCTTCCCATTTTTCCGTCACAACCGCCGTCACATAGGGAATTTCCTCTTCCGTGGTTTGCAAGATCTTCTCGCGCACGATCTCGGCCACAAGCGTGCGCACTGACTGGTCAGTTAGATCATCTTCGCCAAATAGCGGTTCACCTTCAGGCAGATGTTTAATTAGCTCTGGAGGCAACACCTCATTCATGCTTGCGCGCAAAGCGGAGATTGGAATAATTTCGCGCCACTCATACTGCGTCCGATACCAATCTATCAATGGCAACAGCGCGGCTTTATCCTTGAGTTTATCAATTTTGTTGAGCAGAAGCAGGGCGGGCTTGTTTGATCGTTGGACCAGTTCAAGGACGAACTTATCACCGCTGCCAGTCGACACCGAGGCATCGCGAATCAGGCAAACGAGATCCACTCCCAGCAGGGCATCCTGGACAGTCGCCATCATGCGTCGATTCATTTCGTAACCCGGCTTGTGGACTCCGGGCGTGTCAACGAGAACAATTTGCCCTTCTGGGGTTGTGATTACGCCCTGAATCCTAAAGCGCGTGGTCTGTGGTTTGTCAGAAACCGCGGCAATCTTCTGCCCGATCAGGTTGTTCAACAGCGTCGACTTACCCGCATTTGGCCTGCCCACGAGGGCGACGTATCCACTGCGATAATTAACCTTGTTGATGGCTTCAACCAAGCGTTGCTTACTTGCTCTTCTCTGCGAAGATCTGTACGAGATTGACTAATGTCTCGGTAGTTTTTTCAAGGCCGCGACGCGAGTTGAATTCCAACTTGCCGTGAAAGTTTTGGCCGCCAGTAAAAAGGTTCGGGGTCGGCAAACCCTGGAAGGTCAAGTTTGAACCATCCGTGCCTCCTCGTATTGGTCTGATAAATGGCTTCAGTCCTGCGCGACGGGCTGCCTCGAATGCGTTGTCGGTCAACTCGGGATAGTTCTTCAAGACCTCTTTCATGTTCTTGTAGTTTTCCTTAACCTCAATCCCAATCTTTACCTCCGGAAACTTCGCCTGCGTTTGCGCCACCATGTCGCGCAACATCTTCTCTTTGGCGTCGAGACCGCTCACGTCAAAATCCCGCAGCAGGATTTTCAGGCTTGACTCCTCAACGTCGATAGTTCCCGCGTAAGGATGCACGAAGCCGACGCGCCCTTCAGTCGTTTCGGGCAACATGTCATGCGGAAAGCGCGACAGGTAATCGCCAACAGCGTACATCGCATTAACCATGATCCCTTTGGCTGTACCGGGATGCGTGCTCTTGCCCTTGAATGTGACAGTGGCCGTGCGCGCGCTCCACGTTTCGTTGCTGATCTCACCGAGCGATTCACCGTCCACTGTATAAGCCAGTTGCGCCCCGAAACCTTTGACATCAAACTTCTCGATGCCTCCGCCAACTTCTTCGTCCGGCGTGAACGCAACTGCAATGGTGCCGTGTTTGATCTGCGGATTCTGCATCAACGTGTCGATCATCGTCATAATCTCTGCGATGCCTGACTTGTCGTCGGAACCGAGTAACGTTGTGCCATCGGCGGTAATAATGTCATCGCCTATTAGCTCTTTGAGAACGGGATTGCTTGCCACTGCGATTACCTGGGTGGGATCCTTAGGCAGCACGATGTCGCCGCCCTGGTAGTTTTTGTGAATGATCACATTTACGTTTTCGCCTGAAACGGCCGGTGAAGTGTCCATATGGGAAATGAGCCCAACTACCGGCACTTTTGAATTGTCGGTGAGATTTCCCGGCACCGTCGCGTAAACGATTCCAAACTCACTGACCCGAACATTATCCGCGCCAATCTCTTTCAACTCCTTCGCAAGCAGGTTGGCGAGGATTAATTGCTTTCGCGTGCTGGGAACAGTTGTCTGATCTTCCTGTGACTGGGTGTCGATTTTCGCGTAACGCAGAAAACGTTCAAGAGCGCTTTCCTTTGGGGGCCTTACACTCTGGGCCTGAGCAGAGACGGCGATAAATAGGCCAAATATCAAGGCGAAGACAGATTTCATTTCTTTACTCCTCAGATCTTTGCCGGGGTTTCGCTTGTTCGTTTGGAAGAGAATTAAGATTAACCAATGATGCAGTTAAAGCAAAGCGCGCTGCCTGGGTTAATAGGGTGAGCTCCCCGCAAAGCGAAAAGTCAACCGTGAAGAACGCAAAGTTTACGCAAAGTTGTGCAAAGGATTTCTTTGCGGATCTTTGTGGCAGTTCTTTGAGCCCTTTGCGGTTTATCTTTCTGTTGAGTCCGGCCGCTCAGAAAAACATTCGGTTATTGATCAGTCCAATCCTTACCGCGCCCATTAATTTCGTCGAGCGCGAGTTGCAGCTCGTCGCGTTTCTTCGCGAGTCCTTCCTCGTCGTTGTCAGCAGAAACATATATTGGAGGTGCGATGTCGACGCGTGCGCGTGAAAAGGGCAAGGGCACCTGGAATCCATCCCAACTTCGTTTCGCTTCCCAAAAATGTCGCGCGGTAATTGTAAATGGCAAGATTGGCTGGCCCGTTTTCTTTGCCAATAGCACAGCGCCCATCTTGGCGACGTAGCGTGGGCCTTTTGGGCCATCTATTGTAAAAGCGGTCGGTAAACCGGCGCGCATCAATCTGACCATTTCGACGATCGCCCCAATGCCGCCCCGCGTGCTCGATCCGCGGGCCGCTCCATAGCCGAAACGCTGAATAAAGCGCGCGATATATTCGCCGTCAAAGCTCCGCGAAGTCATCGATACGATGCCGCGGTTGCGCCAGAAGTAAGTCGCGGGAAAGATGCGGTTGTGCCACAGAGCAAGAATCGGAATTTTCCCCTCGCGCGATGCAGCTTCAAAATGCTCCCAACCTTCAACCTGAAAACGCAGCGTGCTTCCAATCACCTTTATTAGAACGAAGAAGACGACATCGGCGAGGCGTATCAGCAGCCGTTTTTTGAGCGGGTAAGATGAGAGGTCGGCAAACTTGTACGCGCGCGCGATGGTTTCCTCAGCAGGACGCGCACCTTTGAACTCTTGTTCGGCAGAAGCTTGCATGGAGAATTTCAGTTGATAGTCACGCAAAGTATAGCCGAACCGAATAAACGAAACCTTCCTGGACTGGGAGCGCGGGCGTCTCGCCCGCAAACGCAGCGCAGGTCCCCAATTAGGTCGGGACGTCTAAATCTTTCGCGCTCCGCGCTCATTGCGGGCGAGACGCCCGGGCTCCCAGTGAGGGATTGACTTTGTAATGCTATGAAAGCGCACACTTAAACTGAGCCCTTTGCTCGTGACGCCTGCCTATTGGTATAGGTCCGGCTCGCCCGGCGGCCTTGTCTTCCAACGTTTATGAATCCAGAGCCATTGGTCCGGGTAAAGGCGGATCATATGCTCAACCGCCGCTGCGAAGCGAGCGGTGTTCACCTCGATATCTTTGTCATGGTCCCCGGTTCGAACCAACTCGACTGGCGGGTCGCCATGAAAAAAATAGCGCTTCCGCTTCTTGTCCCATACCGCACAAGTCGGAATCACTACAGCATCAGTCTTAAGAGCGAGCGTGGCAATGCTGGCAGTCGTGCACGCAAGCTTTCCGAAGAATGGAACAAAGACCCCTTCGCGCGTCTGCGTATTGAGATCTGAGAGGATACCCAGCGTTCCCCCTTCGCGTAATACTCTCAAGGCCTGTCGTGCCGCGCTCTTTTTATCAACGGCGCGGTTACCAAACCGTGTCCTAACCCCCTCTATCATTTCTTCTATACGCGCATTGTCGAGAGGGCGAACGAGGAAACTAATGGGATATTCAAGCGCGGACCAACCGAAGCTGTGTAGTTCCCAGGCACCGAGATGACCCGTTAAAAAAATAACCCCGCGACGATTTTTCTCCGCCTCTCTCAAGTGGGCCAGACCAACCTGATCATATTCGATGAGCGGGCGCAGTTTTTCCGGTGTCGCGCGCGGCAGTTGACTGAATTCGGCCAGCAGCCGGCCGAGGCTTTCGAAGCAGCCGCGCAGTAAACGCCTGCGGTTCGGCTCCGTCATATCAGGAAAGGCGATCTCGAGATTGCGTTCACCAGTTTGCCGAAGATTCCCAGGCATCAGGTAAGCGACGCGCCCGACGGCCACGCCGACGCTAATCGCCAGCCGGCGGGGTAGCACGCCGAGACCGGTGAGAATTGCCCGCGCAAGTGCGTATTCGAGCCATGTCTGAAGTTTGCCGTGTTTGGCCATGCCGAAGGACAGGACGCGTAGTGTAACGCATGGCACGTGGTTAATGATAAGTGGGAGGTTAACTCAAGAGGAATCGCCATGCTCATCCCTTATCAGTTATCCCCCCACGGTGATATATTTCGAACGCAGCAGGCGGAAACGTCGTAAAGTGTTTTTGGAAGCGCCAGGGGACCAATGGAGCGCTTCCGTTCTCTCCCTTAAATATCACCGGCAGATTGGAGTGGGATGCAGAAACGTAGGATTCTCATCGTCGACAATAACGATGAGCTGCGTGCCATACTCGAAGCCGCGCTTGGCGGACTGGGCCATGAGGCCGTCGTAACGGGCGATCGAGATGAAGCCCTCAACCGTGACGACCTCGACCAATTTGATCTCATCATTAGCGATCTAACCGAGGAGGCCCAGTCACTCGAGGAGTCAAACGGCAAGCCAACAGGTGGACTGCCTCGCCGACACCTTTTAACGCCAGTTATCTCAAACGCCACCGAGCCTATCATAGTCAAAGCCTTCAAGATGGTCGCGGCAAATTACCTGCGACTGCCCTATAACCGAGAAGAGCTTCGCGAGATAGTTGAACAAACACTCTCTTACAAGCTTCGCTACGTGGACGATCCCAGCTTGCTTTCTCACACTCACGAGAAAATTGAATTTGAACTTCCGAGCGACGTCGCCTTAATGAGCGGTGTACTTCAATACCTGCTCGAGCGTGTTGCTAAGCTGGGCTTGATCAGTACTGAAGGATCGAACCTTTTCGTCGCCCTCGATGAAGCGTTTGTTAATGCCGTCAAGCATGGAAACAAAAACGATCCTACGAAGCTGGTTCGCGTCGGCGCAGAGCTCTCTCCCAGGGAAGCCTGCTTTACAGTTGAGGATGAAGGGGAAGGATTCGACGTGGAGACAATACCTGATCCCCGCGATCCAGCTAATCTATTCAAGTCTTCAGGGCGTGGAGTCCTGCTTATGTACAACATCATGGACGAAGTTGAGTACAATGCGCAGGGCAATCGCGTAAAGATGGTAAAGAGACCGGAACCTTCGGTCGAAACTCAACTCGTTGAACCAGGCCAACCCAACGACAAACACGCCGGTAACGTCTGAAGAAGTTTTCCAACGCCAATCAATTGTGGTGGGGACATCGCATGCAGATCCGTCGCTCTCCTTCTGGAATGCATGGTCCTGGTGGTTTGTTCCTGCCCTGGCCGTGCTGGTGCTTGTACTTTATTTTGTCGATCCGTTTATCGGCGACTGGGACGGCATGGACTACACGATGCTCTCCCTGGCCGGCTATCCCTCTTCAATGGCGCTCGGCCGGAATCTTTTTATTTTTGGAAATCATGGTCTCTATGAAATGGCCCACTGGCTGTTTAATGTTCCGCCAGAAAACGCCTACCTGATTTTTAAGTATGCCGTCGTTGTTCAAGCCCCGCTTGCGGTAATTGCTTGCTGGGTCCTGGCCCGTGATGTTTCGGGCTCTGTTCACTCGGCCACTCTGGCCGCGCTCTTCGTCGCCTTCTCGCCTGTGTTTGTGCTCTACGGCGGACAAGTGATGACTGACGTGCCGTCAGTTCTTCTTCTTGCGGTGGCCCTGATAATCCATTATCGAGGACTGCGACACGAGCGCGTTTGGATGGTTATGCTTGGGAGCGCGCTGCTGGGTTTGGGAGTAAATCTTCGTGAGACCATTGGTTTTTATGCGCCATGGCTAATCGTGGCTCCTTTCGTTTGCGGTTGGAAACCTGGTCGCCGTCAAGTTCTTATCATTGCCCTCTCGTGTTTTCTGTTTTTTGTCTTCGCATTGAGCTGGTTTGGATTTTGGTTCATCACGGATGAACATTACCGCTGGGTCTGGTTTGGCTGGCGCGAATCAATGCGACGGGAAACTGCGCGGCATCCGGTTACGCTGCATAACCTTTGGCCTTATTTTGCTTATTTCTTTGTAAGCGCTCCGCTCGTTTTTGCGTCGCTTCCATTCGCCATCAGAAACGAGTGGCGTGATCGAAAATTATCCCCACTACTGCTGCTTGCCGCGACTGGCCTGGTTGCTGACCTGCTGCTTTTTCTGAATTACAGCGCCGCCGTTAACTGGCGTTATTTTCTGACCGGTTTGCCCGCGATTGCGCCCTTATCCGCCAACTTCTTCATCCGTACTCTGAACCGGCGATTTGGCAGCGTCCGGGTTGCTTTCGCTTCGTGTGTCGCGGCAGTTTTGATCCTCGCGGTAATATTCAGTCTCTTGATTCGACCCGCCAGCAAACAATTTATTGAAAGACGGGCGATGAGCAAGGAGTATCGCCATCAGCTCGCAAAACTGCCCCGCGATGCGGTCATGATTTCAGGCTCGCAGACAATTGCGGTTACCTACTGGAAAGCGATCGGCGCGGGTGCATGGGAAACAATTGGTACTGGCGGGGGTTGGCCCGGAGAAAATCTGGTTCCGTTGATTGAAAACTACTTGAAGGAAGGGCGGCGTGTTTTTCTCGACACGGATACACGCTGGTGGCTACCCTGCGGCTGGCAACGCGATGAGATTCCAGCGATCGTAAATCTCCAACAGCGTTTTAGTTTTCGCCGCGTGACGGATACGATTTACGAAATAAGACCGAGGGGCGACAAGAGCGCGACCGATCAACCAAATTTGGAGAGACTTCTGCCGGAAAACAGGCCGGAAGATACGAAGAAGTGCCCTCCGGTACAGGCGTAGCACTGACCAGTTTAGAGTTGAACCCGAATTCGCTACGGCTAACAACGATGCCCTACGAAGTTTTTCTAGCCCTTCGCTATTTGCATTCTCGTCAAAAGCGCCGGCTAGCGCGCGTAACTGCACTCATCGCCGTAGTCGGAATAGCTGTGGGAGTGGCGGCGCTGGTTGTGGCGCTGGCTCTGGCAAATGGTTTTCGTGACGAGATGCGCGACAAAATACTCCGCGGTACTGCTCATCTGACCGTTATGCGTAGTGATGGCCAACCAATGCCGGATTACAAAGACGTCGCGGCCCGCATTGGAAACGTTTCGGACGTCGTAGCTGCAAACGGAACGACCTATGACGGCGCCGTCGTGATTGGTCCAAAAGGATCAGCTTACGCGGTGCTGCGCGGTATCGATGGCGCTTCTGAACAAACGACTGTGGAAATTGCGCACTCGTTAATTGCTGGTTCTGCTGGCCCACTCTTTGACACAACCAAAGATCAAGGCTTGCCGGAGGTTGTTATTGGAGCTGAGCTGGCTACCCGCACAGGACTTCAGGTTGGCGATACGGGTGAGATAATTTCTGCGAATGCGGGTTTCTCCGGCGCGAATTCAAGCAGACGCCGTGTTCGGGTGGCCGGAATCTTTCGCTCAGGCCTTTTCGAATACGACTCAACCTGGATCTATCTTCCACTGGAGACCGCGGCGGCCTTTGCGGGCGGCGCTCACGCCGCTTCTGTCATCAGCGTCCAGGTGGCAAACATCTACGACGTTAAGCAAACTGCGACAAAGGTGAGGGAGCTACTCGGTGGGTCCTACACAACCGTTGATTGGCAGGAGGCAAATCGTCCGCTGTTTACAGCTCTGGCGCTTGAGCGACGTATTGGCGTTGTCATGATCGCTCTTATAATTCTTATTGCCGCGCTCAACATCACCACAACTCTTATCCTGATTGTAATGGAACGACGCCGGGATATTGCCATCCTTAACGCGATGGGCGCAACCAGCAAAAGCATCATGAGTATATTCATCGTTGAGGGTGCGATGGTTGGCCTGCTGGGTGCTTTTGTTGGCGTTTCGCTGGGAGCTATGGCAATCATAATCGCCAATCGGTATCAGCTCATTAGTTTGCCGGCTGATGTTTACTCAATCAGCAACGTGCCTCTCCATCTGAACCTTCTCGACGCAGCTATCGCTGCGCTTGTTGCCTTTACTCTCAGCATTATCGCCACGCTCTATCCCGCGCGCGCGGCCGCAAGTGTTCGACCAGCGGAGATGCTCCGCGACGCTCAATAAGTCCAATGTCCAGGGTCCAAAGTCCAATACCAATGAGTCCAACGTCCAAACTCGAAAGTCCAGCGTCGGACCGGACTCCTTCGAAGGCATATGTCCAGGACGGAAAAGCGGACGTTGGACCTTGGGTATTGGACGTTGGACTAAAGGTCACTGATCTTCGCAAAAGTTTTTTGTCTCCGAGCGGAGAGAAAATCGAAGTCCTGCGTGGCGCTTCGTTTTTCGCAAGTGCGGGCGAGACGGTCGCAATCATGGGCTCCTCAGGCGCCGGCAAATCGACTTTGCTGCATTTGTTGGGGGGTCTGGAAGCGGCAGATCATGGCAGCGTCGTTGCGGGACAGTTTGCGGTTGATCGCGCCAGCGCTTCCGCTCTTGCGCGCTTTCGAAACAATCGAGTGGGTTTCATTTTTCAGTTTCACCATCTTCTTCCGGATCTCACTACGGTAGAAAACGTCAGTCTGCCACTATTAATTACACGAACCCGCCATGGTGAGGCCATGCGTCGCGCTACGGAGATGCTTGAAGAAATTGGGCTTGGCAGTCGCGTTTCACACCTGGTGGCGCATCTTTCCGGCGGCGAGCAGCAGCGGGTCGCTGTTTGTCGGGCACTGATTACGCGACCAGCATTTGTTCTCGCCGACGAGCCTACCGGCAATCTTGATACAGCAACGGGCAATGAAATTGCGCATAGTCTTGTCTCTTACGGCCGAGACAACGGGGCTCTAGTCATTATCGCCACACATAATCGCGCTTTGGCGGCGCTTTGCGACCGAACCCTGATTTTGAGGGACGGTCGACTTTCGATGGCTGACTAGCCCTCACAATGTCTAATTGGGGGTCTGATTCGGGCGTCTTGAAATAATCGTCTGGTTGAGACTTTTATTATGAAGAAACCACACAAGCCTTTTGGCACTCTCATTGATGGGTTATAATGCACGCAGTGCCGGGCGAGCGAGTCCTTTCGCCCGGCATGGTAATCATATGATCCTGTTTGGCGATTAAAACAAATGTTCGAACGCTACACTGAAAAAGCGCGCCGCGTTATTTTCTTCGCTCGCTATGAAGCGTCGCAGTTTGGCGCTCCGGCAATCGAACCTGAACATCTGCTGCTGGGACTGATGCGCGAAGACAAGACCCTCACCGGGCGCTTCTTTCCGCGGGCGCAAGTCTCAATCGAGTCAATTCGCAAGGAAATTGAGGGTCGAACGCTACTGCGTGAAAAGATTTCCACGTCTGTTGAATTGCCACTAGCTCCCGAAACGAAACGCGTTCTTGCCTACTCCCACGAGGAGAGCGATCGCCTCCAGCACCGCCACATCGGCACCGAACATCTCTTGCTCGGTCTTCTCAGGGAAGACCGTTCCATGGCTGCAGAAATTCTTTACGAGCGCGGCCTTCGCCTGAATGCAGTTCGCGATGAGATTGCGCGGCAATCCGGAGCGGACGCGCGTGGCTCGCAAAAGAAGGACACCCCCCACCTGGTAGAGTTTTCTCGCGATCTTACCGACGACGCTTCAAACGACAAGCTCGATCCACTAATCGGCCGCGAAGCGGAGATGGAGAGAGTGGTTCAAATACTTTGCCGTCGCACCAAGAACAACCCGGTATTGATTGGCGAACCCGGTGTAGGAAAGACCGCGATCGTCGAAGGCCTTGCGCAACGAATCATTCGGGGTGATGTTCCTTCGTTCCTCGAGAACAAACGGATCCTTTCCCTTGACCTTTCGTTAATAGTTGCCGGTACCAAATACCGCGGACAGTTTGAAGAGCGGCTCAAACAAATCATGCGCGAGCTGGTTGAGAATCCGCAGTACATAGTCTTTATCGATGAGCTGCATACTCTTGTCGGCGCCGGCTCGGCCGAGGGCTCGCTCGATGCTGCTAACATTTTGAAGCCGGCTCTCTCGCGTGGTGAACTCCAATGCATCGGCGCGACGACTCCAGCAGAGTTTCGGAAGTCGATTGAGAAGGATCGGTCGCTCGAGCGGCGCTTTCAGGCTGTGAAGGTCCCGCCTCCTTCGGAAGAAGAGGCTGTCGCGATTCTGGAGGGTGTGCGGGAACGTTACGAAAGCTTCCATCAAGTGCATTACACCGATGAAGCCTTGGAGGCGGCCGTTTACCAGTCTCATCGTTACATTCCCGACCGATTCCTGCCCGATAAAGCAATAGACGTAATCGACGAGGCAGGCGCCCGCGTGAAGCTTCGCGTTCGCCGCGAGCAGGGAAACCTGTCTGATTGGAACCAGATAAACGATTGGTCGCAGGAAACCAGCGCCGACGAGGGAATCAAAGAGGGAGGTGAAGACGCGCTCGTATCCGCGCGAGTTACCCGTGATGACGTTGAAGAAGTAATTGCCCGCTGGACGGGGATTCCAGTAACTTCGCTCAAAGAGGAAGAGACTCAGAAATTATTGCGCATCGAGGTGGAGCTTCATGAGCGCGTCGTGTCGCAAAGACCGGCAATCTCTGCCCTCGCACGGGCGATTCGCAGATCGCGCGCAGGTTTGAAAAATCCCCTGCGACCCGTTGGTTCGTTCCTGTTCCTGGGACCGACCGGGGTGGGCAAGACGGAAGTCGCGCGCTCTTTGGCGCAGGTCCTATTTGGCAGCGAACGCTCGATGATCCGCTTCGACATGTCGGAGTTTATGGAGAAGCATTCCGTGTCGAAGCTAATTGGATCTCCTCCGGGATATGTTGGGCACGAAGAAGGCGGCCAATTAACCGAACGGATCAAGCGAGCGCCATATTCAGTTTTGCTGTTTGATGAAATCGAAAAAGCTCATCCGGATATTTTCAATATTCTGTTGCAGGTTTTTGAAGATGGCATTCTGACTGACGCTTTAGGAAATGCCGTCGATTTTAAGAACGTTATTATCATCATGACCTCAAACATAGGCGCGCGTTTCATTCAGAAAAAGGGAACCATGGGTTTCCAGGGAACGACGGACGCCACGCGAGAAAAGATGGAAGAGATGGTGATGTCAGCGGTTCGCCAAACCTTCAATCCTGAGTTTATTAACCGCCTCGATGAAATCATAATTTTTGACGAATTGTTTAGTCACGAGCTCCTCGACGTCATTCAGCTTCAGGTCGAACAGATTAACCGGACGATGGTCAGACATGGATTTGAAGTTAAGCTGACTGACGAAGCGAAGAAATGGATCGTGGAAAAGACCTGTGCCGATCGCTCGTATGGGGCTCGACCGCTGCGCCGCGCGCTACAAAAGTATGTTGAGGACCCGCTCTCGGAGGCACTAATTCAAGGTCAGCTGGGTGACGCTTCTTTGATCGAAGTGTTTCTTGACGGGGATGAGCTCAACTACCGTCCGATTGGCGTTGATGCGCCCGATGATGCTGTATTAATTCATTGAAGCGGTTTAGTTTTCAGCGTCTGGAATCAAAAGAGGCAGAAGGAAAAGGGGCAAAGGCTGGAACCGGGCGTTTAGCCCAATAGCCCGTTTTCCTTTTGCCTTTTTACTTTTGCGACGCTGGTTCGGTATAATGCGCGACTTTGCTGGACAAACATTGGCAACGAGACTGTTGCACTTGGGAATCAAAGCGTTCCACAGTCCCTGATCCAGATGGCCGGGCAGGCCATTTACATTAGTTTTGCCTTTATTTTTTGAAAAGATAAATTTATCGCCCATTTTTAGCTCCCCGAAGTATCTGAGATCCGGTAAGAACCTCTGAGGGAAAAGGCGCCTATGCATTCATATCGCGGGTTTTTACTCATAATTGTGAGCGGAATCGTCCTGCTGGCTTTCATGATCTCCGCCCCGCGAGTTGTTAATGCGCAGCAGAGTCAACGCCTGGTCGAGTCAGTCGACATAACAGGCAATCGACGTCTCAGAAAGGACGACATCCTTTATTACGTCCAGACCCGCCCCGGAGATCCCTACAATGAACAGCAAATCCAGCGCGATTTACAGGCGATTCTTGCGCTTGGGTTTTTTGATAAGACTTCCACACGTGTTCTGACTGAAGAAGGTGCGCGCGGCGGCGTTAACGTCATATTCGAAGTTAAAGAGCTCCCGATCATTCGCGACCTCCAGTTTGAGGGTCTGAAGAGCGTCCCGGAATCGGATGTGCTCAAAGCATTTCGTGAGAAGCGCGTCGGTGTTTCCAAAGAAAGCATCTATGATCCCGTGAAAACACGCAACGCTATTCGTGTGCTGAAAGAACTGCTTGCCGCTCACGGCCATCCCAACGCCACGATAGAGGAAAAGCGCGACGAGGTTTCGGCTACGTCAACCGCCCTCACTTTCGTTATCAACGAAGGGGAACGAGTTCGCGTTGTTGAGATTCAATTCGAAGGTAATACCGTTTTTAGTGACGGCAAACTTCGGGGCGCGATGAAGTATGTTAAAGAGGCTGGCCTGGTCACTCGCTTTAAGGGGCAGGACATACTCGATCGGGAAAAACTCGAAGTCGACCTGCGACACGTGGACAACTACATGCGCTCGAAGGGTTATCTCCAGGCACGCCACGGCGAGCCGAGAGTAGAAAGTGTCGGACCCAGGCGCACGGGATTTCCGATTCTGCCGCTTCCTTTTCTTTCCTCGGTCGATGAAGGTCTACGGGTTACGGTTCCGATTGTGGAAGGAAGGATCTATCGCATTGGCGAGATGAAGATTGAGGGCAACTCAATTTTTTCTGAGGACGCGATTCGAGGTATCGTTGGCCTCAACAAAGGCGACATTGCTAACGGTGAAAAGATCGGCAAGGCCTTGTTTGAGAATTTGAAGAAGTACTACGGTCAGCAAGGTTTTATTGAGTATACGGCTGAACCGACGCCAACCTTTAAGGACAATCCGCAAAAACCCGACGAGGGAATAGTTGACTTTGTGATTACCATCGAGGAGGGCAAGCAGTTTTCGCTGCGCCGGCTCGAATTCATCGGTAACACGTTTACGCGCGACAACGTTCTTCGCCGGGAGGTGTTGCTAAACGAAGGCGATATCTATAACCAGACCGCATGGGAGTATTCAATAATTAAGCTCAATCAGCTCGGCTATTTCGATCCCATCGATAAAGATAAAGACGCTGATTTCAAGACTAACGAAGAAGAAGCAACGGTTGATCTCACTCTGAAGGTAACAGAACGGGGCCGCCAGCAGATTTCTTTCAACGGCGGTCTTTCCGGTATTGGTGGATCATTCTTCGGGCTCGAATACTCCACCAATAATTTGTTGGGCCGAGGTGAAATACTTTCGCTCAATCTCTCTGCCGGCAACCGACAGAAATACGCACAGTTCTCTTTTACTGAGCCCTACATTCGGAACCGTCCGATTACCGCAGGTTTCTCGGTGTTTGGTTATACCCAGAAGTTTTTCGGCGAAGGAACTTTTCTCTCGCAGAATCTGGCGGCGCAGCAAGGCCTTTCGGGGTCGCAAATCGATTTCCTGAATGTAAGCGAAGAGAATCTTTTCACGCGCACTTCTTACGGCGGGTCTCTTTTTGCGAGTGCACCACTGTCTGAGTTTTACCGCAAGCGTCGCTTTACACAGTTTTCACGTATTGGAGCTTCATATCAGATCTCAACCTCCTCTGTAACGGATCCCAAGGTCAATCAGGATCCCAATAATCCGACCAAATTCATTCCCGTGATTTATTCTCAGCCAAATATCATTACGAGCAGAGGCACGGTGAGTTTTGCCTACGACACTCGCAATGCCAGCGTCGATCCGACGACAGGCAGAGAATTGTCTTTGCAAGTTGCTGTGGCCGGTCTTGGCGGAGATGTTCGTACCTACCAGCCGACCCTTTCTTATACGCAGTTTATTCCCCTCCGACGCAAGAGGTCGGAACGACCCGAAGTATTCGGCTTCCGCATTCTTGCTGGAACGGTGGGCAGTTTTGCTACTTCGGCCAAGGTAAGGAGCTCAAATTCATTAGCATTCGTGGACGGCGTTCCCATCTTCGAACGTTTCTTCCTCGGGGATGAGTTTAGTATTCGAGGCTATAATGTTCGCTCCATCAGTCCGCTCGCTCCACTCGACTCATTTATTACTTCGCGAAATGTGGTGATCGCTTCTAATGCGGCGGGAACTCCTGTTGCCGTGCCTGGCGCGCCGGCTGGGCTGGCCAACATTGGTGTTTTTACCGGACCGACTGGCTCTAACGTGGTCCAGTTGCCGAGATCGTTTACTCCTGTTGGCGCGGATACTCAGGTGCTTGGCAATTTTGAATACCGAATTCCGGTTATAGGCAACACCGTCGGATTGGCGGCCTTTGCGGATATTGGTTCCGCGTTTAATATTCGCGGCAAGAAGGATCAACTCTTCTCCAGCAATTTCCTGGATGACCAGCCTTTCCTGTCAACAGTTGGATTAATCTCCTGCCAGCGGCCGGGCACGAACGGTTTGGCCCAGGTGAGTTTGACGTCGCTCGCAGCATGCAGCAGTGCTAACACTGACTTGGCATTAATACCCACGCTTTCCGGGCCGGCGTTAGTGATGCGCGATAATCGGATCATAACGACTTCAGAGCTTGACAGCGCGCGCGACATTCGCCCAATCGATCCACTCACGGGCTTGCCCTTTGGATTACAACCAGTGTTTTTACGCGGTCAAGCGCAAACCAACACGGCGGTTCGTCTGTCGCAAAGCCTTTTCGCCAAATTGGGAGACTATCGAGCTAGCCTGGGGATGGAAGTGCGCGTGCAAGTGCCGGTTATCAACGTGCCTTTTCGGCTAATTTTTGCGTATAATCCCAAAGCCAGACGAAACCAGGTTATCGACGGGTTTCCATTCTTCTTTAATGAGAAAAAGAAAGTTATCCGCTTCAGCGTTGGGCGCACCTTTTGATCATTCAAGGCCAACCACGACGGTGGTTTGAACAACTAAGTGAGTTGACTAACCGCCTTCTATTTTAAGGAGCAATACAAGAAAGTTATGAAGATAGATCGATTGATATTCGCAGTTACTTTTGTTCTGGCGCTCACGGTTTCGCCCGCACTGGCGCAACAGAAACCCGCGGCGCCCGCAGGCGCACCAACCCAAACGACCGGGACGGTGCCTGAAAGCAAGATCGCCCTGATCTATTCAGAGGCGTTTCTCGATGCTAAGACCGGTATCGGCCGATTCAACACCCTGGTTACCACTTTGAATCGTGAGTTCCAGCCGCGCCAGACTGAGTTGCAGACTTTGCAGCAAAAAATTCAGACGCTGACTGACGACATAACCAAGACCTCATCCGTCGCTGATCCCAAAACGCTTCAGACGAAACAGGACCAGTTGGATCAACTGAAGAAGGATTTCCAGCGCAAGGGTGAAGACGCACAGGCTGCTTATAACAAGCGCCGGACGGAAATGTTTCAGCCGCTTCAGGATGACATTGGCAAGGCGCTTGAAGTTTATGCCAAGCAGCACAACATCAACGTGATAATTGATGGCAGTCAGGTGCCACTGGTTTACGCTGCTGACAGCATAGATATCACTCGAGCTTTCATTAACGAGTTTAATAGCAAAAACCCGGCGACCGCATCAGTGACGCCTCCCCAGTAAATTCAAGCCGGAGGCTTCTTATTTCAGACGCGGCGATGCGGCAGTTGGTTCCGCGTCCCGCGTCTCTTTGTTCCGATCATGGAAACTGTCCTCGATTCCCAGGCAATACAGGAACTCCTGCCACATCGTTATCCGTTCCTCCTCGTGGATCGAATAATCGAATTGGTGCCTCGAGAACGAATCGTCGGCATTAAACAAGTCAGCATTAACGAGCCATTCTTTCAGGGACACTTCCCCGGTGCGCCGGTCATGCCCGGCGTGCTTGTGATTGAAGCGCTGGCCCAGGTGGGCGCGGTGCTTGCGCTCCGTGAAATTGAGGACCGCGATCAGAAGCTCGTGCTGTTTACCGGTATCCGGGAAGCTCGGTTTCGCCGGCCTGTTGTGCCCGGCGATACATTAACGCTGGAAGTGACCGCATTGCGCATCGGTTCGCGCGTGCAGCGCATGCGAGGTGAGGCTAAGGTTGAGGGGCAGCTCGTCGCCGACGCAGACATTATGAGCGTAATTGCCGATCGAGGATCGGCAGTATAAGAGGCAGTATAAGAGAAGGGAAAAGGACAAGGGGTAAAAGGGTAATGGGGAAACTCAGTTGTTTCCCTTTTGCCCCTACCCCTACCCCTTCCCCGATCATTTTTCATGGCTGTAGCCACTAAGTCTAATAACGTTCATCCCACCGCCGTTGTCGGTCCGGGCGCGCGCATTGGCAGTGGGTGCTACGTCGGTCCATACTCGATTATTGGCGATGAGGTCGAGCTGAAAGACGATGTTCGTTTAGATTCGCATTGCGTAATCGATGGCCGCACCACGATTGGACAAGGCACCCGAGTATTCCCATTCGTTTCGATCGGCCTTCCAGCTCAGGATTTGAAATACAAGGGGGAGCCTTCAGAAACCCGCATCGGCCGGCGTAACCTGATACGAGAGTTTGTGACAATCCATCGCGGCACCGCCGGAGGCGGGATGTTGACTCAGATTGGTGATGACTGCTTGCTTATGGCCCAAGCCCACATTGCGCATGACTGCATACTCGGTGACGGCGTGATCATGGCAAATGCTGCCACGCTCGCAGGGCACGTAATTATTGAGGACAATGCGAACGTTGGCGCTTACTCCGGTGTCCACCAATTTTGCCGGGTGGGCAGGGAAGCATACATTGGGGGTTATTCGGTTGTGGTGAAGGATGCGTTGCCTTTTGCGTTAACCGTTGGCAACCATGCCCGCTGTTATGGTCTGAACACCACGGGAATGAAAAGGCGCGGATATTCGCGGGAAGTAATCGACTCCCTACACCGTGCATTTCATCTGCTTCTCTCCTCCAAACTGAATACATCCCAGGCTCTCGAGAGAATTCAGGAAGAGGTCAAGGGGGCTGCGGAAGTGGAAACGCTGGTCGAGTTTATTCAATCCTCGAACCGGGGAGTTATCAAATAAGGGTGAAGGATGAAGGCGGAAGGATGAAAAAGGAAGTGTGCAGAACTACCGGCGCCTCGCTTTATCAGCACTCTGCCCTAAATCTCGCTCTTAATATTGACGGGAAAGTTTCCATACCCTGTATCCACTTCATCCTTCATCCTTCCGCCTTCATCCTTTCGTAAATGCGTTACGGCTTAATCGCAGGCAACGGTCGGTTTCCTTTTATGGTTGTAGAAGGGGCGCGGCGGGCCGGTGTTTCGCTCTCCGTGGCTGCGATTCGCGAGGAGACTGATCCGAAGATCGAGCAGGAGGTCGAACGCCTCATCTGGGTTGGCATCGGCCAACTTGGCAAGATGATTCGCTTCTTCAAAGGCGAAGGAGTAGAAAAGGCGATCATGGCTGGCCAGGTAAAGCACGTTCAAATCTTTAGTCGTGCGATACCCGACGCTCGAATGTTGAAGCTGCTTTTAAAGCTTCCGCGTCGCAACACTGATTCGCTGATTGGAGCCATCGCCGCGGAACTCGTCAGTGAAGGCATCGAGCTGATTGACTCAACCTATTTTCTTCAGGACCATTTGCCGCATGCGGGAACATTGACACGTCGCAAGCCCAGCTCCTCCGAGAGTGCCGACATTGAATATGGCGTGGAGATTGCGCGCGAGATTGCGCGGCTTGACCTTGGTCAGACTATTGTTGTGCGCGGTAAGGCCTGCGTGGCGATTGAAGCAATGGAAGGCACCGACGCTGCGATCCGGCGCGCAGGGGAGCTTATGCGAGTCGACAAAGGCGCGGAGGATGGGATTAGTCTTAGCAGCGGCCCGTTGACGGTATTAAAGCTGTCAAAGCCGGATCAGGACATGAGGTTTGATGTGCCCGTGGTTGGTGTGCCGACAATCGAAACCATGGTCCGCGCCGGGGCCACCTGCCTGTGTATTAGTGCCGGCAAGACACTGATGTTTGACCGCGACGAGATGATTGCTCTCGCCAATAAAAACAAGATCGCAATCGTTGCTGTCTAGCCCGTAGTTCAGAGTTCAGGCTTTAGCTTGCTTCTAGAAGCGGCAAACTAGAGTTTGAACTCTGCACTATTTGAGCCTGAACCACGATGATCTTCGTCCTCAACAGGCTCACCAGGAACCGGTTTTCCGGGCACGCGATACTCTTCGCTGACCCACTTGCTCAGATCTATTAGCTTGCAGCGCTCAGAACAGAAGGGACGAAAAGGATTGTCTTGCCATCCAACTTGTTTATTGCAGGTAGGACATTTCATCTAAAAGAATCCGCCAGAGTTAGTTGGCCAGAGGGGCCTCGCTAATCGGGCGCAACAACCCCTCCGGGCGCTTGACCAAAATTCGTCGATTAACGAATTCGATCGTACCTTCACGGCGCATTGCGTTCAAGCGGACGGTGACGCTTTCCCGAGTCGAGCCTACGATTGAAGCAATTTCCCTGTGAGGCAAGGGAATGTCGATCAAGACGCCCTCAGATTCACGTACTCCATAGCGATCGGAAAAATCCGCGAGCAATCGATCGAGCCGCGCGGGAATAGCGTTGAGTGCAAAATCAGCAAGGCGCTGTTCCGCATGTTCAAGTCGCTGGCCAACAAGACGAAAGGTGTAATCGCGCAGCCGGGATTCCTCAGCCATTCCCAACTTAAATTGCTCCGCGGGAATTTTCAGTAGCGTGCAAGTTTCATAGGCGACCGCGCAGTTTTCGCGACGGCCCGCGCGGGAATAAAGGGCCGATTCACCAAAGAGCGAACCCTCGGGCAAAATATCAATTACCGCTTCGCGATCAGTATGGGGCTCAATACGGCAAAGCTTGATTCGCCCTCTTACGATGGCATACAAAGCATCCGCGTCTTCGCCCGCCTGATAAACAAAACGGCGGCGGCGAACGTCCATCCCCACTGAGCTGTCGGCAAATTGAGAAACTATCCGTTCGCTTAGGCATGAACCAAAGTCGAGTTTCCGGACAATGGCGGCCCGATCTTCGGGAGTTAAATCTTGCGCACGGCGCGGCGGCTTCGGCTTCTTGTCTATATCATTCATGGGGGTCCCTCATGGGGTTACTCATTAGGAGTTGAGTTAAAGGCTTTAAGATTCAGATAAGGATGCGAAGGTCTTACTCCCCTGTGGGCCAATCGATGGTTAGGTATCTGGATGTAAGGAAAACCCTGATGCACCTGCCCGAGGTCGGAATTTCTTCAGCTTTTGTTCTGACTCAATAACGAGGGCGAGTTGCAATGCAGACAATTACTGAATTGGTGAACTTTATCATGAAGCCTTGTGGCCGCGCAAGATTGAGGAAGCCGCCTGAAATGAGAATCTAGTGATAGGATTGAACTCTCCGGCGCCCGGAGGCGTACAGTACAGTTGATTCGGACGTGAAGCAAGATACCAGACATTTAGCATAGGACCCTGGCATCGACACCATCTAATGGCTGATTACAAAGAAAAAATTGATGAGTGGCAAAAGACGGCCCGCCGAAAAGCTCGCGAGCTGGACGAGAAGTATGCTATCTCCGATCTCGTAGACGAGGGCACCCGCGTCGCCGGCGAAGCTGCAAAACTCGGTGCCCAGACGCTCACTTCGGGAGCCGAAAAGCTCCGTGCTGAAGCCGGGCGTTTGGCTGAGGACGGAGATCTTAGTACTAATGCCCGGCGAGCCGCGGGCGAGGCCGCTCGGGGCGCGAAAAAAGCTGGTAAGGTTATTCGCGATGCAACCGGGGATGCAGGTAAGAAGGCCAGTAAGAAAGCGGGCGAAGTAATTAACGACGCGAAGACGTACTACGAGCGTGCTTCGCGGGTCTATGACACCGGAGCGAAGGTAACGAGGGTTTCAACCGCTGCGACCGTTGGTATTCTGAAGGCGCGCGAATGGATCAAAGAGAACCCAGGCAAGGCTGCTGTCGTTTCGTTTTCTCTCGTGATGGGCGTACGCATGGGTGCTTCATTGCCCGGTCTTGACGCCGTCTTGCTCGGCACGCATCCCCACTGGCTCACCCATTCAGCCCTTCCGATTTTTGGAGTTCGCAAGCTCAGCGAAAGGTTTGATAGCTATCTACGCAAGCAGGAAGAATTGATTGCAGAGGGAAAACTGGATGAAGCTGAGCGCAAAAGGGCGGAGTTTCAACGCAACGTGACTAAGTATGTTGGAGCGCCGCTGCTCGGAGCATTTAGTTGTGCAGCCGGCGCAGCGATGTTTGCCCAAATCCTGCAACCAGGAACTGTGGTTGGCGCACCCGTGAGTTGGCTGGTGGGCGGCAATCCCTTTCTCGGCGGCGTGTGGTTGTTCGCCAACGGGGTTATCTGTTTCCACGAAGGCTATAAGTTTTTCATGATTGCGCTTGCGGATCAAAAAGACGTCGCGAAGGTTGTGCGCGAAATCAAAGGTCTACTACCTGCGGAAGCCAGCGCGTAACCCATGAGCTCGCTATCCCTTTATAGACCCAGCCGCTCCGCCGGCGGTACTGACAAAGCTCCTGCCTCATGATGGAACTTCGGCCACCGCACTTCCTCCAGGAACCTGCTATTAGGTAATCGTGATCGGAAAGGGCCAGAAGGAGAGCGCAAAAACAATCAGCGTGACAAACGCTACCATAATGCGTGCGTTGCCTAACGGTTCCATCTCATCGGGTGACGGATGCCTTACCTTCAACATAATCGCCAGTAGTATCGTGTAAAGAAAACCGCTCGGGCTGCCGTGCCAAAAAAAACCTAATACGGCAATCAAAGCCATCGTGATAAAAGCAAACTTACCAATGAGCTTATGAGCGCGCTGTCCGAATATCGCAAAAGCTCCGTGTCCGCCATCGAGCTGGCCGACCGGCATTAGGTTCAGGCTTGTAACTAGCAGCCCGATCCATGCGGCCATGTAAAACGGATTGGGCAAAGCGTCAGCAAGGTTCCGGCCAGCAACCTTCGCAATCATTCGGAAGAGAAGAGGATCGTTAAAAATGATCGACTGGGCATCAGTCTGCGGAGGTGCTGCGTGGAGAGTCAGTATTCCAACCAGGGCAATGGGCAAAAGAATAACAAAACCCGCCAACGGGCCGGCCAGGCCAATATCAAATAACGCACGGCGCGATGGGATGGGCGATTTCATTTTTATGAATGCGCCAAAGGTACCCGCCAGGAACAGCGGCGGGGCTGGAATGAAGAAAGGCAACGTGGCGCTGACGCCGTAATAGCGGCAGGCGAGATAGTGGCCCATCTCATGAGCCGTCAGGATCGTGAGCAGCGCCGTGGAGAACGTTAAACCTTCAGTAAGAACCCGTGGGTTAAGGACAGCAAATGAAAGGAGCGCCGTGACAATTCGCAGATAGTATTCCGGAACATACAAGACGTAACCAAGCACGCCCGGAGCAATCGGAGCGGGCACGTCGATTTCTGGAGCGGCGATCACTATCCCCGCGAAGGTGGTAGTGATGAAGGTAAGCAAAAAGAGGACTGAATGCTGTATCCACTCCCGCGTGGTGGGACCAACAGCCTCGCGTCTCACCGGCATTTCAGTTGGCGTTGCAAAAGGTGGAATTGTCTGAACGGATTCTGACATCGATGCCTTTTCGAGATTTGAGGCCAGAGTTTGGACCTTCGTGTCCATGGCTCTAGCCTCGCGAAATTAACCGATCTGTAAAGTTCTCAAATTCTAATCGTCCGAATCCGAGTCGATTTCGGGGCGGAGTTCAACGCCGTCGCTAACCTGCAAGTCTTTGCCTGGTTTGAAGCGGATTGTCTTACCGGAAGGGATCGCCACTTCCTCGCCGGTTCTCGGATTTCGGCCCACACCGCGTTTTCGTGGCTTAACAACAAATACGCCGAAGCCGCGAAGCTCAATTCGTTCCCCACGCGTTAACGCTTCCTTCATCGAATGGAAAAGGGCATCCACTGCCTGCTCGGCTTTCATCTTGGGAACGCCGGTCTTTTCGGCCACGCGGTTGATGATGTCTAGTTTGATCACGGCCTTCAGCCTCCGTTCGAATGCGCAATGGGAGAAGTTTTCGAAACGAATTGCAGGGAGCGATGATAGAGAGCGGCAGCAAAGGCTGTCAACTCTTGCAGCGGTAGTGGCCCATTGGGGATATCTTTTAGAGCGCAATCTATAGTGACTATTACAAACAACGTGCGACCAATTCGCTGCAACTTATCAGGTTTGACAAGCAACTGGGTGGCAGCTAACCTCCAGTGTTGCTTCAGGCAGGGATTTGGCAACTTCACGAATGGAGACAGGCCGCTCTGGCATAGACTAATGTTAGGAATCAGAACTCGTCGTCCGCCGCCTTTTGGTGGAATTCACGTAAACGACGACAAAGACATTCAAATTCATCGACCGGAAGAAGCGTCGCGACATAGTCTTTGGGCTGAGGCGCGATTGCTTCTTCGCGATCTCGTGTTTGCTCTGATGATCGCCGCGCTGATGGTCGTCTTTATCGTGCAACCGGTGAAAGTGGAAGGTACGTCGATGCTGCCCCGCCTACACGACGGCGAGCGAATCTTTGTTAACAAATTGATCTATTACGACGAGTATCGTTGGGCTCCGAAAATTGAGCGCGGCGACATCGTGGTTTTTTGGTTCCCGGACGATCCATCCAAGAGCTACATCAAGCGCGTGGTTGGTCTGCCGGGTGATATGGTCGAGGTGCGCGAAGGAATTGTTCGCATAAACGGCAACGAGCTGAACGAGAAGTATCTCGACCCCAAGCTTAACTTGTCCTCCAGGAGCCAGGCTCCGGTACTTGTCAGACCAAATTACTATTTTGTGATGGGTGATAACCGCGATAATTCCTTCGACTCCCGCAGTTGGGGATTGGTGCCTAAGAAGTACATTTACGGTAAGGCGTTGTTTCGTTACTGGCCGCTGAGCGCTGCTAGCGTAATACACCACGAAAACGTCTTGCCCGCAGTGCAGCCGCCTCCGTCCGGTCACGACCGAAACCTTCAGGAGCTACCGAGCCCTGCCGAAGAACGATAGTTCTCGCAGGATCTGAGAATTGAAGTTGAAAGCACTCGATTGGTTACGGCTTCTACTAATGATTTTCTACGCGCCGGCGCGGGGCCTTGGGGAGGTACGCGATCGGGCTGCTCTGGCGCCTGCGGCATTGGTGGCCCTCATTGCTCACGCTGTTTTTTTCTTCTGTCTGACCTGGCTATACCTCGGATACCTGATTAATCCGCGCCGCCCATCCACCGTCTTTCTTGTACTTCTCCAATCCGCTGGTTCCCTCGTAATCATCGCACTCATCTTCTGTCCCCTGGCCCTTTTCCTTTCGAACCTGTTTGAGCGGCGCGCAAGCTTTCGACTCCTGCTTCAGCAAGAATATGCTGCCCTGGCCGCCACGATGTTTTACGCGTTGACGGCCTCAAGCTTGATTGCAACGCTCTTGACGATCGCTGCCAGCCTCAGTCGAGTACTACAGACACTGTCCAGCAGAATGCTGGGAACGTTACTGGAGCAAAGGAGCCAGCTTCCGCCGGAAATCCTCAAAGCGATAAACGAAGGGGTTTTAAGACCCGAACTGCTCGCCGCCGGGCTCTCCGTCATGATCTTGCTTGCCATCTTTGGCGCCTGGGCAGTCTTCGCACTTCGGATCGTGTTTCGTCTTTCCTGGGTACGGTCTGTGATCGTGGTGCTCATCAGCGGCACAGTCCTTTTCCCGGCGTATAAACTGATTCCTGTCCTCGGTACGCTTCTGGCATCTCCCTTTCTGTTAATAATGAGTTTTCTTTTGCTTCGTGGTTACTTTTCCGAAGTCACGCGAACTCACCGCGCGCGCGAGTCCTTCAAACAAAATCTTGAGGCGGCAACTCTAAATCCAGCGGATGCCTCGGCCCATTACAACCTCGGGCTGATTCATCAACAGCGGGGTGAACTTGAGGCCGCGCGTGAGCGTTTCGAGCGGGCTATTCAGATCGACGACAATGAGATCGATGCTTACTATCAGCTTGGACGCATTGCGCGATCGCAGAAGCGATTCGCCGATGCCATTAGAAACTTTGAACAGGTTGTTTCTCGCGATGCTTCACACAGCCAGCACGAGATATGGCGCGAAGTAGGAGCAACGTACATTGCCGCGGGTCAATTTGAGGATGCTCGCGATGCGCTCGAACGATTTCTCGAGCAGCGCCCCTCCGATCCGGAAGCACTGTACTTGATGGGACGCGCGCACGCGGGGCTGGGCCACCGCCGCGAAGCCGCCAGCTCAATGCAAGCGTGTATAGAAGCGGTCAAGACTGCGCCAGCTTACAAATATCGCGCCGATAAACGCTGGCTCAATGAAGCACAACAGTTTATTAAAAGCAGTCAGTAGTCCGTTGTCAGTAGTCGCTTGTCAGCGCGGGAAGCCCCCACTGACTACCAACCACTACCAACTGACCACGGACTAGTACATCAATCTCTTATGCGTTCAAGGCAATCAGCACTTCTTGCTCTCGAAGACGGCCTCGCATTTCGTGGACGATCCTGGGCCGCCGAAGGGGAATCCTGTGGCGAGATGGTTTTCAATACGTCGATGACCGGCTATCAGGAGGTACTCACGGATCCATCTTACGCCGGGCAACTCGTCTGCATGACCTATCCCCTGATTGGCAATTACGGCGTTAACAGTGCAGACGAGGAATCTGCTCGCCCCTGGGTCGAGGGCTTCGTTGTACGAGAAGCCAGCCGCATGGCTTCGAGCTGGCGCGCGGAGGAAACCCTGGAGGCCTATCTGAAACGTTGGAACATTGTTGCGATTGAAGGCATAGACACGCGCGCGCTGGTCAGACACATACGCGACAAAGGTGCCATGCGCGCCTGCTTGTCAACTATAGATTTCGACGAAGCAAGCCTGGTTGATAAAGCGCGTAGGTCGCCTACGATGGAGAACCGTGAACTGGCGAGCGTAGTAACGACATCGGAACGTTATGAAGTTGTGCCGGAAGGTGACGAGCGATTCCACGTCGTGTGCTACGACTTTGGTGTAAAGCGAAATTCACTGCGCGAACTCGCCAAGCTTGGCTGTCGCGTGACCGTAGTTCCAGCTTCAACCTCAGCAACGGAAGTTCTTGCGCTGTCTCCCGACGGGATCTTTCTTTCCAACGGACCCGGCGATCCAGCTTCGATGGAGAAAGAAGTTGAAGAGATCAAGCGCCTTGTGAACGCCCAAGTGCCGACGTTCGGCATCTGCTTCGGCCATCAATTACTCGGCCGCGCGCTTGGCGGCCGAACCTTCAAACTTGCCTTTGGGCATCGCGGCGGAAATCAGCCGGTCAAAGATTTGCAACAGGGCGGTGTGGAAATCACTTCACACAATCACGGCTTCGCGGTGTTAGCTGATAGTCTGCCTGCCGACGTGGAGATAACTCATGTGAATCTTAACGACCGCTGCGTTGAGGGCATGCGCCATAAGACACTTCCCATTATCTCGGTTCAGTATCATCCCGAAGCTGCGCCCGGCCCTCACGATGCCGAGCATCACTTCCAACGTTTCATTGAATTGATGGAAAAAACGGAAGCCCGACCGTGAAGGGAAGGCTCAATCTTCCCCCTGGGCACGCGCGCGTGCAGATTCATGTAGCCAAACGTGAATACATGACGGGTCCTCCGAAAACGATGGCTTCTGCCCACGTCGCATACCTCAAGGCTCTACCCTCAAGGCTCTACTGGAATCTTCAGTTCGCCCGTGGTGAGATCCGGTCGTTCGTGGGCCATCTCCGCCGGAGTTGTGGCGGCGTCAGGATGACAAGGGAACCCGGGTGCCTTATCCGCGCTCAGCTTAAGATCGTGTTTTGCAACTGCCGCGGCTGGCGCTGATTCCAAAACATCTGCCAGGCCTTCACTGCCGCGATGTTCCAGCCAGTGTCGGTAACTTACCGTGAGAATCGCCACCACCGGAATCGCGAGAAAAATTCCGGCCACGCCGGCAAGCTCTGCACCTGAGAGTATCGCCACAATCACCGCGAGTGGATGAAGATGTATTCCCTGGCCGATTAAGCGCGGATAGATAACATAATCCTGGGCAATGCGCAGCACGACCAAAAACAGCAACACCATGAACGCCAGGAACAAGCCACCGTGAAGCAGCGCAGCAATCGCAGCCACAACCGCGACCAGAAGTGGTCCAATCAGGGGAACGAATTCGCAAATACCGGCGATAACACCCAGGACGAGCGGGCTGGGAAGTCCGAATATTGTGAAGCCGAGCGCGCAAACTACGCCGATAAAAAGGCAGGCGGTAAGTTGTGCGCGTATGTAGGCAGCGAGCGTACTGTTGATGTCCTGAAAAAATTCGTCGCCGCGCCAGCGCCATCGTCCGCGGGGCAACATCTGCAAAGCAGAACGTCGAAAAAGTTCCACGTCCTTCAATAAGAAGAAGCTCAAAACCGGAATGAGAACCAGCCATGGTATATAGGCCAGCCAACCAACCATGCTTGTCAGCACCGCACTCACGGTTTGGCTGACCTTCTCGGTCATGCCTGGAATAGCACCGTTTATGGCATCAAGAAGAGGCCCCGGCATTCGATGCGCGCGAAAGTATTCGACAAAGCCTTGTGTTTTTCCACCCAAAGAAGTCCAGTAGCCACGCGCTTGTTCCGTAAACTCCGGAAACTGGCTTCCCAGTCGCGGCGCCAGAAGGTAGATTCCAATTACGATCACCGCGACGATGATTAAGTAAGAAAGAGCAATGGCCAGCGCGCGCGGGATTGCCAGTTTACGTCCTGCCAGGCGAATCGGACGGCTCAGGAATTCGACGAGTGGTGAAACGAAATAAGCAAAGAAGATCGACAATATCAGCAGCAAAATTACGCCCGTCAGCTTTACGATAATCCAAAGCGTCACTGCGACGACGAGCACGATAAGGATTATGCGAAGGACGACACGCGTTTGCGACCAGAATGCTTCTGTAGCAACTTTAGCTGCTGTTTGCGCTATTTCTTTGGTTTCGTGGTTTGCCACTATTTTAGATGCACTAGGTGGACAGTCTGCGGATTATTCCGCCCACGGCCACTTGCTGAGCCGGCGAAATACTTTGAAATTCAACCCCAAACGTGTCCGGAGTAGCGTGATGGACTACCTCGCCCCGCAGTGTCAAAGCGTCATCCTGGTCCAACAGTAGCAGTCCCAGGCGGTCGCCAACTTTGACGTTGGGACATGCGGGAAGATTACAAACACGAAGCCCACCAAGACTTATATCGGCCGGCTCGCCCAGCCCGATGGATTCCTTCAGGCTCTCATCTTCGACTGCGAGCGTCAGACGAGTGCTCACGTAATAACGCGGGTATCTTCGTCGCTCGTGATCGGGTAAGGGTGTCCCGGGATTGTTCATCATGGAGATCCTTTCAGTGGGTGAAATCTTCATAATCCTCTTCTTCATCCTCCTCGTCACCGATAGGTGGAGGAGGAGCGGCTATGCGCGGGGCGGCTGGTTCCCAAATTAAGCCCTTCCATTCGTCTGTCTCACCAAGGAGCTGGAGGGCTGCGAGTGGATGGCCGGGATTGCGCTCAATGCGGAGCACTTCGGCGATCACTTGAAGCTTCTTTCCATCTTCGCCCTGCACCTCCAGACGCACACGACTCCCGACGTCGGGAAGCACTCGCGGCAGGTGAACAAGAGTCCCTTCCGGGCCAACGTTCTCCGTCATGCCCTCGGCTACAACGTGAAGACCTCCCGGCTCGTCCCATTCCGCGCGAACCTCGAATGATACTAAATAGCGTGGTCCGGAACGAGACTCTGTTTCCGTTTGGCGACGCATTATTCAAACTCCTTGTCGGGCAAGAGCAAACCTGGTGGTGAAATCAAACTTTCAAAGTACTTTTAACTCTTACAAGAAAATGATAAATCCGTTTCAGCCGGAGTTTATAACGTTTGCGATGAAAAACCGCAGTCTTTTTTCACACGGTCTTTGGAACTCCGGCTGTTCGTCTGCTATTCGACACTTGAACCTGTTGCCTGCCATCTGACAGCGTCGTTTCTCATTCTTCCTCAGTTCTCAGCTTTTCAAGAACTGAAAAATCCTCGAGTGTTGTCACATCCCCTGCGACCGATCCGCTGGTGGCTATTTCGCGTAGCAGGCGGCGCATGATTTTGCCCGATCGTGTCTTTGGAAGCATATCGGTAAATCTTATTTCGTCAGGGCGCGCGAGTGCTCCAATCTCTTTTGTTACGTGCGCGCGCAACTCGGCGTTCAATTCCGGCGAGGGACTGTGCGAGCCTTCAAGAGTGACGAAAGCAACTATCGCAGATCCTTTTAGCTCATCGGGACGGGCGACTACTGCTGCCTCGGCCACGGCTGCATGGGACACAAGCGCGCTTTCCACTTCGGCCGTACCCAGCCGATGCCCGCTAACGTTGATCACGTCGTCGATGCGTCCCATGATCCAGAAGTAGCCATCTTTATCGCGTCGGGCCCCATCACCGGCAAAGTAAATATTTTCGATCTGCGACCAGTACTGTTCTCGATAACGTTCATCATCGCCCCAGATTGTCCGCAGCATCGAGGGCCAGGGTCGTTTGATTACGAGGTACCCACCTTCGTTCGCGCCGACTGGTTTGCCTTCACGCGTCATCACGTCGGCGTCGATGCCGGGGAACGGTTTGGTAGCAGAACCCGGTTTTGTAGGTGTCGCCCCGGGCAGTGGCGAGATCATGATTGCGCCCGTTTCGGTTTGCCACCACGTGTCGACTATTGGACAAACCCCTTTGCCGATTATCTCGTGGTACCACATCCAGGCTTCCGGATTTATTGGCTCGCCGACCGTACCCAGCAAACGCAGACTCGAGAGGTCGTGCTTGAGGGGCCATTGCTCGCCCCACTTAATGAACGCACGAATGGCTGTCGGCGCAGTGTAGAAAACGTTGACACGATGACGCTCGATAATGTCCCAAAAACGATCCGACTGCGGATAGTTTGGCGTGCCTTCGTACATCAATACTGTGGCGCCGTTTGAAAGCGGACCGTAGACGACATAGCTGTGGCCTGTTACCCAGCCGATGTCAGCGGTGCACCAGTAAACGTCTTTGTCCTGGAGGTCGAAGATCCACTTAGTCGTCAGGTGCACCTGGAGCAGGTAACCTGCCGTCGTATGCAGAATGCCTTTTGGTTTTCCAGTAGTTCCTGACGTGTAGAGAATGTAGAGGGGATGCTCACTATCCAACTCAGCAGCCGGGCAGTCTGCGTTTACATTGACCATCAATTCGTGCCACCAGTGATCGCGGCCCGCTTCCATGTGCACGGGCTCACCAGTGCGACGGGCAACTATGCAGGATTTTATCGACGGGGTCGCTTTTAAGGCCTCGTCTACCGCGGCTTTGAGTTTCACTTCCTTGCCGCGTCGCCAACCGCCGTCGGCGGTCACAACTACCTTACAACTCGCGTCGTTGATGCGATCGATGAGCGCAGCGCTCGAGAACCCACCGAAGATCACCGAATGAGTGGCGCCGATGCGCGCGCACGCCAGCATCGCAATTGCGAGCTCGGGAATCAACGGCATGTACAGAGCCACGCGATCGCCTTTTTCGACACCTGTGCGCTTCAGGACATTTGCAAATTTGCATACTTCGGAATGAAGCTGCTGATAGGTGAGTGTTCGCCCGTCGCCGGGCTCGCCTTCCCAGATCAACGCCGCCTTGTTGCGCCGCCATGTTGTAAGGTGTCGATCGAGACAGTTATAGGAGATGTTAATCTTGCCACCAACAAACCATTCGGCATGTGGCGGCTTCCAATCCAGGACCGTGTCCCATTTCTTGAACCAGTGAAGCTCCTCAGCCATCCGCGCCCAGAAGCTTTCGGGATCCGCGGCAGCCTCCGCACGCAAACGCTCCAGGTCTTCCATTGACTTGATGTGGGCGTTTTCAGAAAAAGCCGGCGGCGGAGGAAATAGTCGATCTTCCTGCTGCAGGGATTCGATGTTTGTAGTGGCTGATGACATATCTGGGCTAGAATCTTCCGGTCAAAGTGCTCAATCTTGCGTGCCTGTGTGTACCATAGATTAGCTTAACGCGACAACGACCGCTGGTAATATGACTGGCGGGCCCTCGATCATGGAACTCTACGTTGGCACCAGCGGCTACAGCTATAAAGAGTGGAAGGGAAGCTTCTATCCGGAAAAGATTCCAGCGAAGGAAATGCTTCATTACTACTCTGAGCGGCTAAGTACTGTGGAAATTAATGCCACGTTCTACCGCATGCCGCAGAAGAGCATGCTGGAAAACTGGCAGGAGCAAGTGCCCGGCACTTTTCGCTTTTCGCTCAAGGCTCCGCAACGCGTCACCCATTTTAAGAGACTAAAGGAGGCTGATGAAGAGACGAAATATTTTTTGGAGACTGCTTCAGTCCTGGGGGATCAGCTCGGCGTTGTGCTTTTTCAGCTCCCGCCAAACATGAAGAAAGATCTGCCGCGGCTGGAAACTTTTGTGAATAACCTGCCGCAGCAACCACGTGCAGCATTCGAGTTTCGCCATCCCACCTGGTTTGATGATGATGTTCTGGAATTGCTGCGCAGCAGGAACCAAGCGCTCTGCACTTCAGATACAGATGACTTGCCGACTACATATATTGACAAGACGGCGGACTGGGGCTACCTGCGACTGCGTCGCGTTAATTATTCCGAAGAGAATCTTGCAGAATGGCTACAGCGCGTTCGCGATCAGAATTGGAAAGAGGCCTTTGTCTTCTTCAAACACGAAGATGAAGGCACGGGCCCAAAGCTGGCGGCCCAGTTTCTTCAGTTAGCGGGTAAATGAGAAAAGTCTGGAAAGACTACGACACTCAATTTGTTCGCCGTCGCTACAATAAGCTAGCGCCCTTCTACGTTATTTTTGAGTTTATTTTCCTTCTTCCTCCGGGCATCCGTTCCAAAGCCGTCAGAACAATAAATCTCAAGCCCGGTGATAGCGTTCTAGAGGTTGGCTGCGGAACCGGGAGAAATTTGAAGCATCTTGTAAAAGCGGTTGGACCATCAGGCAGGGTTTACGGTGCAGACATTTCCGAAGGCATGCTGGCTCAGGCGAGAGTGCTATGCGAGCGGAACAGTTGGAGTGGTGTGACCCTCTTTCAAGGTGACGCAATTGCAATTGCTTTGCCGGAAAAAGTTAACGGGGCGTTGTTCAGTCTCTCCTATGCCACGATGTTTCAGCGGCGTGAGGTATTGCGCCACGCTTGGAATCAGTTAAAGCCTGGCGGGCGACTCGTAATCATGGATGCGCGTATCCCGAAAGGAATTGTCGGCAGGTTATACCGCCCTCTGGCGATTTGGACTTTGAAGCGAACAGTATTGGGAAATCCGGACGTTGATATTCTGGAAGATCTGCGCCAACTTGCAGGCAAGATCGACGTAGAGGAATTGTTCGGGGGAACTTACTTCATTGGCGGGGCGACCAAGCCTCAATCCTTTGAAGCTGAAATGAAGTCATGACGGAAGGGCGCCCGCTGCGCCCCTTGCCCGAAAGTTGGCCGTAGTCGTTTAGAAATTTCCGCGACACTCCGGGTGGCCGCAATCGCAATCAATTTCAACCGTTTGACCGGCACCCTCGCATGAGGCGCTGCAATACTTACCGTCAGGCTGCGCAGGACAACTGCAAACCGGATTCTTGCATTCGTTTACTTTCTCGTCTGCCATGATTCCTCCTAAGACTGCGTCAATTTGGGGCGCGTAGAGTAACACATCTTTAGTCCCGACGGCTGATTATTTGGCCACTTTCGACGGAACTCTTATGCCTGGATGTGGCAGAACAAGCTTAAGGACCCTTACCCTCTTCAACCCTCGCCACGGTCTCGATTGCCCCTTTTGATTTCAAAAACCTGACTACAGCCGGGTGACCGTTTTCCGCGGCGTTCGCCAGGGCGTTCTTATTATCCTCGTCCCTGGCGTTTAGATCCGCGCCAGCGAGGACCAAAGCACGCACGGCATTTACAGAACCTTCGGAGGCGGCGACCATCAGCGCTGTCTGTCCATGTTTGTTTTTCGCCTCTACCTCGGCGCCGGCATCAAGCAACGTTTTCAATGCCTCCAGATTATTTGAAGCAGCAACTTGCATGAGAGCGGTGTTGCCGCCTTCATCTTTGAGATTCACGTTTGCTCCAGCGTTGATCAGATCCCAGACCAGGTCGCTGGTAGCGTCGGCGTCCAGCATCATTAAGACTGTCTCGCCGGTTGCGTTTCTCGTGTTTACAGTTGCACCTGCGGAAAGCAGTAGTTGCTCCATCTCGCGGTTAGCATTTTTCACCGCATGCTCAAGCGCGGTGGTACCGCTGCGCTTATCGCGCAGGTTAACGTCCCTACCTGCTATCAAAGCGGCGAGAGCTTCGAGATTGTCTTCCTGCGCTGCTCTTACAAAAGGATCCTCTGGCGCAACGAACGCAACTACCCCGGACGTCACCGATTCAGTTTGAGTTGTGTCCTCAACGTCTACGCTCGCTTCCAGCGCAGCAATGCTCAATCCCTGGTCTATCCGTGTGTCGCCGCTGGGCCTGACGTAAATTCCGTTGACTTCATCCGTGGCGAATCCAGGCGCTTCGATCTTCATCTTGTAAAGACCCGGCTCCAGGTTGTCGATTTTGAATTCTCCGTTGAAGTCAGAGCTTGTGTAGAGCGCAAAGTTCGACTGCTGGTTCCAGAGCGCGACGGTGGCGCCGGCTATGACCGCGCCATTTGGATCTTTGATAGTGCCTACTATGCTTGACCCCAAACCCCAGGCACGATCCGGCTGGGTAACATTCGGAACGTTGTAATTTTCTGATTGGCGACTTTGTGAACTGTGAGCGACGGCACTGGTGACGCTTAAAGTAGCAGTGAATGCTCCAGCCGCTAATTGTGATGTGCGCCGACCTATGCGGTGTAGTTTTTGCGGGATGGGCAGTGTTCGTGGGCGGCCTTCCGGATCGCGGTGATAACGAACGCAAAGTCGACCGTTTGAGCGAGCTATTAGACGCTGCGCCTGATTGCGTGTGACTTGGGAAAGATTGTGCACGTGAAGATTGCAGTGCCCGCAGAAGCGAACCTGGTCGTTGCCGGCCATTGAGTTCCAATCGGCAGTGCATGGGGAAGGAACGGTTAGACTGCTCAGGAAATGTTTCGATGCCATGGTAGGTCTCCTTATCAAGTTGCGAATTGATCGGAGAGCCTGGGGAGAGAAGCTCAGGCGCGTTTGGCGCAGACTTAGACAGCCAGTCCAGAAAGAAGTTCCGGACTCATTGTTTTGCTTCTGTTGACGAGATCAATCTTTGGCTCTGGGGAGCAGCGTTCGGATTGCCGCTGAGATGCGCGAGAGTTAGCGATTGGTTGTAAGGATTTTCTTAGGCGCGTGCGAAATTTCGCATACGCAATTCCTCTAGGTCAAAAACGAGGCGGCGATCTCGGCCGCTATGCGGACATTGTTTTCAAGCAAACCGATGTTAGCCTTGAGCGTTGCGCCTTTGCTCGTTTGGGCCATACGCGAAAGCAAAAACGGCGTGAGTTCGCGTCCCACTACCCGATCACGTTCCGCTTCCTTCAGCACTGCATTCAGAGCAATCTTAAGTTCTTTCGCAGGGACTTCTAACTCGTCCGGCACTGGCACAGTAACCAGCAAGGCGCGTTCGATTCCTAAAGCTCGCTGGGCACGGAAAAGTTGCGCTATGTCGCTTGGTGAATCAGCTCGGATGTCTATTGGTAATCCACTGCTGCGCGAATAGAAAGCCGGCATCTCGTCGCGTTGATAACCGACAACCGTGATGCCGTAAGTCTCCAACCACTCGCGGGTCGCCGCAAGATCGAGAACGATCTTAGCGCCAGAGCAGGCGACAACAATCGGCGTGGAGGCGAGTGCCGGCAGGTCGCCAGAGACGTCGGGCAATGGCCCCCGATGAACGCCACCAATACCCCCGGTCGCGAACACTTTGATGCCGGTTCGATGAGCAATCCAGCTTGTCGAAGCGACCGTTGTAGCCCCATTCCACTTGTGCGCAACCGCTACGGGAAGATCGCGAAGGCTGATCTTTTTTATCTCTCTCTCGTCGGCGATGAAGCGAATCTGCTGTTCGTTTAGGCCAACACAAAGCTTGCCATCGAGGATGGCGATTGTGGCAGGAATTGCCCCGCCTTCCTTTACGATCTGTTCCAGACGAAACGCAGTCTCAAGATTCTGCGGTCGTGGCAAACCATGAGCGATCACAGTTGATTCAAGCGCGACCACTGGCTTGTTGGCTGCAAGCGCGAATGCGACTTCAGAGCTGAGATTGATTAATTCTTTATTGATCATGAACTCAGCGGGGGCAAGCCCCCTTCCTGACCTCGAGACTTTTTGAGCTGGCTGTTTTTCCTTCAAAGCCCTTCAAAGTTCGCTGTGTGTTTCAAGCGGAGTCATCTCGAGGTTAGGAAGGGTGGCCTAGCACCCCAGCGGGGCTGCCCCGCTGGGGGCCCCGCCTTGCCCCCGCTCTTTTGAGTATCAAAGTAAACACAGTCCCGCCGCTTTCACGTTTCTGCCAGGAAACATCCGCGTCGATCAAGCTTGCGCGTGCGCGCATGTTCGCAAGTCCACGACCTCCAGAATTCTTCTGCGCCTTAAGATCGAAGTGTTTGCCATCGTCTATTAGTTGCAAGATAAAGTCTCCGGCCGGAGTCGCATTGACGGTCATCTTCACTTGGCTGGCGCCTGCATGTCTCCAGATATTGCTGACTGCCTCCTGAACGATGCGGTAAATCTGCATTTGCACATTTGGCGGAAGCTGAGCCTGTTGCTCCATCGACTCGTCGCAAACAAATTCATACTCAAACCTTTTATCGGGCGGCGCATCGTGGACGGCATGCGAGAGCGCAAACTCCAACGCCGCTGCGAAGCCAACATTCTGGAGCACTGACGGACTCAAGTCTTCGCAAATCCTGCGCACCTCCTGGGAGATCGACTCGATTTCAGTCCTCAGCACTGCGGGATCCAGTCGCGTGCCGCCAATTGAGTCGCCATTAACGGGTAGTTGATCGCTTAACAACATCAAGTGTCGCAAATCGGCCAGGGTCTGGTCATGCAAGTCGCGGGCAATGCGGCGCCGCTCGCCCTCGGCTTCATTGGCAAGATTGAGTCGCGCATCGGCCAACTCCCGGTTAGCATCAAAAAGGGCCGCACTCGTTCGCGCAATTCGGCGCCTTTCCAAAATCGCCCAGAGCAAGGCCAGCAGCGCGAGAGCCAACAGAATCGCCAGTGCAGTTGAAGTCCAGGGAAACGGCGCTTTGGCAACACTCAACTCAAACGACATCGGATCTGATGAAACGAGATCCTTGCTAAACGCGCGTGCCGTGACTCGATATTTTCCCGCCGTGAGCCCTTCCATCGTGAACTGTGATTCGTGCGATAACTTCTGCTTGATAACTGCGCCCCTGGCGTCCAAAAGCGTGAATGCATATTGAAACTGCTCCGGAAAAGTACGGCTGCTGATGGCAGCTACTTCTAAGAGCAAACTGTTTTGGGGATATTCCAAATCCAGTCCGGTCGCCAGTTCAACCGGCGAGTGTACGCGCTTGCTAATGACGCGTGTCGCATACAAGGTGGGAGTTATACGGCCCGGTTGGTAGCGGACGACACCTCGGCTGGTGCCAATCAGCAAAGAGCCACTTCCATCCTGCGATTGCGAGCGAACGGCGAAAACATTTTGTGATGGCAGCCCTTGCTCAGCATCGAGTTGCGACACAACCGGACCAAACTGATCGTCAACGCTAATCTTCAAGACCCCGCTGCCGGTAGTTCCACACCAAACCTCATTCTGTTTTCCGCCTGGGTCCCGAGCCAGATAACGACCCTCAAACCCGGGCGCAGCGAGTAGGCATTCGCTGTCTGCCTTGCATAAATAAACGCCGCGATTCGTGGCGAACCATAAGTTGCCGTGGGGTGTGCCCAGGATTGACCGCACTGTGTTGCCTTTTAGTTTGGCAAAGGCCGGATCTGGCTTTACCTCCGCGCCATCGAAAACGAAGACTCCATCGGTTGCCGAGCCCACTAACAGTCGCCGGTCTCCGTCGGCAAAAAGACTAATTACATCGCGCGGGATTGTTGAATTGACGCTCCAGATATTCGTTACGCGGTTTTCTTCCAACTTCTCGACACCCCGGCCGTAGCTGGCGATGTAAACTGCGCCGCGAAATTGCGCGATTGCGCGGATACTGCCAACAGCATCGGCATTACCAGAGCTTGCCTCAACTCTGTTGAACGTCTGGGATTCCAGCTTGGCATCCGACGAAAGTTTTGATCCAACATAAAAGCCACTCGCTGAGCCTACAAGCAGTCTTCCTGTGTTGTCCTCATCGATCGAGTAAATGATGTTGCGCGCCAGGCCTCCAACCGGATTCCATTCTGACGATGACGCGTCATACATAAACAGACCACGGTTGGTCCCCGCCAGTAGATGGCCTTTGGAAGTTTGGTACAAGGTTCGAATGAAATTGCTTTCCGGATTGTCGCCAACAGATTCCACGCGGGCCGCATTGGGATCGTAACGGCAAACTCCCCGGTCAGTCCCAAACCAAATCACCTCTTCGCGATCCTGGAAGATCGCATATACGTGATCCGAACGAAGGCCTCCCGCTGTACCATCGAAGGTGAACAGCTGCGCCTTCTTCACATCGGAAAGCTTCGCATCTGAGAAACGAAATACGCCACGCCCATCTGTGGCGGCCCAAATATCCTGACCGATTGTCTGGATGGCTGTGACCGTTCCGGTTGGAGTCTCCTTACGCGCCAGATTGGGAAATTCCGGTCCTGTAAATAGTGCCGGTTCGTTTTTTTTTACACGCGTCCCCACCCAAAGTTTTCCATTCCGGTCAACTTCCAATGCGCGCACGAAGAAGGATGCAGGACGGGTTTCCATTTCCCGCGCCTGCCCATCCTCTATTGCAAGCACCCCGCGACTCAGCGATCCGGCGAGAAGTTTATTGTTGGCAATCGCCAAACTTGTTAACACCAGCGGTCCCGGATGTTCTCTGTCGGCACTTTGCAGCGGCTGCGTAAGCAAAGCTTGAGTATGCCTTGATCCGTCTGGTTCGGTTTTACACTCAAAGATGTTTCCCTGCTCCGTTGCCATCAGCACACGGCCACGGTCGGGCGTGATGATCGCAGTGATCGCGTTGCCGGCAATTTCCGTTATCACTTCGAATCGGCCATCAACAAGTCGCGCCGCGCCAGCTTCAGTGCCAATCCACAGCGCGCCGTCTGGATCGGTTTGCAGCGCCAGAACTCGCGCCGTAGAAAGGCCGCTAATGGTTATGGTCTGAGTTCGACGCCCGTCGAATTTTGCCAAACCTGCTTCCGTTCCGAACCACATCGAACCGTCCGGTCCTTGCGCAATTGCATGCACGCGATCAGAGGGCAGGCCATGAAAGAGTGTGACTGCGCCCCACTGATGCAGACCGGTAACAGGTGTTGGCGATGGCGAGGGTGACGGAGACGGCGATGGAGATGGCGACCGTGCTGGTTGAGATTCAGCAGTTTGGGAGACGGCAGGAGCAGGAGGCACCAGGATCACACAGAAGGCAGGAACTGCCAGGCAGAGGACAGTCCAGGTTGTTAACTTGTGACGCTTTAGAAAATTGGTTCTTGGGGCTTTGCCGGCGGGCAGTGCGGAAAGGCTCTGCCTTTCCGTGAGCGGTTGGTTTAATTCCCTGCGTCGAGGCGTAGCCTCCTTATCATCTATGACCCGGCGACGGTGAGGCAGAGCCTCACCGCACTGTGCGGCGGCAAAGTCGCGACTACTGGCCTGGATCAATCCTTTTTGAAAAGGAGCCTTGCGTTTCACTACAAAACACGCCGATGCAAAGGAGTAACGCTTTGCGACCTTAGCGGATTTCTTTGCGCCCTTTGCGGTTTATTTCTTCCGTTGGTTGACACTCTTCTGTTCTTCTAAAAAACGCTTCTGGTCCCGTTCAATCCAGGCCTCCAACTCTTGCGCGGCCTTTTCCAGTTCATCATTGTTCAGCAAGCCGCGACGCAGCGCCTCAAAAAAGGCGCGTGTGCGGACGTTATAGGCAAGCTTTTCGTAGGCTTCGTGCTCAGTGCCTTCAGCCATCGACACGAAAAGTTTTTCGTAGAGCGTCGCCAGTCGGCTTTCAACGCCGCGCAGCGAAAGGCTGCATTTGCGCGCGATGGCCCAGTTGGAGAGGCCGAGGGCGAGATAATAAAGCGCCTCTGACTCAAACTCCGTGAGCAGTGGCCGCTTGAAGGAATCTTTAAACGCCGGGTCGATCATGTCCGCCCCGTCTTCGAGTACCGCAGCAACAAAACGCAGAAAGCGCGACTCAGGATTGTTCTTATGAATGAAGCCGTAGGCCGGCGGTGGATCGACCAACTTCACAATCTTGCGTATCTCGTTGATGTAGATCTCGTGTGGAAATTGGGTCCAGAAGATGATGCGTGCGGAAGGGAAGTCGCGCCAGATCGCGCGCGCGGCTTTCACGCCCGAGAGTTTCGGCATCTGGATGTCGAGGATGCAAACCTCGGGCTTCTGCTCGAGCGCAAGCTTCACAGTTTCTTCGCCGTCTGAGGCTTCGACTACAGGCGCGTGCGAGGGAAACTCCTTTTCCAGAATCTCGCGGAGGTAGTGGCGCTGGGCCACGTTGTCTTCGGCAATCAGAATGGACATCATGCTGATGATAGCTCGAAAGACTCGCCTGCTGGAATGTGGTTCGCCACAGTTGCACCTGCGGCTTCGCCGCCTGATGTGCGGAAAGGCTTTGCCTTTCCGGAAGGGCCCTATTGTTATCTGAGGCTGCGCCTCGGAGGCTTAGCCTCCGAAATCTTGAGGATCTTCAACGGAAAGCCGGAGGCTTTCCGCACATCAGACGGCATAGCCGCAATAAAACCTGCAGGCAAGATAGCTGCGCTCCCTGCAATACATCGGTTGCAACACATTCAACTTGACGCCAGTGCTTCTTCTTTGCACTATGGCGGTGCCGTTAATACTTTCCCGTGGTCAACGTTTTTCTTGAAAGGTGCATTATGTACTTACGAAAAGTTTTCTCTTGTGTAGCTGTCTTAGTTCCACTCGCTGTTCTTGCAGCTTCTTCAACCACGAGAGCGCAAAGTGTGGCATCGACCGAGCCGCCCCGCGATGAAAAGCTTTGGAAGAAAGCGCTTGAGATTCATCGCAAAGCTATCGTGATCGACACGCACAACGATGTGACCACGCCGATGACCAACGACGATTACGATCTGAGTGGCACACCGCCAGTGCCCTATCGCACAAGTATTGAGCGCATGAAGCAGGGTGGACTGACTGCCGAATTTTTTTCGCTTTACGTCAGGCCTTGGTATGTCACACACGGCGGAGCGGCGCGGCGGACACTCGATATGATTGATTCCGTCTATCGCGCCGTTGAGCGACATCCAAACGACCTGATGTTAGCCACCTCTGCCGCTGACATTCGACGCGCCAAGAAACAGAAAAGAATTGCCGCGCTGATGGGCATCGAAGGTGGTCACGCGATCGAGAATTCGCTAGCCGCGTTACGCGAGTTTCACCGTCTCGGCGTACGCTACATCACGCTCACCTGGAACAACACCAACGACTGGGCCGACGCCGCTCGAGGCGAAAAGAAGCATCACGGCCTCAGCGACTTTGGCAAAGAGGTTGTGCGCGAGATGAATCGCCTGGGAATGCTGGTCGATGTCTCTCACGTTTCGGATGAGACGATGAGTGACGCGCTCGATGTTTCGAAAGCACCGATCATTGCGTCGCATTCGTCGGCAAGAGCTCTTAGTAACGTGCCGCGAAACATTCCGGACGAACTTCTGAGGCGAATTGCGAAAAATGGAGGCGTCGTGCAGGTGAACTTCTATAGTGTCTTCGTTGACGCGGCGACCGTGACGCCGCAGAGCGATGAGCGTAACCGCCGCCTGAAAGCGCAGCAGGATGCAATCGAGGAGAAGTACAAAGACGATCCGGAACGACTGGCTGAGGAGGGCGATAAACTAGACGCGTCGATCCCCTTACCTCCGTTGCCGATCTCAAAGCTTATCGATCACATCGATCATATCGTGAAAGTGGCTGGGATAGACCATGTGGGAATTGGCGCAGACTTTGACGGCGCGGTTGATATGCCGGAAGGCGCACAGGATGTTTCAATGCTACCCAACATTACGTACGAGCTACTGAAGCGTGGTTATAGCGAGAAGGATATTCGCAAGATTCTCGGAGAGAATTTCCTGCGAGTGTTT
>CAAGKR010105988.1_pt1 | contig 69962 bp, 61 predicted proteins | sample 2556971 | NCBI WGS metagenome assembly CAAGKR01 (sample SAMEA5207829, study PRJEB30636) | soil metagenome | biome: forest; feature: boreal; material: soil | place: USA | collected 2011-09 | depth 1 m | reverse complement strand
TCATCGATTTTGACCTGCACACGCGCGCGTTACAGTGGAGTTTACAGGGTGAAGGGCCACCATGCCTGGCCGAGCATTCTTTTGCGCACCGCTTCGCCGGTTTTGGCACGCACGAGTGCGTTGTTTACTACGACCTTGTGCGGCATTTGCTTTGGATTGCGCTGACTCAGCGCTTTGGTAGTGGCGACTCATCACCGCAGATATTCACTCCAATCCTCACCGACGCCGACTGCGATCGTGACCGAATCGATGCAGAACTCTCACGGCTCGAAGAGATTAAAACCAACTGGCTGGAAAATCCACAGCCGGATTACAGCGGTAGGACGCCGGCAAACATTATTGAGAACGAGCGAAGACGTCTGCCTCTTGCGCTAAGCAAGCGCGAGATGATCATCGACGAGGACTGCTATACGTGCATGATGATGGCCAACGACCCAACCATGGGTCCGGGCTTCTGGCATCTGGACGGCTCTCACATGGACGACGACTTTGCCTTCTCAGACTTTCTCACGCGTGAAGAATGGGAAGCCGAAAACCGCCGCCGCGAGGAGTTCAACAAAGAGTTCAACCGCAGGTGGGAAGAAAGGCAGCAACGCATCGCGCGTGGCGAACAGCTGGATGATGAATTCGATCTGGACTGGGTTGACTCGCTTAAACAGGACCCAAGTGACTCCATTCCGCCGGATGACGATGGCGGGTCAGCGGACTTGATTCAGTAGCGATATCGTGAAGGGAAGAAACAACTAGGAGGAAATACTCGAGTCGCTGTCGGCAAATTCCAGGCGGCTGAGCTTATTGTGAACCTTTTGGTGGAGCAGAGGGGGCTCGAACCCCTGGCCTCCGCATTGCGAATTAGACTCTCGGCAAAACGCTAAGTATTTGCCTTTTCGAAAGTTGCAGCCACCAAGAGAAATCAATGGTTTTCCCGTTCTTTCCCATTCCTTACCATCGAGTATCGGTAGCGTCCTGTTTTTTTTGGCCACGTATTGGCCACTTGGCTTTTCGCCAAAAACCAAGCACTTGGAGGCCGGAGTAGTATTTTCTGCCATTCCCAGGAGCATAGGTGTCGGTAACATTGTGACCCTGCGCCCACCAACGCGACAAGCGAATTCGCTCTCGAAGTAAGCGTTACTTCATCATAAATAATCATTCAGATTTCGTCTTGTGACCGCTCTTACATAAGCGGCGTCATGAGTTATTGTCGAAGTGAAATCCGGCTCATTCGCGACTGATGAACCCCGGAAATTCCGGGACCGTGAACAACTCGACGAGTCTGAATTTGAACAACGAACCTCAGCAGCGGCTCGTGGCAATTTTGCCTGTTGACTAACGCCGGATCGTCGCCGCGCTCACACCTTTATCCGTAAGGTAAAGCCTCATTCTCAATGGTTGCGATTGATCGAATGTGGAATACAGGCATAGTCTTGCCGCTGGTCGCGCCTAACCAGTCAAATTTCTGAAGCGCCTTTGCTTCTCAACAAGAGTTTCCTTGACCAACTGTCTAGAGTAAAATGCCGCCAAAGATTCGAGGAAGCAGTCTGTGTGCGAATTAAGCGCGCCAACGTGCTGGTCAAAATCCGGTGCTTACAGTCTCCCGGGCTCGAATCGGCAGAGTCTTCAATCGCGACGGCGTACTTAATCAAGCGAAGCCGCGCCACTCGCCTCTTCAAGCTGAAAGGAGCCTTTTTATGGAGCCTCTCGAAAAACAACTCACTCGCGCTTCATGCAAAGCAAAATACTTGCCTTCAATATTTATCTGCGTAGTTATCGCATTTGCTAATTCAACAGTAATTCACGGGCGGCATACGAATTCAGGTGACGTGGTGGGTTTGCATCAGCAAGTCGAGAACAAAATACCTAAATGTACAAAGGATGCGACACCGCTGAATTTTTCTGAAACTCCAAAGCCGCTAACTGGGAAACTCAAATCAGATGAAATCAACTGCTATCAAGTCAGGCTTGAGAAGAACCAGTACATGCACATAGTTGTGATGCAACAGGACGTGGATGTCCAGTTGGAGCTCTTCAGAGTGTTTGAGGGCGGCTCTGGAGTGCGATATGAACGGGTCTGGAAAGCCATTGATAGTCCCAATGAATATAACGGCCCGGAGCCGGTCTCTGAAATTGCCCCGCAGTCGAGTGTCTATCTCTTAGCAGTAGAACATTCGCCGGGTACGACTTCCCCTGGCGAGAATTACACAATCACCTTCGAAGAGTTGCGCACGGCAACCGAAAAGGATGAAAGGTATGTAAGGGCAGAACGCAATTATCTGGAAGGATGGTCGCAATCCAATAGCGCTAGTTTTGCCACCGATCAAAACCAGGCTAGTCAAATCCTGACTGGCGCGATCAAGCTACTCAAAGAGGCTTTGCCCCTCTTGGTCGATACTGATCGTCCCAAGCTAAAGTTGAAGGTCCTTTTTCGACTTGCTGAAGCGGAGCACAAGCTCGGCGCATTGCAAGATGCGGCAGTTTATTTTAGACAGGAAAGCGACCTAGCAAAAACACTCACCGACAAGAACGATGCTGCGACGGCTCTGTATAACGTCGCGATCGTTTACAACGAGCTACACAATGTTCAAGAGTCTCGCAAAGCGCTTGAAGAAGCCATAACGCTAAACGGAGGCTTGCCCGCGGACACAAGAATTCAGATGCTGGTAAATCTTGGCAGCGTCTACAGGTATATTGGTGAAATATCAAAGGCCGTCGATGTCTATAATCAAGTGCTGGTCTTAATCCCGCAGCTCAACGATCCTGAGCGACAAGGGTACCTGTTCACGATCGCCGGTATGTTTTTCTTCAACGTCGGAGAACTCCTTAAAGCGCGAGATCTTTATGGCCACGCTCTTGAACTCGAGGGCACCAAGTATCTGCAACAGAGATCCTACGCGCTCCATCAGCTTGGCGTCGTTTATATGGAACTCGGTCAAAGCCAGAAAGCGCTTGACACCTTCACGGAGCTGCAACGGCTTAGAAACTCAACACCCTACAAGTTGACGGAGGGTCCGCCAGAAGAAGAGGACATGGCCGAAGTCTATCTATTAGCGAACATGGGAAGCGCGTACGCGAGTCTAGGAGAAACGGCGTTGGCTCTGGACTACTATCAAAAGGAGCTAGATCGCAGTAATTCCCGATTCAAAGACGCCGATGCTTTCACACATCTTTACAGAGGCAACGCGTATTTCGATCTAAACAATGAACAGGCGGCGCTTGATGAATACAAAATCGCAGGAGATCTGTGGGCCAATGATAAACGAGGTACGGCAAATGTTCTGGCCAATGTCGCAAAAATAATCGCCAACAAGGGGGAAAAACAGCGAGCTCTGAAGGATTATCTGATACCAGCGATCGAGTTAGAGGAACAAGCCGGGGATGCCTTCGGCAAATCGAGTTCGATGACCAGTGCAGGAGCCATCGAATTAGACCTAGGCCAAACGGCCGATGCTTCGCGAATACTAAACGACGCCTTGAAACTACGAACCGATATTGGCGATAAGAAAGGTGAGATAGTCACGCGTTATCAGTTGGCGCGGCTCGAAAGGGCGCTCGGACGCATGGATGCGGCGCGAGAGCAAATTCGCGCAGCTAGAGACAGCATCGAGCTTCTTCGAAGGAGCATTTCAGATCGCGACTTGCGCGCGACCTATTTTGCGGGCTTCCAACAGGTGTACGCATTGGAGGTAGGGTTGTTGGTAGATGCATATACAAAACATCCGGTACCAGAGGCTGCTGAGGCGGCACTTAGTGCAGCCGAAAGTGCTCGCGCTCGCAGCCTACTCGATACCTTGGCGGAGACAAGGCTGGAGATTCAAAACAGTGTGAATTCTGACCTTACCCAGCGGGAACAGCGAGCGCAAGATAAGATTGCTGAGGTGCTGGCGCGCCAGGCACGACTGTTTAGGAATTCACCCATCACAGATCCCGGTGTTCAGCAGCAAAAGAAGCGAATTGAAGGTGAATTCAATGCAGCGATCGAAGAATTAAGGAATATTCGATCGGAAATTCGTCAAGAGAGTAAGCAAAACAAGACAGATGCCGTTTTGTCGCAATCGGCATCTCTTAGTGGAAAAGAAATAAAGGCAATGCTCGACGATGACACGCTGTTGCTCGAATTTTCTCTCGGCGACGAGCTTAGTTACCTGTTTATAGTTTCGAGCAAAGACATTATTCCAGTCTTGTTACCTAAGCGACGTGTTATCGAGGATTTAGCTGTCGACGCCTACCAAAAATTGTCGGCACGCAACAAACTACCTGCCAGCCTGGGGTATGACGAACGCATTCGACGAGAACACGAACTCGATGCCTCGTTCGCCCAGGTTGCCGGCAAGTTGAGCCAAGTGCTCTTTGAGAAGACTGCTGGCGTCCTGGGAACAAAGCGCTTACTAATCGTAAAAGATGGGGCACTTCAATACATTCCTTTCAGCGCGTTGTTCGAACCCAATGCCAAGGGTGGGGTCACTGCTGATCCATTACTTCTGAAGCATGAGGTTGTGGTTTTGCCTTCCGCGACGAGTGTTGCTTCATTGCGCGAACAAGTTCGAGACAGAGCTCGGAAGACACTGATGGTACTAGCTGATCCCGTTTACGAATCGATTGATACAAGGGCTCAGGAGACTGTTAAAGCGGGCTCCCGGGGTGCGGAACCGGACTTAAAATTTCACCGACTGGCATTTTCTAACGAAGAGAAAAATCAAATTGCTAAGCTTGTCGATAAAAATGAGATGAAATCTTGGGAAGGGTTTGACGTTAATATGTCAAACATCATAAGTGGTGAACTAAGTAACTATCGGGTTGTTCACTTCTCCATGCATGGGATCTTTGACTTTGGTAACCCGAATACTTCTGGGTTAGTGCTTTCGCTTTTTAATCAACAGGGCAAATTGGAGAAGAGACCGATTCTAGGAATCAATGATATCTACAACCTGCATTTGTCCGCGACCCTCGTTGTTTTGAGTGCTTGTGAAACCGCCCTAGGCAGGGAGATCAAAGGCGAAGGCTTGGTCGGCTTGACCCGTGGTTTCATGTATGCAGGAGCGCCAAGGGTAGTTGCGAGTTTGTGGGAGGTCGATGACCCGGTTACCGCGGGCTTTATGAAGTCCTTCTACTCGAAGATATTGCAGGATAAATTGTCGACAGCGGAGGCGCTTCGAGCAGCGCAAAAGGAGGTCTGGGAAGTGCACAAGAAATCTCCTTATTATTGGGCGGCCTTCGAACTGCAGGGCGACTGGAAGTAACCTGATAGTCGTTGAGGTTCGGGGATTCCGAGACTCAAATTCTGAATTGAACTCCGATTGATATGACCGATGCGCCGAGGGAGAAAGTCTACGATCGACCAGCCGAACCATTCAGCTCCGATCCTAGGATAGCGAGCGCGCAGTTGGAAAAAATGCGCCCTCGTCTAAACTACTATTTCCAAAGCAAGAATGTTCTTCCATCACACGACGAGCAGCTAACGGAGCAGACGATTGACAAAGTTTGGGACCAATATTCAAAGGGAAATGAGATTCGAGATCGACGCGCTTATACCTACCAAGTGGCGAAAAGCCTTTTGACGCGGTACATCAACAAGGGGCTTGAATTAGAGGTTCAGCCGAGTGAGATACATGAGTTATCCAATCCCAGTAGTCTTCAATTTACAGAACACATCAATGCGCGGCTAGACAATCAAAAAAAGTGGTCTTGTGTAATGGAATGTCGGCAAAAACTTATTGCCAGGAAAAACTTTTCAGAGGAGAAAATCAACGCGTTCTTTAAATATAAACTGATTGAAGGACACGCCAAGGAGGGGCGAGATCTAATAGCCCACGGTCTGGGAGTTTCTCGTGAAGTCTTGGACCAGGTGATTCAGAATATCAAGAAGGAACTCGTTAATTGTACAAGGGAATGTATGAGCAGATCGCGGAACATCGCTTCAGAGTTTCGCAGTCAATGACTCTTAGTTGAATAAGGATTTGGGTGTCGAGTAAGAGTGCAAACAAAGTGAAAGCCGAAGCCGTCACCAAAGAGAGTTTCATCCGGTTCCTTCTGGGCGACCTGCCCCCTGAGGTGCGAGACGAAATTGAAATCAGCCTATTCGGAGAAGAGCTCTTTGATCTCTTTCTCGGCGTCGAAATTCAGCTGATAGAACAATATCTTAGTAATCAACTCTCTGAACGGGATGCGCAACTATTCGAGCTCAACTATCTATCCACTAGGCGAGGGTACGAGCAAGTTGAAGCCGTCAAAGCTATTGCCAGTTATCTCGATTCGTTGCCGGACTCTGCGACGCTTGAGGCAACTCCGGCTCAAGGTGAACGACTAAGCTCCGAAACCAGTCTTATCCAACGCGCGGTTAGTCAGGCGAAACCGATTGCTTTTCCTGTCCATCGCTGGCTGGTAGGCAGTTTAGCCACGGCAACCGCACTTCTCCTGGTGGTAACCATTTACTTGGTGAAAGCCCGATTTCAACAGGCGGAAAACATAAAGGAATTGCAGGCACAGGTGGAGACGCTCCGAGTGGAACACGAGCAGGCGTTGAATAGGCTCAACGAAGATCGCAACGCTCTTAACGAACAGCTTCGAAAGGAAAAGGATGAACGCGATAAACTCGCAGCGAAATTGTTAGAAGAACAGCGTAACCTTCAGAAAGAACTTCGGCTTGCGCAGAATCGGCGCGTACAAAATCCCAACGAGCGAATCTCAGAGTATGTAGCCAGCAATTTCGATCTTTTCTACGCAACAAATCCCAGAGGATCCGGAGAGTCTCCTGCATTTTCGTTAAATTCGCGGACGAAAACTGTGAACTTCCGTCTTCATTTTCCCTTCGACACAAATCTGATTGAGATTTCTCACGCAACAATCCAATCAGTGGGCGGCGGGAACGTGTGGGAGATTTCCCCACCTGTGCGCCCCAGGCACTTTGGTCAACATCTGGTAGTTAGGATTGAACATGTACCTGCCGACCGATTTTCCGTCGGCAATTACATCCTGACGCTTGTGGGCAAAGACAATCAAGGTCACCAAACATCAGTCTCCTATCCCTTTGCGATAAAACCCTAGCTCGGCAGCCTCATTCCAAAAATTTTCATTCAGATTTTACCAGATCGCTGCTCTTACATTTGTGGAGCGGCCTGAGGAAGTTCCGCCTCTCTCGTCGGGTCGCTCAGGAAAGAGTGTCGACAACATTCGCGAAATGAGCGCGCGGACTCTGTCGGAGATATCGGCTTCTTAGGCTAGGAAATCGAGACACAAAGAAAAACATCACCAGGCGCGCCACCCGCCAACTGGTGGCGACTGCAGCACGCTTAACGTCGGGCAGTTGCAGTTTCCAACCATCGACAAGCGAAGGAGGTCACTATGAAATCGATTTTGACTATAAACGTTAGGCGCATGCTAGGCGGCTTGGTCCTATTCTTAGCGTGCTCCTCGTCAGCGCTTGCCGTCGATCGTTGCGCGGGCTTGTATTCACCTGGAAATCCGTACCAGTGCTACAACACCACAACGAACACGGAGGGCAATTGTACTTGGATGGGGTGGTACATGGCTAACACTGTTTTCCACTATTCCTTGCCGTCTTGGGGCAATGCCGGCACATGGGCAGGAAGTGCAGCGTCGGCAAATTTTCCCGTATCCATGACACCGGGAGTGGACACCATCGGCGTTTCGTCGACGCTTTCCACTAATGGGCATGTCGTGTGGGTACTCAAAGTCAATGGAGCACAGGTGTATGTCAGGGAGATGCAATGGGGAGTCCAGGGCTGGCAGGACCGCTGGAGAAACACGGCTGATTTCAACCGTGGGTTTATCTATCCTAAGGCCGCCTGGCCACGTCCAGTTGCCTCTTGGCTGTATCCCTACTCACCTTGGGGGTGGAACTACAACCAATGGATTACGCTCAGTGGCTATTACTTATATGCACCACTCGTCGTCGATCTCACAACGCCGACCGGTTCTACCTACACGGTGCAAGGTTCTCAGCTTTCGTACGGTTACAACTCTGTCAGCATGTACGTCACGCTGAACGGCCGTGGCACGTGGTCACTTCGGGCATTGTGGTCAAACGGGCAACGATCCGATCCATTTTATTTTACGGTGAAGTGATTGCGCGTCTTTTCCAGTGGGCCGCCGTTAAGGGCGGCCCACTGCCCTTTTTCCCCGCTAGCTTATTTTAACAAGGAGGTTACGAAATGACTTTGAGAGCAAAAACAGCGATTTTGATTTTTGTTGTAGCCCTTGTGGCGTTCATAGCCCGAGGCAGCACAGCGATCCAACAGTCAGGCTCCATCGCAGCGACTTCGAGTGATCGTGAAATCCTCATTGATATTCTTTCAGAGATACGCAAAATGAATAGTTCGATGAGGCGGTCGAACCTACTCTCAAACAATACCCAGATCGCCATATCTTCAGTGCAAGCACAACAGAGTCAGGTCGACCGCATTAATCGACAACTTCAAAACGTGCAAACTGAGCTTGAATCCGCTGGACTCCAAAAAACTGAGATGGATGAGCGAGTCAAATTGCTTTCGTCCCAGCTTGACAACGAGTCCGACATGACCCGACGCGCTCAATTCGAAGATGAACTGCGGGCTTTGAAGGCATTGGTTGCATCACATGAAAGGCATCAGCAACACTTGCGTGAAGAGGAAGAGCGCCTTACCACCCAGTTACAATCGGAACAAATCAAACTCGAGGTCGTCGTAACGAAATTAGCTTCGCTCGAGCGCGTAATGGGAAATGAGTTGAGCTCTGAAACACCGTAAGCCATGACGAGCCGACAACACCGGCTCATCCAGGTTCAGTTTCGATTGGTAGCCCCGCGACCCGGTATCGCATGGTTCGCGGTTATCTTAGCCACCGGATACGACAGGCGACGCTTCAGATATTCTAAGCGAAGCCAGAATAACTATTGTACGCTCGCCAATGCGACCAATCTCTGTGTTTGTCGGTAGAATTGGCAATACAAGAGATATTATGGTCCTAACATGATAGAAGATTTAATCAATTGCTCAGCAGAAGAGATGCTTTGGGAATGGGCCAAAGGGGAAGTTAAGAGTAGCCGCTTCAGTAGATATTTTGATGAATTGCCTATTGAAATAAAGTTGAAGTTGAGTGTTGGAGATCGAAATGAGATAAATGAAGCGGAGTTCCAAGCAATTACGACACTGGTAACGCAGAAAAGGGGGCCCCTCATTAAGGGGCCGTTGCGGCTCCGAACCCAATGGTATACGGCAAAGCTTGGTATCCCAGGACTACTAGAACTGAGGGCGATGAATTGGCCGCCGTTTGTATCCCTGTGTCCATCACGACAACTTTCTGAATTCGTAGATAAGCTTGATAAAGGAGAGGCCCCAACGGACGACGCTCTATTTTTGGAGAACTACCAAGATCTTCGAGACAACTATGACGAAGCGAAGTTTGGCGAGCGCACGATTCTGATAACCGATAACTTGGGCGGTCCTTATATAATTGTTGAAGGCTATACGCGCTTGTCCGTACTTACTTCTCGAAAAATGCGCAACCAAACAATCACAATGCCTCATATCAACGTGATAGTAGGTTTATGTCCTAAAATAGCTGAATGGTATTTTAACGACGATCTGGCAGGTATTCCGTTATCTTGAATCCCTGATTAGCCTCAGCCGGCTAGTTTTTCTGACCGACGAGACACGTGTTTCGATTTCTTCTCCCTGAGGGGATACGTGCTGAATTTTTTGTGACAATCAAGTTCCAGTTCAAAGCAAGTGCTAATTACTGATCAGGAGCAGCGCGAGATGGTGCCAATTGTTAAGCGCGAAGCATGCGCATTCCTGTCCACGAGCTTCGGTTTTGGACCTGTTTCTAAGGCTGTCACTATCGCGCTGGAACTCAAACGTCAAGCTCAACACATTGAAACGCACTATTTTGGTTCTGGAGTAGATTATGACTTCGCCAAGAAGTCGGGAACATTTGATCAGGTTTTTCCTGTCAACGTCGATCAACACGACGTTCTGCTTCAACTTGTCCCACAGCTTGGCAATTACCATTCGATATTTTCCGTCTTAAACTTTGATATTCTGTCAGTATGGCCTGAGAGCCACCCACCCTTATACGTTGTGGATAGCCTCGCTTGGATGTGGCCGACGCCGCCGCCCGATCTAAAAAGAGCGACGGCTTACTTCGTGCAAGACTATCTTGTGGAACTGGAGCGCATTCAAAACTGGCGTCAGGAGGTTCCCTTGGTACTTGTGGATCCCATCCGCCCAGAGTTGGAGCGCCAGGAACCATCGACTTCGACACAACAACTTCTTGTGAATTTCTCTGGATGCGCAAATCCGTTCGCTCCACCCAGGCTCTTCGAGAAGTACGTTGAAGTGCTCGCGCATGCGGTGCTGATACACGCAGAAACGTTTGATAGAGTGCTATTCTGTTGTAACGAGCAGCTAAGCAAGCACCTCAACGAAATCCTGAAAGATCGGAATGCTGTTGTTGCGGGACACTTACCGCGTGACAATTTCTTGGACTCCTTGTCTCGCTCTTCGGCCTTGCTAACTTCGCCTGGAATCACAACGACATTGGAGGCCAATGCCCTTGGAAAGAGAACCCGTTTCCTATTGCCCCAAAATTATAGTCAGGCGCTGATGAGCGAACACTACCGGACTACGATTGGGGAGCAGTCGTGTATGGCTCTAAGCCGGTTCCACCCGGACTTGGCAGTTCCTCCGGGTCTCCCTGAAGAAGAAGGAGTCATGCGCGTTATACGCAGTTTGGAGAAGATTCTGTACCATCAGAAAGCGGAAGTTCGAGAGATGGTCGGGGACATTATTAGAGATCAAGCGGCTAATGGACCGTTGCATTTGCCGCTAATTGAGGATGCCCCCCTTGAACTTGGGCAAAGGACTATAGTGAGGTATGCGCTAAATCAAAAGAGCATCATAGCGTGACACTGCGCTCGCCTGATCCTGCATTTTGAAAAACGTATGGCTTCTTGAATGCCTAAGTCGCGAAACGTATGAGGAAATTCTACAATGAAATCGATTAGCGGCCGTCTCTTCTACATACCGACAAATCGAGCGTGTGAATCGGCGCTCTCTTCCTATTTGCTCGAGGCTGCACAACTCGCGAGCTCGCAGGATGCCCCTGTCACTTTCGCCTTAATTGAGGCAGTAGATGCGCCTCATGTTTTGGCTCATAGTCAGATTCTTTCGCGAGCTGTCGAGAATCCAGCCTTGCGCGTTATCCATCTAACAGCGAAAGCTCAAGACATATTCGTTCCGCGGCTAGTCGAAGCCGCAGGTTTCGTGGGGGAAACAGCCGCTAAACTGAACGCGATGTTGTTATCGCAGGATGTTTGCTATGGGGCAGGTCCTAATAAGGCCGCACTATTGGCCGCCGCGTTGGGCGCTGATACTTTGCATCGGAGGGACTCTGATACAGCGCCGATAGTAGTTGAAGGGAGGCCGTGCTACGCATCCGAATTAGAAGCACGCTACGTCGCCTCAAACCTGGGAGACTTTGGAAATGAGATTAAAAACTCCGACGCCGTGGATCCGAATAGCTTGATACTGTTTGTCGGCAGTGACTATTCTGGTGACTTGCCTGTAGATCGCATGGAACTCGCTGAGCTTTCAATCGAATTGATGATTGAACACGATAGGCTTGAACACCCAGGTGCTTCACGCGAACAAAACGAAGAGTCAGTACGCAGTTATTTTCTAGAGCGGAACCAGGAGTCTTATAGTGGAGACAAGATTGAGGTTGACATGACAGGGGCAACGGAGCTTGGAGTCAGTTGCATACACCGTGTGTTTCTTCAGTTACCCGAGATGCCCATCCCCAATACGCTGGGATGCGATTATTTCCAAAAGAACCTTCTGTATCGGTTAGATTCGCCCGTGATTTATCACAATCGTCGTGTCGGTCATCGGTATTCGCCAGAGCGCGATACCCGCTCAAACGGAGATCAGTTTGTCAGATACAATTTGATGGATGCTCGTTATAAGCTTCTCTGGCGCATCTGGTCCCGCCACAACCGAAATATGGAAGCGCACGTGGATGAACTTCAGAATGCGCCAGCAGGCGGGCTGATCGACACGGAGTGGTATGCCAATAGTTTCGAAACCGCCGCGCGTGGTATTTCTCGGGAGGAACTCCGGGAAATCGTTGGCGGTCTTGTCGCAATATATCGACAAGCTTTTGAGCTATCCAAAGGCGAGTTGAAGTTCAACCAATTGGCTGAAGTTCTAACCTCACGTAGTGAACATTTGATCGAAGACGTTCTAACAGGAATTCTTGATTACACTATTTTGATCCGGGCATGGCCGCGCCTAATATCCGCTGCTCGTGAATCGGGTTATTCGATCTAAGTAGTCTCACAGAATGGGAGATGACTGGCCATCATTCATTTCACTGGATTATGCGCATTCCTATGCTCAGGCCTTTCCTCAACGCCAACTCAGACTGATTACAGTGGATATCAAACGGAGCATGTCTGCTGCATTTTATGTGCATGACAATGTTGCCGAAAGCATTTTGCCTACTGTTCCTTGGGAATCAGGATCAGGGATAGGTTTAACTGAGACGCGTTTAGAAGCGATAAGGTCGAACCTCGCCGTCGATGTGCTTTGGTTTCCACTTATTTGCATGGACATGCCTGGGACTTGCGAACTCGCGGCACTGCGTGGCGCTGCAGTATCAAACAGACGTCCCTCTCCAACAATAAGCTGGAGCACGAACGGCGGAGGAGTATGGAACCGCGCTCACAATAACCTGGGCCGAAGGGCCGAACGCCGTCGGCGAGCGTTCGAGACTCTTGGCCTTGAGTGTCGAGAAGTCGAAGATGCTGATCTGGTGATCGAGTTCGTGGCGCAAATTGAAAGGTCATCATGGAAGGCAACTTGCAAGCAGGATATGTTCTCGCGTGATCAGTTCAGCCTCTACTCATCTTTGGTCAGGCGCGGGGTGTTACGGGCAGTCATGGTTTTCGATGGAGACCGGCCCGTAGCGTATCGTCTTGACGGTCGGAGTGGCAAAACCCTTTTTTGTGTGAAGTGGTCCTATGATGAAGCTCACGCAAGAGCATCACCAGGTTTCTATTTAATAGCGGTTGATCTTGCCCAGCGTTATCGAGGAAGTGACATTACTCGCATCGATCTGTTTGGTGGTTCAGACTCACTAAAAGAATCAGTGATGACAGGGTCACGCCACCGCGTAGACATTGCATGGCCTAACGGTGAGCGGGCGGACGAGTTGCTCTTACGAGGGTTGGAACATGATGCAATCGTCGAAAATCATCTGAAGACGGGCCGAGGTTTGCGCCATCTCTATTACACAGAGTGAACTCACATTTCTCGCGGATGTATTCAGTGGCTGAAAAAGAAAAAATCGAAGCCGGCGTAGCGAAGTTGATCACTGCTTATGGCAAGCCCCATGCTACGTTTGTAGCCACCGGAATGGCAGCTCTGGAACTTGCTTTGACCGTCCTCAATATTGTTCCTGGTGACAAGGTCTTGGTTCCGGTCGAGGCTTGTTATTCAGTAGCGGCCAGTGTGTTGCGGGTTGGCGCACATCCGGTTTTTGTAGATGTCGACAAGACTTTGCTCCTCACGTTCGAGGACTTGCCGATTGATCAACCGTTTCGCGCTATCATCGCGGTGCACCCTTTTGGGCTTCCATGCAATATTGCCGCACTCAGACAGGGCGTTGGCCGGCGAGTACCTATTATTGAAGATGTTTCTCTCGCTTTCGGTCTGCAGCAAAATGCCTCTAAGCCTGGTTCCTACGCTGACATTGTTGTTTCGTCATTGGGTGCTGGCAAGTCAGTGGATATCGGAGAAGGCGGCGTAGTGTTATCCGAGAGCGAGAATGTCTCACAACTGCTAGATAGGAGATCTTCGGACAGTCGGGTTCGCGATCAACCGCCCCTGCCATACGCGCTCTCCCCGGCAGCCTTGCGCCTGCTACCAAGAGCCCTCCGAGTGGCGAAGAGTAGACTGGGTATCCGAAGGAATGCGGTGGCACGAATCGGACCGCGTTTGGAATCATTCGGTTTTCAAGTATGGCATCCTCAGCCGGGAGACTTGCCTTGCTGGCATAGGCTGCCGGTCTGGGCGCCTACAGAATTGAAGCAGGCAGCCATAACGGCAAACCTAATTGCTAAAACTGAGGTTGCACAACTGCCTCACACCGTAGACGCACCCGACTTACCAATGTTTGCTGGACGATCCAGCCGAGTCGGAAATGGCGATCGGCGGGACGTGGCGAACCTGCTACTGTTGCGCACGGAAATCGATCGTCTGGATCGTTGGATGAGCACACTTGAGCGACTAATTGAAAGCTGAGGCTGGTTATTCTTGAGTTATAAGTTAGAGGTTCGCGAAATCGAATCAGATTTTGGGTTGAAATTACCCGCACCGCAACCGCTCTGGAATGATCCCGCGTTATTACCGGAACGCGGACGCGCACTGATGCTTCAAGTGCAACGCGGCCAACGGGTCGTCGGCTTTTGGCTTGTTCCGCTTGAAGAAACGTCTGAGGGGTTGGCTGCTCGGCGACCTTGCCGACTATTTCCCTACGCGGCACCCTGGCTAGCAGATCAGGACAGAGTTCGTCGACGTCATGTAATGCTTATGCTGGTCTCAGCACTTCAGGAAACGGTTTGCATGATTGATCTTCCATTGGCGCCGGGTTTCATGGATGCCAACGCCGCCGTAGCCGCGGGATGTTTCGCTGAGTGGCGGCACACTCATACCATAAGGAGAGAACGGTGGGATCAAAACGGGGAAGCCTGTTTTTCCGCAAAGAAACGCGCCCAAACACGACGGGCCATGAAAAGCGTGAGAGTGGAAATCCTAGAGGAAGTCACGATCTTCCCCTTTGATCTTGCCATCCACGGCGACGAAGAAAGCGTACGGCGAAGAAAACAGTTTGCCCTCTATCTTCACGCTCGCGGCAATGCTGTCGCATTGGTAGCAAGGGATGAACGTAGAGAATTAGGCGGCGTATTTTTGGTGCGAGATCGGGAGACAGTATTCTTGTACCATAGTTGGTTCGACCGGCAGGCCCAAAGCGGCGTCCCTAGTTTATTGGTTCGAGATGCGATGCAATGGACCTTTGAACAAGCAGGAACGTTTCGGTTCGATTTTGAGGGATCCATTCTCGCTTCGGTGGACCTCTTTATGAGCAGCTTCGGTGCTGAAATTCAACCGTACGCGTACTTACACTGGGGTAAGAGTCGGGCACAGACTGTGGGAGGGATTCTCTCCAGTTTAGACATAGAAGGGAGAGTTGCGTCTGATCAGAGGATCGATATCCCATGACGACCAGGGGCGGTTGCTGGCCGTGTTGTATGATTGGCATAATCAGTTATGTCTCAAGGCGCAAAATGCCGATCTCGACTACCTAACCGCGTGGGTAACGCGTTATTCAGGAACTCGCGTCTTGGTGGGGGGATGCGGAACTGGCCGAGTTGCTGCCGCGTTATGTCGTGTCGGTTTCCAAGTGACCGGAGTTGACACTGACCCGCACCGTCTGGCGCGAGCCGCGATGGCCCACCCCAGTCTTGAAGTTGTGGAAGCGGATCTACGTGCCTTTTCTTCGTCTTCCAACTTTGATGTAACTATTTTACCGTACAGCATGGTGCAACTAGTGCCGCATGGGTCAGCACTGAAGGACTTAGCCGCATCAATAGCGGCATTCTCGTCACGGCATGTCATTGTGGATGTGAGTGACCACTTTGCTCAAAAGCTCTCTCATGGCTGGCGCGTTACGCTTGACGCGCCCTGCCCTGAGCTGGATGCTCGAGTTGTCGAATCGCAAAAGGCCGAGCGACATGACGATCACTATCAAATCTTCGTGAGATACTTGGTTAATAACTGCCGAATAGAGATGATGGAGAGGTGGTATTTTCACGAAGACGAGTACTTGAGATCCGTCTTTAAGGACGCTGGCCTCACTCTTCGGCGGCAGGATCATGGCTATGGCGATGATCAAACAACACATCGGCGTATCTATCACTTTCAGGTCGTCTAAGCACGTACGAACGAGGAGGTAAAACCGATTGACGCGTATCAGACCCGTTGCAGTTATTTTGCGAGGGCCGCCTGGAGCTGGCAAAACTACTACCGCACTGCTGTTGCGCGAGCGGTTGGCTCCGGCTGCACGGCTCAGCGTCGACACTTTGCGCTATTTCGCCTATCCACGGAATCTCGATCACAAATACTTACGGGCAGCGAAAATCGCAGGGGCGCGAATGGCGGTCGATTACGCAGCCGCCGGCTTGTCCTCGATATTGGAGAGCGTGTTTCTGGATGACGCTATCCTAAGTGAAGTCTGTGAGGTTCTGAGGCGCGGGAATGTGGATCATTATATATTCTCGCTTCGCTCACCTCTGGAGGAGGTGTTAACACGTGATTCTAATCGCGACGAGTTTTACCGCCAGGGCCACCAAAACGTAAAAGACATCTATGAAAGCTTTGAGTGGGTCGGAACGGTTATTGAGACGCAAAACAAGGTTGAGGAAGAAGTCGTTTCAGAAATTCTCGAAAAGTTAGAGCTGTTACGCCTACATTCGAACAACAACTGTCCGGCTACATCGGATGGGGAGTCTTCTCAAGAGAATTCTGAGAAGCTTTGTATTTTCCTTCGTCACGGGAGTTGTCACCTCGATTCTGAGCGATATCAGCTTCCGGAGGATGTTGAATTAAGTCCTCTCGGTCGCGCTGAAATGGCGGCGACGGCGTCAACTTTATCTAACTTTAACGCAGATCGCTTAGTAGTTTCGCCCTTTAGGAGAGCGCGGGAAAGCGCCGAAATCGTAGCCGAGTTTACTGGGTTAACCCCTGAGGTAGAAGCAGGGCTAGGCGAACGGTATTTTCGGTCATTGGCCAGCCACAGCTATGACGAGTTGAGGCGTATTCACAACGATGATTTCGTAGATCGACTGTTAAGCCGAAGCGAGACCATTGATATTGATGGAGAGGAAACCTTAGAAAGCGCTTGCCAACGGATTCTCTCCACAATGAAAACCATCCTCGATAATTCGAGCAAACGAATTATTGTTGTAAGTCACGGTGGACCGCACAGCTGGTTGCTGAACTCATATATAGGGATGTCACTTGACCGAAAATTAGGCATAGGTTTAGGGCCATCTCATTTTTCGGTCTTTACCTACAGAGCAAGCGGCGAATTTAGCTCCGTCCTGGGTATCAATTTGGCAAGTTGGGATGAATCCATACTTGGCTGATCAACTCAATCGCAATTCTACTGTGCCTGTGCCGCTCAAAACCAAGATCACTGCAGTATCAGAATCGCTCCCCGCTATCGTCGGTGGAAGACCCGCGCTGAAGACTCCCTTACGTCCTAGAGTATTTCTCGACGAGGAAGCGCGAGCGGATGTCGCGGTATTGTTGGAAGACGGTGAACTATCCAACTGGCGCGGTGGCCCTCTCTGCCGGCGTTTCGAATCAGCGTTCGCTAGCTTTCACAATCAGCCGTCTGCCGTTGCCGTTAATTCTGGCACGTCGGCGCTACATTGCGCCTATATCGCAGCTGGGATGCGTGCTGGTGATGAAGTGATCATTCCAGCTGCCGGTTACGTGAGCGCGGCCAGCGCGGCGGTGCAGGAGAGAGCCCACCCCATTATCTGTGATATCAATTCCGAAACTCTGTCCCTCGATCCGAATGTCTTTGAAGCACGTATTACCCCTCGAACCAAGTTCTTGGTGGCAATCCATCTTTGGGGGATACCCGCTGACATGGATAGGATCACTGAGATCGCAAATAGGCATCAGCTAACTATCATTGAAGACTGCGCCCAAGCACACGGTGCTCGATTAAATGACCGACTTGTCGGCACATTCGGCCCACTGGCTGCTTATAGCTTTGCGCCTGGGAAGGTCATCTCCACTGGACAGGGTGGCATGGTTCTATGCTCCAGCGAACAATTGGCTGATGATGTTCAGTGTACCGTCAATAAGGGCAAAGGGTCGGGTTGGTATGATTACCTCCGCTTAGGGTACAGCTATGCAATGCCGGAGTTTGAGGCCATTGCGGGGCTCAGCGGTCTTCGGCAATTGCCCACGACCATCGCAATGCGAAAACGCGCCGCGGATATCTATCGTACGGTCCTCGCCGATACAGATCTCCGATTTACGGTTCTTCCGCCATACGCCGCTCCTAGCTATTTCAAAATGCCCATGCGTCTACCGGTAAGTCTGATCTCCAAACGGGATTATTTTATCGATGCCTTGGATATGGAGAACGTCGGAGCCAGGCCAACTCATCCGCCTATGCATACGATTCCGTGGTTAGCGGAGCGCCTTAGCAGCTATGATACAAATGAAGGTCCGACATCTCGACATATGAATCCGATTGCCGAAAGCGAACTGCCGCTGGTCATAGAATTGGATACCGGACCATATGAAAGCGAGGATGACATGTGGCTCGCAGCCCATGCTGTATTGCGCGTTTATCGTCATGTCTGTTCGCTCGCGGATTGAGGCACCATAGGAGCTGATGTGAGCAATCATATTAAGTTTTCGTTGTAAGGCGCACCTGTCATTTTCTAGGCAGAAGCCGGATGCTCTTAGATATGTTACCGATCGTGATTACAAAAGGCCCGACAGTACTAATCATAAGAGTGCTTGAAGCGTGCAACGCCGGATGCTTCATGTGCAGCTTTAGATGGTCAAAGGATAAATACCGATATTCCCATTCAGAAGCCAGCACTCTAGCTAAGACTGCCCGTGAAAGTGGTATTCGCTTAGTTAGGCTAACAGGTGGCGAACCACTGTTGCATGAGGGCGTTGCTGATATCATTTCTGCGTTCTCAATTGAGGGCTTGCTGACATCGGTGATCACGAACGGCGCGTTCTTGGAAAAGCGTTGTGACGAACTGGCTCGAGCTGGCCTTACACAAGTAATCGTAAGCTTGGACGGCCATGATGATGCGCATGATCGATTTCGCGCGACCCCAGGCTTATTTAAAGCGGCAGTCAAGGGAGTGGAGACAGTCAAGGCTACAGCGCCTGAAATGAGAACCCGAGTCAATACGGTCGTCGGCTCGCACAATTTCCGAGATCTGCCGAAGATTTACGATCTTCTCTGTTCGCTGGGGGTGGAATCTTGGTCACTGATTCCGCTGAAGGATGAGGAAGGAGCATGGAACTATGTCGATAGAAAGGACGTCGAAGACGCGCAAGCACTCTTTCTTTCTCATGTAGGGGAGGACAGGACCGTTCGGATCTTAGGTCATGGACTGAATTGGATCGGGCGGATCCCAGAAGAGGTTGATGAGTTTTTTGCACGTCGAAAAGTAATGACGCCGCGAGTGCCATGCCAAGTCGTGCAGAACGTGCGGTACTACATACCGAGCGAGGGAAAATACTTCGTATGCAACTGTGTCCCGCACAGAGTTGGTGCCATGGAATTAGCTCAGGAATGGGGGCCAGAGGCACTTACGGCTGCGGGCTTAGGTAAAATCGGAGATTGGCTCCACGAAAATGGTCCGAAATACTGTATGGGCTGCGAACCGATCAACGCAGCGTTTGGAGAAGGTAGTATTAATATTGACGACGACCCTTTGGGTTTCTGAATTGTTACGATCTAATCCTCGAATACCTAACGCACCCTGCTGTATTAACCCCGGTCGACTTCATTTTTGAAGCTCCGAAAAACGTTTCGTTTAGGTGGTCACCATGTTGCTCGCTGGTCTTTCCCATGTAGTCAAGGAATACGCGGGAAAGCCTGTCCTTGATGGAGTCTCATTTGAAATCAAGAGTGGTGCACGTATCGGTCTGGTCGGAGAGAACGGGGCTGGAAAATCAACGATTTTTCGCATATTGGTCGGAGAAGAAAAAGCCGATAAGGGAATCGTCTCAAGGCGTAAGGGGCTTCTTCTCGGTTATCTTCCCCAACAGCCGGCGCTGCGGCCCGGTACGACGGTCTACGAGATAGCTCTTGGGGCATCGCCAAAAATATCTTCCATTAATGTTAGATTGACCGATATAGAGAAGCGCTTAGCCGATCCCGAGGTCTTCGGCGACAGCCAACGGTTACAGCGATTACTCGATGAACAAGCGGAACTTCTCGATAGGTTTCAGGTTATCAAAGGCTATGCTTACGAGGACCGTGTTCAGGAGATCCTGAGACGGTTGCACTTCGAAGAGTCCCACTACAATCAGCGGGTTGAAACACTCAGCGGTGGCGAAAAGAAACTCCTGAATCTCGCTTGTCTCCTCATCGAAGAACCCGAATTGCTATTACTGGACGAGCCGGACAACCATCTTGATTTCGTCGGGAAGGAGTGGCTCGCTGCTTATATAAATGAACATGAGGGCGCTGTTGTGTTGATCACACACGATCGATATCTCCTCGATGAAGTCGCCAATCACATTGTAGATATCGAGGACGGTAAGGCATACGAGTATTTCTGTAATTACTCTGGATATGTAGGAGAACGGGTACGCCGTCTATTACGTCTGCAGCAGGAGTACGTACAGCAGCAAGAACACATTAGCACCCTGGAAAAGCAAGCGCGTCAACTTAAATATTGGGCGAGTCGAAATCCGAAATTTGCCGGGCGTGCCGAGGGCAGAATCAAAATGATAGAGCGTGCGAGGGAAAACGCCATTGAGCAGCCGACACTCATACGTCCCAAGATCAGACTAGCTTTCGAAATTGAGAGAAGTGGACGGCGGGTGGTTGACCTCTCCCATATCACTCACTCTTTTTCCAGCAGGATCGTACTTGGAGACTTCAGCCTACTGATACGCTACGGGGAAAGACTGGGAATCATAGGCCCCAATGGTAGCGGTAAGAGTACTCTCCTCAAAATTATCAACGGTACAGTACGGCCAGACTCCGGTGAAGTGGTGCTGGGAAGCAATGTTCAGATTGGCTATTATTCGCAGGAGCAGGAAACACTCCCGGCAGACATTAAGCCGCTTGACTGGATAAGGAGTCTCTCGCCGATGGCGGAACAGGAGGGGATCAATGTACTTCACAAGCTCCTTTTCTCGTATGATCAGATGCACTCACTGATCAAGTTCCTTAGTGGAGGCGAAAAGAGCCGCCTACAATTGGCGTCGATCATGTTAGCCAGCGCTAATCTCCTTTTGCTCGACGAGCCCACTAATAATCTTGACATTCCCTCAGCCGAAATTCTCGAATCGTCACTCGCAGATTTTGAAGGGACATTAATTGCTGTCTCGCATGACCGGTATTTTCTTGACAAGATTGTAACCAAGCTTTTGGTGTTCTCGGATGCGGGATCTGTCTTTGTGCACGAGGGGAACTTCAGTAGTTACGCGGTGCAAATGGGCTTACAGCCGCACACAATTGGCTCTAGCCTCAAATAAAGGACTCAACTAATTGTCGTCATCACCCTTACTATCAGGTTCTAAGTAATAAAACGGTCTTGTCCCGATCGAAAACTGAGTGACAATTGATTCAACAAAAGAAAGGAAGTTCATTGGGTCTTCTGGTGATCATCGGCGGTTATCCTGATATAGGAAAAGGCACACTCACCGCTGCCTCTGGTTATTTATTACAACGAGCGGGGTTTGGTGTCACTCCTATCAAGTTTGATGGCTTTCTCAATAGCCAGTCAGACCCTTTCCCTCACTATCATTCGACGAAACATTTTCAGTATGCAAACGAGGAGGTCTTCGGGCTCAGCGACGGCGGAACCGCGGACAATGACCTGGGTTACTACGAACGCTTTATGGATGTAGAGACTAGCCGCACTCATCAACTCACAAACGGCGAGTCGTTCGCAGCAATTTTTGACCGCGAGAGACGTGGTTACTATCCCAGAGGCGAAGTCCTCAACTTCAATCACGTACGCGATTTTCTCAAAGAGTGGGTACTCAAACATCTTGACATAAACGACATGGTTATTCTCGAAGTCGGTGGTACAGTCGGCGATCGTGAAAGCGCAATGATGTTTGAGGCCTTACAGGCACTTCGGAGACGCCGCGATCACTTCACTGCAGTTGCCTTAGTCGCACCTTATTTCCCCACTACAGATCCTCAAGGCTTCTCTTTATCGGGAAGCACAAAACTCGCTCGCCAGTCTGCCGGCGTAGCACGCAAACTGGGATTGCCGCCCGACATAATCTTGATGCGAGCTTCAGATGCAACCGCGATCGGAGCAAACGATAAGAAGTATGTTGCTTTCGAGACGGGTATTGATCCTACCAGAATTGTCTTTTGCCCTTATTTGAGATCACCTTATCAGCTGCCGCGAGCGCTGATTGAGCAGGGCTATGTAAGTGCTCTTGCGGAATTGTTTGACCGAGAAATACCTGTCACGGACGGGCCCCTAGAAGAATACTGCCGATTACAGAACACCGCTAGCGGTGTTCTCAATGTGACAATGCCTGGAAAAGAACGACCTTCCGATTCCCAAGTTTCACTTGAAGAGGCGCTGACGCATGCCGCTACTAGTCGTGGCGTCATCATCAATCGGGTTTGGTTAGAAGATCTCGCCGCAACAGGATCGGCGTCGAACATTGATCTAACAGGAATTGACATACTTCTCCTCCCCGATGTTCTGGCGGACCCGAGGCTGATATTTAGTGCCTTGCGCGTGGCACGGGCAACAAATCTTCCAACGCTGGCGATCTCCCATGGCGCCGATCTAATGGTTGTTGACTTCGCTAGAAACGTGTGCGGAAGAAACGAGGCGTTTATCGAGACACTCGAAGAGGGACAAGGTGACTTGCGAATAAAAATGGGCGATCCCGCCTGCGGTAATTGGTCCATTAAGCTAAAGAATGAATCACTACTTTCTAGACTATACAACCGCCAAATAATAATTGAACGGAGTTGGCATTGCTCATGGGCCAGCGAGCCACTCGTACGTGTGGTCAAAGAGCAGGGATTGATATTAACAGGTGTTGGACCGGACGGTACGCCTGAGACTTTCGAACTACCTAGTCATCCATTCTTCGTAGCCATCAAGCCCCGGCCGGAATATAAATCGCGCCCGATGCGACCTAGTGCGTTGTTCCTCGGCTTGATCGATGCTGCTTTGGCGCGCCGCGCGTTCGAAGAGACGTAAAACCACACGATAGCCATCATCGTCTAAGCACGATGAGGTTTCGAACAAAGCAGGTTTGTCAGTTGGATCTTCGCTGGAGTGCGATGACTAGGACAAGCTGATGGAAACAATACCGAGCTGCAGCCTTTTACCCTCGGTGGTCACCTCAAAACCGGCCAATGGTGGACGGGTCAAAACCGGCCAACGGATAAGGCGCTTGGGACCATAAGTGAAAGTCTTTTACGCTCCTGTCGTCCGGTTGTCCAGACAAAAATAGACCCGGAAGAAAGTTCTTGCCGCATACGCAGCAATAGCGCATCTGTAATCTGTAATCTCCTTTTGCTTCAGTTAGAGCCTTCGGAGGTGTACCCAGGGTTTACTCAATTGTTGATGGACGTCGTCGATTGCTTTTTCAGTACCATAGACATTTTTCATGCCCAGAACATTTTTAGCGAAGAGTACTCTAAAGAAATTCATGTATTCGATTCGAGAAGGCGACACGCCGAGCTCAGGCATAGGCTGGCTAGCTATTTGTTCGAGTTTCCTTAGAATCTCTTCCACCTTAGCTCCTGATCTAAGGCCACTCTCCACTTCGCTTAATACTTCGTACTGCGCATCCATTTGACTCTTCACCTCAGTAAAAAAACCAGTAGTATCGGCACCAAGGAAGGTGCCATCATCGAAAAAAAGTCCATCGAGTGAAATAGTAACTTTCGAAAACTCCCTTGATATTTCTTGAGCCTGTGAAACAAATATCGACTCTTCTATTTGTCCTTCACTAATTCCTTCAACACGTAGCGCCGGAAGGTCAAGTGAAATGAACCAAGTCGATTTGGGTCCTATTACTCCTGCTTCGCTCGCCATCGCCTTACTTCGATCTGATTCATCTCCGTGTAAAAAAAGATAAGAAATAATATTGGAAACCTCCTTATGAGCGGTCTCCCCTTTCTTATCCACACACTCCCAAGTAATTGAGTACCCCACTACCGAATGGCTACCCGTGTTCTTCAGAAAAACGGAATAAGGAGGCAAATCATTAACCGATAAGTTTTCTTTGCTTTTCGTAAGGGCAGCCGCCATCTTCGCGAACGAAGGGCTTGAAGGCCCAATTAGAGATAAGCCGTGCTCAGGAAAGTCTTTTGTATGAAAGCCCACCTTCAATATTCCGCTCTCATTTAGACCTTCTACCATAATGTGTCCTTAGCTCGATAGATTTCCCAATGCCTCAAAAAAACTCATGGCTTGAGCCACGCTCTACTTTACCGGCAAACGAGCCCCAACGCGGAGTCACTTGGCGGAAAGTTCAGTTTTGGTGCGCCAACTGCGCGGCCCGCACTTGAGCAGGTGGCCGTGATGAAGCAAACGATCGAGCATGGCGGTTACCGCGGCCGCATCCCCTAACAACTTGCCCCAGTCTTCAACCGGACGGTTTGAAGTCACAATTGTACTCGCACGCTCGTAGCGACGCATGACAATCTCCAGCAGATCTTCAGCTGCGGTCAGCGGCAGTTTGCGCATACCAAGATCATCGAGGATGAGCAGCGGCACCGAAACTATCCACTCCATGAACTCTCTGCGTGTGCCATCGAGCGTGGCGTCGGCGAGTTCGTCAAGCAGCGTGTGAGTCTCGCGATAGAGCACCTTGTAACCTTGTTGGATGACGGCCTGACCGATGGCTTGCGCTAAGTGACTCTTCCCGGTGCCCGGAGGGCCGAGAAACAGCGCATCTTCGCGGCGAGCGATGAAGTTGGCCGTGGCCAGGTCGAACACCAAGCTGCGGTTCATCTTCTTGTTAAAATTGAAATCGAAGTTGTCGAGCGTCGTATGCTGGTCGCGAAAGCCGGCCTGCTTGCGACGGCGCTCCAGCAGACGGTCACTGCGTCGCGTCAACTCATCGGAGACCAGACTGGAAAGCAGATCGATGGGCGCCATAGCTTCGGCTTGGGCCTGCTGCAGCCGAGTCTCCAGCACGGCCGCCATGCCGCCCAGACGCAATTGGCGCAAAGCATGTCCTAACTCAATCAGGTTCATTATGTTCCTGCTCCTTTGTTCTTTGATGGATCAGATCGCGGTACTGCACTAGTTCACGGATCAGCGGATCGACCTGGTGCAAGCTGAGAGGAAGTTGCGGTTGGCGCTCGAGGTAGCGACGCACAAAGTGATACTCATGCACGCCCATTTCCAGAGCCGCCGAGCAGGCATCATCGACCACTGCGGCACCGAACTTTTTAGCCAGAGAAAGCACTCCCAGGATGCGACGCACACCGACCTGTCCCTGGCGCCCGTGGATCGCCTGGCAAAGGGTGCCGATGTTGGCGCCGGCGCGGCCGGCGCGCGTCAGTAACTGGGAGGTAGACAATGGCGTGCGCGGCGGCCGGTCCTCTTCTTTGATCCGATGCCAGCCTCGTTTCTGGCGCAGATGCTCACGCAGTAGCTGGCCCGTTTTGGGATCGATGAGACGCACTTGAAAGGTATCCCATTGCACCTGAACCCGCCGCCCGATCCAGCCCGGTGGCGCACCGTAGTAGGCAGCCTCGACTTCCACGCAACCGTCCAGGTGCACAGTCCGTTCGCCGTATTGATAGCTGCGGAAAGGTTCCAGCGGCAGCGGCAGCAAGTGCGGTTTCTCTTCGGCAAACATGGCGGCTACCTGCCGCTTGGTAGTGCCGTGGATGCGCGTGTCGGCCCAGCGCGTCTCCCAATGGTCCAGGTAGGCTTGGGCTTCTTCCAGACTCTCAAACCGCTGTCCTTTGAGCGGCGTCTTCTGAGCATGGCCGACGCCGGCTTCGACCTTACCTTTTCGATCCGGATCTCTCACTCGGCAGGGCATGGCGACCACGCCGTAATGGGCCAGCAGATCGCGATAGAGCGGATTGAGCGTGGGATCGTAAATGTCCGGAGTGAGCACACCTTCGCGTAGATTGTCGAGCACTACTATCCGCACACTGCCACCCAATCGGCGAAACGCTTTCTCATGCAGCTCGGCCCAGACGCGTGAGCTGGAACGAAAGACCAGTAAGCGAACCGACTTGCGACTAAAGCCGAGTGTCATCACGAACAGCCGCGTGCGGCGGTACTTGCCGCTCTGAGGATCGCGGACCATTGGGCCAGTACCGTAATCGACTTGTGCCTCTTCGCCAGGAGCGGTCTCGATCACTGGGTGCGCCTGGCGTAACTCAACAGGGCGCAGCTTGTGCACGAACCGCTTGACGCTTTGGTAGCCGTGCTCAAAGCCGTGCTCGGTTACCAGGTCCTGCCAAATGGCCATCGCGTTGCGACCACGGTTCAGTCCCAGCTCGATGACTTCACTGTACGGCTCACAGTTGCTGACTGATCGCTTACTGTTCAGCGCGTTATTGGGGTATGAGATCGGCTTAGAGAGAAGATCTGAGGAGCCGGTGTCGGTGGTCACCTCATTGACCGCTCTTGCAGGGTCAGAGTCGGTGGTCACCTCGTTGGCCGGTTTTGCCGGCTCTCGGCGCCCCCAGCCGCCCGGTGGCCGCACATAGATCCCGGCCGCCTTGAGGTAAGCGCTTGCTGTTTCTCGCCGCACACCGGTGGCTTGCTCGATCCGCCGTAACGGCCAGCCCAGCCTTCCCAGTGCAATAATCTGTTGTCTTTTTTCGTCGCTCAATACGTTGCTCATACCGGCGGAGGCTACAATGCCTCTCGTCGCCGTCAACGTCCCGAGTGACTAATCTGATTGGCCGGTTTTCAGGTGACCACGTATGGCCGGTTGTGGGTGACCACCGAGGTTTTACTTCATACCTGCCATTAGCGTTCTCGTACTAAGTAGTTGATTTGTGTGCTACGTGGCTTCCAAAGTCGTTTGGCGTTTGCTAAATATTCTATTCCGCAATCGTCTCCTGCGTTTAAATCTTCGTAACAAGCATGACAGGATTTTGCCAACTCTGCAAAAATGAACGTAGAGATTCCCCGGATCTCAAGGTTACTCTTCTCGAACATGCAATTGAAACAATTCTGGCCATGCGGAGCCCCGATACTAAAGGCCTCAACTCGATTGCCGACTAACGCGACAACCCCAGATAGTGGCAGTCGGTCTCGCAGTGCAGTTTCACACGCAACAATTTCGCTCTGAAACTTGCGAAGGTATTTAGGGTCCATTCGCTTTGCCTTCTGCCGTGCCCAAACAGCCATTAGTGCCAGGCATTGAGGAGCCAAATCCGTTGTGTATCTCAAGATAAGTGGATCATAGTTCCGTTTGAACTGTTCATAGATGTATCGCTTCTTCTTGTAAGCTGAAGTTGCAAGTGCCGCGACGTTGGAGGCGCTATATAAATACTCGGTAGCGTTCGCCGAAACCTTCAAGTCGGGATTCGCTATTATGTCCTTCCAAAGTCCGTACTGGCGCCAGACATACCGTATCGAACTAGCCCCATTCCCATGGCTTACCTTTCGCAGAAAATCGAACGCGCGTGCAATATTCCCCATCGTAATATTCTCGCCGATGGGTGGTCCCCAAAGAGTGGGTTCGCCAGAACAATTAGCCAGTGAGTAGAGCACTCGGTCCTCAATAAGAAAGTGCAGGTTTAGCGAATTCCTCCACGAAAGCATTCCCAATGCATTTAAGTCCGCGAGCGGTTGTTTTAGCGACGCAAAGAAAGTAGAGATCTTAACGTAGTCGGAAATCGTTAACCCGGCAAAACCGGCGTTAAGTGCAGCTGGCCACTCGATCGTTGGCTGGGTGTCCAAAGCAAATACTCCAGTATGATATATGAGTGACCTTACACCGCAGAGCGCCCCATCGAGCACCCCCCTAGGAGCAGGTGAAGAGCTTCAATTAGAAGATTCGGGTCATTAGCGACTTCTTGCATCGGAAGGTGTTCGACCGCCCCGAGAGCACCTAGTCCTACGATAAGATCTGTGAAAGAGGTGTTCATATCCCGCACGAGTATTGTTGGCTTTTTTAACGCAGAAGCCCATCCTAATTCGATGCAACACCCGTCCGAACGATATGACTTACCATCTTCATGATTCGGTAACAGGCAAACGTAAGCGCCGCAACTTTGCATCCATTCGAAATCTCGGCGAACAATTTCTTCGGCGGCACCGTCGAGAGCAATTTGTCCGAACTCCTCCGCTAGGTGGGAAGACAATATTGTGAAGCCTGCCTTTTCAAGCGAGGTAGTAATCTTAACAATTAATGCGCCAACGAGTGGATCAAAGATTCCTGAATCAGAAACAGCATGATGAAATGGACCGCCAACAAAGACAGGAAGTGAACTGTTCGGGGACGATTCCATCTCCGTCTTCCTCACACGAGATTAGGTCTGATGAAGAACTCTGGAACGTTTGTCTTCATTAGAATGAGAGCCGGCGAAACTCGCTAGGGCAACATTCCGAGGAGTCGCGAGTACTATATGAAAACCTGAGAAATTACGACCGGACTCTACCGTTGCAGGATGTGTCTGTCAATAGCAACACTGTCGCGGATTTGAACTTATGATCGTCCCCATCTAGGAAACGGACCGACAAGAAATGACGCCCAATTGGTATTTCAATTCTGGCCAATCAACACAAATCCGGCCCAGTAGAATGGATGATGAAAGAGACCGGATGATTACTTCTTTATCAGTCCCAAGACCGGATCATGTTTGCAGGAAACGAAGCGGGGGTTTCACACCGCCTGCCGACTAGCTGGTATTGAAGGACTGATATGGAAGGATCTAAGGGCTACGTTTGGAACCCGCCTGGCTGAAGCCGGCTGCGACGCCTTCACAATTGCCCAACTTTTGGGACACTCAGACGTTCGTGTGACCATGCGTTACGTGAGGACAGTTGAGGAGAGCAAACGCGCGGCTCTTGACGCCGTGCAGTTGAATTCCAGAACAAAAGTCCACGTATTGGCCACTTGGCCAAAACAGCCACCGTTGCCGGCGGCTGTAAATGGTTGATAACAAATGGTGGAGCAGATGGGGCTCGAACCCCCGACCTCCGCATTGCGGGTGCGAAGACCTGGAATTCAAAAAGCCGTCCTAAACGCTTCAATCCAGCGCAGAAAAATTGTCCACATGTATCGGTCTCTTGGAAAACCACTTCTCCCTGCGTTTCTCCTCAAGGTTAAGGAACCGCACGTCAAGCACGACTGCTTTGGTATTCAATGTTCATCGGCTGCGGTGAGACCTCGAACTTGTTCTGAGTGAAAGTAACGTAATGTATATCATTGCGAGTCGTGCGGTCTTTCAGCAACCGTTCGTACTTTCCAAGACCCTCTATGCTGTAGTTGACGTTCATAACGGCTGGAAGAGTCACAATGAGTGTGGCTTGATTAATTCGAAGAAGAGTAGACACTGCGAAGAGACTGTCTTGCCTCGTGCCCTCATCGTAATGAAACAGTAGCGATCCCCCTGAGAGGGTGTCAGGAGATTCGTTTAGAAATCCCTTCAATGAAGTGATGACAGCGCCGTCAAACCGTGCAAAATAATCTCGTGAGCTGTGTTTTGTAGCCCGGTCATTGAAAAAGCTTGCCAGCGATCTTCGTACTATGTTGCCTACCGGATCCAATGCGTATCGATAACCGACCAATTTGAAAACGGTCAAATATGCGCTTTTGATCAGAGCTCCAATCAGGGCAAGATCATTTACCGTGATGACCCATTCGACGGCTATATCCTTATATTCCCCACGGATTTCATTGTCTCGAACGTAGGGTGAAGCAACTACTTCACCAGCAGAGTTTTTCAAATCAACTCGACTGAATCGCTTGGCAGCTTCGTCGCCAGCGAAAAATCCTTCAACCCGGTGGCCGGTCGGCAACCTGATTGTGAGCTTCTTGACCTTTGAAAGATGTTCTTCTGAACTCAAGATTGGGAAGTTAAGATACTTCACCAAGTCAGCCTCTATTGTCGCGCCAAAATAACTATCCAGATCTCGCGCCTGGGGAAGCGTTACACGGGAAGCGTGTTGCAGTCCCTTATTCAAGATATGTCCGTTGCAGAGTTCGTCAAATGGAATGTCACGCAATGTAATGGGGCAGATCATGCCCTCCGGCACTTCTCGCGTCAGCTCTTTGTAGTTAGCGCTAAATTGGGCAGTTGTCGCAGCATTGAAGGGCATCTTCTACATACTACCAAAGTAGCTGACTCACAGTAATTGACACGCGCCCTCTCGCACCTTCGTTGCCAACGATTCGTGAGGAAAGCTGCTTTCAATTGATAAGAGTCGAACAAGGGAAAAGGTTGCGGTCTGCACCGACAATAAGTCAACTAGCCTCATTGCCGACAGGGTTTCTTTGACTTTGATCGATTATCGCCCTCATGCCGTTGTTGAGGCGGTCCAATAAGGCGGGCGCCAGAGGGCGGATCACGTCACGTGCGTCCGCGTTGTTTGCGTTCACGTTGTGCCGAAGTGTCAATATTGTGCCTCGAGGATTCACAAGTCTAGGTGCTTGAGACTCGCCTGTCTGCGGGTTGACCGCAGTGAGTACTATTTCTGGCCCCAGCGCTTGATAGCGACGAGCAAGGACCACCTGGTAATAAACCAAACCGTAGGGTGCGACGATCATATCTAGACTCGCAAGCTGAGGATGTGTTCGTCGGTATAGCAAATGGACGCCGAATGGAATGCTGTTGAAATATCCGGTGATAGCGGCGTTGTCAACCACGGAAACGATCGGAAAACCAGGGTCCGTGCCATAGCGAACAAAGTTTCTAATCTCATTGTACTCATCACTACTCAGAAGCCCTGGATTTCTTTCCATGCACCACCACTCGAACGCGATCTTGCCAATCATGCGCAGGCAACGCGAATCCGCGAAAACCGCAAAATCAAATTGTGCCCAGAACTCTAGATCTGCCATATTCAGAGCAGGAATGTCGTTTAGCGGAGTATCTGGATTCCGGTCTTGATAGTTCAGCCTATGTTGCTCTATCAGGCTTTGCCTCATAAAGGCGATTATCGAGCTATTTATGAGGCAGACGGCGTTTTTGCCTCAAAAGTCAGTTCGTCCAACGCCCCTAATAGAATCAACTTGTGCACTCATCCGAAAGAAAGTGTTTCTCTAAAGAAGTTTTTCGCCGCGCACTCATGAGAGTTCTTCACCAGGTGGAGCCGGTGTCGGACGAGTTGTTTTCGGCGTGGTGATATTGTGACAAAACTGCAGTCAATTGCAACCGTGACGTAAACAGCAAAGAACTCTCGCAACAGCTTCCTAATTTAGTCGTCAGGTCGGTCGACAAGTAACGGAAAAGGATCTACTGCCTTATCGTGTATGTACATGCCGAAGTGAAGATGTGGCGGGGTCCCCGCAGCATTGCCAGTATTTCCAACGTAGCCGAGAACGGTTTCTGTCATTACGTGATCCCCCAAGGCGATACTCGGCGCATAGGCGGCGAGATGCGCATAGTAATAGACTCTTCCGCCAGCTCCGATTATCGAGACTGTCTGACCGCCGAGATTGTTCTCACCGATACTCACTATATATCCATCTGTAGCTGATCGAATCGGTGTGCCAAGTGGGGCGAAAATATCTTGGCCTTCATGTAAGCGGCCGCCAGGACGTGGCCCATGCCACGTGTTCTCTAACTCACTTTTCTTGATGCCCTGAATAGGCATGACCAGATTCTGATCCGGTCGTTCGGCATAAAGCCATGCGAGATGGACAAACAGTACAACTCTGCGTCGCGCGGCACTGGATGTCGTCAACCATGTGACCACGATCAGAACTAGCACTCCAGCGATAATGGCAACGATTTTTTTCTTCACAACAGTCTTATGATTATCAGCCCCGTATAGATCGGTTTACTTGGCAGGTGGTGACTGAAGTTTCCAAGTTGCGTCCAAGCTCACGCCAAGCCGCTGAATAATTACTTTGGATCGGATATCCTAATGTTGGCCTTGTTGTACAGCTTCTTATACGGGCTGGCAAGAGAAACTGACCCTAGGTGTGAAAAAGATCAAGCTAACCCTTGGGGGGCCCCGTTTAAGGCTAAATAAATCTCCCGGACGACCAACACAGAATTACCCTAGGCTCTAAGAGTAGCAAAGCGCAGTTAACAGGGTGCTAAGCTACTCTAGAGCCTTGGTAAATGTGTCTGTTGTAATCTCCCGTGTGGGATTTGATCGTCTTAAATAGCCTACGATTCTCAAACAAATCAATAATGTGATTGATTAACAAGATCGGTTGATCCAACGCTGCCGCAATCGCCGTACTATCGACTTGGTTGAGATTAACGATTTGATGAGCTACAGCCTTTGCTAACCCAGAATACCCAGCGATGTAGTTACTCGCATATTCCTCGATGCCGGCACCAGTAATCGTTACGCTGTGAAAGAGTTTCGAGGTATTGTGAACGTATCTGATCTTCAGATACCACTCTCGTTGTAACGCCTCCGAGGATTCGAGTGTGGCTTCGTCAGACAAATCATGTTCTCGCGTACGTTCCAATAGCTGTTCGGAATGAACAATACCAGTTCCCTTCTTGAATGCCTCCGCAGCCACTACTTTGATTAGGCTCGACTCCGCGACAAATGCGCGATCAATACATTTTTGATATTCCGGTCTACCGTTTGACCTCTGATGAGTTCGATGCGGAAATTGAGCTACGCCTAGCCAAGCGAGTCAAGTGGCTTTGCTCCTATGATCCTCAACGACGCCCATTGAGCCCCAAGAGGAAGGATCAGCAACTTCATTCAATCATCGCGGATTCAGGTGGTCCGTGGCAATTCAATCAGGTTATCGGGTGGCTTCGTTTGTATCTTTCAACATTCAGTGACGTGCTGGGCGCCTGGTTCCCGAAAGAAAGCTCAAGTGAAATATTCGCCACCCTTCTCAAACGCCTATCTGAAATGGCGGGAGAGCGTCCTTATGCAAATCGTTATATTGACTTTGACGTCTTTCGGCGTCTTGGACCCGTTGTCGATTGGCGCGGAATAGTCGATCAGCCTGCTAGCAAGAAGATCGATTCAAATCGTCGTACGAAATGACCGAGATCGTTCAGGCTACTTTCTTCTCTCGCAATTCCTTCTGCAGTTCGCAATCATCGTTTAGACCGAAGTGTCTAATCTACCAACCAAATGATGCAACAGCGCTCGGAACTCACGGTCATCGACTAGTTTTGCTTTGAGGAGAACGTGAGCCTCAAAGAGTCTTACATAATCACAAAGAAGCCTGAAGAAGCTCGATATTCCTGAGCGACGGGCTTTGTAGACCGCACTTCCGACCAGCCCACCATAGATAATGAGCTGCGCACCGTCGCTCCGTTCAGGACACAAAGCCAGACCGCAACGACCCGTGTCCGTGCGGTTCCGGAAAGAAGTACAAGAAGTGCCACGGCGCTGCCGTGTAGGGCTAGTCTGGTCAGTTCAAGTTGCAAGCCTCTCGACCACTCCATCCGCCTGCAACGCGGGCGGTTAAGTAAACAGCAAAATAAATCGCCAGAGGCTTGACTTTATATACGAAAGGGCGTAGAAGCTCCTCAACGATTCACTAGCTTCCGGGGTGTCGAGCAAGATGAAAGAAGACACTGTAAAAGGAACTCAAGTCGCTGCCAATGTGGCAATCATCGTTGCCGCAACCCTCCTGAGCGCAGTCTTAATCAAGAGCTACATTATTGCTAAGCCTGGATCGCCTGATGGCCCAACGCAGGCAAGTAACGCAATCGTCGGAGCAACTCGTCCTGCCGTCGATGTTCAGATTCAACCTGGTACAAAAATAAGTTTATCTGGAGTGGATTGGGCGAAGAACGGCCGAACACTTCTGCTCGCCGTTTCGGACAAGTGTCACTTCTGTTCTGAGAGTGCACCATTTTATCAACGCCTTGCAAGTCGGCATGGCAAAATTCGGCTCGTAGCTATTCTGCCTCAACCGGTCGACGAAGGGAAGAAATATTTGGATGGCCTGAACGTAAGCGTTGACGAGATTCGGCAGGCACCGCTTACTTTACTCGGAATCAGAGGAACGCCGACTCTGATCCTGGTCGATAATAGTGGCGCGGTGATCCAGGCGTGGCGCGGAAAACTTACGACAGATAAAGAAGCCGAAGTGGTAGCAAGCGTACAGTAGTTATCTTGTCCAACAGGAGACCCATGATGTCGTCAAGAAGGATTAGATTGGCCATTCTCTCCATGACAATGGTTCTGGTGATGTCGGCGCTCGGAACGTCGTTACGTACGACCGCCCAAAGATCCACAGCATCCGAACTCATGGAGATCGCTGAGGAATCTCTAAATACACAATACCAAACCCTGGTAAGCGGGGACATTGATACAGCTTTGAAAGGAAAGCGCTTTGGTCATCTCTTCCGCGACGGCATCGGAAATCAGCTCTCGGCCCATGTGGCTTTGCGTGACGCACTAAAGAAAACGAGGCAGGACTTCAAAGGCTTTCGAACCAAGCTGTTGTTGCAGGAGGTGCAGGTCGATGGTGACAAGGCCCAACTAAGAGCAACCGAAATCACGGAGTTGGACATGGATCCGCCGCCCGGCGGGCCCAAGATTACAAAGTCCTCGGACCGTCACGTGTTTGACTTTGCAAGGATCGCTGGTGAATGGCATCTGACAAACGACTCAATAGTCAGACCAGCGCCGGTGCTTCCGAAAGGAGATCTGCCAAGCATTCCTTTGCCGCCCCCCACAACGAACCGGCAGCCGCCTAGCGGGCTAGGTCGTAAGCACCATGGGAGGCCTCTTCGCGAGCATCCCCTTACCAGTCCACTGCCCGTCAGCTACGATCGGGGTGCCTCCGTTGATTACGCCAAGGCACATGCACTGTCCTACAATACGGCTTTCAAAGCATTCAACGACGACTGTACAAACTTCGTATCGCAGAGTCTCCTTGCCGGCGGCTGGCAAATGGTATTGGGCTACTATACCAACAATGACGTCTGGTGGTATGGGTGTGCGCTACCGGGCGGCTACACGTGCCATGCAAGCTACACTTGGGGCGCTGCCTTCAACTTCCATGAATTCCTGGGGACTTCTCCGGGCCAACGCACCAACTTTGTTCAGTATTATGGGGATGTCTGGCCGGGAGACATCATTTTTGCCGACTGGGACGGCCCGAGTGGGCATCACCCGGATGGCCGGATCGATCATGTAATGTTTGTGACAGGGAGAGACTCGGAAGGCAATTTATACATCAGCCAGCACACCACCGACCGCTTAGACCGACCAATGACCCAAGTCATATTTCAGGAGCGTGAGGCAAATTTTTATGGCTTTACAGTCAAAGATTCTTATTAACGCGGGCTGGAGACCCGCCGTGAAACTTTTAGCCGTAGTAACGGCTGGTTTAATGGTTCTGGCGGTGTTCCGGTGTGGCTGGGGAAAGACTAATTTGGCTAGCCAACAACTAAGTAGTCAACAAATACAACTGGCTGCTGAGTTGAAAGACATTACCAAAAACGATCTGGTGGAGAAGTTTGGAGAGACGGGTTTCGGGGGCCGGTCATTCTGTGCTTACAAAGTTTTGGATGTAGAACAAAAGGGCGAGGACATCAATGAATATGTTTATGCTGCTTGTCAGGAGTATTACTTAAAGGGCGGAGAGCTCACAAAAGGAACTGGTTCGGCTTTGCCGGTGGCCCTTCTGATCCGAAAGGAAGGCCTTGGATATAGGGTCATAAGTCATCAGACTCCTGGAGATGGCGCGCGATTCTCGGGCGACATCGAGCGGATTTTTCCAAAGAAGACGCATGATGAGATTTACTCAGCCGGGCTGAATTACAAGTCTTGGCAAGGCGAAGTTGAGAGCGAGGCCAAACGCTACTTTGGCAAATGACCGTGACGTTCTGATCGACGGCAGCGTCAAGTGAGAAACGATTTCTTAGGGCGTTTATAGCCTACGGCACGGGATCGAGAACGGCTCCCAACTGGAGGCTTCAAGCGAAGGACGAATAACGGAGATGACTGATGATTAAGACAAAACCGCTAACGAACCTTGTACGCCGGACGGCCGTTCTGCTGCTGCTGGCGACATGTGCAGTGGCTTATTTGCTTATTCCGGTCCGTCCGAACCGGGTGCAGGTCGCTCTGGCCCAAGGATCAGGCGACCCGGACCCTTCGGAGTATGCGGGCGGCGCAGGCTATACATGCGACGATCCTAACCCGTGTGGAGGTGATGCCTGCTGCGGCGACCCGTGTTGTGGCGATCCCTGCTGTGGCGATCCCTGCTGCGGCGATACTTGCTGTGGTGATCCGTGTTGTAGCGATCCCGGTAGTTGTCAGCCAATCTGTTATGACTATTGTGTTCAAGCCTGCGGGGACAATGAAACCTGCATGCCTGGTTACGAGGATCCAGAAACGCTTCGGTGTTACGCGTTTGAAAGTGACTTCTGCTGTGTTTGGGACACGTATTGTTATTGAAGACAGGTTACGTGCCCCGGAATGACCTAGTTTGAAACCGGGATGAATAGGAGCCTTAACATGAGAAAGAACCTGCTATTATTGTTTACTCTCGTCGCGTTGGCCTCGTACGCGGTAACGGGAACGCTGTCCCGGCCTCACGCTATCAGAAGAGACCTTCCTGAATATGAAAGCGCGATTTCTCTTTCCAGAAAGCCGATAACGGATCTGCCTGGGACCCATATTTCCCTGGCGTATCCTCGACCCGCGCATAGGTTTCGACAACTAAAGGATCTATTCGATCGTAGTTCCGAGGTAGTGATCGGCATTCCGGTAGCAAGACACAGCCGTCAAAGTTCCGACTCGAATTCGATGATTCTTACCGACTATGACGTAAAGGTGCTGCAAACCATCACAGGAGACAAACACAAGGGCAGAACCATTACGCTTGAGGTTCCAGGGGGTTCGGTGGCTTTGACAGATGGAACGGTTGCTGAAATGAGAATGCCCGATTTCTGGAAGAACCCGGAGATTGGAAAGGCATATATCTTTTTTCTGAGTAAGAGGAAAAATTCTCCTTCAAAATTGGTTGGTGGCCCGCAGGGATTGTTTCAGATTACTCCCTGGCCGGACTCGTTTGCTCTGGCAAGCCCACCTGACACTTCTACCGGGCGCGTTATCGTTCCCCAAGTGCTAGACTCGGACGAATTAGTCAAAAACTATAACGGCAAAGATGTAGGGGCCTTCCTTCAGGAGGTCAAACGTTTGACAAAGCCGCACGCGTTAAATGTGCGATGACTCCCCTTCAGGAGATGAATAAGATGCGAACCAAGATTTTGTTACTCGTCATTCTAGCCGGCGGTTTGCTTACCATATTTTCTGTCAGGGCTCAGCGGCTGGGCCAGGCCACCGCAGTGCTGAGCGAAGCTGCATTCATGGATAGCGCAAGGGCTGGTGATGAAAATTCGGTAAAACGGTTTTTGGCCGGCGGGATGAGTCCAAACGCGAGAGACTCGCGTGATAAAGAGAGTTCCACCGTCTTAATGGTCGCTGCTTTGGCCGGGCAAACAAGCGTTGCCAAGCTTCTCTTGGCAGCGGGCGCCGACGTGAACGCCACCAACAATCAAGGCAGGACCGCGCTAATGTTCGCGGCGTGGAAAGACCGGACGCAAGCGGTGCAAGCTTTGCTCTTCGGGGGTGCGAACCTGAATGCTCAGGACAATAGGGGCTCGACTGCCTTGCGTTACGCCATCTCTCAGCGCAATCCTGACGTGGCAAAGGTTCTGATTGAGAGAGGCGCGGACTTGCGGCTGAGCGCAGACGGCAGCAATGCATTGCTTTTTGCCGTTGCGGTTGGATCACGAGAGACCGTAGAGGCTTTGCTTAAGGAGGGCGTTGACCCAGATTCGAAGGATCGACTTGGTCAAACCGCGCTAATGGTTGCAGCGGACAAAGGAAACCTGGATGTGGTCAAGGCTTTGATCGCAAGTGGTGCCGACCTTAATGCCAAAGATCCTCAGAGCAGGAATACGCTCCTGCGTGCGCGAGCGGCAAGTCAAAAGGAAATTGTGCAAGAGCTGCTGGTTCACGGGGCGACGAACGGCGACGAGAATAGCTGGCCGTGAAGCCTTCAGCGCCGCATTTCAGGATTTATCTTCCATGGCTACTATTGTTTCTCCTGCTCCTCATTAGAGCGACGGTCGACACCGGTCTGTTGTTTCGCTATCCCATCGCCGTTGGAGTCGACGGCTATTACTACGTTTTACAGGTTACTCAACTCGCTAAGACCGGCCAACCCTACTTTTCCACGCATTTTCCTGCCCAGCTGTACGTGCTGACTGTTGTAACCCGCCTCACCGGCAATCCGATTACTGCTATCAAAGCTGTCGGCATCCTGCTTCAGATCATTTTGGCGACCGGTGTCTTTGCGATTATCAGAAGTGTAGTTCGGAACACTTGGCTCGCGTTGCTTGGATCGGCATTGGCTGTCATTCCCCAGTCTCGCCTTTACTTTACTACGGAATACATCAATCAGTTAGGAGCGCTGGTTCTTTTGGTGTGGGCCGGTTGGACTGCCATTCGCATGGCAGAGACTCGTCGCGGAATCGCTTTATTGATTGTGTCCGCCCTTTTAGTTGGAGCATTCTTTAGTCACAAGTCAGCACTCATATTTGTACCCACGCTGGCTGTTTGCTGCCTGTTAGTGTTTGTCTTGACGCGTTCTGCGATTGGGAAGAAATTCGCTGTTTTGGCAACCATGATTCTGTGGCTGGGCCCGGCAATTATATCGGCCCAGCCATTCTTCACTCTGCCAGCATGGCTGCAACCCCAATTGAGCTCTCGACCTCGCTCGCCTTTCGAACCTTCACTGCTTGCCGAAGAGTTGATGCTGGCGATTGCTGCATTGGCATTGCTTTTCCTGATCGTTTGGCTGGCGCCAAGAACCAGGACGCGCGGTTTCAATATCGTGTTCGGCTCGATAGCTCTCTGGAGCCTGCTGGTCACGCTTAATCCCTTCTTCAATGCCCAAGCAATGCTAAGCAGCGTTGCCGGACGGTCACGAGTATTCTCATACATTCAAGTCGCGCTTCTAGTGCCGGCGCTGATTTGGCTCGTCTCTTCCGTGAAGCGGGAAGCGGCGATTTACGTGTGTGCAGTCTTCATTCCGCTGCTCATCTTAAGCGCCGTTGCCCCATTGCCTTACGGTTTGCGGCCAGAATTCCTTACAAGACGTGGGGAGTTAATTCAATCACTGAAGATTCATTCAAGCGAAGTTGCGCCCAACTCAATCATAGTTGCTCCTCATGGCGATCAGTTCGTGGTCACGGCAACGATCGGAATACCTTCGCAGCAACGACCACCAGAGAGTTCTAACTACGGAACGGTTTACTGGCTCTTGAATGATGTCAAGGGTCAATCTTTGACGAGCGATGCGATTGTTCTCATACGAAACGGTGATGTCGCCACAATACTTGTGGATGACACCGTTTTGAAGCGCTCGTTGTCAGCGATGGGCGAGTCTGACAGACTTCCCTTATTGCGCTCGAATGCACACCTCGCAAAGAGCGTAGCTCATGTTCAGAGTGGTTTGAAGCCAGAGTAGTCAATTGGCGAACTCTAGAAGGTGATCGCTTTACAAACGACTTCTCTACGCAATCGCGCTCGGCTTGTTGGTCGCGGGTGCGATTGGCTGGATCGGTCCGAACCTGATGCTCTCGCGTAAGAAGAAACCCATTAGAACATCACTACACTGTCGTCTAGGGCGTTAGGGCCCGTAGACTTTTGTGGTACAGTAAGTGTAATTACCAGTCAGTTCCGTTAAGTGACTATTGCGCCAGATGCAGTTTCATCCGCGCGAAGCAGAAAGGTCCCCTCACTGACGAAACGATCATTAAGGCAATTCGCAACATCCATTCACGATAGTTCCAGAAAAGCATGCCCGAAACTTTCAGACGTTAGCTCACAAATAACCTACTTTCGAGAACCCGCAACACAAAACAATGGGCGGTGAATAAGGCAGCCCGGATTTGTACACGAAATACTTTTCCAAAATCAAAGCTCTGCCGGCGCTAACCGACAGAGCCTCTGAAAACCAAACGCGATTGCTCACATTCGGTCTCCGGTAAACGCCATTGTGAGCCAGTCGCCTAACGAAAGGCAAGGAGCACAATGGAAGAACGAGAACTAAAGGCCCTCGAGATTGCGGCCAAATCAAAACTCACTCGCAAGGTAAAAGCTTTAACTTTTGGCTAGACTGTGGTACATAGTTGGTCGACGCACGAAGGGCTTTACTCGATCTTTCAGAATCGCGTCAACTTTTTCACCCCGATAAAACACAGAAAATTCTTACAAGCACAGAACTCAAAACCACAACCTCCTAAACCAACCACGCGAAACCTCAAACCGACTTCATACATCCTGCCGACAAATCAACAGCCGAGCACTCTCGCCGTATAAGCAAAGCGCTCAAAGAAGCGGCACACAGGCGATTATCAACCTAGAAACCAACAAATTAAGGGCTCATATCAAGTGAGTCGGACTGACCCATCAACACTTTTGAGGCAAGCACACGACTTTTGAGGAGAAATCCGTTTCCAAGGCAACGCCGCTCTATCACGTCTCGATCGAAAGAGATGAACGCGATGTTCCTCACGACGCCGTTTGGGTCTGTGAAGTCCTTAAAGACAAATGCCTTCGATAGAAGTTCAGCAGAAGATTTCGCAGTCACAATTTGCCTTCCAGTACCGTATCGAACCTCAATTCGTACACGAGGAAGTTCTCTACGTTTACCGCCGAGCTGAAGGAAGCTTCTGATTGGAGAAAGCGCCTTGACAATCGGTTCTTCTACTTCCCGATTGAAGGTTGAATTGCACGCCCCACAAACACCAGCATTAAGCGTAGTCCTGTTTCCGAGACTTTCCGGAATTATGTGGGAGACAGAATTGGCATTTGCCTCGTTACAATAAATGCAGTTAGGCATGACAGTTATTATCGAAGTAAGTATCGACTATCGTCCAGTACCTCTTAGGGTCTTTTTTGCAATTGGTCCGTGGAACTTTGCTCAAAAAACAGGACTGTGTTCTCGGCTAACCTCGGTTTGAATTGAAATGACGACTCTCGTGGGGAACACAGGCGAGGGCGAGTCGTAGCGGGTTTGTCCTAACCTGAGCGGGTTCTTACACAACATTAATGACCAAGACGGATGCAAGTGCGTTCACCCAACTTCCATCAAGGAAGGTTTGTGAAGACCCTCGATGCAAGCGGAAAATTAGTGCGTCGTCACTGATTGCTGCCAACCAACACAAATCCAGCCCAATAGAATGGATGCCGATAACGGTCGTCTTTCATCAGCCGCAGGGTTGCCTCTTGCAACGAGCTTGCCTTGTTGCCCTGGGCGTTTTCTTGCGACTTCAGAGCCTGATAAAAGTATGTCATCAGTTGGGAAGTGCTCGCTGAGTTAACTTTCCATTGGCTTGCTAACATCGAGCGCGTACCGGCGACGAAGAAAGCCCATGACGTGCCCATTACTCCTTCGCCAGGACTGATTCTGCCGTTTGCAGTTTCGCAAGCAGAGAGAACGGCCAGATCCGCGTTGAGTTTCATGTTCATGATCTCGCGCGCTTCGAGTAGCCCGTCATTCTCAGGGTCGCCATCCGTCTTCGTCAGTAGCAAGTGTGAGTAAAGAGGAAGCCTGTTATCGAGAATGCCATGCGTAGCCAAGTGGATGACAGCGTAAGAGGGCGCCAGAGCCTTGAAAGTCTTCTCGCTTGCCTCTCGCCCGATGAACACCCTACTGGCAAGCGGACCGAATGTCTTCGCGAGGGAAGTTACTTCTGTCCCGGCTTCCGGTAGCGGACATAACTCCTCGTTGCGCTGTTCATCTCTACCAACGACTGGATTGCCGAAGGCGATCAGTGAGGCTTCTCTCTTTTCCTTTCCTACACCCTCTTTGGTCATTTCGCGCAGCACACTCAAGGACGGCGCATAGTAGAGCGAATGATCTTCTATCAGATAACGATCACCTTTGTTGACTAAAGCCTGGAACGGAAGGTTCCATAAGAAACCGTCCGGAACAATGCAGATGGTCCCGATGCCGCTTAGTTGGTGTGCAGCGGGTTCAACAAGGAGCGCATACAGTTCACGTCCAAGGTCGAGGTAGTCTGGATGCCGGTCAGCGAGCCTTTGGTGAAACTGATTGACCCTCTGGGCCAAATCCTCAGGCTTCATTGCGATGGGATACACCTTCAAGTCCGCCCCACCTGATTTGTCTTTGCTCAAGACGAACAGGGAGATGCCTTCCTTGCCGACCACGTACTCCAGGTAAGCACAATCATTTTCTCGCGTGAGATTGTTAACGTCAGCGTTAGTCAGAGCAGCCGTCAGGCCCCTTCTCATACCCATGCCCGGATGAGCCGCATACAAAGCATCCTGAAAGGATTGATAATTAAGTCGAGCAGTATCCAGTTGGGCGTAAAGTGGATTCAGCAAGGACGAACCCGCGGCTTGCTGCTTCTTGATGCGGTCGTTGATATCGGAGATGTTTCGATTAAGCCTCTGAGTTTCTTCCTTCTCAGCGGGCGTTAGCACTTTCGACAAGTCAGCCTTGCCGCCGCTCAGAACATCGAGCAGGACCCGTCCTTTTGCTCGCTCCGCATAGAGCAGTGCCTCGACAGGTCTGTTTTGCTTTACAAGTAGATCCACAAGTGCAGTGTAAGAGGCGACTTTATTTTCCAAGAAGAGTTGCAGCTCTTGTTCTTGCCCTCCCACACCATCTCTCATCGCTTCGACCTGCTCAACGGCCTCAGTCAAAGTTTTGATGGCAAGTTCGAACCTTTCCTGGGCAGCATACGATTGGCCCAGAGTGGTCGTGGCTAGGTACGTGAGCTTCAGCAAATGTGATGCGCGAGCCAAGGTAACAGCGCTTGCGGCCCGCCCAGCAGCCTGCGCGTAATCTCCCATATCGTAATAGGTCTCTGCCGAGCGCCATAACAGTTCAACCTGCCTAGTCGTATCCTTTGTAGCTCTCGCGATCGCGAGGCTCGAATTCAATGCTTCTAGGGCTGCCGCGAAATCCTTCTTTGCTGTTAAGACGACACTGATACCTTCACTCGCCACGATCGTCACATCGGTATTTTCGGTCGCCTTCGCCGTTTGGAGGCTCACTGTGAAACGCGCCAAAGCTTCGTTGTAGTGGAATTGGCGTTGTTCAACTACGCCAAGGTTCAGAAGCACTCGGGCTTCCTCTCGCCGGTTTTTCTCTGCGCGATAGATCTCTAAGCTCTGGTCAAACTGCGCTTTGGCCTGCGCATAGTCTTCCTGTTCCAAGTACAAGACGCCGATGCTGTTTAAGAGACTCGCCATCGTGTCAGGATCGGAGAGTGTTTTGACGATTTCCAGAGCCTTGTTGAGGCAGAGGAGGGCTCTCGCATTATCGCCTGCCGCCGTATAGACGCGCCCAAGAGCCATGAGGTCGCCGGCAACATAGAAGTTGTAAGAAGAACGTTCACTATTTAGTTTCTGGTAGAGTGCCAGCGACGTCTGTAGTTTCTCGATAGCTTGCGTGTGATCGCCGTCGAGCAGGTCGATATCGGCAAGTGTTTGTAAGGCTCTAGCTCGGCCATAGTCGTCGGGCCAGGCACCCGCAGGAGCATTCGTACCTTTCAGCTTCTCAGCTAACCTAATGCTCTGTTCGGAATAGTCTCGGGCTTTCGGATAGTCGTCTAGAATCAAGTAGAAGGCTCCGAGATCGCTTAGGATGTAAATCAAATCCCGGTTTAACCCGGCTTGTTCGAAATACCCTCGACTCTTCTCGTAAGCCCGGATCGCTTTTGGAATCTCATTCAATCCGGAATAGGTTCTACCGAAGTTGTAGTAGGTTACGGCTAACAGCCTTTGGTCGCGCAAATGAGCAGCAACCTCTATCGCAATCTCGTAAATTACCAGCGACTCCTGCGGCGATTGTCCGTAGTATGCGGCAGCGGCCCGCTCGTTCAAGTCTCTCCAGAGCTGACTATCAACAAGTTGCGGATGCGACTTCACCAGCGCCTCTCTCGACAGTTGGTCTTGAGGCATGCGGCATAATGCGGAGACTAGCTCTCGCTCCGTCTTGATTTGTCGCTCGGTCGATTGGGCGAGCGCCAACAGGGGCGATACGAAAACAAGTATGATGGCCCACAACTTGGATGACATAGGAACCACAGCTTCAGGCTGATGGCCAAATTCCAGTGCAGAGCAAAAATGAAAGCATCATTCGCTCTACACCGGAACTTGGGAAAGTGGAACTCATTAGCCGAAAAGCCACGTCAACAGCGCGATCAGAAGCCACAATAGATCTACCGAAGACGGTGGCGGCGGTGGTGGCGGCTTTGTCGTTTTCGAATTCGATGTCCCCTGCGGTCCTGAGTCGTCTGCATGTACTACCGTGGTTGGCACAATACTAAACGCCAGAACAGCTGCAAGGCAGACACCGGACACGATTTTCTTTAGTTTCTTCATTGCCTGTTCTCCTTGTTTGTTAATGGCCGCAATAACGCTACGGCTTTGGTTGAAAACGTTGCGCTCACTTGAGCAGGAACTCTTTCACGAAGAGTATCGTTGCGTACGTTCGGTAATCTCGGTTGCTTTGCTGCGCGAAGCCGTGGCCTTCATCCTTCGCCAGGATGTACCAGACAGGAATTCGATCCTTGGTTGCCGCTACAAGTTTTGCGGCGTCTCCGAATGGGACGCGCGGATCGTTCTGGCCTTGAATAATCAACAGCGGCTTCCTGATCTTCTGCGCGTTATTCACTGGCGCAGTGCGATCCATAAAGTCTCTAGTCTTTGGATCTCGCTCGTCGCCAAACTCAGCACGTTGCAGATCTCGACGCCAACCCTCAGTGTGTTCAACGAAGCTTGCGAGATTCGAAATACCGCTGTCGGATACTGTTCCCCTAATGCGATCGCTGTAATTGTATGCGGTAGAGAGCGCAAGGTAGCCCCCGTAACTGGAGCCCTCGACCAACACACGATCGGCATCAAGGTCAGGTTGAGTCTTGATCCAATCCAACAACGCGCCGATGTCTTTCACCGCATCGTCACGGCGCGGGCCGTTGTCAAGACTCAAGAATGTTTTGCCGTAGCCTGAGGAGCCACGAACGTTGGGATAAATCTTCGCAACCCCAAGCTCGTTCAAGAGGTAGTTGTCTTCGTCAATAAATCCAGGACGATACTGCTCTTCCGGCCCTCCGTGAATATCAATAATCACAGGCCGCTTGCCTGTGAACTTGGCGGGTGGGCGATACAGAAAGCCTGAGACCGCCCGCTTGTCGAACGTCGGCCAGTGAATTAGCTCGGGCTGTGAGAACTTCGATGTATCCACACCGTTCGTTACGTTCTTGGCCCACAGTTCCACTTTACCCGTCTGAGCGTTTACCGAATACACATCATTCGGGGTTCGTGATGACTTGAAATTGAGGGCCAGTTCGGCGGAGTCTCTTTTCCACTTAACGTCAGACAGGATGCCGACTGGTAGTTGCGGCACGGGTCGCGCCACGCCGGTCCCTACGTCGATTAGGTGTAGCCTGGAGATGCCGTCTTCGTTTGTGATGAACGCCAGGGTTCTTCCATCCGGGGCAAGCTGAAATTCCTCAACATCCCACTGACCAGAGGATGGAACATAGCTGATCTTTTTAGAGGCCAGATCAATGTAAGCCAAACGTCGAAAGTCAGAATCGCGGTCCGTAACCACGTAAACTCTCTTGCCGTCCTTGCTGAATTGCGGGAAGTCGTAAAGCTCGGGTTTATCCGACTTCTCAGAAAGTGAGACATTTTTTCCGGTGGCCACATCAACCAACCATAGGCTGCTGGCGGTGTTTGAACTGAAGTCGCAATACACTACGCTCTTGTCGTCAGGCGACCAGTCATATGCTTTGAGATAGCTGCCGGAAGACTTTTCTAATAGGCGATCGGTTTTCGGGTCAAAAGGATTGAGCACACGAAGATCTACGCCTTCGGCGCCGGAAGGACTCGAACTGTAAACGATTCTATCTCCGGTGTTGGACCACACTGGTTCTGTGTTTCTCGACTTCCCATCCGAAAGCAGCGTTGAATTGCGCCCACTGATCTCGTAAAGATAGAGCTGAAACGACTCGTTCCCGTTTGCGTCTCTTGTGTAGGCCAAATACTTGCCTTGCGGTTGGAAGTAGACGTCGTAAATACCGCCTGCTTGAATGTAGATGGAGGAAGCCTCGGGTGAGGCTCCGGGACTAGCGACGCGAGAGATCCAAGTCACACTCGAAAGACCCTTCAGCCATACTTCACGGCCTACCGGGCTCCATCCGGCCAGAGGTAAGCCGTAAATTCCTGCGTATGGGGCAACCTCGCGGGCCAGAGATGCAGGAATCGGAGGAACGCCAATCGCTTCGATGTTCTTGCTAGGAGCTGGAGACCCTTGAGCCCACACGGACGGGATACCCGCGAGCAACATCACAACCACGGTCCAGGCCGATGCCTTCCTCACGAGGTGAGCTAGGATAAGAGATAGCGAATGCCTTCTCGTTTGCTGCTGCATTACCTTGAATATCGATCAGAGTAACTGACTTAAGAGAATATCCGAGTTTTCCAGTCCCTTCCCATTCGGTGACATTCTCTCTAGACGGGAGATGCGGCCTGAACTTCCAGCCCGATCGAAAAAAATATCCGTTGGTCCGAATAGGCAAACTTCCAGGACAGCGAAATTATTCTTCCGTAAGACGGAATTTCTGTCACGTTGCCACGTCATTAGAACCAAACAAGGGGTCCCTCTTTGCCAAATCTGGCTAGCCGGATCCAATGAGATCTGAATTCCCAGGTGTCTTGAATGGACCATGGAATTATCGGCGAATCAGCTTCGATGAAGGCGCTTGGCCGCCAGATTCGCACGGCGGCTCGCTGCGATCTGAGTGTCCTTATTTCCGGAGAATCTGGCACCGGGAAAGAACTCGTTGCCCGCGCAATTCATCTTCAAGGCGGGCGCGTCAGAAAGCCGTTTGTTTCCCTAAACTGCGGGACCCTTACTGAAACCTTGCTCGAATCAGAACTCTTCGGATATGAACGAGGAGCCTTCACCGGCGCTCACCAAAAGAAGAAGGGTCTCTTTGAAGCCGCTCATACCGGGACGATCTTCCTCGACGAAATCGCGGAAATGTCCACCAGCTGCCAAGTCAAACTACTTCGCGTGCTACAAGAGAGCGCCTTCAGACCGGTCGGAGGACACGCAGAAACATCCGTCGATGTCCGGGTCATTGCAGCGACCAATCGCGACCTAGCCCAGGAAATGGCAGCTGGCCGATTTCGGGATGACCTCTATTACCGAATCGCCGTATTGACGATCAGCACTCCACCATTGCGCAGGCACCCTTCAGACATTCCAATTCTGATTGAGCATTTTTTAACGGACGCTCAGAAAAAGCTAACTCGTTCCAGTAAGCACAAAATCGAGTCGGACGCCATCACTGCTCTTACTGCTTACACCTGGCCGGGCAATGTGCGTCAACTGCGTCACGTTGTGGAAAGGCTGGTTGCTACTGCATCCGAGGGAGAGACAATTACCGCAGACGACATCTATAAAGCTTTGCCAGCAGCAACCCTGATCGGTGCTACCTCACAGGTTCCGATCATGTTCCACGACAGCGACTCGCTCGATGACTTTCTGGACCGAACGATGCTCGGTCTCTACGATCAGTTGCTAGCCAAGACCGGCAGCCACTCTCAAGCCGCTCGGTTGCTGCACACCGACCGAGTCTCTCTTTATCAGCGAGTTGAACGTGCACGGCGGCGCATTCTAAGCGGCACAACTTGACTGCGATGTTGTTGAGCACATCTCCAGCTATTTAAGCTGGTTCTTCTTGTCGGTCGCCCTAAAACCGATATGACGTCGCTTCGGATTGGCTGCAGGTTCCATGAGTTTTCGGATAGCATCAAAGACAACTCGGAAGCGTGAGTCATATTTCTTTTCCAATGAATCGAGACGGTTAGCCAAGTCCTTATTCGAGATCAAGATCTCTCTGAGTCGCACGAAAGCCCGCATAATAGCGACGTTAACTAACACCGCGCGCTCGCTTCTCAGAACACCTGACAGCATAGCCACCCCTTCTTGCGTGAAAGCATAAGGAAGGTAGCGACGACCGCCTCGACCAGCCGCGTTTGAGATGCCAAATTGGCATCTCAAAGCTTCAGTCTCCTCGTCGTTGAGTTGGAACATGAAATCAGCTGGAAACCGATCAACATTTCGCTTCACCTGTCTATTCAGATAGGACGTCTCGACCTGATAGAGGTCTGCCAGATCTCGATCCAGCATCACTTTATGTCCGCGGATCAGATAGATCTTGCGCTCAATCAACTCCACTGGGATGAGTGCTTCGATTGGATGAGTAGTCCGATTCGTCATGATTTCTTCCCGGTGCCAAACGCATTCAGAAGCGGATGCGCATACCCTGTCCAACTTCTCGCGAGATCTCCCGGCCAACTGCAGCAATCACAGCTGCGGCTTGGCGCATTTTCGCCGCTTCGAGACCTGCGCTACGCATTTGTCCTGCTGCGTCCACCTGGGTCGCATAGATTTGCTTGTTAGCGCCTAGCTCTAAGCGATAGTTCTGGTCCACGCCAACTCTGGCTTGTGAAGCACCTCGTTGGTAACCGCCGATTGCTTCACCAGCGCCCGCGTTGACTCCGGCAATTTGTCCGCCCGCCTGCCTGTCGATTGCTTGATTCATCTCTTTTTGGTACTGCTGGGATGAATAGACTATCCGGTTGGCTGTGGTTTCCTGATTCTGGACCATCTCGGCACTGAATTCTGTGGTTGCGTTATTGGCCGTGCGGTTGCGTTTAGTGATCGCGTCGTACTTTGGAATCTCCACCAACCCTCTGGCTATTGGGACCTCCGGTGGGATCATCGAGTTGACTAGACTTACGCCTTGATCAGTCTTCGCCGCCGAAGTGTTACCGGCATTCATATAGAGATCGCGCTTCGCGCCGGCTACTGTGTTCCCCACCCCGAAAGAAGCGCCAATGTTGGTCTCGCGTATGCTCCTGGCAACCTCAGATCCTGTAGCGGATTTTTGAAATCCAGCGGCTGCTTGAATGATCATTCGTTGCGTCGTCGCTGCGCCCGTGGTCGCGGCGACTTGACTCGTCAGGCCGGCTTGAATTGAAGCCATCTGTGAGGCGCGCTGCCCACTCGCTCTCATGTTTCCAGCTTCCAACTGTCCACCCGAGCGAGTCACATCCGCTTGGTATCCCGCGTTGTACTGGGTTGTCTCAGCTTGCCGATTTACTGAAGCGGCAGCTTCGGCGCTGTACTTTTCGATCCCGGTTCCAACCATGGCGCCCATCCAACTAGAAACGACGGTAGCGACCGACTCGTAAATGCGCCCCGACAAGAAATAGAGAGAGATGAATGGAGTGCCGTAAAGGCAGAGCGCACCCAGACCCATGGCGAAGGCAGCCAGGGCAATGGTGTACTGCGGTTGAGCTAACGGGTCCGTGATTGACCGCATCGTTTGATAGTTCCATATATAGAGAGGACTGCTATCGCCGACTGCCATGGCGACGTTGCCCCACATGTACGCCACAATCCGAATGATCTTGGATACCGAGGGCCAGACGAGTGTTAGCGCGATCAGTCCATAGAAGAAGGGATAAGTCGTCTTGCTGGCGATGTGCTTATCGACAATGCCAGCCAGCATAAATGGCATGGCGAGTTTCAATCCAAGAGTTAAGGCCGCGCCAAGGATTACCAGGATCAGATCACCAAACTCGATTAGCGCTCGCTCGAAGTTTAGCCAGGTCATCATCGTAGAGATGCTCCACTGAGAGACATCGGCTTTTTGATCGAAGTTCTGGATCGTACTGTCAGAATCGACGATTATGCCGAGTACCGATTCACTTCCCAGAGGTACGGGCTCAATCGCGGTCTCGCGACCATCGACTTTGACTGTAAACATGTTCTGTTGAAACTTCGCGTAGGAATCGTTGAAGCTGTCGCGTTGGGCTAAGTAGAGTTCCTGCAAAACCGACCTCTGCCTCGTTTCATTGCCATTGGCGATCTCGTAGCCGACGGCGCTCATCGTGTTAATAATTGCCAGGCTTGTTCCCGAGAGCATGAAGAACAAGGCAAGTCTGCCGAACCACCAGTACAGATTGGAACCCTCGCCGTTGTCTTCACGAACGATTCGCAACATGGCAAAGCCAGCCAAGCAATTACCTATTACCCAGGCCAACAACTCAAACCAGCCCATCAGCTTCGATACGATCTCATTGTCGAAATACGGCAGAAGTCCGCCGGCGCGCTGTGAGAGCGCGGCTATATTCTCGGACAGCGAGCGGACCGGAGAGGGGGCGGGTGTCGGCGCTTGTGCTTGAGCAATAACCGGCAGCAACAAGAGCGTCAGCAAGATGACAAGGCGCATTGATTGTTTGAAATTCATGGTTCTTCCCTTGGTGTCATTCGCCAATCGCTCGGCTATGGTCGTCGAGGTGAAGGAGGCATGCCACCGTTTTCAATCGCCTGAAAGACACCGTCCTTCACAATATTCAAGTTATCCCATGCCTCGTCGGTCGCTCGCACTCGGTTAGCAATTCGCACGCGTTCTTCCATGGCGAGGTTGTATAGCTTCACTCTGTCTTCGATCTGAGTTGAAAGATTAGTGATTTGAGTGTCTAGGTCGGCAATCATCTTTTCGCATGACGCAATTTCCAGTTTCAGATCAGAGATGCAAGTAGCGCATTGTTCTGCTTGGGGCTTTGCCAGCTCAGCGTCTAGCTTGTCTTTAGCCTGTTTCATTTGCTCCGCGGCGCCCGCTTGTTTGGCTTGGGCAGTTTGCAAATCGTGATAAAGACGCGCCAGCGTGGCATCAAACATCGCAATGCGATTCATCGTCGCAATCTTGTCCTGCTCGGTGCGTCCAATTGAGTTACGCAGGTAGTCCTCGAAATCCCTCAGATCGGCTTGCGGATCAAAGATGCCACTCATCAGGCGGGTCTTGATTGACTTGATCATACTGAGCCGCGAAATCACCATAGTTTCAATTGCGCGTTTGAGCGCGAACACGTCGCGCACGGTTTGACCGAGTTGGGCCATAGTGCGCGTCAGGTTCGCGTTGTGCAGCACGAGTTTCTCGGCCTGACCTAAAACTCCTTTCATAGTGCTTAGCTGTTCAGCCAACTTATTGATTTCTTCGGAGTATTGCTTTACGCGTTCCAGCCACCGGTTTGCTTCTTCGATTTGTCTTTCGATCTGCAACGAGTACTGAGCCGGATCGAAAACGGTGAATTGGGCTTGAGCAGTCGAGGGAGCCAGGATGATGCCAATTAATAAGCCGAGCAGTAGGTTCCTGAGTACGTTCTTCATGGGTGTAGTCCTCTCATGTTTTCAGGCCGCAATCTGTAAGAGAGATTCGTCGATCTCTCGCAAACCAAATGCGGTTAAGCCACGGGGATACTGTTGGGCCAGCCACGCATGTACTTGCATCTCTGACCACTCCGGGTGGTAAGCAGAAACTAAGCTGCGCGCATTCCGTTCATCAGCATTGGTAGTTAGCGTCCACAGCATCAAAGGGCTCAGTTCATGCTGAACCACCTCAACCACCTGATCGGGACCGGTGCCAATGACCATGACGAATTGTGAGAACCGTCCGGGCGCAGTCTTAATGTGGCTAATGGCCTCCGCGCCGTTAGCCGACAGCTTTGCGTGGGCCACCATCCTCGAGTAGTCGCCTAGCTGCTTACCGATAAAGAGAACATTGCCTGTCTTAGACAGTGAGGCCACATCTTCAATATCTTCGAATGCATGAGTAGCGAGGATCGTGATCGAGTTCTCTTTCGGCCCTTTACGACCGGCATGCTGAAGCACCTTGAAAATGAAGGGGTACTCTTCCTTGATCTCCCACATTTCATCGAACAGATTCGCTGTGGGAGCACGAGTGCCATCCGCTCGTTTACGTCCGATGCTACGCGCGACATGTGCCGCGATCCGGTAAGCAAGCGAGAGCTTAATGTCATGGGGAAAATCTTTTAGGGCGCCCAGCTCGAAAACATCAAAAGGTGACTTCTCTTCATAGTCAGAATGCGTAGGCGCATCGAGCCACGGATGACCAATGTAATTAGTCAGAGCCAGAACAAGGGTTTCGCGTCGCTCGCGGACCATCTCAGACTCGAAAGGGTAGGTCCGAAGCTGAGCGACAAAATGCGACAGCGTTGGCTCAAACAAAGGCCGGCCGGGGCCATTCTGCGAGACGATGTTTTCGTAAACCTGTGAGACGACCGCGCCGATGATGTCTTCTGCCGTTTTATCCTGATCATTCACCCGCGCCAACATCTTGAGATCGCCAACCACCAGCGCTTTTTGTACATCGTCCGGCATTTGACCGTCCCTCAAATCCGGGTAGGACCAGATGTTGATGGCACGGACTTCATCAGGTTGGGGCCTGATGTAGCGACCGCCGAGCACCGTCACCAGCGGCCACAACGTTTCCCCAATATCGATGGCGTTCACACTGGCGTCGCGCAGGCTTGCCAAAATATCGCAAGCGAACTGGGCCATGAGGATTGATTTGCCTCCACGCGGGGCAGCGATGATCTGTATGAGTGGAGATGGAATTCGATTGCGATCGAACAGGTCGATGCCAATCAAGCGACCAGTCACTGTAGAAAGTAGTGTGTGCGGTCTGTCGGCTCCCGGCCACGAATCTTCGGTGGGCGTTAGAGTGACGACTGAGTTTGCTACCTCAGTCAGCTCCCGTCCGGTGAGTTTTGGGCTAAGCTCTCCCGCCATGGCGGATGGATAAAGGGCACGTAACGCCTCTGGCTCTTCGCGGTCGGCATTCGCTCCCGGAATCTGTCGAATGGCGGCAACAACTTTTTCGCACTGTTCGTCCAGCGTCTCGACCGACTGCTTCAACTCGGCAAAGTTTGTGGCCCGCTCACCATACAGGACGACATAAAAGCGGGTTGGCAGGAGTGATTCACGCGCGCCGGCAACGTCATCGCGCACCGCGCGCAGACTTCTGAGTGCCGCAGCGCCTTCGGGATTGTCCCGCTTTGTAAAGGTGCGCTTGACTTGCTTGATGCGACGGTCAAGACGCTTCGTTTCCTTCCTTTGTTCGGGAAAAAGATATTCGGTAACGATGATATGGCGGTTGTTGAAATCTCGCCGTCCGATCAGACCACGCAGCGCATCCGCAGTCACAAATCTATTAGGCGGTGTAAACATCGAGACTATGGCAACGGGACACTCCCCGTGCATCAGATAGTTCAACTCGCCCTCGATCGTTTCAGCGCATAAGTAAGCGCGCAGATCTCGGCCAGGTCTTTCCGGCAAGATGGGAGCGGACGTGGCGTTCTGGCAGTGACCAAAGAAGGCGGCTTCCCATATCTCTTGCCTAGTGAACCGCCGCAGCATGAGAGGCGACGAATTCTCTATCTGGCGCCAGATTCTATTGGCTCGTTGGTAAGCTCGGGTTTCTTCCTCCAGGGTGTTTCGTACTACCGAATCGTCTGCGGTGCGTGAGTAGATCTTGGATACGTTCCTGAGAGTAGCGGCAAACCCTTTTGCCTTTACCTCAGATGCCAAAGCGTGCTTGAAATCCGCAATCGCACTCATCGTCGAGTTACCGTGCTTCTTTGGTGGAACACGTATCCACAAGGTGAGCACGCTTCGACGATAAGGCAGGCTCTTCGCCGCGCTCCGGTGCCAATCGAGATTTGAGGCTTGCAGCAAGCCCGCTAACGTATGCGTGCCTTCACGCGCTCGGGAGTCTATGACGCTTGTGATCGCTCGCCCGGGATCGGGAGTAGTCGCATACCTGAACTGGACCACTGTGCCAGCAGGCTTATCAAACGCGAGCATCCTCGCCAGATCGTCATAACGAATGTCGACAAACTCATCATCCGCAAACATCGACTCAGGCGTTTCCACCTGATAGGCAACCGTGAGCGACCCATCCTTGTGCCGCAGCGCATCCTTGTAAAGGCCCACAACCGACGCATCTCTTCTTCGCCCGCGCGGTCGTCTAAGCCGTCGGGTTGAACGGTTAAGTGCCTCTTCGTCGGCTAGTTCGTCGTAACCCAGAGCGCGTTCCATCTCTCTTCGTAAGCCTCCTGAATGCCGTTGTTGTGTTGAAGTAAGACCGAGTTGACTGTATGTAACGGTGGTGAGCCGTCTGATTCGGAGAAAGCAACGCCAGCTTCGAGATCAATAATCCACGAGCGGTTAGATCCGCTCCTTCTCCCGTTGGGGATTGCGCGGTACTGGCGGTGGTTTAGGAACAAACCTTTAAGCTGGTGCTGCAGCCAATACGGTTTGCGGCCGATGCGAACGTAATTGAAGAAGGCAATGCTTCCCGCAGTGGCCAGCAACCAGGTCCACATCTGTAACGGGATATAAAGCAGCGTGATCCCGAAAGGCACTGGCGCGAGATAGCCCACACACGAAATCAATAAGATAGAAAACCAGTCACTGTCGGCAACGCCAAAGCGCACTACCGGCAAATAGATGTTTGGTCTGATAGGGCGTGCTCGCATTCTTCGCACCTCCGAAGCGGTACTCAAAATATCCGTTAGGCGACCTGTTCCTTTAGCGCTGGATTCAGAACTGATTGTCCAGCGGAACGGTATCTCCCTGACTGAAGGCGTAGATCGCCGCGCATATTCCACCGAAGGCGAAACATCCTGCCCCGGTGATGAATTTCCATGTCGAGAGCGACTCACGCAGGCCGGAGGTGATGATTCCGACGGCGACAAAGATGATCCCCGCAATGATCATTGCCGCTGCCAGAAAGAAAGTGACGGATCGCAAGCTGTTGCCGAGCTGGCCGCTATTGCCGTTAAAGAATGACCCGGACGGCGTCTGCGCTGACGCTGACACAACGCCAATCGCCATCATCACGACTACAGCGACAACTCCGTGCAGGGCCTTCATTCCCAATCCGACGGCAACGAGCCGGCGGCCTATTCGCGCGGCGCGAGAACAATTCAAGATCGGTGCATTCATCGTTTCAATCAGGTAACTCATTTCCCACTTCTCCTTCCAACAATGATCTGGATTTGATTTCCGCTTACTCATCTCTGGAGGTTTGCGGTTAGCTAATTTCGTCCGACCTCTTGTCAATTGCCGTGCCACTCAGATGGCCCATTGATTGCACGTCGCAGTAAGCATGATTCATAGACTCGTCCCATCAATTCTCTTACTGCTCTTCGTGAGTATCACCATCAACGCGCAGGTAAGGCGGGAGCCCGATTCTTCTCTTCAGGAAAGAGCGCAAAAGCTTGAGCCTTTCATTGTCGACTCAGCTAGGCGTTACGGAATCGATCCTCGCATCCTTCGAGTCCTCTGCTATCTCGAATCGCGTTATCGACTCGAAGCAATCAGCCCGAAAGGTGCGCGCGGTCCAATGCAATTCATGCCGGAAACTGCAGCCAAGTACGCGCTGCAAAATCCCCACGATCCGAAGACAGCAATCGATGCCGGAGCACGATATTTCCGCGATTTACTGAGGCGATTTGATGGAAGAGTCGATCTTGCCCTGGCTGCCTATAACGCGGGAGAAGGCACAGTTGACGCCTTTCGGACGGGGCGCTCACTGCACCTGACGAACGGCAGAGTCATCAATCCTACGAAGACAATTACGGGTGGTATTCCGCCGTACCGGGAGACCCAGGAATACGTGCGCTCGGCAATTGGTTTCCTCATCAATAGGGCAACGACCTCAACAAAGTTCTCTGGCGTTTCGCTAGGAAATAGAAGTAACGGCTTTGCCAATCCAAGCCGCGACTTCACCATTGATGTGATCGCTAATGACACCGTTTCTTCACCGCATGTAAAGGACAAAGCGAAGTCCATCTTCATCGAGATTCAGTGAGCAGTGTCGGAATTTACATACGTTTTGCCTGTTGGCTTTTACAACTTTCGTGATCACTACGTCACGACTAAACAAGATTTTCTAGTTGGTACGCGATTTGTAAGCGTGGCGAAACCGAAAGTGAGACTCGGGAGAGTAGAAGAGCCAATCCCATTCCTGAAGATTAGCCGAGGAGACCTTGTATGAGCGCAGATGTGATGGAGTTGCCAAGCGTAGTTGCGGAAGACGAAACAGCGCGTGACCTTGACGACCTCAATTCAGCAGGTTCGGTGATTTGCTATCGCGACCCAGCGGACGTTCGCACCATCCGCAGCCAATCGCGAATCATCATTCTCTGCCTGCTAATCACCACGATTGCGATCCTCGGAGCGGTCTACAAATCAATTCAACGGCCTGACCGGATCGTCGTCGACATGTCATCAGGTCGCACGGTGATGATCAACGATCGCGAACTGGGCGCCACCGAAGCCGTCAAGCTCGAGAAAGACAAGCTTCAAATCGCGGATATGGACTACGTGGTCAAGGCTTTTCTCGAATATCTCTACCGGATCGATCAGCGGTCACGCTCGAAGGATATTGAAGGGGCACTCAGACTGATGGTTCCAGGGCAAGCGAAGAAATTCGCGCAATATTTGACTGACCAGAAAATTCTCCAAACGCAACGGGAACAGCAATGGAATGCGACATGGAAGCCTGAATACCTGGAACACGCTCCCGGCAAGCAATTGACCGTCAAGGTCTACGGCACACAGGAGATTGATCTAGTCGTCAAGAACCAAAGTAAGCACATAACCAAACACGTCTTGCTTACGGTCGATCTCTTGCCCGATGCGCCCGAAGGCGGAACTTTCCGTCTCGACAGAAATCTCCGCTCTGGTTTTCGCATCAATGCTCTTGATTACAAAGAACTCAGCTCAAGCGAGAGCGAGACACCCGTAAATACCACGCAAAACTAAGGAACAAAGCAATGAAGATAATCAATACCCTCTTACTGCTCTTATGCGCTTCGACGGTTTTGGATGCGCAACAGCCGGCCCCTCCGACTATTCAACACCGCGCGCGTTGTCGGACCTGTGTGCACCGCATCTTAAAGCCCGCACCGTCGCCCACAGCTACCCCAGTCACGCAACCATCTGCGGATTTCTTTGTCGGCGAAGCGAGAGTCGATGTAACAAAGGATGAGACGGTCGTAAGGCTGGCAATGGCCCAGCACGGCAGTGTGCTGATCGAACTTCCCGCCAATGATGGCCCGCGCTACATCATTCCCGGTGATCCAGAAATGGCTACCGTGGACCAAAAGGCTTTGGAGAGAAACAAGCGGGCGATAGTGGTACGACCGGGAACCCAGTTTGTGTCACCCGCGCACAATGTTAAAGCGCGTACACCCGCTGCCACAGTTACCGCTCAGATGCGCAGCGGTCTCGTGGTTACTTTTTTGTTCTATCCCGTAGAGGACCTCGCGCAAAACGTTCATCGCTGTGTCTTGAGTTACAACCGCGATGAAGTAGTCGCGCGCAGGCGCGCGGTCGGACTGCCAGTCAATCTTGATACGGAAACAAGGGGGGAATTGGCTGTGCAGTCCGCCGCGCCAACTACTATCTCAGTTGAAAATGCTTCAGAGGACCAGAAGGAAAAGGCTATTAATCCTCCGAGCCCTTCAAACTCAGCCGCAGTCATTCCGAACGCCGAGCCTCGCAAGGTAACTGAATTGTCTGCAGTGACTGCCCCAAGTAATCCACCCTCGGATTCTGTCAAACCTGATGGCACGAAGGATTCGGAGGTTATTGTCTCGGTTCGTGATGCGCTCCAGCAGGCGATGAAGAAGCCAAAGCAGTTCAAGCATTGGACCCGGCCCGCACACGGCTTGACGCTTTCGATCCTCGCGCCACCGGTTTCCCAGCAACCGTACCGCCTGGCCATAGTCGCCATCAAGAACACTACCGGTGAGTCATTGAAATTGACTCAGAGCAGTCCTGATCTCTTCGTCGAAATGGTGGACGATCAAGGTAGGCCACTAAACATTGAATCAATCAAGAAGGTGCATTCAGAACCGAGTGAGTCGGGAGGGCTAATCCAACCAGGCGGGACGGCTTATTACGCCATTGCGTACGTCGCTCCAGTGTTAGGAGCCCACCAACGAATCAGGCTCTCCATCGCACAGTCCAACGCGGCTGATGAGCCCGCATCGATCATGCTCGCAAACATTGGCAAGTAAAGAGGCAAATCATGAGCGAAACTAATGGTAATCGTAGGCGTCTTTCGGTTGACGTAATCGAAGATGGAGTGCAAGACGAAAGCAGTTCATTCTACGATCCCTCTAACCCGGTATTTGCGCCACCCAAGCACACCGACACGAGTACCAAGAAAACGTGGAAACGAAAACTGATTGGCTGGTGCCTCGTACTCTTCTTAATCGCCGGCGGTGCTTTTGCACTTTACCTGCTACTAAGAGTTAACCATGTAAACGTCAGAGTGCAGGCCGAGCCCCGCCGTGATTCTCCAAGTGCAAAAGCCGAACCAAGTCCAACTAACTCCGAAAATGGCTTAAGCGCTGAGGCGATTAATATCGCGCGGCAGGCGATCGGCACGGACGCGACGACGGCCACTAATGCAACTTCGTCGAGCGCATCGGCAACTCCATCGCCTTCGCCAGCCGCAGACACTCCGCGCATGCTGAGCTTTACGGACAATTCGCCCGCATACTCTCATCCAAACGATGCAAGTTCTGACAATGCCAATTCAAGCCAGACAATTACTAGTGGAACACAGCAACCGGCACGTGAGCCCTCTCTCCCAGCACTGCAAACTCGTGCCAATCCAACCCAGACTCTGTTTGTCGAAGACTCGCTGCCGAAGGCTCTGGCGAGTCCGCAGTCCACAACTCTCAGTCAAATTCGCCCGGACAAGAGAGTGCTATCGAATGACAACTTGAAGGCTGCTCCTCCTGCAGTGTTACCACTGTTCGGAACGATGCTGCCGGTGCGCACTCAGGGCGTAATCTTCTCTCTACGCAACAACTCATACGCACGGCTGGAACTCGCGAGAGACTGTCAGGGCGAAGGATGGTCTTTGCCAAAAGGCACTCTGCTAATCGGCCGTGTCAGCGGCAGCGAGTATGACCGCGCCTTCATTAACATCCAGGGCTACATCGATCCAAGAACGAATCGTCTGGTGAAGATGACCGGCGAGGTCCTGGGAAGCGATGGCGGCTCGGGAGTGCAAGGCAAACGCGTCGCCGTAGATCGCAATCGACTAAAACAGACTTTGAGCAAGGTCGCATCGAGTGGGCTGCAAGTCGCGGGCGTGATGGCGGGAGCACTTACCGGGCGCGGCACAGTCGTCCTTAATGGCGCCGGCTACCGTGTGCTTAGTCCGGTTACCGATGAGGCTGGCCGAATGGTTAATGGCGGTGATGCCAAGCGCTCATTCGTCAAAGTCGAAGCCGGTCAACCGGCTTACGTCATGGTCGCAGATTTACCGAAAGAGCTTCACGGAGTGGACGCACCCGGCGAAGACGAACTCGCCCAAGGAGCGACCTCGCTGACAGATCGTGAAGTAATGGAATTGATTCTCTTTGGCACGCCAGACGATATCCGTGCAGCGCTGCCGCTAATGAATGACGAGCAGAAGCGCTTGGCTCTGAAATCGATCGGCAAGGAGAAGTGACCAGCGATGATTCCCCCCGATCCAAATAGAGAAATGTTCGACCCACGCAGGCTCGTGATTGAGCATGGGCGGGACGCGCTGGCTGAACTGGTAGCAAGCCAATCTGGATATATATTCCAGCTGCGGCCACTCAAGGATCTTTGCCAGTGTTTGAAGTCAGGCATGCCTTTGCTGGCAGAAGGCGAACGTGGCGGCGGCAAAACTGAAATGGTTGACGCGTTGGCGTACTCATGCAACCGGCCTTACTTCGAGTTGCAGGGGATGGACGGTCTCAGCCTCCAGGATATTCTCTTTGAATGGGACGAACAGGGACAGAATAAGTTTGTGGTCCAAGCGGTCGAGAGCGGCACCCTCACCCTTGCAGAAGCCAGACGTCAGCAATGGGGCTTAGAGTTCCTGAGCTTAGGTGAAGTACTGAAGGCTTATCATTATCTCGCCACTACCGGCATTGTTCCGATTCTGAAGCTCGACGAATTTGAAAAGCTGCCCCAAGTCTGCCAGGCATTCTTTTATCAGCTATTCACCGACGGCCACGCCTCGATCCCCCGCCTGGAAGGAAACGACGGTTACATTGGAGTTAGCAAATCAGACGAGAAGCCCATAGTTGTCCTGACTTCAAACAATCAGCATGTCGTTCATCCACCCTTGCGATCACGCTGTGTGTACACAAAGGTTAGTTTGCCTACAGATGTTGAAGAGGCTCGAATTCTTCATTCCCGCGTACCCTCCGCATCTTCCTATCTATTGACCCAGGTAGTGAAGGTCGTCCGCTACATCCGAATCATGATGCCCACAGTCAGAGATAAGCCGGGTTTGCGGGAATCGATTGTCTTTCTGCGGGCGCTACTGACCGAACAGATCGAGAAGTTGACGGCTGAAGTCATTGACGATCATCTCGGCTTTATTGCCCGCAACGCAGACGACCTCGCCAATCTCGAACTTGGATTGCAGCGCCTGGAACGTGCGGCGCACACCTCAGACACGATTGTCGAACAGCTGGTTGAGCAAGTGTTCCATGAAGTTGTTCGGCTGCGGGAGGCGGCATGAGGGAACGAGGAAACATCTGGCCCGTGATCTCGGTTGCCGTTGGCGCTTTCTTTGTATTGGTAATCGTGCCCTTGATCATTGAACGGGAGCGAAGTGGTCGCATGGCGACCGTGGATGCGCAGGTTTCGATTGGCGATGCTGGAACGATCGCAAGTTCGCCTTCGGAGGTTACAAAGTATCGCTGGCCTGACAGCGAAGTGCCGCGCACGGTTGAGCGATTGCAAGATGTCACAGGTGTGGCGATTGCCGCCACTGCCTATCTGGTCGAAGGCTCCATGAATGGCCGCACACCTCGCGACGCGGGAGAGATCATTGTGGGCATCACGCGGCGCAACCTCATTCCGAAGGATTGGCTAACGAATCAAGTCGGCGTCCTGCGAACTCAACACGCGACCGTTCATCTGCGTTATTCGCCACGCAATCTGAGCGTAGAGCTCGTCTCCGTACCCAATGAACGTGCGGATGGTCCAGCGATCTTGATCCGCGTTCCAGACAGTGAAAACACTACAGTTGGAACTCGCTATTTCGAGTCAATGCAACTCGACGGCATCGTCTATCCCAATCCTTTCGCGCCCATTGCGGACATCATTGCTTCTGGCTGGCAACCACGTCTCTTCAAACAAACTCAGATCGCCGATGCCGACCGCGCGCAACTTGAACAGTGGGCGAAAGCAGCAAATCGAAAGTAGCCCTGATGAGGAACACAGGAAATGAGCTTTCGCGCGAAAATCGAAGGGATCGACGCCGACTATTTCATCCCTCGTCCAGCTGATGAACCGGATCTGGATTCCTTCCACGCCGCTACCAGATTTCTTCAGGATCTTTCACGCGGCGGAACTCTGCTGCTAAGCAGTTCCGTTGCCGGTTACTTCTTCTTCCGCTCCGGCCAGATACTCAATCTCGATTTCAAGTGGATGACCTTCGTTGTGATTGGTGCGGTTACTGTCGCACTTGTAGGAGTCTTTGAGTCCGTGTCTATGGCCTATCCGTACTACAGCATCAATCAGAGATTGACTCATGGCTCTGCGCGTTGGGCCAGCATCGCAGACTTGAAGGCGAAGGGCCTGGCGCATCCGTCTCGCAAGCCTTTGCCCTATGGGGCGGTTCGCATCGGCAGACTGAGTTCGGCGCTTAGCCCGCGACAACACGATTTGATTCTCAGTCTAAAGCAGCTACTCACACACACCGGCATCTTCGGCCCCTCAGACTCCGGCAAGTCCGCCACTTTCTATATGAACATCCTGCGCGACTTCTCGCACTGGGGTTCGGCGCTCGTAATGGACGTTAAGGGAGAGCTCTACACTCACACTGCGCGGTACTACGATCATGTTTATCGTATCGATCTCGAGAATCCCAACCTCTCTGATCTCTGGAACCCGCTGCCGCGTTGTTTAGGGAATGGAGAACTCGCACACTCCATTGCTTCCATTCTCGTTGGCTACGAACCCGAGAACATGAAGGTCAACGACAGCACTCATTATTGGATCTCAGGTGAGACAGCACTATTGAAAGCACTCTGCTTACACCTTCCCACGGTCGCTTTCAATCCGACGCTGCCGATGATCAAGGAGTATCTATCTCTCAATGATCTGAGGAAGCTGGGCGAAGAGATGCAGGGCTCCTCCGACTCGGAAGCGCGAATCGAGTGGGGTAACTTCATCAAGGTCGATGCGGAGAAGACCCAGGGCGGTGTGATCACCGGAATCAACAACAAGCTGGCCCCACTACGCTCGCCAAATGCTATGCGCATGTTGCGCACTGCAACGCCGGAAGAACTGGCCCGTGGAGTTCGGGAAATCAATCTTGCGAATTTGCGGCAGCCAGGAACAGCAATTTACGTTGTTATGTCCGAGAACCAGGCAAGTGAGTATCGGGTTCTGTTGGAGCTTCTCTTTGGTTTGGCAGCCATCGAGATGCAGGCGTCGACGCAGAAGAATGCCACGCCAGTTCTGATGGCGCTGGATGAAGCAGGCAATGTTTCGCCGCCGAAGCTCCAGGACAAGCTGAAGATCGGAAGATTTCGCAATACACCGTACTTGCTTGGGTTTCAGGACGTCTCGCAAATCAAGAACAGATTTCAGGAGAATGGCGGCAAAGCGGTGCTGGCCGGCATGAAGAATCAAATATTCCTTCCCGGTATCGATCCAGATACCGGGGCCTACGCCTCGTCGATGCTTGGACCTACGACCGTCCTCTCACGCACAGAGATAGACGCCGCGGGCACTAGTAATGACGCTGAGCGCGTTTCCGAAAGCCGACGCGACCTCAAGCAAGCTCCAGAACTGCGGCGATTAGTAAAGTACCGACAGGGCATAGCCATCATTGATACGGCCGATCCGATCCTATTTCGTTTTCTACCGAGGGGCGACGCCGGAGATGTCGCCGTACCACCCGAACGCGAGCTTGCGTGCCCAGAGACGCTGGCAAACGCAGTAGCGGCGATGGTCACAATCAAAGAGGCTGAAAAGATACAAGCGCAAGCTGAGGGCACTAAGCAGGCTGCAACGACAGAGACAGTCCGAGTCGCGACCGCCACAGGCGAGCAGCCACGCGGGATACCAAAGATGACCCGGACCCCGGTAGACCTCGCCTGTCTTACCGAACCAGATCGGCCATTCGAGGAGGTGGGCTGAGATATGCGCGGAGTAGAAGGAAAGACAGGTAAGCACCGCTTTGGTTTTTCTTATGCCCTATTGGCGCTCGCAGTGGTGACCTACTTGGGCGTTTGGGCCTATTCATCTTATGCCGCCGAGTGGAAAGCCAAAGCCGAAGTGCCGCGAATCGACTCCATACTGAGGGTCATTAAAGACCTGAGACAGTATCAGAAAATCAAAGCCACTTTCCCTCAGAACTTCAGTGAAGTCGAAGCCGCAATCTGGAAGCATCCGAATCCACCAAACTACGGTGGCGATGGACGTTCTCTCGTGCTGAGCAACTATTACTACTTCTACACTTTGGTAAGCCCCACACGCTGCACTCTGTGGGCCATTCCTATGGGTCCACATACCGAAGAGGCTAACTCTTACTTTCTCATCTTGACGCCGGACGACAGAGAAAAATGGAAAGGGCCTGCGCTCGAACTAAAAGAAGCGGCTACCATTTCCGGCACCCCGACCTATGCGCAGCTTGGAATCATGGGAATGATCAAGCAGGATTCTCAGCCGCTAAAGAGAAGGTAGGCCCCCACCAATGGGCGTCTTCTTTCACATCCTTTCCACCGGCGCAGGCTCGGGCGCCAGCCGCACCACGCGATACATCGCCGAGCGAGACAAAGATCTAACTCGTGAAGGCCCAGGCTCCCGTCCGCTCTTCAGCGAGGATCAGGAAAATCTTTCCTATCGCAAAGCCGACCGAATTCTTGATCCTTATGAAGGACACCCGGAGAAAAATGACCTAATTCATTTCTCTGTCATGGTCACGGAGGAGGATTACGACAAGCTTGGCGAAGATGAAAAGGAGAAGCAGGCGCGCTTCCGAGACATGATTCGCGAAGGAATGAAGGGCATGGCGGCAGAACTCAAGGTCGAAGAGCTTACCTGGGTAGCCGGCATTCACCGCAATTCGCAAAACCCCCACGCTCACATCGTGATGAGCAAGAATGTTATTGAACTTGGGACCGAGAGACCCAGAAGGATAGCTCGAATACCGAAGCACCTACTGCCTTACAGAGACACGCAGGACGGGAATGAAGCCATCGTTAACGGGCGCATTGGAGACAAGTTCGTAAAGGCCTTGGAGAACCAACAGCTGCGTCTCAAATCGAAAGAGAAACAGCCCGAACGCACTCCTGCCGAAATATGGGAACGGCTGGCGCGCAAATACCAGCAAGAACAGAAGAGGGCAGAACGTGCTACGCAAGCCCGCTCCACACGAGAAACGCGCGACGTGGAGCCAAGCCGCCTTCACCTAAGGGAAAATAGAAGTCTCTCGGCGGGTAATTCTCTGGCTCTCAGGCAGGTCTCGGCAAGTTGGAATCCAGAGGCACAGATACCTGAAGATCGATCGGAGGATTTCCGCTTGGCTCTCGGTAAGTGGTTGGCTCTGGAATTTCGTCTGGCTTTTGCTGAGGTTTGGCATGACCGCGCTGTGCAGCGCGGAACTACTTACAGATTTGAGGTGATCGATCAATCGATTGATGAGGACCGAAAGATTTCAGAGCTTGATGTGCGCCGTCGCGCCGCAGCTCGCGCCTCCCGCATAAGCCAGAGAGATAATGCCAGCCGCAATAATGCCATTGAGGTAGATCTTGCTAGGCACACTGGCACGCTGGAGCAACTCGCGGAAGCGCGCGAGACGAATATTTCCGCACTCGGAAAAGATGTCGGCTCTCTCCGCAGCAACCTGGCAAAAGTTGAACACAGCATCGAAAGGCATTATGAAATGCCCGCCGAAAAACAACTAGAGCCGCTCCTGTCTCGGCAAACGTTGTCAGAACTTCAGCAGCAAGCAGTTAAGCTGAATCTGCCCGAGCGTGTTGCAGAACTCGAAAGACTACGAATGGAACTCGCACGTGAACACCATGCACCGACTCGCACTGATACCGAAGGCGCGATGCTCGCTGCGCAACTGAATGTCGCCCGCGCCGACTTCATGGCGAAAGGCGCACGATTGGAGAACTTTGAAGCCTCAGTGCATTTGGCAAGCTATGAAGTGAGTGCGGATCGCTGGTCCCTTGCTGCGCTCGACAAGCAGATCTCTCGCCGGCGAGAAGACTCCAAGCTGATCCCACAGCGCGCCGCGCGTCTCGATCTGCGCTCGCTTGCCCGTCTTAACTATTCGACAACTGGACGGGAGCAAGCGGCAGCTGAGGTCGAACACTTGACCTTCGTTCGAGGCGAAATCGTCCGGCACATCGAACAACGCCGCGAACCACTTCTAGCGGATCGCGCTCTCGCAGGCGAGATGGTTGATGTCTTGGAAAATGCCTACGCATCAGAGCAACGCTTGCACACACGCAACGGCCAGAGTATGCCGGAGCCAAAATACGAGGGCTACCAAATCAACTCACTTGAAGCGAACGCTGAGACGTTGCGCGACCCAACGCTTCTCCGCGAAGTGCATGAGTGGGAGAAGAACGCATCGAACCACGATCCCGCAGTCGACTGGGAAGGTAGAGCCGTGGCGAGAGAGATAACATCTCATCTGGCTGTGGAGGAAAGACGGGAACGACTCCAGCACTTTCTGGAAAGTAGGAAAGTCGCTTCGCTACATGTAGGTGAACATCGCACGGCAACGCTGCGAGAAGTCGAAGTGCGAACCCTAACCGAATACCTAGCGCGAGCCATTACTGAATCGCGCGAGCAACGAGATTTTCGACATTCGGTTAAGCTTGCTGCACAAGAGCATCATGGCCGTTTGGTGAATGAATTCGAGAAGGCGGGCGACTATCACACAGTCGCACGCGCAATGGCTGCACAAGCAAGAGGCCATGAGCCGAAATTCAATGATAAGGAAAAGATCAATTTGGAGATCTATGCTGAGCGACAAGACGATCCCACCCTGAGAGACCAATACCTTGCGATGGCGCGGGGAGGAAGTCAAAGCCCGGAGCGGGAGCATGAGACGTCGGCATCTTGGAGCCGTTAGACTGCGGCCCCGGCTCTCCGTTTGTGGGGCATCCGGTTTCGCTTACGCGGTTGACGCGGTCAAGGTTTTACCACATTCCGATCTCCCGTAATGATGGTGCTGGATTCTGGTTCGTAAGCGCGCGGATCCGACTGATCGGGTCGACTGGCCCACGCAGCACCCCTGGCTGTGCAATAACCTCGAAAAGTTCTCCACCGTATTTCGGCCTAAGTTGATCAAATTGAGATGAGCCTACTCTGGCGATTCCGTATTGGATGAACTCTCCGAGGTGCTATTGCGAAAGACATTTCTTGTCGTATTTCACGAGACAATGCTTTGGTTCATCTCATACATTGTAAACGAACGGTCATCCGAGCGCCTGTTGTGAAATACATACGTTGACGTATTTCACAACGGTTACCTTCCGTCTACCATCCCTTCCGCTTTCTTCCCTGTGGCTGCCCGCCGATCGGCGTCCTTTGATTTTCCTGAGAGAAACACTGTACCGCTGACACTTCTCAATCGCATCCCTAAATTCTGATTAATGGGGTCAGCGTGGCACACCGGTTGAATATAGCCACGTGACTGCGAGATCAGTCATCCCTCCTAATTTCCCAAATCTCAAATAGGGTCAAGCCATGAGTACGAGTATGCAAGCCTCTGCTTTGCCGAGCCGTCCTCAGTTTCTAAAAGTTCCCGAACTTGCCGCCATGCTGAAGGTGAAGCCGAAGACAATCTACGAGATGGTGGCGCAAGGCCGCATCCCGTATCGCAAGCCGCCAGGCTCAAACATTTTGCGCTTCGATCTTGATGAAATAATCGCTTGGACAAAGGCCGGAATTGCCAAGTGACTTCATCGCTTGATGCTGCTACCATGCGGCCATTCTCTTTGGTGGCTGCAACCTCAAGGAGAAAAAATGTCGGTCTTTAAGAAGAAGAACAAGAATGGAACCATCAGCTATGGGTACTACTTCCGAGATCGCGTTACCAACACGCGCTACCGGAAGATCGTATCTTTAGCGCGCACGAAGTGGGATGCAGAGCAAGCGGAGATCAAAGCCAAGCAGGAGATTTTTGATAAACGATTAGGGGTGGAAGACAAGGGAACGGATCTGCTGTCAGATTTTTTCGATCAAGTCTATCTGCCCTGGTCTAAAGCAAACAAGAAATCCTGGCGAGACGATTCTTACACTGCACCTATGATCAAACAATACTTCGAGGGAAAGGCCTTGCGCGAAATTTCGGCACAGCTAGTCGAACAGTTCAAGAATGATCGCTTGAGCACACCGACGAAGAAGGGAACAGCACGACGACCGGCGACGGTCAATCGCGAGCTGACTCTTCTAAGCTCGGCGTTTTCGTTGGCGGTTAAGTACGACAAAGCTGAATCGAATCCTTGCTCAAAGGTTAATCTATTCACCCTCGATAACCTCCGCTACCGGTACTTGCTGCCGGAAGAGGAGCCCAGACTCATGGCACAGCTTAAGTGGCCACGGGCTCACCTTAAGCCTGCCGTGATTGTCGCACTCGGAACAGGGTTGCGCATGGGCGAACAGTTACGCATGAAGCGCCATCAGGCGGACTTCCTTCGCAACATCGTCACAGCGCGAAACACCAAGAACGGGAGACCACGCGATATCCCTATGAACGATGATGTCAGAGAAGCTCTGGCTGAGTTGTGCCGGGATAAGAGGCCGGATGAATATATCTTTGTCAGTCCTAAGAGTAAGACCGGATCATGTTTGCAGGAAACGAAGAGGGGGTTTCACACCGCCTGCCGACTGGCTGGTATTGAAGGACTGATATGGAAGGATCTAAGGGCTACGTTTGGAACCCGCCTGGCCGAGGCAGGATGCGACGCCTTCACAATCGCCCAACTTTTGGGGCACTCAGACGTTCGTGTGACCATGCGTTACGTGAGGACAGTTGAGGAGAGCAAACGTGCGGCTGTTGACGCCGTGCAGTTGAATTCCAGAAAAAATGTCCACGTATTGGCCACTTGGCCAAAACAGCCACCGTTGCCGGCGGCTGTAAATAGTTGAAAACAAATGGTGGAGCAGAGGGGGCTCGAACCCCTGGCCTCCGCATTGCGAATGCAAAAACACGCTCACTGCAGTTTTTGACATGCTGTTACATGCAGTGACATAACTTACAATTCTTCAACAGGTTGCAGCCGCCACAGGAGCAATTTCTTGTGCAGTTCTTGACATCGATTTTCATCGATTTGCAGAGAGTCGAGTGACGAATCGGTGACATTTTTGGGGTCATTTTCCCAGCAAATTTTCTTGGCCTCCGCAGTATAGATGCGGATTAGAAACTTTCGGCACGTGACCCTGCATCTTGTCACTTCACTTTGATCTCAAGACATAAATTGATTGATGCGATTCCTGTTTTCGCCTTGTAAAACTCGGCGGATTTGAGTAGTGAATTGCCTAACATCAAGAATCAAAATGTCACTCGACTTGATGTGAATTAATCAGCGAAGGTTGTGGTTCTTGAGAAATGAAGAAAAACTTGATCACGGCAAACCAAATAGCCGAACGGCTAGGCATCCAAACCCAAACTGTCTACCTCTGGGTGCGCCAGAAACGAATTCCATTTTATCGAGTGGGCCGCCTCATCAAGTTCGACGAGCAGGAGGTGCTGGCCCACTTCAAAGTTGAGGTCGAAAAGGACGACCATGACAAGAAACAATCTGTAAAACGGAACCCAACGTTTCGAAGCACGACGACGATTGATCCGTTTCGCACACTTCGTTCAAAACCCGAGCTAACGCCCGACCAGCGGCGTTACAGAAAGCTGCTCGGGTTAGAGTGAATTCGAGCCTTATTTTAGAAAATGTTGCAGAACTAAAATAAGCGGACGGCGATGCGATGCTTATTAAAGGGCGCTTTAATAGACTTCCTTGCCGCAGCCGTCGAAATACCATGGCCAAGATAATTAACATGGTCATGTTAAGCGCCAAGCAACTCGTCAAGATGGAGGAAGACTTCTGTTTGCCGGTCCATTGCCCTTCTTCCTTGGTGAAGAGATTCTCCTAGGCAGATTCTCGCTCTCAAGATTAAGACCTGTTCGATCGTGTGAGGCATCCGCGAGATCAGCAATTCTTTCCGTCATGCCAAGAACAAACAAAACGGTGGCGTAAATTCCCATCGACACGCCTTGATCACCCTTCTCAACCTTGACGAGCGTTGTCCGACTAATCATCGCCCGCTGTGCCATCGTGGTTGTCGAGATTCGCCGCCGCTTCCGCGCATCGGCCAAGTCAGAGCCCAGTTTCTTGAGGGAGCGCTTCACAGGAAGGGGTAGCGATTTGGACGAGCGCGATCGCATAATGTTCAATATCTCCTACAGTATCGTTGTTACTGTACAGAGTACTGGACATTATAGCAAATATGGCACTTGCTTTGACCGAACCATGGAAGTCTTTTCTCCCGAGAATCGATGCTTCTGCGGTCGGTCAAGGTAAGAGGCGACTGGCAGCAAGGTCGCTGCGTTTTCGTTTGAATTGGTCAAATCGTGTCTCATTGAAACCTCACCTGTTATTGTACGGACGTATGTACAAAAAATAGAGTGTAGGAGCGCTCTATCCAAAGTCAACGAACATTTTGATGGACGTTTTGGTCTTTGGAAGGTCAGTTTTCGAACAACGAAAGGCACGTTGCCGTCGATCGAGAAAGCAGGATCTGGCACTGATTTAAGGCACGCATCCTCATCCGTAAAAACGTGCTATCCTAGCTCCGGCAAAGGAAAGCGATGAATACCGTTACCAAAAAAACCAAGGTCGAGCCGGACGGCTGGCTCAAAGTCCAGGCACCGCCAGAACTGGAAAACCAGGAAGTCGATGTGATCATAGTCCCTCAGCGCCCGCCTGCCGCTGAACGCGTGGCTGCGTGGCAGCGTTTGTGCGAGGAGACTCAGAATCTGCCTAGTTCGAAAGAGATCACCGACGAGGACATCCAGAAGGAAATTGATGATTACCGGGCCGGGCGATGAACGTTCTGGTAGATACG